>CAJHYQ010001325.1_pt1 | contig 44687 bp, 27 predicted proteins | sample 9198721 | NCBI WGS metagenome assembly CAJHYQ01 (sample SAMEA7708357, study PRJEB35096) | sediment metagenome | biome: marine neritic benthic zone biome [ENVO:01000025]; feature: sediment [ENVO:00002007]; material: shallow marine sediment [ENVO:03000034] sea grass bed [ENVO_01000059] ... | reverse complement strand
GTCACCGTCCCAATCCCAGTCGACCAACGCCATGGCGCGACCGTCGTCAGGGAAGTCGAATCCCGACGCTGCCGAGATCTTGGCAAATCGTTTTCCGGCAATGTTGAGGTAGGCGCAGTTCCGCTCGTGGCCGCTCCAGCTGAGTCCCGCCTGCGCAAGCCGATTGAGTCGGCTGCCCGCCTCGCGGTAGGTTCGAGACAACTCGTCGTCATGGACGGACCGAGTCGGCGAAAGCGGCACGACCTGCCGCCACCAAAGACTTCACAAGTCGTCTTTTGAGTCTTGCGTCAAATAGCCATTCGCGATGAGCAGATCTTCCCAGCCATCGTTGTTGAGATCGGCAAACAGTGATGCCCACGCCCAGCGGCCCATCGTGACACCGTTCTCGACGCTGACGTCGCGAAAGACACCGTTACCAGGGTTCTCAAGCAGCGTGTTGCCACGGGCCAGTTGTTGATACAGCTGACGTGTCTCTGACGACAAACCTGGTAGGAAACCGGGCTGGCGAGTCACACGTTTACCGGCGGCGGAAAACATGTTGCTGACATAGACATCCATCCAACCGTCGTGATTGTAGTCGGCCCAAGTGACCGACATGCCCTGGTTCGCGTCGACCGCGCCGGACATCGCCGCAACTTCTACGAATTGGCCCCGATCGTTGCGGTAGAGACTGTTATGTCCGAAGTCGTTGACAACATAGAGGTCCTGATCGCCGTCATTGTCATAGTCTTCCCATGCAGCCGCTAGACTCCATCGCTCGTTGTTGACGTCCAGGCCGACTTCATGCGTGGCATCGACGAACTTCCAATCACCTTCGTTGCGGAAGAGTGCATTGCGACCGCCGGTGTTCGAATTAAATAACGGATCAGTGCGCTCTAATTGGGCCAGTCCTTCTGCCGTCTCCGCGAAGTAGTTGCAAGCATAAAGGTCCAAGTCGCCGTCGTTGTCGAAGTCAGCCGCGCTCAGCGCGTATTCAAATGTGCCGACGAGTTCTGCCTTGGGAGTAAATTGCCCAGTTCCATCGCCAGAAAGAACCAGCAACATCGCGTCGGTCAACACAGCAAGGTCCTGGTTTCCGTCGTTGTTCAGATCGAGGATAAGCGCACTGTGCGACCAATCCAGGATATCCACTCCGGCATCGGATGAGGCATCAGCCACGGAGCCATCCTGTTTCTGAATGTATAGGCGATTCGGTAATCCGCCTGGCTGACAAACATAAAGGTCTTCGCGCCCATCATTGTTGACGTCACCCAGCGCAAAACCGATATGTCCTTCCAGCAGGCGTGGGCTTAGGTGTCGGTCGAGTCGTTGCATCCAAAAACCACTTCCGTACTGTAATTGGTTTCGAAACGATGGCGTCGCACCCAAAACAGCCCTAGTGCAGTCCGAAAGCAGTGTCGGCGTATGACCTGAGAACGCGACTTCTTCGAAGCTCAGAACATCAATCGAAAGAAGTCGGAGATCCCCAGGCGAGTCGGCATCCCAGTTCAGGTCCCAAGTTGCGTCTTGCTGAAGGGACGATTCGTTTTTTTTGCCGAAGGCCTGGAAGAGCACGGTCGTCGTGATGCGTTGATCGGAAATCTCGACTCCGATCGTCTTGAATTTGGCACGAACGTCAGAGAAGCCGGCGAACGCCGACCTCAAGTGATTCAGAGCAACGGCCAGCCTGCTGGTGCCCAAGTCATTCTCAGCGAGTTGATTGTCCTGTTGGCTGTCGCGACCGGCTGACATATCGCGTCGAACGGTGATGGAACGATCTTGATAGACGGTATTCAATTCTGTTGGTCGAAGCGGTTGGCAACGGAACTTCACGCTCGTGAGGTTGGCAAGTTCTTCATCGCGAAAGGGCCGTTCGGTTGACCATCGCCGACGAATCTGCTGGAAATGAGCAGAGACCGTTTGATTGACCTTTTCGCTAAACCAACCCTCGTTGGAAGGATCGAATTCAGCTTGAAGCGTGTTCTGCCGCTCAACCAGCTTCGGTGTGACGACCGTCATACTGACTGGTTTCGCGGAATTGCCCGCGGTCGGATTCAGGTCAGCAACCGATGGTTGGTCGGTGCTGAAATCGGGTTTCATCCAGCGGACCACGGCACCTGTCACCAGAAGGAGGGCCACGGCCAGTATCAGAATAGATGCGGCCAACCACCGGATCGCAGAGCGTGACTGTGGTTTGTTTGGGCGTGACATATCATGGAGGTGCTTCGAAGCGATCAGTCGCTGCAGCCATCAGTAGATCTGCAGAATCAAAGAGGCCGTCCCGATTCCAGTCGCCCTCTGCGAAGGTTGCGGCAATTGCACTCTCATACTTGCCGGCCTGCATCGCGTGGACGAGATCGCTCGTGTCAAAACGACCATCCTCGTTTGCATCTCCTGTCGATCTTAATCGAAGATCGGTACGGCCGGGAGTCGGCGTACCGGCGTCCCAGCTACTTGCGAAGTTACCTAATGCGTGAGGATTCGTGCGTGTTAGCGTATGGCCGGTTCCATTGGGTGAGGTTGGCCATGGCAGCCGTGAATCAAACATGATCTCGTCGATCGTTACGTAAGGCGTAAAGTACGATTCACTCGGCCTGGGTTCGAGTGGGCGTTGGATGCGTACAACACCTCGAGCATTGCTCAGGCGTCCGAGGTACGGACCTGCCAGGGGAACTGAGCGATCGATTCCGTAGGCTTCACGAAACGGATTGGCTTGTGTGCTGCGATTCGGGGCGAAGCTGACGGCCAACACCGATTCGCCTGGTGCGAGAACCGGACCATGTCGGAAACTCAGGTCGACATCACCGGTCAATCACCAACCTGAAAGATCGATTTCAATCTCGGACCGATTGAACAATTCGATGAACTCAAAGTTATTAGCTTGCTGCCCCATCCCCTCACCGTCAAAGTCGGGAGCGTGGTAGTTGATCTCGCTGATCACAACGTCTCCGACGTCGGCTGGCCGATTGAGCCTGTTTGGAGTCGACTGAGTGAGAGGAATCAAGCGAGCTGGCTCGGCTGGCGAACGCCCGACCGAAATGCCTTCGTCACTGGATTCGAAATGAACCTGATCCACAAACCGCGTGGGCACTCCGTCTGCGTTTGATTCCAAAAGCCATAGCGTACCGCCACGAGTACGGTCGATGTCGAAACCTAATTGTGATTGGCCGATCGACAAATAACCGTCACCGGGAAGGATGGTTCCGGTGTTGAAGCGGGCCTTGAGCAGATTATCGATCGAATCACTCAGATACCAGCCACCAATGTCGACGGGGTGTTGCGTAGGATTGTGGAGTTCAATCCAACCATTCGTCGCGGGTGGATCCTTGGCATTGATTTCGGTGACGATCACATTCGCCAACGGGGTCGCTGGAGTCGTACCGGGCGATCCGCCGAATTCGCTGCTGGCCGTCCAATTTGATGCGTCCGTGTAGGAGGCGAGTGGATCTATGACCTGGAGCGAACTGCCGTGACCGTGAGTACGATCGAGCGAGGTGATGGCTTCGGTGAAGTCAAATTGCTGGATGATCGTGCCACGTGAATCCATCAGGGTGAGGATTGCTCCGTCGTTGGCCAGCTCGCCGGCGAATTCACCCGTGGCGCCACCAACTCCATCATTTCCCGTGGCGATCGGTACATCACTTCCATAGCGGGAGACGAACGCCTCGTGATTTCGAACCACGACAACGGCTTGGCCCGCTTCCAATTGTTGATCCGAAAAAATGAACGATACTCCCGAAGTCTCGAAATTCACCTGTGATTGAAGAAAACGCACACCCTTCAGATCAATCGCCTTGTCACCCGTATTCGTCAACTCAATGAATTCGAATTGGCCATTGGCGACGTCGAGTTCGGTTAGTGTTTCAACCAGGCGTGCATCGTGTGGGTAAACGTTGATCTCCGAGACACGAAGTGGCAGCTCAGACCCAATGACAAAACTAGCCTCGCTCAACGCCGACCATTCACCATCGTGAAACGCACGAGTCTTGATGGTTGTATCATCGGCCAAAGTCAACGCCGAAGTATACAGTTCGGCGGAATCGGAAACCGCTCCGCCGGGTCGTCGCGGATCACTGCCGTCGGTTGTGTAGTACACCGAGCCGGAATCGCTGGTTAGGTTGATCTGAAAGTCGCGTGGTACGACGCCGCCAAACTGGTTGAAGATCGGTGCGTCGACGGCCGGGTATAGCCCTTCGCTTCGATAGAGTCCGAGCAGAACGTCGGTGCGTCGAGGAAAGTAGTCTTTCAGCAAACGATTCTGCTCCTGCAGCCAATCGTCATCGCGTGTATAGGGGCTGTCCGGGCGACGATGATCGCCCCAGCGTGTGGTCTCCCCAATGATCGCCAGGTCGATTTGCTCGGCGCGCGCCAGCCAACGGTTGGCGGCGACTTCAGGTGTCAACGCGCCCCCATTAAACAGATGTTTCTGCAATCGGTCGCCAAATCGAACAATGAACTCGGGATTCTCTTCCACGTGCATTCGCAGTCCAACTGGATCCGTTGGTTTGCCGGTACTTCCGGCATTGATCAGTACCTCCTCCGAATCCCAGGGGTAGACGCGCCAAGGTGCCCGATCAGGTCCACCACCGGCCAGCCGATAATTGCGATTGGCGTCCAGGTCGCCGTTCGACCCATATCGATTGATGATCGTGTAATCGATGTAACGGTCGAGATCGAGAACCCCCTGCAACATGCTCAGGTCACCCGTGGCTGCGATCGATCTCATTTCGTCCAGTGCGGTCTGATCTCCATCGATGACCTGATTTCCATTGAATGCATCCACTGACTCTGCGTCGCCACCGAAATAAGCTGCGTAGTGTTCGGCATCTGGTCTTTCCGTCAGGTTGTAAAGGCCCCAATAGAGACCATTCACATATACATGCACGTAGGATCCTCTGCCCGCATCGACATGTCCCATGGCCAGGACCGAGTCGCGAATCCATTGGTCGCGAATAAACTGCGCATGCCGCCGATCAACGGCGTTGTCAGAGGTCCAGTGGTTGTTCGAACCGCCACGTAGCGACAGCGAGGTGAATCGCTGAACAGGTGAATTGTCGAACAGAGTATGCTCAAGAGGTCCGTCGCCGTAACGGTCACGGAAGCGCACGCTAAACGAGTGTTTGGGTGTTGTATTGGGGCTGCGACTGGCACCGCCCTGAATCCGCAGTCCGGCATCGATCTGGCGAGTTGTTCCGTCCGGCTGAATCAGCTCGACCGAAGTAGCACGTTCCCAAGTCGCGCCTCGCGCCTCCGAATTCATATAGATCCCGCGGCGACCGAAGAAGTCGTCTGGCGGAAGAACAAACGAAATGGAGGGGATTTCCCGCAATCCCTCGAGCAGCCGATCCTTGTATTGTGCACTCAGCGCGATTTCCGGGTCGACGTCGTAATCGCCGCTCCGAAGATCCGGATAGGTGGCAGGCCGTGTTTGCTGAAGGACGTTATCTAAGAAGAGGTATGTGCTGGTGTCGATCGGCCCTGGCACATAGTTGGGCTTTGTCGCTCGAGCGCGGAGAGTCGTGGTGCCGTCAATCGTGATCGGACCGGAATAAGGTTCGCCGTTCGTTTGACTCGGGTCCGAACCGTCAATGGTATATCGAATCACTGCGTCGGTCATGTCGGTGGCGATTCGAACCTGAAATGCTTCCTCGAAGATGCCACCCGCGACGCTGATGCTTGCCTCTGATGCAAAACCGACAAAGACCTGTTCGTTTGCTGCTCCCGGCGTTGAGCTGGGCATGAATCCCAATGTCGCGTTGTTATCGACTGCGACCCCGTAAGAAACGTCAGTCTGTTGAGCGGGGTAGCTCGGCGCGAAATCATGGGCGACCGTTCCGTCGGGCCGACCAAGGCCTAGGTATTCGCCGGATTTAGACAGCTTAAAGTTTGTGTGGAGATTTTCACCGCCCACGCGTCTGTCTTTGCCCGACGCGAACACGATAAGGAAATCGCCTGCCTCAATCGAAACCGATGGGAAACTCCACTTGTTCAGTTGGCGGGCATCGTCGCTCAGTGTCCAACCCGACAGATCAACGGTTGTTGCCGTTTGGTTGTGCACTTCAATCCAGTCTGACGTGTCCCGATCTTCATCCAGCAGGGACGCGGCATTAGATGCCATCACTTCCGAGATGACCAGATCGGCGGCGAGCAGCTGTCGTGGCTCTAGCGGTTCGCACGCAGCTTGTCGCCACTTTTTGTTTGTCTTTCGAACGCGTCGTTTGCGTTTGCCGACATTCAAGAAGCGTAGCGGACTTAAATCGTGCCAGTCCACATCCATTTGAAGAACACTCTCGCAGTGGCCCGTTGATCATTGCAGCCCAGGGACGCTTGTCCGAAGCTAGACCTTACGCGTGTGGATCGAGATTGAATCGACGGGGGTTTTAATTCCTTTGCAGCGGGCTCTCAAAGAGCTTAATCGAATTACAAATCCTTTGCATGAGTTAGGCTGAAAATCCCTTTCGCCGCTGGTAATCGCAAAAAGCACTTGATTTTCCCACGGTCGGCTAATTATTGTACGCGTGTAGATTAGCACCTCAGAAGATTCCTGCGAGTTATCGAATTGAAAACGTTGCATACCACGCGGCTCGTTCTTTGCTTCATCGTCTGGGCGAGTGCAACAACAGCGCACAGCCAGATTGTCTTTCACTATCAGGGCTTTCAAGGCACCGGCAAGGATCTGCCGAAGATCGCCGATTCAGGCCCTGCAGGCAATGACGGAACGGCCGATCCGACGACCAAATTCAGCTCCTTTGTTCCCGAAGTTGGTGTGCCCGGGTCGTCCGGCAATCGTTCGTTCGATGGTCTGGGACAGGGCGGCATTGTGTCGAGCGGCACGAGCGAACTCTCCAACTCCGCGATCGCGGATGCCGGTGGTTTTTCTATGGAGACCTGGTTCAACTGGAATGGTACCGGGTCGGTCAATTCGATGATTGACTACGCCGGTACTGAAAAGCTTGTGTTGGACACGGCGCAAGGCAGTGGCAACGAAGTTCGCATGCGTATCAACAGCGATGCGAGTCTCGACTCGTTGATTGGAACCGTCGGTGCGGGTGAGTGGCATTATGTAGCTGCTGTCTTTGATACCCAAGGAAATGCGGTCGATGCGGGATCGATCACCGGTCTCTTTCGACTCTATTTGGATGGGAATCTGGTTGATACGACCGGAAACCTCACCATCTCGGACTTTGGTGACTCACTGGATCGTCCGATTGGTGTCGGCAAGCACCCTTTGAATTTCGAGGCCGACCGCTTCGACGGTTTGATCTTTGAACCGCGCGTCAGTCTCGGCGCGTTGAGCCAGTCGGAGCTGCTCTACGTACCTGAGCCGAGTGGGCTGATCTTGCTTGTGACGGGTGGATTGATCTTCTTCCGATGCTTCGGAAAACTACGGTCGTCTCGCGCCTGAATTCAGCCTGTAACGGCAAAATTGACAGTTACGGGGTACCTGACTAGCCTGAGCAGATAGGGCGATCAGCTGTCTTTGCGCCCGTAATGGCAAGCGGTGATTGAACTTGATTGGGAAGGGCAGGTACCCACTGTGTCTCGAATTGCTCGTTGTTGGTGGATTGGTTGCGTCATCCTGGGACTGTCGACTCAAGATCTCCGCGCTGAAGTAACCGTAACTTCCGAACTAGAACTCGCTCGGCACTACAATGCAGCCTCGTTGCGACTTTGGACAGCCGAAGCGAACGTCACACGGCTGCGACTCCAACAACTCAGGCTGTTGCGTGAGCAAGGACACGCGTCGTGGCTTGAGGTTGCCCAAGCAGAGGTGACACTCGATCAACATCTTGCTCGTCAACGTCTCGAACAACAAATGGCGACGTATCTGTGCGAGTTGAGTAAACACGTGGTCGAGGATTTGTTGCCGCGAGATGTGCACGCTGTACGCGTTATTGATCCGTTGTCGACGCGTCTGATTGGCTGGTTCGAAACGGGCGAAGTCGTACCGGCGTCGGCCACTCAGTTTTCTCCAACCGTCGAGGCTCCATCAGCAGAACTTATCAAGGCGGAGCGTGCAAAGGCGGAGGCCGCACAACGGCGCGTCGATCGATTCGTTGAGGCCGAATATCCCCCAGATTCGCTTGAATTCAGTTCTGCTCGAAATGAGCGCGATTTGGCAGCTGCTCGAGCCGATCTGGCCGAACTGGCGTACCGGCTCGCTCAATCGGAGCGTGACGTCGATCGCAATCTCCAGCCCAAACGGGAATCGCCGACGAACTGGACAGCACGTCATTTGAATACGACTCCGCTTGCGCGGGCAACTCTTCATGTTGTTGATCTTGAATCCAAGAGTGATGGACCGATCGAGCTCGCAGGTTTGATTCTGGAGAAGAAGCAACAGTATCTGTCCGCAATCGAGCAGCTTCATCAGGATGGACATGCCAGCCAGCAGGAATTCGAGTCTGCCCAACGAGCGGTGTCCGATGCTACACAACAACGCGACGCCCTGATCCGACGCCGTGACGTTCTTGTTGAACGTGTCGCCGCTCAGTCTGCTGAGTTCTCGTTGCTAGACTCTGTCCCCGCGGACTACTGGCAACGGATTCAGTCACTGGAGATTCGGCATCCGACTGTAGTTCGACACTTGATTGATTTGCGTCGTCGTCGACTCACGCAGCGTATTCTTTGTCGAACACTAGAGGCGCAATTGAACTTAGTGAGGGAAACCGGTGACAGACTGCGTGCCGTTTCGGAGCGGGAATCAAGCGAGCGCCGTTGGAATGATTTGGATCAACGCATTCTTAATGCGCGGATAGCTTCCGCTAATCAGCTGGCGTCCGTGCTTGAACGCGAAGAGTTGAGATTTGCCCAGCACTTGGCTCCCGGCCTTCAGGAACATGCCAGTCCTGTGCCCGGGTGGTTCTCACTAGCGCTTGGACAAACAACGTTGGGGCGGCTCGCGCTTGGCGGAATTGTCGTGCATCATGCTGACAAGCTCCGACACCCGGTCGTCTACTTCGACACACACAGCGTTATCGATCCCGTATCACTCTGCTTGACGTGCGATGAAAATCCAGAGTGTTGCTCACAGACTGCACCAGCATCACGCCGACTGCGGTCGTCGGCAAGTCGGATCGACATGAGCTGGCGGAATGCCTCGTCGATTGTCACAGGCAGACCGCTGCTGAGATCTTCATCTGCCTTGGTGAGTGAATACGATCTGCAACGAATCTGTAGCTACTACTGTGATCTGCCAGGAAGTTTCTGCCCGCGGCCGAACCTGGGAACGAGTCGACTGTTCTCGTCTTATGCCGTTCCCGTCTCACCCGCTCAGAATTTGGTACGCCATGACGATTGGCTGGGCATCCGTACCGTCAGCTATGGGCTCTCGCGGACAGGCTTCCGAAAATACTCAGGCCTGAATTACTCCGGTATTCCGATCTACGAGCCGGTCATTCATCGGGTGAAGAACTCGGTTCGCTACCGACCGTCATTTCGGACTCCTTAAGAGGAAGGTGATACCGCCCTGCGTTGCGTCGATCCATGGGCGACAGTTCAGGCAAGAACCTCGTCGATTAGATTGCCATGAACGTTCGTCAGGCGTCGTTGAATTCCGTTGTGGTAGTACGTCAGCCGTTCGTGATCGATACCCAGCAAATGCAGGATGGTGGCATGGAAATCATGCCACGACGTCAGTTTATCCACGGCCTTCCAGCCAATGTCGTCAGTTGTTCCATAAGCCATGCCGTGCTTCAGTCCGGCACCGGCAAGCCATACTGAGAAACCGGTTTGATTGTGATCGCGCCCTTTTCCGACCTGGTCGGCTGCGGATTGCGTAAACGGAGTGCGGCCAAATTCGCTGGTGAAAAGAACCAAGGTGTCTTCTAGCATGCCACGTTGCCGCAAATCGTGGATCAATGCCGCAACAGGCTGATCAATTCGTTGTGCTTCACGCGTGTGGTTACGGATCATGTCTTCATGTCCGTCCCAATTAATGCGCGGCGAGCCGAATGAGCCGCCAGAAAACAGTTGCACGAAACGGACCCCTTGCTCAAGCAGCCGACGAGCCAACAGGCAATTGCGGCCGAAATCGCGTGTTGGTTCACTTTCTAAGCCGTATCGCCTGATCGTTTCGGCCGATTCATGCGTCAGGTCGGTTACGCGCGGCACGGCCAACTGCATCTTCGCGGCCAGGCGATAACTCTGGATACGGGCGAGCAGCTCATCATCTTGGGAACCGCGTTGTTGCAAGTGGCGATGATTCATCTCCTCCAGCAAATCGCGACTCGCAAGATCCGTTCGTGCTTTGATGTCTCGTGCCGGTACCAGATTGTCGATGGCGGAACCCTGGCCCTTAAACACAACGCCCTGATGTTGGGCGGGGAGAAATCCGTTCGTCCAGTTCGTCGTGCCACCGGCGGGCAGGCCACGCGGGTCGGGCAAAACGACGTAAGCCGGAAGTTCGTCTGTCTCACACCCTAGCCCAAACGAAATCCAGGCGCCGGTGACCGGAAAGCCGTTCGCTCGAAATCCCGTGTTCTCTTGAAACGTAGCGGGAGTATGGCTGGACGATTCCGCCACCATCGATCGAATGACAGTCAACTCGTCAGCTACGGTCGCGATATGTGGGAACAACTCCGAAACCCAGAGGCCGCTGTTGCCACGTTGTCGAAAAGACCAATCGTTCTTTCGCAGCAACCCAACTTTGCCAAAAAATACGTCGGGTCTTTCATCGCCGACCAGTGACTTACCGTGTTGTTTGGCCAGTTGCGGTTTGTAATCAAACGTATCGATGTGGCTAAAGCCGCCGCATAGGCAGATGTGAATCGCGCGTCGCGCTGGCGCGTCGAAGTGCGGTGGAGGATCAGATGCCTGGCTGGGAATGGATGTTGTCGGCGCAGCCTGCACGAATCGCTCCTGCATGAGAAGCGAGCTCAGGGCTGCTCCTCCGAGCCCCGAGGCCGACCAGCGAAACCAGTCACGGCGGTCAAGCGCAGTCGCTCGCTGTGTTGTATTGGGTCTATTCGACATACAGGAACTCATTACTGTTGAGCAGCACTCGACAGAAGGCTGCCAGGTTGTGTTGATCTACAAAGCGACTCGCCATCGTTAATTCGAGCGGAGCCGGTGGACGAGCCAAGGCACGCTCGTACGCCCGATGCACTTGCTCGGCGACGGTATCGTTCTTGGCCTGCAGGTCTTTTGCAAATAATTCAGACATCCGCATCACAAAAGAACTGTTCAACATCGTCAGGGCCTGAATCGGCGTCGTCGTGACCGCGCGTTTCGGTGCAGTTGCCGAGGGGTCGGGGCAATCGAAGGCATCTAACAACGGATTACGTCCACCTCGCGCCCACATGCGATAGATACTGCGACGGTTGAAAACATCTCCCGTCGGATCGATGGGGTCATAGAACTGAGCCCCGCGGTGAAAATAGGGCCGAACATCTTGGAAGGGTGGACCCCCGATTTGTCGATTTAGCTGGCCAGCCACAGACAATATCGCATCACGAAGCTCCTCGGCCGAAAGTCGTCGAGGACTGAATCGCCAAAGCAGGCGATTGTCGGCATCCATCTCTGATGCCTGCTTGCGGTTCAAACTGGACTGGCGGAAAGTGTCGCTCGTGACGATCAGATAGTGTATTTCTTTGAGGCTCCAGTCGTTTTCGATAAGTTCGCAGGCTAGCCAATCCAGTAATTGTGGGTGCGATGGGTGACCGCCGTTGAAGCCGAAGTCATTTGGTGTGATCACCAATCCGTTTCCAAAATGGTAATGCCACAGCCGGTTCACGATCACACGCGCGAAGAGTGAGTTATTCGGACTGGCAATCCAGTCGGCAAGTCGTAGTCGCCTTTCGGAATCAGAAGCATCGACGGACAATTGAAAATCTGCCTGAGTGGTCTGAAGTGCACCGAGGCCGCCTGGCGTAACCACCTTGCCCTTGTCGAGTGGATTACCTCGATTAAGGAAGTGAGTCGGGGCTGGCTTCTTGACGACGGCCGCAAAGACTTTGGCCGTGGCGTGAGCAGCACGACGTCGCTGTAGATCGTCGCGTCGCTGAATTAGAACATGTCGTTTCTTTCGTTGTTGATCGTTCAAGCTGTCGACGATTTGTGCGGCCGAAACGAATCCCTGATCAAGATTGGCCGATACAGCAACCTGATCTGCAGTGAGCGCCACATCATAGAGGCGCGCCCGGCAAACAATCCCGCGAAGCATCCGATTCGATCCGGGTTGTCCATGACGCAAGCCGAAGATCAAGTGTGCGTCGCCCGACTTGAATTTGAATGGTCCATTCGATTGGTAGGGCGTGCCGTATGGTTGTCCGTTGCGGTAACCGCTGATCGTACCGGTATCGGCGTAAGTGATTGCCAAGTGCACAACACGCTCATGAGCTTCGTCTTCCTCGTTTCCATTGAATGACGAAGTTCTGGAGAAGCCGTCACTGCCGGCCATCCAACGCCGGGGTTCGCGTTCACCAAAGACAATGCCATCGAACTGTTCACCGTTGCTGGTCTGAAGGCTAATCGCGGCGCCCCCTCGCTGCTCCAAGTCACTCAGACGCACCCAGACTTCGAGTGTTTTCTCTCGGACATCGGATTGGATCGGTGGCGTTGCGAGGTAGGCTTTGTCGCCATCCAGTTGCGCCCCTTCGCTGCCCAGGCGTGCGTCGCCTTTAAGTTCAGCGTGCAGTGTGCCGATACAATCATCCAGGCTCGAAGTGAAATCCCATTCGGCAACGGGGGTGGGTAGATCTAGATCACTTCTTTGGTCGTCACGGCTTTCGTCGCTGTCCCTTGCGGAAAGAATCTCAGCTCGAACGGGAGCATCGATTGCCTCAATTTCGTTACGAGCCTGTTCCAGTTCATCCTCGATTCGATTTAGGGTTGCTCGATCTGGCTGGAATGAACGTTCTCCATGAGTCACGCCGGCGACGGCTGCCGTCATGCGATAATATTCTTGCTGGTAGATTGGATCGAATTTGTGATCATGACATCGAGCACAGTTCACGGTCAGCCCGAGAAAGGTCTGGCTAATGGTGCCGACAAAGTCCTCGAGTGTGTCCTGCCGCATGATCTGGCGCATCACGTCACCTTGTGGAATCAAGCCGTCGTGCGCGCCACAGACAAGAAAACCGGTGGCTGTGATCGCTTGCCCGTCTTCGGGATGGATGATGTCTCCCGCGATTTGCTGCCGAGCAAATTGGTCAAATGGCATGTCATTGTTCAGCGCTTGAATGACCCAGTCGCGATAGGGCCACGCGTTCGGCCTCATTCGATCGTATTCGAATCCGTCGCTCTCGCCGTACCTGGCCACATCGAGCCAATGTCGAGCCCACTGTTCGCCGTAGTGCTTCGACGCCAAATATCTGCGAGCGAGCTGTCCATAGGCCGATGGATCCGGTGATTCGCTCAAGAATTCGATGTCGTTCAAGTCCGGCGGAAGGCCGAGCAAGTTGAATGAAAGGCGACGCACGAGAGCCCGAGGATCTGCCTCTGCCGATCGTTCCAATCCTGCTTGGCGAAGGCGGCCCTGGACGAACGCGTCGATCGGATGATTAGCGGTTAATCCCTCGGGAAGCGGCGGGCGCACGAGTGGTTGGAACGACCACCAATCCCGTCCAGCGCGATGCTTCGTCGAGAATCGAAAAGCATCAATCGGATCCGTGCCCCAGGCCAGTCCTGATTCAATCCACCGGCGCAAGATCTCTTTCTCGTTCTCGTTAAGCGGTTCCTCGGGAGGCATTTCGCCGTCGTCAATTCGTTGCCACACCATGCTCTCCGATGGCTTACCGGCCGCGAGGACAACGCCACTTTCACCACCGTGCAGCGCCGCCTGGCGCGACGAGAGATTGAGGCTCCCCTTGCGTTCCGTTGCGTTGTGACATCCAAGGCATTTGGCCGCCAGCACAGGTGCCACAACGTTGTCGAAATGCTCGGTCGCTTCCTTGTCGGCACGTGCTGGCTTTCCGCACAGCGTGAGAATCGCCGCGATGAGAAATAATGGAAGCAGCAGGCGGATCATACGGTTTGGTTCCTTCACTGGGAAAGGGCTCGCAATCGGTCGCTCCAATTTTCTTGCGGATCGAAGGTGATTCGAAGCGTGGTCGAGTTACCTGGTTGATTTCGGCTGCACGACGTTTTGCCACGTGATCAAGCGCTGCTCAAGGTCTTTTAGCTTGTTTGGATGTTCGCGACTGATGTCGTTGGATTCCGATGGATCATCACTTAAGTTGAACAGTTGTGATTTCATATCTTCGCCATTCTTGACGAGCTTCCACTTGCCGTCACGAACCGCTAAACCTCGACCCGTGGACCAGTAAAGCACTCGCTTTGGTAGTTGTCCGGTGCCGAGCAGCAGCGGGCTCAAATCAGTTCCGTCAATCTTGACGTCCTGTGGAGGTGGAACTTCGGCTCGCGCTAGTGTGGTCGGAAGCAGGTCCATACTCATCGCCGTTTCGCTAGAAGTGGCGGGCGCGATCTGACCGGGCCACCAGGCGATGGCCGGCACGCGATGACCTCCCTCCCAAACGGATCCTTTATTGCCACGCAGTGGTCCGTTCGAACCCAGTCGAGTCGCTCCGTTATCCGAGCAGAAGAAAACCAAGGTGTTTCGATTCAGCCCCAATTCTATCAACGTATCAATCACTTGGCCCACACTGGAGTCCATCGCCTCGACCATTTCGCGGTAGGCGTTTTTCTTGTCCTTTCGCGAACCATGATTAACGAATTTCCCTCCTACTGTCCGTTCTGGTGAGTCGCCAGGCCCCTGATACGGATAGTGAGGTGCTTCATGGGCAAGGTACAGGCAGAACGGACGTTTTTGATTCTGCCCGATGAATCGCACCGCGTGGCTTGTAATCAGGTGCGTCACGTAACCCTTCTCGTCGTGAAGTGTCTCGTTGCGCCACCAGTCCAAATGGCCTGCTTGATCAACATGTGAGAAAAAGTCGACATTGCCACTCACGTAGCCGCGGAATTCGTTGAAACCGTGGTGTCGCGGATTGAACTTCGGCAAGTAACCGAGATGCCACTTTCCAAAGATCGCCGTCGCGTATCCGTGTTGCTTTAGCGCTTCAGCAAAGGTCACTTCCGAGTCACCGATGCCGGTCCGATGAACGGCGGCGTCGCGTCGGGCCACAATCACGCCGGGCACGCCCACACGTTGCTGGTATCGACCGGTCATCATCGCGGCTCTCGTTGGACTGCAGACCGCTCCATTCGAATGATAATCAGTCAAACGCAGGCCCTCGGCGGCCAGTTGATCGATGCGCGGTGTTTCAATCCAGCCATCGAAGCATGAAATGTCGCCATAGCCGAGGTCGTCCGCCATGATGATGATAAAATTGGGGCGAGCTGCCTCGGTTGTATTGAGACAGCAACACATGATCCAGGTAGCCAGTACCAGCAATCGATTGGGCGTTGGCGAGTGAGACATCAAATGTGCGCTTCTCTTGCTATGGGTAATCGTTGCCGGCGTCGCTGAGCTTGCAGGATTCGATCCAGGCTTTCAGATCGTGATCCATTCTACTTACGACATCGGGATGTTCCTGGGCTATGTCTCTGCTTTCGGAGGGGTCGGTGATCAAATCAAACAACATGGTGTTTTGTTTTCGCACGAGAAGCTTGAAGCGATCTTCTGTCCAAGCCTGCTGTTGTGCCGACTTGAAGCCAATCGCCTGCCGCCGTTCTGTTTGCTCGCCTTTCATCAGCGGAACGAGGCTGATTCCGTCGTAGGGCCGATCGGTGGGCATGTCGACGTTGAGGATGTCAAGAACCGAAGGGAAGATGTCGCTGGTTACTGAGGCCATTGTGCTACGACGACCAGCTCGAATGCGGGCCGGCCAGACCAGAAACGCCGGGACGCGAATGCCACCCTCAAACAAATCTCGCTTGCGGCCGCGGAACGGTCCGGCGCTGCCCGGTGCCCGTTTCGCGTTTCCCTCAGGCCCGTTGTCTGAACAGAACCACACCAATGTATTGCTTGCGACCGCAAGCCGCTGCAGCTCGTGGATCAAGCGACCTATCTGATCATCCAAGGCGGTGACGCAGCCAAAGTAACTCTGCGCGTAGGGTGTGTGCCCTTCATACTTTCCTGCATACTCGGGTCCCGCGACGACCGGAAGGTGCGGTGTGTGAAACCAAATCACAGCGAAGAACGGGGTGCCGCGTTCCGCGTGTTCACGCACGAAAGGAACCACTCGATCGGTAATGACTCGGGAATTATCTCCAGCCAGGTTTTCTTCGACTTCGTTTCCACGTTCGTCCCAGTAGTGTGTGTTGTAGGGGATGCTTCCCTCATGATCTTTGACTGGCCGCCACCAGCGTCCGTGCGCGGCTTGGCTAGGTTTGATCATCGGGTCCCAAGTCGGGACTTTGGCTTCGGTTGAGAAGCATGTGTCAAAGCCATGCTGCCAGGGAGGCGAATAGTGTTGACGACCGCGCGGTCCACCACGGTTCGATTCAGTTTTCTCAGTCGTGAGCGTTCCCAAGTGCCATTTACCGAAGTGCCCCGTTGCATAACCCTGCTTTTTGAGAACCTCGGTCAACGTGATCTCTTCAGTCGGTAAATGACCACTGTTGGCGGTATAGATCCCATAGCGGAAAGGATGACGACCCGTCAAGCAGGATCCCCGCGTTGGACTGCAAACGGGCGCCGCGGAATAGAAGCGTTCAAGCACCAAACCACACTGAGCCCAGCGATCAAGGTTCGGTGTTTGAATCACTTGGTTGCCGTTAAACCCAACATCACCCCAGCCGAGGTCGTCGCACATGATCAGGACGATATTGGGGCGCTCGTCAGCAGTTGTCGTGGCAACCGCGTGCTCGCCAGACGATGCGAAGATGAGGACGAGGAAGCACAAAAGCTCGTAATTGTGTCTTCCAAGAGCGGCGATCGATCGGCTGGATAGTAACATTTGGCAATGATCTGGCGGGTTGCGGAGCGATGCGGTGATGATACCGTTGTAAGCCAACAAATTCAAAAATCGCCAGCGGGCGACGCTTTTCCGGTCCTCGTAGCAAAGGGGCTTCAGCCGGAGCGATCGGCTGTGTAAATTCTTAACAGTTGATTGGTCGGATGGGGATACCGTCGGGCTTTGAGGGTCTGGTGGTCGTAACCCGTTCAGACCGAATCCAATACGTACCGTTCCGGGTCCGCGAACAGGGGCAGTGCTGTGAAATTTGACTCTAAGAAACAACGTCAGATTATGGGACAATTCGCGACCGGCGTGACCGTTGCCAGTACGGTCGTGAATGGCCAGAGTTGGGGCATGACCGCCAATGCTGTGACCTCACTTTCGCTGGAACCACCCTTGGTGTTGTTGGCGATTGTGCGGGACAGCAAGTCGCACGAGATGTTTCAAAGCGGTGGCTGCTTTGCCCTTAACATTCTCACTGCTGAGCAGCAGGAACTGTCGAATCGCTTCGCTTCTTCGGGCCCCAAAGACTTTGACGACCTCAACACGCAGGTCGCCGAAACGGGCTCGCCGATCCTGGACGACGCGTTGGCTTGGGTTGATTGTCGCGTTGTCGACATTTTGCCTGGCGGCGACCATGATATCTTCATTGGCGAGATCTTGGCGGGCGATCACAGGGAAGGCAAACCGCTGCTATTCTATGGCGGACGTTATGCCGAACTCGCCGACTCGGAGTAGCTTGTTTATTCCAGACGAAGATTGCCAATATAGAATTCGACTACCGTCTGTGGTCGGATGACGAATATCTTGAAGTTCCCCATCCGGGTCATATCGAGTCGTCGACGTCGCGGGCCCTTCATGATGTCTTCGATGGGGATGCGGATCGTTTGGAATCCTGGCAGTACCGAGATCGATCGATTAAACCGATCATAATAATCCTCGTTGTGTTCCCAGTCTTGAATGCGAATGTGCAGTGTGTCCTCAGGCAGGGACGATTTGGGCATCAAGTCGAAGGCGAACGATTCAAAATTACTCCAATCAGGATAGGGTTCTCGCATGCTGATTCCCAGATATGGATCACCGGGGCGAATGCGGCACAGAGCGACATTCACATCACGGGTCGGCCAGCCAACGGGCGGTTCAATCGAACCTACGAACACTGTGTTGTTGGAGTACATGAATCGCCGTGACCAGCGGTCCGGAAAACTAATCAGCGTCGGCAAGGCTTCGTTTCGTTTGCCCAGGTCAACGACACACGTCACAAGTGGTACGGCACCATAAAGAATCATGGCGAAGACGACGGGTGAGCCAATCCATCGCACCAACCGCCAGCAGACTCCGGGTCGGGAGTACGAGTGGATTACCATCAGCAGTACGATAAAGCTGGCTGCGCCTTGTACGTCGTAACGGACGTCTTCCCAGCTTGCAGAACGACCGGGAATGAATTTCTGAGCCACCTCAAGTCCGAATCCTAATCCTGTCGCGACGAACAGGCCGAATGCGTATTGCAGCCATAGACGGTCGCGTGCCCACGGTAGCAAGTGGGGTAATGCGACAGCTGCCATGAAGGCCAAGCCGCCAAAAAACATAAAGTGGCCGGTGGTCTGCAACGCCTCAGCCAGCAAGGTGTCTGCCCCGGCCGGCCGCAGTCCCAACACAGCAATGACAAACATCAACAGTCCAAACCCGGCCACGGCGAATCGATTGATGCGTGGTGTTTCAATGCGTTGCGATTCGCCCGAGTTCATTCACGTTTCCTGACAGCCACACGAATCGCGATCATCGCACGACACGGCCACTGGTCGAACCGCCCATCAAGGCTTCGATCTCGTGGAGGTTGCTGAAGTTGAAGTCGCCGACGATCGAATGGGCCAGACACGAGGCGGCAACCGCAAATTGAACGGCTTGGCCTGGTGCCGCGGGTTGATCGCAGCTCAAAGAGAAGATGAGACCGGCTGCAAAGGCATCGCCCGCGCCCACACGATCCACGATGTTCTTGATCTCGTATGGACGGTATTCGCCATTCTGCATGGGAGCGAAAAAAGCTTGATCCAGATCACGGTCGTAGAGCATGCCACCCCAGTCGTTATGGGATGCCGAAAAGCTCTCTCGCAAGGTGATTCCCACCTTCGATACGTTGGGGAACTGCTTCACCAACTGCCGGGCGACGTCCGGATATCGGTCGACGGCAATCTGACCGGCGTGCACATCCGTATCGGCAGCTTGGATCCCAAGTACGTCGCTGCAGTCTTCTTCGTTGGCCACAACCACATCGACGAACGGAAGCACGCGTCGCATCGTCGATTCGGCGAGATCGCGTGGTGCTTGTTCGGGATTCCAACGCCAAAGTTTCTTGCGAAAGTTCAAATCACACGAAACAGTGAGCTTTGCTTCTTTTGCGGCGGCTAACGCTGCCAGTGTGGCTTCGGCAGCTGAGGATGAAATGGCTGGCGTAATCCCCGTGACATGCAGCCATCCGGCGTCGCGAAAAATCTCCTGCCAACCATACGATTCGGCGTTCGTCTGACTGATGGCCGAGTGATCGCGATCGTAGACGACCAAGCTCGGACGCTGGTTCGCGCCAGCTTCGACAAAATACAATCCGACTCGGCCATAGTCCGTTCGGACGATATGTTGCGTGTCGATATTCCGGGCGCGAAGTGAATCGAGGCAAGCATCGGCCAGGGGGTTGCGAGGAAGGGCCGTGACGAAACCACATGCGCGACCAAGCGTTGCGAGTGACGCGGCGACATTCGCCTCGGCGCCGGCAAACGTCACCTCCAGCGAGCCCGGCAGTGTTTGCCTTAGTCTCAGATGGTCCGGGGGTGATAAACGCCCCATGATCTCGCCGAAAGTGATCACCTTCATGCTCTAGACACCCTCACGCAGTTTGTCCACGACGTGCTTCGTTTGCCAAGCCGGTTGCTTCAGCGGCTCGTTGAGTGATTGTATCCCATTGCCCTTCTTCAATCAGTGCGCGAGGAGCTAACCATGATCCGCCGACCGCCAGAATCAATGGATCGGCCAGATAGGTTGGAAGGTTTTGCGCATTAACACCGCCGAGCGGTACAAATCGCACGCCGAGGTGGAGATACGGCGCTGCCATACTCTTCAGATAGGTGAGACCACCACTCGGCTCTGCCGGAAAAAACTTAAGTTCGCGACACTGCAGCTCAAGTGCTACCTCAATGTCCGAGGGTGTGATGACCCCCGGGGCAAACGGCAGACCGGCCTGTCGGGCCTGGCGGATGACGACGGGATTGGTACCGGGCGATACGCCGAATGACGCTCCTGCCTCGACGACATCATCAACCTGCTGTGCTGTGAGAATCGTCCCGATACCGGCCAGCATCTCAGGAACTTCGGCGCGTATAGCCTTCAATGAGGCTAGCGCTGCCGGGGTGCGAAGCGTCAGTTCCATGGCGTCAACACCGCCGGCAAGTAGCGCCCGAGCGAGGGGAACGGCATCTTGGGCATCATCGATGACGAGCACGGCGACAACGCCGCAAGCCTGGATTCGCTCGAGTACGTCGGATGGGAATTGGGAATCCATCGAGTAAGAATCTCCGCTGGCAATATCTCAATCTCACTGGAATGTACCGACTGGACGATCGATCATTGTTGGCGGCGCCGCTTGCGCTGGTTTGCCGCTAATTCGGTTTCAATTCCACGATCGTTCTGTTGTTTCATCCATCGTGTCAGCTGTTGCTTCATGGTTTCGACGCGTGCTTGATAGCGTGAATCGGCGGCCAGATTGTGCAATTCGTTAGGATCAGTTTGCAGGTCGTAAAGCTCTTCGGCCGGGCGTCGGATATAGCGCTGGACAAGGCGTTTGGCATGGTCATCATGCTTGGCATCTCGTTCCCAAGATCGCCAATAATTTGCACGGTCGCTCTCGATCACGGTGTTGTGAAAGTTTGAATCCGGAAGCAAATTGATGATGTATTTGTATCGTTCGTCGCGAATCGACCGAATCGGATAGGGCCGACCCGCAATGATTCCTTGCGTGGTATGGACTCCGTACGTCCATTGACCGTGTGTTTTGGCTTGGCCGCTTAAGACTCCCATAAAACTCCGGCCGTCGAAGCCACTGCCGCCGTCCTTCGCGCCTGGCAAGCCGGTGTCAACCTTGGTTGGATCAGCACCGACGGCCTCAAGCAGTGTGGGCAAGATGTCGACATACTGCACCATTGCCTGCGTTCTGGTGCCCGGTTCAACCACCTTGGGCCACCGCACAAACAGAGCCACTCTCAGTCCATAGTCATAGCACGTCCATTTTCCACCGGGGAACTGAGGTCCCTGCTCGCTGCTGACGATGGCGATGGTGTTATGGGCGAGACCTTGCTCGTCGAGGATGCCAAGCCAATGGCCGACTTCACGGTCAAAGTCAGAGATCTCGCTGTAGTAGCGCGCCAGCGCCGCCCGAGTTTCGGCGTTGTCAACCAGATAGTCGGGAATTGTCAGGCTGTCGGCGTCGTAGTCTTGTGGTCCGGCCTTCCAAGGCAGGTGCGGGCTGTTGGAGGCAACGACTAGACAAAACGGTTGATTAACATCCCTGCTCACGAATTCTCGACTCGACCGCTTCGTAAGCTTCTCGAAAGGAAAGGAATCTGGCGGACCAAAATGCGTTTTGCCCAGCAACCCAACTCGATATCCCAACTCACGTAGATGATGGACGATGCTGCGCGTTCCGGGCATTACCTGACTGTGGTTGGGATAAGCTCCGTTGCGAACCGGAAAGACCCCCGTGTAGAGTTGCTGCCGTGTCGGTGCGCACATTGCTGTTGCCGTGAAGGCACGATCGAAGACGAGCCCCTCCTTGGCAAGGCGCTTCAGGTGCGGTGTGCGGACCTCAGGATTTCCATAAGGTTGACAGTCCTGACACGCCATGTCGTCGGCCAGCATGAGCAGGATGTTCGGTGCCGCCCAACTCGGACTCGAGATGCCGATGAACAACGCGAGTCCGACGAAGTGAACGGCTAGACGACCCATCAGATTCACAATCCTGTGCAGGGAAACTTGGAACGGCTCGAGTATAACCGTCCCATCAATGGATTGTGAGGGCAGAGCGCCCGCTTCTAAGTAGATCCAACCCGAAACGCTCGAAAACATCTCGGGTTGGTTGTGTCAGAGTAGGTCTCGGTCGACGGCTGTGGCTCTAGCGAGTGGATGAACCTTTTTTGGGGGCTTCCACGACGCTGGCTAATTCCTGAATGAGTTGAGTTGCGAAGTAAATCCGATTCGTTTCCTTGTACATTTTGCTTCCGTGTGCCGATCGTTTGAAGTTCTGATTCAAACGAACGCCATTCTTGGGCACAGTCAACGCTTCGATCCATTTGTGACCGTCCGGCACCTTGTAGATCAAAGCGTTCACATCCCGTTTGCCTTTTGGCATTTCAGCGATGCGTTCGACGCGATCAATGCCGCCCGGCAAGTTGCGGATGCGGTTCAAGAACTTTCGTCCTCTGGGCGACGTGAGTTGCTGGATCATGAAGCTGTTGTCGTCCAGTACGCGCTCCATGATGGCCTCTCGGTCGTCCGACTTCAGCACCCATCCTTGCTTGCTCATGAGCTTCAGGAGCGCTTCAGCTTGACTCTTTGTGATCAAGTCGCCTTCCTCATAACCCGGGACGTTCGAGAAGAACTTGGTAACGAACTTCTCAACCTTGGCCGTCTTCCATTGTTTTTTTGCATCAGCTTCGTCGTCGGCCAGGGATACTGACACGCAGAAGACCGACATGCACAACACAATGGCAGTTGACGAAAGAACGCTCGGTCGACAGCTTGTTTTGCTTTTCATTTCAAGACTCGAGTGCAAGACAGGTGGGAGGAACAGTTGATCGTGACGGTTACTCAGTCTGTATAAAAGCCTAGCTCATGAGCCGAAGCACGGTCTAACAATGCCTCTCAGTGATATCGGCATGCCGACTCCATCATCGATGAACTGAATTGTTGACACGCACAAACGGCCAAATCGACAGTGTTCGACTGCCGAAAATGGCAAGAGCTAACGATTAGGAGGACCGACTTCCTTGCCGTCCGGTCAAGACCGCTTCGCCGTAACTGATGATCCGTCCAAGGGTTGTGCGGTCTCCGCCGGCTCGCGCCGGGAATTGGCATATCGTTTGCCTTTCTACGAGTCACCGGGAAGACATGGCTGCCAGATCGACAGCGCGGTTCTGGCCTTCATCCGGAAAGCATCGAGATATCCGGTAAGAGGCACAGATCAGCGTGCGTCTGGATGTTGTGTTTGAACGCTTCGTCTAAATTCTAAAAGCGCAATTGAACACGTTTGTTTTTGCGTCGGAACACGCAAAGGAGGTAACCATGACTCGTTGTTTAAGTACTCGGAGACGTCCGGCTTTTGGCCCGCTGGCAGATGTGTATCAGGAGTTTGATGGCATTCTGCAAAGTTTGTGGAACGAATCAGCGCGGCCATCTGACGCTGCATTCGCTCCTCGAATCAACATTGCAGAAACCGAAACTCACTTCGAAGTTTCGGCGGATCTGCCCGGTGTACCGGCCGACGAGGTTGACGTTTCTGTTCACGAAGGCCAGCTGGTCATCTCAGGTAAACGCGAAGACGTGACCGAAGAGTCTGGCAAGACGTTTCACCGAGTTGAGCGGCGCACAGGTGAATTCCATCGTGCGATTAGGCTGCCGGAGGATGTCGACCAGCAGAACATTTCGGCGGAGTACGTCGACGGCGTCCTGAGTGTAACGCTGCCTAAGAGTGAAAAGCCGAAACCCACTCGGGTCGAGGTGAAAACTCAACCAAAAAGCTAGACAGCACCGAGCTGTTCATCGACCAAGACGAGGTTTCGCCGACGCGGAGCCTCGTCTTTTTTGTTGTCAGTTGGACACGCTCAGTCGTCGTTTCGGTGACACAAACGGAAGGCGATGAATTCGGGTTGTCAATGGCTGCAGGCGTTAACACCGACCATAGCAATTGGTTAAGTCAACTTCCGTACCGCTGGCATGCCAACTGCTCGTCGGTACCGGAGCAGTGGCGATCGGGGGACGTCACCGCCAACAGGGAATCGGTCTATCCCCCACGCCTTACCAGGTAAGGAGAACTTCGATGAAGCGATTGTTGTGGTGCGGCTTGGCACTGGTGGTTTGCTGCGTTGGGGCCGGAAACAGTGAAGCGGCGGTGATCAAGGCCGATGTCGACACAGACTGGACGACTCCACGAGTCCTTTGGTCAGATTCGAGCGAGGTGCCAATTACACTTGCTCGCCATGGGTATCGGTACGGTGGACACGGTTGTTACTACGGACCGCCGCGTCGCTATCGTTCGCATTGGCGTGGCTCTGGGTACGGATACGGCCACGGCCACTACCGTCCGCGACGAAACGTGTACTATGGCCATCCGTATGGTCACGGCCATCACCACCATCATCACGGGGGCTTTGGCCTGTACATCGGCTTCTGATCGTCGTCAAACCATGGGGTCGGGCAAACTGTTCGACCACGTCGTTTAACGCCGAGCCGCAGCGACAGCCCGGTTCTTCGCCATCATCGCGGAGGCCACGATCTGCCCCACTGAGCACGTAGCTCGAAGCTGTCGCCTGCTGGCTCGGCGTTGTTCAATGACCTCGCTCTCCATCGGGCTGGCGTTCCCAACACAGCGCTGCGCTCGCCTGGTCTTCGGTAGGCACGGCCCGTGAGGCCTTGGTAGTCTGGCATGATGTTCCCAACCAAGCCGACAGCGAATCTTGGATTGAGCTAGTTAAGTTCAGATGCTTCTTCCCAATGCTCGTAGAGAGTCGCGAGCTTCTGCTGTTGTTCGTCGATCAGTCCTTGAACCTCTTTGACACGACGACCATCGCGTAACACGTCGGGCTGAGTCAGCTGATGGTGCAACTGTTCGATTTGTCCTTCGTGTTCCATGATCTCCGCTTCGATATCGGCGACCTTGCGGTAGGGGAACTTGCGTTTGCGGCGTGGTTTATTGTCACCTGAAGACTGACGCTTTGAGCTACCGCGCGATGGGTCTTCTGTTGCCGCGGGAGTACTGTTCGAATTGACTTGTCGCATTCGCTGATACAGATCAAAGTTGCCGTGAACAATGGTGTGTTGTCCATTTTCGAGCACAACCAGATGATCGGCGACTTGGTTGAGAAAAAACCGATCGTGCGACACGAAGAGCACCGTGCCGTTGAACTGTTTGAGTGCACTTTCTAGCGCATCGCGAGCCCAAAGGTCCAAGTGGTTGGTGGGTTCATCCAGTACCAGCAGATTCGCGTCGCTGGCGGCTAGCCGGGCGAGGGCGACGCGATTTCGTTCACCACCACTTAGTTGCCTCACTGGCTGAAACACCATGTCTCCCTGAATGCCAAAACGGGCCAGCAGATCACGCCGTTGCTGCTCGTTGAACTCTTTGTTCGGCGGCCTCACGAGCTCGACCGCAGGCTCATTCGACTCCAGACTGTTCAGCAGCTGGTCGAAATACCCGATGCCCACTCCGGTGCCCAACGCCACCGATCCAGAGTCCGTTGGTTCTTGTGTCAAAAGGCATCGCAATAGAGTCGTTTTGCCACATCCGTTAGCGCCGACGATGCCCCAACGCTCTCCGCGTTGAATATCGAGACTGAGGTTGGCAAAAAGAGTCTGGTCGAATGACTTGCTGATTTTCTCAGCACGCAAGACCAAATCACCCGACCGGTCTACTTTGGGGAACCCCATCACGGGAGTCTGAATCTCGCGAGGTGGATCGACTAGCTCAATCCGCTCGAGCTTACGACGACGGTCCTCGGCTTGTGCGTGTTTTTGCCCGTGGTGATGGCGACGAATGAAGTCTTCCAGTTTGGCAATTTCAGACTGTTGGTTTTCGTAGGTGCGACGCTCGAACTCGACTCGCTCAAGCTTTTGACACCAATAAGCAGAAAAGTTGCCTCGGTAACTCACGACCGTTCCGTGGAAGAGCTCAAGGGTGCGATCGGTGACGCGGTCCAAGAAATACCGGTCGTGGCTAACCACAATCAGCGTTTGGCCCGCGTTGACCAGATACTCTTCAAGCCAAGTTGTGGCGTCGATATCCAGGTGGTTGGACGGCTCGTCCAGGAACATGAGATCCGGCGCAGAGAGTAACAATTTGGCGAGCATCAAGCGATTCTGCTGTCCACCACTGAGCTGCACGACCGGTTGTTGAAATACCGAGTCTTCGAAGCCGACACCATGTAGCACACGATCGATTTTGTGCTCCAGGTGGTATGCATCGTGTTGTCGCAGGCGCACTTGTATCGTGTCGAAACGTTCCTCCAGCGCGGCGCGTTCGCGAGGTTCTGTGGTCTGGCTGATGCGGTTGGCCAGAGTCTCCGATTCCTCAGAGAGGGCAATCAAATGGGCCAACGCCTTTTTGGCCTCGTCGTACAGCGTTGCCTCGCCGTCGAAATCTGCCTGCTGTTTCAGATATCCAACAGGCATCGATGACGGACGTTGGACCTGGCCGCTGTCGGCTTCCAATTGCCCGGCCAAGATATTCAGGAGCGTTGTCTTACCCGTCCCGTTGGGACCGACCAGTCCAATCCGGTCGCCGCTGCGCACATCGAACGTGGCCCCGGCGAGGACCGGTTCGGGACCGAAGTGCTTCGTGATCGAGTCAGCAGAAAGGACAATCATGATGCGAGGGTGGCGACTGATCCCGAGCCAGGGTGTGCAAAAAACTGCCATTGTAAGCCAAGATGGTCACCGAGAGAACGTTTGTTTGTCGGCAGGTCCTTGTTGGCCAGAGTCCGTCGAGCGTATGATGCCTGCACGATCCAGAAGGAGTGAACTTCATGCTGAGTTTGCAAGCAGAAACTTCAGAGCGTTGGCTTGAACAGGTCGATCAACATCTGGACGAGATCTTGATCGATCACGCTCACTGCGAAAAAAAAGCGGCCGGCACCGCGATGAATCTCATCTTTGCCTATGTTGAGCACGAAGAACTGTGCCGAGAGATGGTCGAGATCGTGAACGAAGAATTGGAACACTTCGAATTGGTGCTCGACCTACTCAAATCACGAGGCATTGCCTTCCGCCGATTGAAGCCCAGCAATTATGGTCGTCTGCTCAATGATCTGGTGCGAAAACTGGAACCTCAGCGAGCGATTGACCGGCTCTTGGTGGCGGGCTTGATCGAAGCTCGTTCGTGTGAGCGATTCAACTTGCTGAGAAAACATATCGAGGATGCGGAGTTGGCTGACTTTTACGGTGGTTTGTTTGAGTCAGAGGCCCGTCATCACGCGACCTACGTTCGTCTGGCACATAGTTTCGGCAGCAACGAGACGATTGAGCAACGTCTTGGTGAATTATCTGCGGCCGAGAGCGAAATCATCACCGAGGGTGACGTCCTGCCACGCATGCACAGCTGATCTGACCGGCCTCGTTGGCTCGTTGATCGTTTGCACTGATGTGTTAGATTAAAGAGCTTTAACAACGCTTTTGGGCAAGGTAGGTGGTTGATGGAACCGTTACCCTATTCCATGGTTTTCGACATGGCGGCAGCGTCGCCGGCATGGTTGGAACCCTTCGAGTCGCACGTGCACGACCTGCGAGAAATCGGTCGCATGTTTCACGCTCGTGGTTGGTCACTCGGCACGAGTAGCAACTACAGTGTCGTCGTGCAACGAGATCCGATTCGAATTCTGATCACCGCCAGTGGCAAGGACAAAGGACGGCTGGAGCCTTCCGATTTCGTACTGGTAGATGACCAGGGCGTGCCGGTTGTCACGGGCCAGGCGAAGTCGTCGGCCGAGACACTTTTGCACTGCGTACTGGCTGAGCAATCGGACGTTGGTTCTATCCTGCACACCCACTCGGTTTGGGGAACGCTGCTTTCCGAGTTCCACTTTTCCGAAGACGGTTTCGCGATCGAAGACTTTGAAATGCTCAAGGGTCTGGAAGGGATCACATCGCACGAGCATCGGGTTTGGATTCCAATCCTGGACAACAGCCAGGACATCGCCGCCTTATCGGAGATTGTCCGACAGAGGTTGAGTGGGGGTGATACGCTTCCTCACGGCTTTCTACTTCGACAACATGGACTCTATACATGGGGACAAGACTTGTTCGCCGCACGTCGCCATGTTGAGATTTTTGAATTCCTGTTTGAGTGCGTGGCTCGCAAGATGACACTTCAGGGTCTGCTGCCCTCCGCATCCATCCACTAGAACTTCGAAACACAAATGGAGAAATGGAATGGCTCGAATCACAATTCCGGATGAAAACCGGCAGCTGGAAGATGTTCAAGAGATACGCGACTTTCTCAAGCCATTCGGCATCTGGTACGAAAAGTGGGATGTCGAAGGGCGGGTTGGCGAGGATGCCACGAACGAAGAGATCCTTGAGGCTTACGATCCAGAAATTCAGCGGCTGATGGAAGCTGGTCAGTACGTCACGGCCGATGTGATCAATGTCGTCCCTGACACGCCCGGTTTGGATGCCATGCTTGCGAAATTCAGCAAGGAGCATATTCATACCGAGGACGAAGTGCGCTTCACGGTCCGTGGCGGTGGGATCTTTCATATCCACCCCAAGGAAGGACCTGTCTTTGCGGTTCAGGTGGAAAGCGGTGATTTGATCAACGTGCCGGCGGGGACCCAGCATTGGTTTGACCTGTGCTCGGACAAGACGATTCGCTGTATCCGACTCTTTCAAGATCCGGCCGGATGGGCGCCACATTATGTGGACGAGGGCGTTCACGAGGACTACACACCCGTCTGCTGGGGCCCGAACTACCTGACATCCGACGAGGACGACGTCGATTCCGTCGTCAAGCTGTGATTCGTTTTAGCGGCCAGGGTATTCTGCTTGATATCGAAGGGACGACGTCGTCAATCAGCTTTGTGTACGACGTCATGTTTCCTTTCGTCCGTCGCGAATTGGATCGCTTCCTGGGCCAGAATTGGGCGGCCCAGGACGTCCAGGATGCGTGCGAGCAAATCGCACGTGATGCAGGGCAACGCTCGCTGCAAAGCTGGTGCGAAGACGCAGGCACGGCGCAACAGACGCTCGTGATTCAGGAAGTCACGCGACTGATGGACAATGATGTCAAAGCGACAGGATTGAAGCGATTACAGGGCATCATTTGGAAGAGTGGCTTCGAGAGCGGCGAGCTAAAAGCACATCTCTATGATGAGGTGCCGGATGCCCTGCACAAGTGGCACGAGTCGAACCTGGATATTCGCATCTACTCGTCAGGAAGCATCCAGGCTCAGAAGCTGTTCTTCGGTCATACCATCTTTGGCGATTTATGCCCCCTGCTGAGTGGACACTACGATACAACTACCGGTCCAAAACGCGAATCGTCCAGCTATCAAACGATCAGCAACGAATTTGGCATGGAAGCAAGTCGGATTCTGTTCTTGAGCGATGTTGTCGCTGAGCTGAATGCCGCTCGCGATGCAGGGATGCGGACCGCGCTTTGTTGTCGTCCCGGAAACGCTTCAGTCGAGTCGGACGAAGGTCACGATCAGATTCATCAGTTTTCGGAAGTGACCATCCAGTGACAGTGGTTGACGGCACTTGACGTTGACCTCTTTCGGATCCAATCGCACCGCCAGCTCATGTCGCGGTGCTTGATGCGCTGACGGCCGACTTTACCCAATCGATACCAACAGCGATAGCAGTGCATTGACGGCGCGAAGCATTTGGGCCAAGTTGCTTGACCGGCCTCAGCCACCGCGTAGGATTCAAAAGTGAAGACGCAATGCGTCGCTCTTCGGGCACCATCAATGACTCACGGAGGTTCAAGGATGTTTGGTCTATTGGCACGTCAGTGCGGGACGCTCAGTCAGGCGCGACGTTCTCTCCAAGCATTCGTCGCGTTGGTATCTTTCACAATTGCAGTGACTGAGGCGAATGCTTCTACACCATGCGTTCACTTTGACGTGACCGACGTGGTGACCTGTCGACCCATTATGGATGCGCAATTCCGAAGCGATCATCCAGGTGAAATGTTGATCGAGGCGACGTTCGAGGTCTCGTCTCTTGTTCGTCTTGGTAGCGAAGGAAACTTGAGCCAACTGTTGTATGTCATCGAGAGTCCACAGCGGTCGCTGGTCGTCCATGACTACGCACCGAAGACGCAATTGGTGACGGAAGTTGCGGGGAATGTCGGTATTCAGAAAAGCACCGAGAAGTCATCAAACGTGGGCCTTAACGCATCCTTTCGCACCGAGCTGCTGGCATCCGCGAGTGCGAATGCTGGGACGGGACAGAAGCGGTTGACGAATCTGAAGTATGAGCTTCTGCCGCCCAAGCAGTTACTGGCTGCCAGCGGCACGATTTCGCGACGTACCGCTGTTTACTTCAAGCTCAAACCGTCCGCGCAAACATCGATGGATGGAGCGAAGCGGTTTAGCGTCGTCTTTCGGGTCGAAGATGACTGGCGCGGTGATTACGTACGACTGCGTTGTGCCGCGTACGATCGTTCGACAACGGACAAACCGATTTGCGGATCGTCCGACTTCCTGGTTGGCCTCTATTTGCTTGGGGATGACGGCGCTAGACAGACGGTCGCTTCGCTCAGCCGAGCGGATCGTCGACTTCGGAAGCTGGCGCTGGACAAGCGGAACGAGGTGCAACGCCAGCGTTATCCGTCCGCGACGGACAAGCTGGGCGCGTTTTTTAACGTGTCGCGCCCAAAAATCCCGAACGATTGGCTACGACGAGCCATGCGGGATGAATCGTCTTCGAGCTTCGAACGGTACTTGCCGCGTTCTGTGCGCGAGGCGGTGGAACAATTCCGGCAATCTCGCGATCGTGTGATTGAGTTGAACCGCACGACCAACGGACTGGCCGCGAGTTGATGCTGCCGGTCGTGCACGCCGGATCTGTTTGACGCCGCGGGGGGCCGGCGTCAAACGAACTGGGCTTACGCGGTCTGCATGAGGGCTTCGACGACCAGTGTTCCCATCTCCTGCGTCCCGACACTCGGCCGTCCAGCTGCGATGTCCGGCGTGCGGTGACCGGCGTCGAGTACCTGCTTGACCGATTGCTCCAGCGCCGCGGCTTCTTCCTCCAATGCAAGCGAATGCCGCAGTAACATCGCCGACGCAAGGATTGTGGCGAGCGGATTGGCGTTGCCGGTTCCCGCGATGTCGGGAGCCGAACCGTGAATGGGTTCAAAGAGCCCCGGTCCCGGTTCTCCAAGTGAAGCCGAAGGGAGCAGCCCGAGTGATCCAGGCAGCATTGAGGCTTCATCCGTCAAAATGTCGCCGAACATGTTTCCCGTTACGACGACGTCAAAGTCTGCTGGCCGCGAAATCAAATGCATTGCCATCGCATCAACCAAGACGACCTCATATTCGACTTCGGGAAACTCTTCTCGAATCACGCGCTCAGCAACCTCACGCCAGAGTCGCGATACTTCTAATACATTCGCCTTATCGACCGATGTGACCTTCTTGTCTCTTTGCATCGCGATTTGGCCGGCCAAACGAACGACGCGCTCGACTTCGTGCACGCTGTAGACCATCTCATTGAACGCGTGTTCTTGGTCATCGACGGTTCGGCGACCGGACTGACCGAAGTAGATGCCTCCGGTTAGTTCACGCACGAACAGAATATCAACGCCGTCGATGATCTCCCGTTTCAAGGGCGACGCATCCAGAAGATCAGGGTGCGGATGGATCGGACGGAGGTTGGCGAACAGTCCGAGTTGTTTGCGAATCTTCAGCAGACCAACTTCCGGTCGCGTTTTTGCACGCGGATCGTCCCACTTCGGGCCGCCTACAGCGCCCAGCAGAACAGCATCCGCAGCTCGACATGCCTCCAGTGTTTCGTCGGGTAGGGGGGAACCCGTTTGATCGATGGCGCAACCACCAATCAATTTCGACTGAAAGCTAAACTGATGTCCGAATCGGTCGGCGATGGCCTGCAGGGCCTTCTGTGCTTGTTCGACGATTTCCGGGCCGATGCCGTCACCTGGCAGGAGGACGATATTCGCGTTCACTTGGAGGCCTTTACACCTGAAGAGAGGGATCGGGTAAACCCCGGATTATGCCATGCGCGGATCGACTTTGGAAGTCGCTGTCGCGACCTGAGGCGTGAACGAACCGATTGTGAACCGCCGATTGTGAACGCGGCGGTTGTGAAGGCGCCGTCATCAACAGGTGATCGAGCTACTTTCCGACTTGATCACCATATCGTTCACCAGCGCCGATGAACGAGTGCCGCGACGCCGATCCATACCAGCCAGATTGACGATGGCTCAGGTACAGCCGGAATTGCTGGTGGACCTTGTTCATAGCCGCCATCGGCGAAGGCGAGTACGAGGTCGCCGCTGCCGAACGTCATGTCCCCATCCCAGTCACCTTGTTCCCAAAGGGCCATTTGGCCCGTTTCGTAAAGGCCCGCTGCGAACACCGTCACCAAGTCACCGCTGTTGAACTCATTGTCTAGATTCGCGTCGCCCATCCACGTTTTGGCGTGATCTTTCACCCAAATCTGACGGTCCTGAATGTCCACCAGGTTGTCACCATTCTCGTCGAACGTTGTAAGATCCGGGTTGGGATCCTTCATGGCCTCGGCTTGAAGGTTAATGTCGGCTGCATCCACAACTCCGTCGCTGTTGTAGTCGCCCGGCAGAGCCGCGTCGCCAACGGAAACCAGCAAAGCTTGGTTGCCATAAGTGATAGACCATGCAGCGCTGGGGAACACGACGCTATCGAACACCGTATCATTACGCGAGTTGTAGGTCATCAGCGTGAACTGATTACCTTCGACGGGCGAAAAGCCATCGATCAGTTCGACTCGCAGCTCGCCACCAAGGGAAACATCGCCAGCGATCTCCAGCTTGTCGTGCTCTATACCGGCTTGCAGGCCACCAATTTCCATGAGCAATGAATTGTTAGTGCCAAAGCTCACATCACCCGAAAACTGAACCAACGCCGCGCTGTCGCCAGGCTGGTAGCCGCCATTGAACCTGACTTCCCCCGCACCGGGGAAATTGGCGCCGCCACTGACAAGGCCGTTGAAGTCGGCTGACTTGACGACGTTGATTGTTGTACCGGCGGGTGATTGCACGTCGCCGTTGACAATCGAATCAGTCAGATCGAGTTGACCTTGATTGGTGAGTCCAACTTCGTCCACCGCCGCGTTGCCTGGGAAATTCAGGGTACCCCCTACTGCATTGACGCGACCGGTCGCGGAATTAGTCATCGATTCGTCCAGTGTTAACGTGCCCATCACCTGGATGGTACCCGCGTTGGGTCCTGGTTGGTCGACAATCTGCAGGCTCTCGCCGGACATGACCACCAACTCACCCCCGGCATTCACGTTGAAGGCTCCACCAATTTTGCCATTGGCAATTAGGCGCCCCTTGTCGCCAACTTCAAAGCCTTCGGCAGTGCCGGTCGAGAAGCTGCGATCGCCCGTCAAACGCAGCTCAGCGATTCCGCTCTTGCCGCCAAGCTTGACCCACTGAACGGATGTGTCGCTGGAGGGGCCAATCACGACGATTGAACTATCGGGGTTGATTGTCACCTGCGAGTTCGATCCCGGAATGCCAACGCCGGTCCAGTTGTCACTGACGTCCCACAGTCCTCCCTCGGGATTGATGAAGTCCCACTCGGGCGAAAGGTGTTTGGTGAAGATTTCGTTGACTTGCGTAGGTGTCAGTGCTCGATCATGGATTTCCACTTCGTCGATCAGCCCCACCCAACCCTCGGCAAAATTGTCGGGTCGCAGGTTGCCGATGGCTGATTCGAAATGAGCTGAAGGGGTATCGTTTAAGGGTTCCTCAACCGAATTGCCATTCGCATAAAACGTTACCGTGCCGTCGTCGAATGACCAAACCGAGGCGAGGAAGGTCCAGTCCGACGTGATGGTCGTACCGGTCGTTGCCGTTGGACCAGGGCCAGCGCCGCCCGTGAATGCCGCGTATCGATAGGGCCCATTTCGATTGTCCAAGCCAAAGGTCCGATCCCAGCCGCCATCGTCATGCCCGAAAGTCTTGTACAGACCCGGCGATTCAACAATGCTTTCATCCGGCTTGACCCACATCGTGACAGTCAACTCCGGGTACTCGAGTGAATTGATGTCGAGCGGAATGACGACGTGACCTTGGCCCGCGAATTCATACGCACCGTCGACCAATCCCGTGAAAGGGCCGGCGGGTTGCGCATCTCCGTCATCAAACCCATCGTTTCCGTTGCCACTTTGATCTGTCGAATCCTGGTCGAATGGATAATACGCGATCAGGTCCGCCTTCAACGTCGATGCGGTCACAAGACACATCGTCGTGAGCAACAGCAGGCGGGATCGAACCATCGCGACGGAACCGATTGATGCCGTTGCCTGAATTGAAACAGCTTTGCGACGACGCAACCAACCGAGGAGCGGCAACGACGTGAATATCACCATCAGACCCGACGGTTCAGGTACAGCCAGGAGGGTCATCTGTTGGTCACTGGCGTGTAGATGCCATTGGCCGGCTGGCAGAACGATTTCCTCGAACCACGAATTGCCTCGATCGCCATAATTCATCAACACGAACTCGTCGCCAGCGCTAGGCTGGAAATCACCCAACAACTCAACCAACAGCGTGCCCTTGAAGTCAACGTCGCCAAGTACATTCAGCTGATCGTATTGTTCGCCCGGAACCAGGCCACCAAGTTCGATCCGTAGTGTGTTGGCCTCTCCAAACGTCACGTCACCCCCGAACAACATCTTGGCGGGGCTATCACCCGGATCGAATCCGCCGCTGAATGTGACGGAACCGGCTCCCGGAAAGTCCGCGGCACCGCTGACGAGTCCGTTGAAGGTGACGTCCACACCGACGTTGATCGTCGAACCACTGGGAGAGTGGACATCGCCGTTGACGACTGCCCGCGTGAGATTCAACGTTCCTTGATTCTCAAGGCCAATATCGTCTTTCACACCGTTGCCAGGGAAGGTCAAAGTCGTGCTCGTTCCGTTAATCACACCACCCATCGTGTTCGTCACCGAGCGCTCGAAGGTCGTATTGCCCATCGAAGTGACGACGCCTTCTAAAGGTCGGATCGTGCCACGGGCCAAGAATGTTTCGCCACTGAGTACGACGAGTTCGCCTTGTGATTCAATCGTCAGTGGTCCGACGAGGGTGCCGGCCCCTACCAAGCGACCTTGAGCACCGACGGTTGTGCCACCGATCGCGCTGAAACTGACTCCAGGCCTCAGCCGCAATTCGCCGATTCCATCACCGCTCGATCCAAGCGATACGCTGTACACCAACGAATCGGCCAAGGGTCCCTGGACGGATGCGCTACCGGACGGGTTGATGCTGACATTCGTGTTATTGCTGGGAGCGTTGCTCCAGTTTCTGTCTTCCCACAATCCGGCATCGCCGCCTTCCCAGATAGCGGGTTTCAGTGGCTGAAGTTGGCCACGAATTTCGCCGACGCCGTTTGCAGCAGTGTGGACATTGACATACCAGAGTCCCGCCGCGAGTTCGTCGGCTTGGGCGGATGTAATTGGTTCCATTCCGACCGAAGGGCTCGTTAAGCCGCTGTTGCCCCCGATGTCGACCTGCACGTTGGCCATGTCGCCAACAGCAGCTGGACCGTGCAGGTGCATGGCCGTCGCGGGTCCGCTCAAATCGGTCCATTGAATGTCCCAATCCAGAATGCCGGTTTCTTTCGTGTAGGTGACGGTCGCAGTTCCGGCTGCCGAATTTGGGACGCCTTGGGTATCCTGTGGTTCCTGATCTTCGTTGAGGATGGCAGTCAGAGTGACCGCGGGATCTGGCTCCCCCAGAATTCGAACATTGTTGACTTGATCGACTGACAGCGCCTGGTCATAGATCTGCACCTCGTCAATCAGACCCTGCCAGCCCTCCGCAAAATTGTCTGGGCGCAGATTCCCAATCGCCGATTCGGAGTGTACCGAAGGTGTGTTGTTGAGTGGTTCCTCAATGAAGTCATCGTTTGCGTGGAATCGCACGGTGGGGCCAGCGTCGCTGTCCCAGACGGCCGCTAGAAACGTCCAGTCCTCCGTGACCTCCGTAGCTGTTGCTGCCGTTGGACCCGGCCCCGCACCACCGGTGAAAGCAGCATAGCGATATTCGCCCTGTCGATTGTCCAAACCAAATGTGCGATCCCAGCCGCCGTCATCATGTCCGAACGTCTTGTACAGACCCGGCGCATCGACGATGAATTCATCGGGCCGGACCCACATCGTGACAGTCAGCTGTGGATATTCATTGGGATTGATATCGAGTGGGATGACAACGTGTCCCTGGCCAAAGAACTCATACGCTTGTCCGACTCCGTCGAAGCCCGTGAAGGGACCTGCCGGCCCGGCGTCCCCATCGTCGAATCCGTCGTTCCCATTGCCTGATGCGTCAGACGAATCTCCATCGAACGGATAATGGGCGATTAAGTCTGCCTGGGCGCTTGTCGTCAGCATGAACAAGAGCGCGGTTGCGATTGAGAGGCGCGCGGTGACCGAGTAGAAACGCATTGCTCTCATGGTAGAGTCCTCTTGCTTGAAGAACTTCAGTTGGTCAATTGCATCAGCTCGTCGTCCAGGAAATGAAGCATTTCCGCCGCAAAGTAATCGGAAGCATAAGGAAGCCCCATGGCGATGTCCAGAAAAATCGCGACACTCGGGCCTCGAATGATTTCCCAACGCGAATCGACCTAGTCAGCCCGAGGGAAAGCCGCGTTAGCTGAGCTGGTACGCATCGTCTGAAACGGTCTGGCGACCGAGCTAGTCGCGAGTGGACGACCGTCAATCGGATCCAAAGGCGGAAAGTCTTGCTGCTCGTGTGAAAGTCAGCGAAGATTCAGGCTCTGTCCACTGCGGTTGGGGCTTGAACAACCATGTTGCTTCATCGTCGGAAGTCGGTCGTCCTTCTACTACTGGTCGTCTTGGGCTGCTCTCCGTCGGCCAAGCCACCGGTCGATGTACCGAAACCTAATGAAGCGGCGGCTAAGGACCCGTCCAGCGATACTCTGACCGATTTGGCATCGATTTCGGGACATCGCACAGATCAGTTTGATGAATTCCTCCGCCCGATTCTGGATCGCGCCGAACCGACTCGGGATGAGTGGAGCAGCGAAGTCTTCGCCGAACAGGCAACTGCCCAACTCAATCGGCTTGCTAAAGCGTTTCGTGATCCCACACAGATCGATCAGCACACGCTTGACTCGTTGATCTCACCGAATTGTTCGTTCACGACGCTTCGTCCAGAGAATCTTGAAATGGTCTTTGAGGATCGAGCACTGCAAGTATGGAGAGCGCCTCATCTGGCTGCACAAGATAACCAGCAATCCGCACCAGCAGCAGCCGCCCAAGCATTGCAGGACTTACTTCGCCCGTTACAGGATGCAGCTGAAGTTCGCGCGAAGTTCAAATTGTTTCGTATTGACAACCAGCCAAACGGCGAGGTCACGACGCGTGCCTATTTCGAGGCGAGTGGTCGAGCGGCGAGAGGAACTCTTCAACAAAATGCGATTTGGCACTGTTCCTGGCAAGTTGGCAAGTCGCTGCCTCAACTCACGCACGTTGCGACGGAGGGCTACGTCGAAATCGTGCCAAGGGATCGTGATGTCGTTTTTCAGGACGTCACTGCTGCGGTTGCCGGAGAAACTGCATCCTTCCAGCAGCAGTTAACTCGAGGAGTCGATTATTGGCGGGGACGGCTTGAGGCCAACTACGGTGTTGATCCCAATGGAAATCAAGGCCTGGCAATCGGGGATATTAATGGCGATGGACTGGATGACCTGTATGTTTGCCAGCAGGGTGGATTACCCAATCGCATGTATTTGCAGCACCCGGACGGCACCTTGCGGGACGTATCGTCCGAAGCTGGTGTGGATTGGATGGAAGTGTGCCGCAGCGCACTGTTTGTCGACCTCGATAATGATGGCGATCAAGATCTAGTGATGGCCCAAGGTTGGCACATGATGATCATGCGCAACAACGGCAGGGGAAGATTTGATGTGGTCCTTGAAATCCGTAGCAGGGCAAATCTCTACTCCACGACAGCCGCGGACTACGACAATGACGGCGATCTCGACCTGTTTGTTTGTGGGCGCAATCCCGACCGCGAACGAAACTCGCCGGAAGGCATTCTTGGTACGCCGATTCCATACCACGACGCGAACAATGGTGGCCCAAATATGCTTTGGCGAAACGATGGTGGATTGCGATTCGTCGAGGTGACTCAAGAGGTCGGGCTGGACATAAACAATCGTCGCTACAGCTACGCCGCATCTTGGGAAGACTACGACAACGACGGCGATCAAGATTTGTATGTCGCGAACGACTTTGGCCGCAACAATCTCTATCGCAATGACCGGCTCGAAACCGGGCAGCACTACTTCACCGATGTGGCTCAGGAGGCGGGCGTTGAAGACATATCGGCCGGCATGTCCGTCACATGGGGTGACTATGACAACGATGGCCGAATGGATGTTTATGTCAGCAACATGTTTTCATCCGCTGGGAATCGAATCGCCTACCAGCGACAGTTTCGCGACGGCGATAGTGCTGAGAGTCTGGGGCTGTTTCGTCGTCACGCGCGTGGCAACACACTATTTCGCCAGGCGGACCAGGGTTTTCAAGACGTCAGCGTCGCGGCACTCGTCACCATGGGGCGTTGGGCCTGGGGTGCAAAGTTTTGTGACTTGAATAATGACGGACGGGAAGATCTCTACGTAACTAATGGATTCATTACGACAGACGATACCGGCGACTTGTGAAGTTTCTATTGGCGGCAGGTCGTGTCGCAGTCACCTGAGAGGACCGAGTCCAAGTCCAATGAGCAGTTGCAAAAGTACCGCAACGCATGGTCGGCTCTCAGTCAACTGATTGGCAAAGGACGGTCGTTTAGCGGTCACGAACGAAATCGCTGTTTTCTTAATATGGGCGACGGCACGTTTGCCGACGTATCCTCCGCCACGGGGCTGGACCTCATGGACGATGGTCGCGCCGTGGCTTTGGTCGATTGGGATTTCGACGGTGCAATCGACCTTTGGGTTGCAAACCGCACGGCCCCTCGAGTCCGACTCCTACGCAACCCGAATGTTTCAGGTAATCATTGGCTGGCTGTCAAACTGAGGGGAACGCAGTGTAATCGAGACGCCATTGGGGCTCGATTAGAGCTTCATGTCGCCGGCGAATCCTCTCCAGGATCGATCAAGACACTACATGCCGGTGACGGATACTTGTCACAGTCAACGAAGTGGGTTCATTTTGGTCTTGGTACTGAGGCTGCAATTGATCACTTGGATGTGATTTGGCCGGGCGGTAAGCGAGAGCGTTTTGATGATCTGACGGTTGATCGCCATTACCAGTTGATTGAAGGCAACGACAGAGCCGACGTGTGGATGCCCCCGCAGGGCAAAGAGACGTTGTCGTCTCGGCCGATTGAGATGCCACCACAGAATTCCTATACCCGAACTCTGATCATGGGTAGGGTGCCTCTCCCGGCCGATGCGTTCCTTGATGCCAGCGGCCGATCGATGTCTCTAGCTGATGAACGAGGTCAACCGGTACTGATTAATTTGTGGTCAAGTACCTGTGCTCCTTGTGTTCAGGAATTGACGCAGTGGTCGGGCGACGATCTGCTCAAGTCTTCTGGCTCGGTGAAGGTACTTGCCTTGTGTGTTGATTCGGTCGATGGAGATGCCAAGTCGGCGGCCCAGGCGGAAGCCTTCTTGCGGAAGCTGGGTGTTGAGTTTCAATCCGGCTTGCCGACGACGGAATTGCTTGACGCTATGGAAGTCGTGCAGCGCACATTCTTGGAGCTGCAGCAACCATTGCCAGTCCCCTGTAGTTACCTGCTCGATTCTGCAGGTCGCGTGGCAGCGATCTACAAAGGACGTGTGTCAGCCGAACAGATCAAGCAGGATCTATCACTCCTCGACCGTCCGCGTCTTGAACAACGTGATGCTGCTGTCCCGTTTGCGGGGCGTTGGGCTTCGGAATTGTTCCCCTTCAATCCAATACCCATCATGCGGACGTTGGAACTCGCGGGGCAGCCTGATGCGGCGCTGAGTTATCTGCGTGACTACCTGCAGCTAGTTCAAGAAGAATTGCCCGAACAAGCTCGTTCAACCGAAGACCACGCTGACATGATCATCGACTGCTATCGAAAATTAGGTGAGCGACTGTTGGTTGACGGTCGCAGGCAGGAAGCCTTTCAAGCGTTTGACAAACTGAGACAGCTTGCCCAGAAGCAGCATCTGCTGCATCGACAAGTTGGCGGTCTATTGCTGGCACGCGGCCACGCCCGCCAGGCTTTGTCACATTACAATTTGGCGCTTGAAGAAACACCTGACGATCCGCAACTTCGCTACCATATGGGATTGGCGGAGTTGAGTGTTCGAAACGTGCCCGCGGCAATCGAACACCTTCGTGCGTCGGTGGCGCAACAGCCGAACGATGTTGCCGCGCATTTCCATCTCGCCAATGCGTTGCATCGGATGGGAGATTCGGCCGAGGCGGTGAAGCATTATCGATTGGCGTTGGAAGCGCAACCGGACTCGCCGATTGTGTCTAATAACCTCGCTTGGATTTTGGCCACCGACCGCGATCCGGTGATTCGTGACGGCGCAGACGCTGTGCGTCTGGCCGAAGCATGCTGTCAGGCGACAGGATTTCGCGATGCGTCGACGCTGGCGACCCTCGCAGCGGCCTATGCCGAAGCAGGCGATTTTGAGAAAGCCACTGAGACGAATGATCGCGCCATCGAACTACTTGAGAACAGCAACGCCAAACCAACCGATTTGGACAGCCTCAAGCAACGTCAAACCCTTTTTGAATCACGGCAGCCGTTTCGCCAATAGCTGTAGGATTTAGTAGCTGTTGGGTGTTGTGTCCATCATTCGATTTAGCGGAGAACAGGATGCCGTCTCGCAAGCGATCTCAACTGCAACCTAGCGTCCAGCGGCTTGAAGGTCGATGCATGCTGGCTGCGGCTCCGTATATTTCCGAATTCATGGCGAGGAACGCGACCACGCTGATTGATGGTGATGGTAACTCGTCCGACTGGATCGAGATCGGCAATCGTGGAGATGAAATCGCCGACCTGACCGGTTGGTATCTGACCGACGACGAGGAACGCTTGACACGCTGGCGTTTTCCTGACACTCGTTTGGCCCCGGGTGAGTTCATGGTCCTGATGGCCTCAGGGCAAGACGTGGATGATCGCATCGATACAAATGGGAGTCTGCACACCAATTTCAAGCTAAATGGTGACGGCGAGTTTCTGGGGCTGGTTGCCCCCGATGGTCTGACCGTCGTAAGCAGTTTTGGTGCGAGCTTTCCTTCTCAACGTAGCGACATCTCATACGGGACCGACCTCAGCGCCGTTTCAACAACACCATTGGTCGACATGAGTAACGCCGCAAAGGTATCGGTGCCGAAGGAATCGATCGCCGGTTGGATGGAATCGGAATTTGACGATGGCGACTGGTTCGACTCCTCAGCATCTATTGGTTTCGACCGCTCCGACGGCGCTGAACTTCCCATTGGTCTCGTCGCGCATCTTCCATTTGAAGAGACGAATCCGAGCTCGACGACGTTGGAGGTTGTCAGCCAGAAAAGGGAAGCGATTGACGGTACGGCTGGATTTGTGAGTGGACGATTCGGACAGGCTCTGGAATTCGATGGTACGACGGCGATCGATTTGCAGTCCCATCCGCAAAACCTACGCGACGGTTTTACATTGGCAGCGTGGATTCAGCCGGACGAAGGCAATCGAACCATTGTCAGTGCTTTGAAGTCCGATCTGCAGCATGGATTTTGGTTTGGCTACAACAACGCAGGTCCATGGCTAGGTATCGCCGCAGGGGCGGCGGTTGAATCTGGCGCCAGCGGACAATGGCACAATGCCAATGCGCGAAACACGATGGGGCAATTGGGTCGCTGGTATCACGTTGCCGTAACTTTTGATCCCGATTACACGAGCGAAGAGGTCAAGTTTTACATTGACGGAGCCCGTCTCACATCTGAAGTTTCGGGAGCGAATCTGCCCGATGGTCAGATGGGTGACGCCACTCAAGAAGTCTTCCGAATTGGCATTCACAACGACGGGAGCTTTCCTTTTGACGGCCGAATGGATGACGTTGCCGTATTCGACGCACCGTTGTCGCCCGATGCGATTGCGGCTTTGTCCGAGCGTTCTGTGCTGACCGAGACATCGCTACGCGAACAGATCATGACGGATCTGGAGGGGGCGATGTTCGATGTGAATGCGACCGCCCTGTTGCGAATTCCGTTCGAAGTGGAGGATCCGAGTGGTTTTGACGCGATGACGCTTCGAACGAAGTATGACGACGGCTTCGTCGCCTACCTGAATGGTGTTCTGGTGGCCGAGGCCAACGCACCAGCGAATCCGGAGTGGAATGCAACAGCAATCGACATACGTCATGGCCGGCAAGCCGGTGAATTCGTCGATTTCAACATCAGTCAGCACCTCACGCAACTGAACGAAGGACTTAATCTGCTCGCCATCCAGGGGATGAACGCGGCGTCGAACGATGTTGACTTTCTGATTGCCGCCGAGCTGTCCGCGCAGGAAAGCGACACGGTTGTGAGGTACTTTCCTAATCCAACACCGGGCTTGCCCAATAGCGAGGGCATCGACGGCTTTGTAAACGACGTCTCAGTGAGTACCGATCGCGGGTTCTATCATGAGCCGATCGATGTGATCTTGCACAGCGATACTGAGGCAGCGGTCATTCGGTACACAACCGACGGCAGCGCTCCCTCGGCGACGCACGGTGCCATCTACTCTGACCCGATTCACATCAATTCGACGACGACGTTGAGGGCTGCAGCCTTTAGGAACAGTTTTCTGCCATCGCCGATCACGACACAGACATATCTCTTTCCCGAGCAGGTGATTCGCCAGCCAAGTGATCCACCGGACGTGCCGGATTCCTGGGGAACCTACAAGATAGGCCGCACGGGTCGTGCCGTGCCTGCCGACTACGAAATGAATCCGACACAAGTCGAGCGACATGCCGACACGATCATCGAAGACCTCATGTCTCTGCCCACGATGTCCATTGTCATGGATCCCGTTGACTTATTCGGCGACGACGATGGGATCTACATTGATGCTTTTCAGTCGGATGAGACTCGAGAACGGGCCACGTCGATCGAATGGTTCGGCGGGGATGGTGCAAGAGAGCTGCAAATTGACGCCGGGATTCGTCTGTTCGGTGGATGGAGTCGTCACTTCTGGGCAACTCCAAAGAAGTCGTTCACACTCAAGTTCAAACGACCCTACGGCCCGACAAGCTTGGACTTCCCTTTATTCGACGAGAATCAGTTTGACTCGAAGATCGCACCAACCGATGAATTCGACACGGTACTGCTCCGCGCTGTGTTCAGTGATGCGTGGCCAGATGGAGCGAGTCCCCCTCAGTACCTGCGGGATCTGCACGCGCGGTACGCTCAAATGGCGATGGGGCAACCGTCGTCGCACGGGACTTGGGTCCATCTCTATCTGAACGGGCTTTATTGGGGAATCTACAATCCGTCGGAACGGCCGGATGCTTCGTTCATGGCATCCTATTTTGGTGGAGACAAAGAGCAATACGACTCGGTTAAGCACGCCGGACTGTGCGGGCCAGGCTGCGCTTCTAATAACTCGTTCGAAGTCATTGATGGAGGGGATGAAGCTCGTCGAGGCTTCCAAGAGGTGTTAACCCTTGCGCGAGGAAACAGCCTTCGAGATCCCGAGAACTACCGACGCTTCAAGGAGCTGGTCGACGTCGAGAATCTGGCCGACTACATCATCTTGCAACACTACATCGGTAACGTTGATTGGCCACACAAGAATTGGTACGCGAGTCGCAAGCGAGAAGGCGGCGACGGGTGGCAGTTCTTTGTTTGGGATTCGGAGTACACTCTGCGCGGACCGAGTGATACGCAGGTGACCCGATCGGGGCCGAGTAACCCCAACACACCGGCAGCTCTGTTTCATGGCGCACGACGCAATCAAGAATTCCTTGATCTGTTCGCCGACCGTGTCCAGAAGCATCTGTTTCACGACGGCGTCTTACAGCCGGAGGCAAATATTGCTCGCTACACCGCGTTGGCAGATCAGATCGAAGGGGCGATCAAGCTCGAAGCGGCGCGTTGGGGGGATAACGGAAACACACGACAAGGTCGAACCAACTATTCGTTCGCCGCTTGGCAATCGACGAAGAATAACATTCTGCGCAACTACTTTCCGCGAAGGCACGAAATCGCCATCCGTCAACTCCGATCGGCCGACCTTCTTCCCGATGTCGACGCCCCGACGTTCAGTCGTTTCGGCGGTCAGGTCGACGCCGGATTTCAGTTGGAGATCATCGCGCCTGAAGGACTGGTCTATTACACAATGGACGGGTCTGATCCACGCGATGCGCAAAGAGAGCCGGCTGGCGATCTGTACACCGGAACGCTCACACTTGTTGAAAGTGCCGCGGTCAAGGCTCGCGCTTTACACGACGGCCAGTGGAGCGCGTTGACAGAGGCGACCTTTGAGATTGCAGGCGGCAGCAGTATCATCGTGCTGCAAAACGGCGCCTCACCAGATCCAAGCTATCACGGTACCAAGGACACCGAGTTGCGAGAACAAACGCCCGACTTGAATTTGGGCGAAGCGACGACCATGGTGGTTTCTGCGGATGAAACTAGCGGATCTGACAACCGGTCCGTTGCGCTCCTAGGTTGGGATCTTTCCAGCATTCCGACAACCGCGATCGTCGAAGCCGCATCGCTAACTCTGAACGTGACGCAATCAACAAATGAAGCCCTTAGTCTGTTTGAGGTGCGTCGCGAGTGGTCGGAAGCGGACGCGACATGGACCGCGCCTGACGTGGTGGGTAATTGGCAAATTGCCGGAGCTGGTGGGCGTGCGGATCGAGGTTTGCC
>CAJHYQ010000689.1_pt1 | contig 44955 bp, 30 predicted proteins | sample 9198721 | NCBI WGS metagenome assembly CAJHYQ01 (sample SAMEA7708357, study PRJEB35096) | sediment metagenome | biome: marine neritic benthic zone biome [ENVO:01000025]; feature: sediment [ENVO:00002007]; material: shallow marine sediment [ENVO:03000034] sea grass bed [ENVO_01000059] ... | reverse complement strand
ATCTATCTACTCAAGCTGTTGGAATGGAATCGGCGTTTTACGCCTCAGGATTTGAACTCACTACTCAATTCGCGTTTGTTCGTGCATGCGAACGTTCCGTATCGCATCAAGGAATTCGCCGAGATCAAGAAAGATCCACGCGACACGATCGAATTTGACCACGAAATAGCCACCAAGATCTGCCAGCGTGTTGATAGTATCGGCGCCGACGCAAAGTTGCTGCAGAACGAGCACGGAGACATTCACTATGTGACCCTGCTGGAAAAACTACTGACACTGTCACTTGCGAAACTAGCGAACTTCATTCCCGATGGCGGCATTTGGTTGAACACCCAGCGACCCGAATGGAATGACGCAAACAACGCGTTGGTAGGAAACGGGTTGTCTATGGTAACGACCTGCTACCTCTATCGCTGGTTCAGTTTTCTGCAAGAGTGGATCTCGACGATCGAATTCAGTAGCTTCAGCGTTTCCGTAGAGGTGGCGGACTTTTTCGCGAAGATCACCGAAGTTCTGCGACAACATTCGTCGTCCCTAAACACCGTCATGGACGGTTCAACTCGTCTGCAAATCGTGGAAACTCTTTCGCAGACTGGAAGTGAGTTCAGAACTGGACTGTACGAGAACGGCCTCAAGGGTGAGAAGACTGAGTTGTCGGTTGCGGCATGTATTGAGTTGTGCGAATTGGCGAAGCAGGCTATGCGATCGACGATTGAACACAACAAGCGAGCGGATGGACTCTATCACGCCTACAACTTGTTGGATTGGCGGGATGACGGTCTGCATATCGAGCACCTGTACGAAATGCTCGAAGGTCAGGTCGCGGTTCTTTGTTCCGGATTATTGACCTCGACCGAAGCCGTCGAACTGCTCGATGCACTAAGGCAGAGTGCGTTGTACCGTGAAGATCAGAATAGCTACCTGCTGTATCCCAATCGACGGCTTCCGAGGTTCCTCGAAAAGAACACAATTCCGCCGGAGTCGGTTAAGTCGAATCCGTTGTTGCAGCGACTACTGGACGAGGGTGACTCGCGGATCGTGCTTCGTGACCAACGTGGAGACCTGCATTTCAACGGCAACTTCCGCAATTCGGCAGATCTGCGTGCGGCGTTAGACAGTCTGGGAACACCGTATCACAAGCTACAGGAACATCACTCTCATCTGTACCACGTATTTGACGAGATCTTTGGCCATCGGCAATTCACAGGTCGATCAGGAACCTTCTTCGCCTATGAAGGGCTTGGTTCGATCTATTGGCACATGGTCTCCAAGTTAGGGCTGGCGGTTTCCGAAAACTTGTTTTGGGCATTGGACAACGACCAGCCGCAAGACGTCATCCAGTCGCTGCGTTCACACGCTCGAGCGATTCGGTGTGGCATTGGTGCTGAGAAAACGCCTTTGGAATACGGGGCGTTCCCATCGGATCCGTATTCGCACACGCCAGAAAACGCTGGTGTGAAGCAACCGGGTATGACGGGCCAGGTTAAGGAAGACATTCTGACACGTTTCGCCGAATTGGGCCTGCATGTTGAAAACGGCTGCGTTGGATTTCGCTTGGATCTGTTCGACCGACATGAACTGCTGAAACAACGTGGCGAGTTCTTCTTCATTGATGTCGATGGAACGCCCCAAAGAATCGAGGTTCAAGCGCAGGGTTTTGCCTTCACATTTTGCCAAGTGCCCATCACCTATGAATCGGGCCGTAGTGATCAAATCTGCGTTCGTTATAACAACGGAACGCACGATACCATTGTCGGCACGCGACTTGATTCATCAATCAGTCAGTTGCTATTTTGCCGCACGGGCGAGATTCAACGGATTGAGTGCCGCTTTCAAGCGCTAGGTGAACGCGAGCTGGACTAGTCTGAGCCAACGAGTCGCTTGGCGGTCGCAAGAAGGTCTTCAAGTTCGAGTTCCCAAATGCTCACGGCGTGACGACGGCCGGTGATCGCCTTACGGCCGTCGGGTGTCAGCGCGACGCTTGTCACGTCCGTAGCAGGAAGCCTATAGCTTGTTTGTTGGCTGTTCAACTCGTGGACGCTGGGGCCGGTCGCGCTCCCAGATAAGAGTCGTCGGCTTCAACTTGGGGCACCGGCGACTGGAATGGCGACCGCGAATTTGATAGCGCCGACTTCGGCGATGGCGGCTACGAGAATGGTCCCGTCATAGCTACAGCTGTGCCTGAACCCGCGACGCTTCGAATCTTGACGCTGGGCTTGTTGGCCTTCGCAAGGTATCGACCCCGAAGAAGCCGAGCGATGATAGACAAAGGCGGAGAAGGATTGATGATTGTCGAGTGACGATTGTTGATTGTCGAAGTGCTACAGAAACCGCCATCCCAACCACGACTACTTGGTCACGGGAGCGGGCTTGTCGTAGAACCAATCGGGAAACGATCCTGGTTCGGCTCGGTCTGGATGACGATAGTAGAACTGCCTTCCTTTGTCAGGTAACAGCGGAATCCGCATACCTCCCGTTTCTTTGAGCAGCTGAAACAGCTTGGCCTTCATCTGGTTGGCAGTTTCACTGTGACCGGGGTCCCGAATAAGGTTTCTCTGTTCGTGCGGATCGCGGGACATGTCGTAAAGCTCGTCGCTGTCCCAGACGCCGTGGTAGCGGATGAACTTGTAGCGCTCGCCGAGGACGGCGAAGACCGTCGGCGTCTGAGGGTAGTTCCACTCCCAGTAATACTCGTAGAGCAATGCATCGCGCCAGGGCACGTCGCGACCTAAAGCCAACTCCCACGCGCCTTGTCCATCGAGACCTTCAGGCACCGGCACACCTGCGGCTTGCAGGATCGTCGGGCCGACGTCGATGTTCGCTACAGCTTCGTTTACCACCGTGCCGGCCTTGAGTTTCTTCGGATAGTGCATCAACAAAGGCACGCGAATCGAGGCCTCGTAAGCCGTCCGCTTGTCGATCAACCCGTGTTCGCCGAATTGAAACCCATTGTCACCCATGTAGATCACAAGAGTGTTTTCAAGCAATCCATTCTCGCGCAAATAGCTCATCATGCGGCCCACATTGTCGTCGACCGCCGTCAGCGCCTCGCAGTACCGCTTGTACCACCTTTCGACCGTGAAGATGTCCAGGTTGTAGCCGAACTCCGCCCCATGGCGGCTATTCCGCTGGTCAATCATCCAGCGCGGCTTGCCGGCGCGGTTCTCCGGTGTGTCGGCAAACGTCACCGGTGGTGACCAAGGTTTGTCTTTGTATTTCCCCCGTTCGCCATCTCGGGCAACGAAGTCCGAATGCACCGCTTTGTGAGACACATAGAGAAAGAACGGCTGGCTCTTGTTTCGCCCGCGGGACAGCCAGTCGATTGCATAGTCCGTAACCTCGTCCGTGATGTAACCTTTCTGCGGGACACGCCTGCCGTTGATGTTGAAACCATCAAAACTGCTGCGAGGTACGATTCGAGTCGCGCCGTGCCCGTCCGGATAGTAGGTCCCCTGTCCTCGAAAAGCGACCCAGTGATCGAAGCCTCGCTGCGGATCGTCCAGGTCGCCCATGTGCCACTTACCGATAAACGCCGTTTCATAATCCGCGTGCTGCAGATACTCCGGAAAGAAGCGAAGCGACTGGTCAACTGGATGGCTGTTGTCGACCACTCCATGATTGTGTGCGTACAGTCCCGTCAGAATTGAGGCGCGACTCGGCGAGCATAGCGACGTTGTCACGCACGCCTTTTTGAAATGGACACCACCGCGGGCCATTTGATCGAGATGCGGCGTTTCCAAAAAAGGGTGATCCATCATGCCCAGAGCATCCCAACGATGATCATCGCAAAGGATGAAGACAATGTTGGGACGCTCTTGATCGGAGCGCTGTTCAGCTACTGATAGGCCACCGCCGAATGACAGCAAGCCGATTGTCATCGTCACGCAAATACAGATCGAACGGAACATCATACGCCACGCCATGTGTCAAAACTTTTGTCCAGGCAGATTCTACCTCGACAAAGTCACGGTTCCAATGGCCGACCAAATCCGATTTGACGATCCGCGCGCTAAGAATGTGATGACACATCGAATAATGAGTCGCAAGGCGACGATAGTTGATAGCCTGGGACGTGGGTCGACGTGAGTCCCAGGGTTTTCAAGCCATCAATCTGAACAGAGTCGCGAAGCGACGGCATGCAACCGGTCGACACGCTGCCGTCGCTGCGCGACTCGATCGATAACGGATTGTCTTCGCATTCCTGGGATTCACATCTGATTCACATCCCAGGCTATCAACTGTCGTCGCTGCGCGACTGGAATGTCCTGCCTATCGGTGACACTCTCGTCAGCGTTACCCACCACGATGGTTTCCACCTATACACCTAGAGGGCATGCGGGCCGATAGAGGCGGACACCGTGCGATCACGTGTCCAACCGGAACAGCACTTGCATAGAGGAGCGGATGCCATGACCCGCAAGCCGTCACGTTTCCCAACAACAAAGCTGAAAGTCGAACATCTCGAAAGACGCGAATTGCTCGCCGCTGACACCATTGTCGCTGCGGACAATTTACCCCCGGACGAAATCGCGGATGTGGGACCGGATGTGAATTCAGATGGTAGAAGCCACGTCGATAACAATCGCACTCGGACTGCTTCGCAGAATCGTCCTGATGTCGTGCTCGAATGGAACAATCTCTTAAACGACATACTGGTCAGCAATGAAGCAGATCAGAACCCTGGCTACGCCTCACGATCGATGGCGATGCTGAACGTCGCGATCTACGATGCAGTTGCGATCGCCGCAAGCGACGACGGTGACACGTTCTATGAGTATGGGGCAGACATCCTGGATCCAACGTTTGACGTCATGGCTGAAGTCGCCGCATCCCAAGCGGCGTACACCGTACTCAGCTCGCTTTACCCGGATCAACAGGCTGCTCTCGACGCGTTCATCGACACCATTCTCGCCCGCTACCGCCGCCATGCTGACGTTACGCCTAGCACAGAGTTGGGCACAAGGATCGGCAACGAAGTCTTGCTCGCCCGCGCCAACGACGGCTCGAATGAAATCGTCGAATACAAGTACACTGACGAAGTTGGCTACTTCCAGGCCGACCCGTTGAACCCCGAAGTTCCCGTCTGGGGTCGCGGATGGGGTCAAGTAGATACTTTTGTTGTCCCATCCGCAGAGAGCCTTGCCCCTGCATCCACGCCAGCGCTTACGAGCGCGCAATACGCGTCTTCGTACAGCGAAGTCAAGAACTTAGGGTCCGTCGACAGCGCACAACGCACTTCCGACCAGACGGAGGTCGGTATCTTTTGGGCATATGATCGCGTAGGTTTGGGCACGCCACTTTCACTCTATAACGACGTGCTGGAGACAATCGCCGTCCAAGAAGGTAACACCTTTGCGGAGAATGCCACGCTCTTCGCCCAAGCCTCAGTTGCAATGGCCGACGCCGCAATCGTTGCCTGGAACACGAAATTCGACGAGGAGTTTTGGCGACCGGTCACGGCAATCCGAGACGGCGATATCGATGGCAACCCACTTACCGAAGGCGACACGAACTGGACCGCGCTCGGGGCTCCCGATGGCGGCGACGACATCATCGGCTTCACGCCGCAGTTCCCCACCTACATCTCCGGTCACGCGACCTTTGGTGGTGCCTTGTTTGGCAGCCTGCAACAGTTCTACGGCACCGATGACATCGGCTTCGAACTCAATTCCAATGAGCTGAAAATCCTGCTCGACGACCCCGAACTGCAGGAGGCCTATGGACTGGATCTTGACGATGCACAGCGTTCGTTCAACTCACTGAGTGAGGCCATGGCCGAAAACGGTCGCAGCCGCGTGTACCTAGGAATTCACTTTGACTTCGACGACCTTGTTGGTCAGGACGTGGGCCAGGCCGTCGCCGCAACCGTCTCGTCCGAGTTCGCCGTAGCCTCCAGTGACGGCGACCGAAGAAATGGTGACGGTAGGCTTGGCCGAGGTAGTCGACCGGTCAATGACGACGCAGTACCGAGAGAACGCCGTGAACCACGAAATAATGGATCGGACAACATCGACGGTTTAGGACAAGCCGATGCCGGTGGTCTCTTGCCGGGAGATACGGTGACTGAAAGTCGCCCGCCCGCAACCAGCTCGCGAGAGTCTCAGTTGGCAGACCCAGAAGAAGCAAGGCATCGTCATCGGGACGAAGGTTTCGGTCGTGATCCGGCCGTCGTTGAGCTGGCGATCCTCGACTCGATCTTTGCAGAGGGTATGTAGTGGGGAAATTCGTGAACGGGAGGGCGAGGCTCCTGCCGAGCCGCAAAACGCATTCGGCTCGGCAGGAGCCTCGCCCTCCCAAAACACACTCTTGCCCATCACACCCCCTGAGGTTTGGCTTAGAATGAGGCGGTTTTGATCCCAACACGAGTTTCATTCGAATTCCTGATCTGATACTCGAGTTGTTCGAGGCCGACGCAGATACAAGCCTCCGGGCTGCCAGAGAACTCTCAAATCTCACCGCACACCAGGGGATCGTTGGCTCGATTTCGGTTCCGACTTTTCCGTTCCTAATCGAAGCCATCGATGCCCAACCAATGCTCAACGTTCTGCAAGAACTGATTGAAATACTCTCCTACTTTTCCGATCACCTAGAGCTACCTGACACCTCAAACTGGTCATCCTCAGAGTGGAACGTGGCAAGGCAATCGTACAACTATCCAGACGATTACAGATGGATGCTCGAACTGCGTAAAGAGATGTGCGAACATCAAGCGCTCTTCCAGCTACTTACCCACCATCGCGATCCTGATGTGGTCAGTGATGCTGAGCTTACAATTGCGAATCTTGATCCCTATTGCAAAAGCGCTGACCGATTCGCGATTCCTCGGACACCGAGCAAAAGCTCGCGGCTACGATGGCTAGCGTCTGCCACTTCTCGTCGTAACCCGCCAGTCAGTCCCCGCAATCTCTCCCGAACACGACACACACACTTCAAATCGCGTGTAGAATAATGCCCAAAACGTGCTGGATCGTGCTCGCACATAAGGAGATCCACCGTGTCGCCGAAGAATGAACGACGACCTTCTTGTCCGGTCCGCAGAAAACGTGCGACGGGATACCATCTGATGTTTGCCCGAAGTGTCGATGGTCGCAAGCTCGCTGACCGTCGCTTGGGTTTGGAGTGTCTTGAATCGCGACGACTGTTGGCCGCGAATCTCTTGATCACCGAATTCATGGCGGACAATGATGACAACGTCGCTCTTGGCCGGGTCGATCGCGACTTTGGGAAACCTGACCCGCTGGAAGATGGCAGTACGCCCGATTGGATTGAAATCCATAACGCGGGAGACGAGGCCATCAATCTACAAGGTTATCACCTGACGGATGATGCGGATGAGTTATCGCAGTGGCAATTTCCCGGTATCGTTTTGGAGCCCGATGGTTATCTGTTGGTGTTTGCCACCGGAGATGGCAGTACGGACGAACCATACGATAGTTTCGGGAACCTGCATACCAACTTCGGCTTGAGTCGTCGCGGTGACTATCTTGCCCTTGTCGCCCCCGACGCGTCGACGATTGTTTCCGAGTTGTCAACGCAACAGCGCAATTTCCCACCACAGGCTTCCGACGTATCTTATGGACTTGCGCAAGCGGTTCAATTGATTACACCGCAAAGTGACGCCACGTACTGGGTACCGCAAAATGGCGAGTTGGGACAGCGATGGACCTTGCCGGAATTCGACCCAGTTGCCAATGGCTTTTCTGCAGGCCAAGCGTCCCTTGGGTACGAAACGCGACCGGACGATCGGACAAACTTCCTCGGCCAATTCGAAACCGAATTGCCCGAAAGCACACAGGCAGCCTTTGTCCGGATGGAGTTCGACGTACCGGATCAAGCAAACATCTCGACGTTGCTGCTGAACTTGCGGTACGACAACGGATTTGTCGCATACATCAACGGTGTCGAAGTCGCTCGAGACAACGTTCCTGACGTTGTCGATTGGTCATCCGATGCAACACGCGGGTCGAGGCGTGATTCATTGGCCATGGAACCTGAAGAATTCGATTTGTCTGAGCATGCAGGCGACATTCGTGAAGGTAAGAACGTGCTCGGCATCCATTTGCTAAATCATTCGTCCGACACCACGGACCTGCTGTTGGCAGTCGAGCTGACTGGCGACAAGCCACTCAACATCGCCACACCGAGTTACTTGCTCATGCCAACTCCGGGTACATCCAACGCCCTTGTTGGTGCCTTGGCGGGTCCGATCATCAGCGACGTCACCGAGAATCCCGGAGCGCTGCAGGATGACGAAGATCTGTTGGTGACCGCCAACGTTCGTGAGCACCACGCGCCCATCGATGTTGTTTCCCTCCAGTATCGAATCATGTTCGATCGTGAAGTGTCGGTGGCCATGGTTGATGATGGCACGAACGGTGACACGTTGGCTGGAGATGGAGTTTACTCGGCATCAATTCCCTCATCGGCGTCAGTGCCAGGCCAGATGATTCGCTGGAGGGTCACCGCCGGTGATGCGAACGGAGACACCATGCGGTGGCCAATCTTTGCCGACCCAGACGACTCCGATCAATACTTCGGCACGATGGTTAGCAGTCCGGTCGAAAGTAAACTGCGCGTGCTCAATTGGTTCATTGACGATACCAACTTCCGCAACGCGGGAACCGACAATGGCGGCCACGGATCGCTGTTCTTTCTGGATCAGTTCTACGACAACATTCGAGCCAACAGCCATGGTCAGTCGACCAGGAATTTTCCCAAGCGGAGTTACGATCTCGACTTTAATCAGGGCAATCGATTTCAATGGCAGGACGGAGAGAGTCGAGTTCGGGATATCAATCTGCTGACCAACTGGGCTGACAAGGCCAAGTTTCGTCACGCCTTGGCATACGACATGTATCGCGACGCGGCTTCGCCGGCTTTGTTTGCCTTCCCGGTACGTGTGCAACGAAACGGATCGTTCTTCAGCGTTGCGGATATGGTCGAAGACGCTGACGATCGTACGCTCGAGCGACTTGGCCTGAATCCCGACGGCGCGCTCTACAAAATGTACGATGGGCTGAATTCCGCGGGTGCCTGGGAGAAGAAAAGTCGACGCTGGGACGACAAAACGGACCTCACCGATCTTCGCAATGCGACGCGCTTGCGTGGCGAAGACTGGAGTCGCTTTGCGTTTGACAACGTGGACATTCCGGAATTCGTTAACTTCTTGCCGCTCTTTGATCTCCAAAACAATAAAGGTTGCTGCCACAAGAACTATTATCTTTATCGCGATACGGGGAACACCGACGAGTGGCAGATCTTTATTTGGGATCCGGACCTTGCCTTTGGACATGACTTCAAGTCGGGCTCCGGATACTTCGATGACGAGATGGACTGGGATAACCCGCTCTTTTCCTCACGCGGAACGAACAATGCTCTCCTGAGGAAGCTCTACTCGACGAGGGATACGCCGGGTTTCAATGAAATGTATCTCCGCCGCCTGCGGACACTCATGGACGAGATGCTGCAACCCAGCGACACACCTTACGAAGATCGCTACTTGGAATCTCGCATGGATGCTTATGTCGCGTTGATCGACCCAAACGATGATCCATTCGACGAAACGCCCCGGCCACCAGACTGGCCGGATGCGCGACATGGAGTCGTGCTCGGTTCAGATGACGCGGACCTTGATTACAACACGTGGGGGTCGTGGGATCATGCCAATGGGAATCGTCTATATGCCGCGCGTGGCGAGACAATGCGCGAGCACGCTCAGCGAATTAAGGACGAGTATCTGGATCAACGGCGCGATTTCCTCTACGGGTTACGACAACTCCCGGGGCCGCAGATTGGTAATCCCAAACTCGATTTCGGCACGATCGAAACGGAAAGTCCAGACTCGGCCTATATCGAGCTGATGAATCCCCACGATGTGGCGGTCGATATTTCCGGTTGGCAATTGGGTGAGGCCGTTGAATTCACCTTCCCCGCCGGCACGGTCATTCCGTCCGGATGGAGCTTGTACGTCGTGGCGGACAAGAACGCCTTCCGAGCTCGAACGCAGGGCCCGAGTGGTGGCGAGGGCTTGTTCATCGTTGGTGGCTGGGACGGTGAGTTATCGGTTGGCGAGACGCTTCGGTTGACAGGCGCTGACGACGCTTTGGTTGGAAGCGTCGACGTGCTGGCTCCACGTCGAGTTGGTGATGTCAACGCCGATGGCCTCTTCAATTCGTCTGACCTGGTTGTGGTGTTTCGAGGTGGCAAGTACGAAGACGACATCGCGGGTAATGCGACCTTTGACGAAGGCGATTGGAATCTAGACGGGGACTTCGATACGAGCGACTTAGTCTTCGCGTTTCAACAGGGACACTATTCGGCGGCTGGTCGGTCTGCAGGTCTCGGCGCCGACTCCGCGAGTGAACTTGCTGCTGCGATTGACTACTTATTCGCGCTTGACGAGGACGCCAAACGCAAGTCGCGCAGGTGATCACCCGAGGGAAACATTCCTACGCAACGTGGTGTTCTCCTTGCCGTAGTTCCCAACCGTCCACATACGCACGAGACGCGACAGTATCGCTGCGTTGCCACTCCTTCGCGCGGGTCAGCTGGCCGCATTACAATTCACACGACATGACCGAAACACCAAGCACTATGACGACGACGTGCTGCGTCGTGGGCGGGGGGCCTGCCGGTGTCGTGTTGTCGTTCCTGCTCGCTCGAGAGGGAATACCGGTCACACTTCTTGAGGCTCACAAAGATTTTGATCGAGAGTTCCGCGGTGACACGCTTCATCCGACGACCATCGAGTTGATGGATCAGTTGGGCCTAGCCGATTCGCTGCTCAAGTTACCTCATACCAAAATCCACACGGCTCAGGTACAGACGCCGACGGAGCGGAGGATCGTCGCGGACTTCCGGCGGCTCAAGACGCGATTCCCCTACATCGTACTCATGCCGCAGAGCAGCTTTCTTGAATTCGTGACGCGCCAGGCTGCCCGCTATCCAAACTTCACGCTCAGAATGGAAGCAAACGCTCGAGAACTCGTCCAGCAGGACGGGGCTTGCCACGGTGTCAGATACCATTCGCCAGACGGTTGGGTCGAATGCCATGCAACGCTGACCGTTGCGTGCGATGGCCGATTCTCCAAACTGCGACAGCTGGCTGACCTCGACGTGGTTCAAACATCGCCGCCAATGGATGTCTTATGGTTTCGTCTGCCAAGAGAGTCCAGCGATGGCGTCGACTTGACTTTTCGCGTGGACGGAGGCCGCGTTGCTGTGATGTTGGACCGTGGCGATCACTGGCAGATCGGGTTTGTTATTCTGAAGGGGAGTTTTCACGACATCCGGGATGAGGGGATCGATCAATTTCAGGCGTCGTTGGCAAAGCTTGTTCCTGAACTGGCCAGCCGCGTCGATCGGCTGAAAGACTGGAAGCAGATCACACCGTTGAACGTAGAGGCCAGCCGCCTGAAACAATGGTATCTGCCAGGACTGCTCTTCCTTGGTGACGCTGCGCATGTCATGTCGCCCGTCGGTGGCGTCGGGATTAACTATGCGATTCAGGATGCAGTTGAAGCCGCAAATGAACTGATCGAAGCCCTCAAGCACGGCGAAGTCACCACCGACCACCTGGCACGAATTCAACGCAAGCGAGAGTTCCCGACAAAGGCAATTCAATGGTTTCAGGGCCTCATTCAGCAACGCGCTGTGAAGACCAGTCTGAACTCGAAGAAACCCTTTCGACCTCCGTGGTTCCTGAGGCTCGCTTTGGTTCAGCGTCTAGCCGCTCGGATCATTGCCTACGGCATTGGACGATCTCGTTTGAGGTCCTGAATCGCCAGCCACATACAGACACGTGACGAATTGCCGACGCTTGAGTGTTGACGTGCATGCGCCGGAGCGGGGCACTTCTGCCCAGCAACGCGTTTCGGTTAGCCTGAGGACATTTCACGCGTGACTATTTGACAGCTAAGATGTATGACAGCCAGGTTGCCGCGCTGGTGGCCTCTTCAGCTCGACTCCAGATTCCGGTATCCTCGCCGTCCTCGTCCTCTTCCTCCCAGTAAACGTGGCTTTCGCTGAACCCAGCCTCCTCAATCAGTTCGCGAACTTCCGGAATCGTCCAGAACCGCCAGTGATATTCGAATGCGTGTTTCAGTTTGCTGCCGTCCCGAAAGCGAAACGAGATGTAGAAGCTGGCGTCGCGTGTGACGGGGTTGAAGCTGGCTTGCTCCCAAGAGTATTTGAACGCTTTTTTGCCATTCCCAATGGTGCGTTTGTCGGTGTGGCCTTCGAGATAGCAGTCGCCGCCGCCCATCATATCCATGATCATCACGCCACCCGGCTTGAGGTTGGATCGGGCCACCTTGAGGTATTCGAGCAGCTCGGGGCGAGTTTTGAAGATCCAGAAGGAGTAATTCTGCGCTGCCAGGACATCGACTTGCGGGCGGTTCCGGCGCCGCACATCCTGCTCGAGTAGCCGGACGCGAGTTGCTTGGGACGCATTGAGCTCGGCAAGGTTATGGTCGCGGCCCCATTGCAGTGTGTCGCCACAAAGGTCGACGCCCATCGCCGTCCGCCGCGAGTTGCTCCTCACCCATTCACAACAGACCGCAAACGTCCCGCAAAAGTCTTCGCGCAACGTGTAAGGTTTGCGGCGATTGACGTCACGATAGGCTTGTTCGAAAAACTCGATCTCGTGTTCGGGTGACTGGACGGACTGTTGGTAGCAATCAAACCTATCTGCCTTGAGTGCCAGCGATTTTTGCTTCTTGCCGTTGTCTTTTTTGCGTTTGTCGTTGCGTTTCTTTGCCATGTGAGTCTCCTGTCTTCATCGGCACCCTACCTCGCGGAGAACCGCAGGCAAACATCTGCGGGCCAATGGCTGTGGTCTACTCGTCGGAAATGACTGACGGAGGACTTCGTTGCACGCTGTTGACCTGCTCGCAACGAAGTCGCCGCGTCGTACTTAGATTGGCCCCTCGCCTTTCTCTGTCGCGACTTGCTGGTATCTGCGGGCGCGGATGCCGACACCGAGCCAAAGCAGGGCGAGAAAAACCGCTGGCATGGCGACGGAGTCGTTGTAGGTCAAGTGAGCAACGATGGCCCCACCCCAATAAGCCGTGGACATCAGAACCCCCAGGGGCCAGATTCTGGGGAGCAGCAACAAAGCGCCGCACACGATGGCGGTAACGCTGATCAGTGTCTTGTGCTGCAACAAGTTGGCCTTGGCCAGCCCCTCCACCATATCCTCAGCGCCGACATTTACGAGCTTCAACACGCCCGCCAACACGAGCACGATGGCGACGGCTCCAACCAGCACCTGCCCGGCGATTCCCAAATATCGGTGTTGATTACGCATGTGAGCATCTTAGTCACCAGGAGGGCAGAAGTCAGTATGGCGTGGCGAGCGTAACGCGAGCCGGGGAGCCCCCTTTGTGTCAAAGCCGCAACGCGGCCGCCCTACGGAGCTGAGGGGCGAAAGACTCTTTTTTGGCCTCGCGTTCCCAGGGCAGCACCGCCGCTTGACGCGTCGGTTCGCTCTGGGCTCCGCTAGCGCCGGCCCGTTGCGCCTAGCGCTTCAACACAAAGCATTCACTACTGGACGATCATCAATCACGGGTCCACTTCAACACTCAACACTCGGTATTCGACAATCATCAATCGCTCAAGATCGTCGTGTCTCAGATCTCCAAACTAGAGCTTAGCACCGACGTCGGCTGGATCGTCATCTAGCTCTGTTTGAAGACGCTTTAGCTCCTGCTTCAGCTGCTTCACGACCCCTTTGTATTCCGGTTCGTGATAGACGTTATTCATCTCTTGTGGGTCTTTTCCCAGATCGTACAACTCCCACTGCTTGATTCGGTCAAAATAGATGAGCTTGTGCCGATACGTTCTCACTCCGTAGTGCGACTCCGTTTGGAAATGTGAGAAGTAGTAGCGATAGTACATCGACTGACGCCAGTCCGAGGGCAGGTCGCCGTGAAGCAGCGGAAGAAAACTGCGACCCTGCATCTCAGCCGGAGCCTGCAGACCCACGGCGGCGAGGATCGTGGGAGCAAAATCCACATTGAGGATCATGCCATCGCTCGTGGTTCCGGATTTGATCTCTTTCGGCCATCGGACGAGAAACGGCATACGCAAGGCCTCCTCGTACATGATCCGCTTATCGTACAGGCCATGCTCCCTAGAAAGAACCCCTGGTCGCCCGTGTACATCACGAGTGTGTTGTCGGTCAGGCCGGACTCATCAAGGTATTGCAGTATACGCCCCACGTTGTCATCAACGCCCTTAACGCAGCGGAGATACTTCTTCATGTAGAGCTGATACTGCATCTTCTTCTTGGCCTTGCCTCGGAGATGTTCCGTCTGCTCCTCGAAGTTCGTATGGTTGCCCCACTGGCTACCGATGTATTGGAGCTGTCGTCTGAGCATATCCGAACGACCTTCGTAGTCATCAAAGAGGTTGGGTGGCTCTGGTATCTCGACATCCTCCAGGAATTCACGATAACGTTCCGCAAATTCCCAGGTGTCGTGCGGAGCCTTGAAATGACAAAAGAGCATGAACGGTTCATCATCGGGTCTCTTGTTTTTGAGATAATCCAAGGCTTGATCCGCGATGACATCTGAAGAGTGACCCCGGTACGTCGTGCGTCTACCCCGTCGCACCCATCCTCCCGGATGCTCGTCGCCGATGCGAATAAACTCTGGATCATGGTAGTCACCCTGCCCAGGAAGAATGGAGAAGTAGTCCAGACCCACCGGATTCGAATACAGGTGGTACTTGCCGATGAGAGATGTGTGATAACCGGCTTGCTGCATGATCTTCGGCAGTGTCGGCTGCGTTTGATCGAGAGCGGTAAACCTGTAGACGCCGTTCTTGTGCGAGTATTTGCCTGTGAATATTGCGGCTCGACTAGGCGTGCAGATCGAGTTCGTCACGAAGCAGTTTGTGAAGAGCATGCCCTCTTTGGCAAGGCGGTCGATATTGGGGGTCGGACAGACGTTTGCCAACATGCCACCATAGGCGCTGATCGCCTGGGACGTGTGATCGTCGGACATGATGAAAAGGATGTTTGGCCTACTGCTCGCAGCGTGCAAGTCGCAACACATGCCGAAGAAGATCACCCCGATTACCTGTCCGCACAACACCGACAACTTGGTGGTAGACAATATCTTTTTCATGACCGCTTTCGATTCAACAGACCAATTGATCTTGAGCATCTCTCGATTGCGTTTCTCGTACCGCGAGGCACGCGACGAGGTGCAGAAGCGTTCTTGCGTAGTCTACAGCATCACCGAAGATGCAGTACCGGGCAACACACTTCGCAGTCGACTTACAACTTCACCTAGTCCGCGACAACCTTCAGGACGCGAAAAAACGTCCTCGTGGTATTGGATTGATGATTGTCCAGTAGCGAGTGTTGAGCGTTGAAGTGTGCCAGGCCCAAACGGGCCGGCCCTAGCGGAGCCCAGGGCAAGCCGACGCGTCAAGCGGCGGTACAGCCCCGGGAACGCAACACCTCAAATCACGGGATGCCCCAACCGAGCCCCGTGTTTTTTACACCAACGGTTGCACAACAAGCGGCGAAAAAGAAGCCTGACCCCTTTTTGTCAAAGCCGCAACGCGGCGACCCTAGCGGGCATACCAGCAGTCGGTGCCCCGTAGTCGTCGGGCAACATCACGATGCTACGAACGTGTTTTTGTAGGCGCCTGCTCCTGAGACGGGTCGCAGTCTTCGGACGCTGAGTGCATGCGAACCAAGATCGGGGCTTAGTCGTTTCTTCATTACGATAGCTGCCGGTCTATCCTCGTCCAGCATCGAAGCCTTCGCCGTTGGATCGGCAGGAGGGCGTCTTGTTGCGGCGTTTTACGGCTAACACAGTGTCCATGCGGCGAGAGTTCATGCCGACCGGTCGCTTTCTGCTGCGCGAGGTTGAGTACTTCGCTATGGGTTCGGTAACCTAGTCTTATGGAGAGTGGCGGTCACGAAAGGCGAATCAAGGCACAACCGAAAACCCGCGTTTTTTCTCGAAGCGCTTGGAGCGAGAGATGGCCAAACATGTGTTAATCATCGGCGGAGGATTTGCCGGTCTCAATGCCGCTAAGGTTTTGGGCCGCTCGAAGGCCGTGGATGTTACGCTTGTTGATCGGCAGAATCACCATCTGTTTCAACCACTCTTGTATCAAGTCGCCATGGCCGGCCTGAGCCCAGCGGACATTGCAGTGCCGATTCGCAGTGTCCTTTCCCAGTTCCGCAATATCCGTGTCCTGCAAGGTGAAGCAAACGCGATTGACCTCGAACATGCGACGGTCGACTTTAATTTCGGCGATCTCACGTACGACTATCTCGTGGTCTGCTGCGGTGCAACACACAGCTATTTTGGCAACGCCCAGTGGGAGGAGCACGCGCCCGGGTTGAAAACAGTCGCCCAGGCAACGGAAATCCGGCGGCGCGTTTTGGCAGCCTTCGAATTGGCCGAACAGATCAAAGACGCGGAAGAGCGAAAAAAGCAGCTGACCTTCGTCATTGTGGGTGGCGGTCCAACGGGTGTCGAACTGGCGGGCGCGATTGGTGAGATGAGTCGTTTCACATTAGCGCGTGACTTCCGCAACATCAACCCGCGGTCGGCCCGCGTCATTCTGGTGGAGGCTGGATCGCGAATTCTGCCGATGTTCTCGGAAAAAATGGCGAGCCGAGCAGCTCGGGATTTGGAAAAACTCGGTGTGCAGATTTGGACTTCGACGATTGTCACCGGCGTGGATGCCGATGGTGTTGCGATGGGCATGGAAAGAGTTAGAGCAGCCACCGTTGTGTGGGCGGCTGGGACGGAAGCTTCAAAGTTGGGGGAAGCGAGTCGCATGCCCGTTGACGACCGCGGTCGAGTGCTTGTGGAACCGGACCTTAGCATTGCTGGTCATCCCAACGTCTTCGTCGCCGGCGATCAATCGAGTTTCTCACATCAGACAGAAAACCCCTTGCCGGGTACGGCACCGGTCGCATTGCAGCAGGGCCGGCATATTGGCAAAACGATTCTCCGCGAGATTGAGGGTAAGCCACGGTCACAGTTTCGATTTGTCGACAAAGGTCAGATGGCCACGATTGGTCGCAGCCAGGCAATCGTCGAGATCGGTCGGCTCAAGATCGCCGGCTGGTTCGCGTGGGTCACTTGGCTTTTTGTACACGTCTACTATCTCACCGGTTTCAAGAATCGACTCTTTGTCGTGCTGCAGTGGGCCTGGTCGTATCTGACTTTCCGCCGCGGCGCTCGCTTGATCGTGGAAAAGGAATGGCGGCTAGACTCCCTGCAGATCGATCCGAGTGAAGAACCGTCAGCCAACCAGTCTGGCGCCCTCAAGCCGGCAGAAGTCGCGGACGGGCCCCCGTAACCACGGCGCAACGATTCAAGTCGCCTGGCGACTTGAGGTTCTCGCGCGCAACCTATTCCGAATCCACTCGTAGCCTGCCGAAGCGAATAACCGATCGCCTGACCTTGATATCGTCGGAACTATCCCAAACACAGAGCCACTCGCCGGGTTCGTCTTCGATCAGCGTCGGATAGCTGTTTCTGGTGTTGCCGCCAAAAAAGAGTTTCCTTGCAGACCAAGCGCCTCCTGGCGATTTCACCTTATAGTAGAGGCCTTCGCGTTCCGGCTTATCGCTGTAGACGTAGATGTGTCGTCCGCGACTATCTTTTCCATAAAACGCTTTCGACTGGAAGTTGGGCAACGCTGGCTCTGGCTTGGCCGCTGACCACGTACGGCCACCGTCACGGCTGACGCTCGAGTAGGCGACGCCGGGTCGAGGTTCTCCACGCTGGTGAGCGCCGGTTCGAGTGACCATCTTGAGTTCGTCGGTCGCATCGCCTTGGGCAATGTTCCCTTCGTGGATCCACGCGGGTCGATCACCACTCACAGGAACGGTGCCGGCGAGCTTCCAACGCAGCAAGCTACGACTCTCCAAAACGAATTGCTGTCGGTCCCCCATCGGTTCATGACGAATCGTATTCCGGTGGACACCCATCAGGTAGCGTGTGCCTCGATCGTCCTGCAAAGGCACGATGCCCGCACAGGTGATCAACGGGCCGTGGTAGTCCATTGCGAGTTCAACGTGCGTCCATGAATGACCTCCGTCACCAGAGTAAGCTGCACACAGACGTGCGTCTTCACTGTCGCGAAAGTGCATCGGTGTCCGCATGGCAAAGCACCACAGGATGTCCTGCTCCGGCGGATGGAAGAGAACCGAGTTGTTGTATGCGTATCGCACCGAGCCGTTAGGAATGCGATGATCAAAGATCATGATCGGTGGACTCCATCTTTTGCCTTGGTCCTTGCTGATCGAGCAAACCACGTCGCCCATGTCGCCCTTGTCGCGAAGCTGAAGTCCGTAGGCAGCGACGTAGTGCCGGTCCGTCCACTTGGCAATGAATGGCTGCCAGATTTTGCTGTAGATGCTGTCAGTCGGCAGGGTATCGATTTCCACAATGTCCGTAACATCGCCATGTGCGGCAGAGATCATGACTACATGGACGATCGTGGCGAACATCAGCGGTACGAATCTGTTTGGTTGCTCGAACATTCGATACTCCTCAGTTGACCAAGTTGTGGCTGTCTGCTTACCTTCAGGTCACCAGCGATCTGCAAGCTTACTGCACCTGAAGGGAGATTTCAGCATGGGGCGTTCAGCTAAAGGACTCAAAGCGCAACTTCTCAGCCTAATGACGCTCAACTCTCACCGTCTACGAATGCGACAGGGGGTTAACGCGTTGGGTGCTTCCTTGACCGTAGCCGTGCTGCTGTCTTGCTTGACGGCCCTGGAGGCGAATGAAGGAGATGAATCGAAAGCCATTCCGAATGAGGTCGCTAAGAAGTCGAAAGACGACTCTGATTCAGAAGTTGGCAGCGGCACGGGTGGCCGAGAGACGGAGATCGAGCCTGTCTTCCTTGTCGCTGACGGACTGAATTCCGATGGTTCTTTGGTGGCCAACTATCGACGAGGTCTCCGTTATGCCATCGACTACTTCGGGAACTATGGACCGTACTACATTTATTTGTTGGGACCAGACAGCGAGCAGAATATCAGAGATATTTACCGCAAACGAGGTGAGATCAGAGCTAACCCGAATGCATCGGCGTCTGTCGAAGAACAAATAGCGGAGTTTCTTGCACGGCCTAACGTGGTCAGCGAAATAGAAGCCGTTCTGTCCGGAAAGGCTCACGGTGGATTAACGTGGACGCCAGACCCGCCGCTCCTCTTCGAGGATGTCACCACCAACGCGAAAGGACGAGCGAAGAATCCCATCGAGAATACCTGGGGGGCGTTGCACGAGTATCACCACGTCTTTCAGATCGCCCACTGCGATACTAAACAAGAGCGAACTTCGGACCACCACATCAATTCATGGATGGCGGAGGGAATGGCGACCTATAGCTCTGCCAAGTTCATGGAGAATCTCAGACTCATCGATTTCAAAGACTACATGCTGGAGTTGAGAACATCTGGAGCAAACATTGGTCGACCGGGAATCAACGAGTTCCTGGCCAGCACCAAGACATGGCGTTTGGACGATGAAAGCTATTGGGAGCAAGGTGGGTCCGCGCAGGTCTACTACATGCTAGGCGCATGGGCGACAGCGTATCTGATCCACGTGCGCGGCGTTGATGAAGTTACCGTTTTGAAACACTGGTATCACGATATCCCTCGCATCGGCAAATCAGTAGCTTTCGAGAAGCATATGGGTTTGTCTCTTGCTGACTTCTATCAGCAGTTCGCTCTCTTCATCAAACAATCGGACGATGCGGTGATGAAGATCTTCGCGAAAGACTGAGAAGTCGCAGGCGACGCGACTCGTCCTTGGCGATCGTGTACGGCTGGCGCTGGTTGCGGTCGAGCCAACCGCTTGCCTCGTTGTCGCCTACGATAGCCTCGGTTTTGGGATCCCACACAATCTCGCGCTGCAGGCGCATCGAGATATTGACCAGATGACAGGGTGTCACGCTGCGATGTCCGATTTCGACGTTACAGATCGGCTGCGTCCTCGTCTTAACGCAGTCGATGAAGTTCCCCATGTGGTCGTTGCTTACGTAGAGACGCTCGGCATCGGACGGCAGTGGATTCTCCTTCAGCTCGTCCACCGATGCTCCATAGACTCCACCGCGATTAACGAAAATGCGTCCGCTATCGCCGATGAAAATCACACCGTTCCGTTTTTCGTTTTTGATTTCGTTCGGCACGTCGGCGTAGATGGCAGCGTCTGACTCGATGGTGGGATATCCCGACGCCATGCTCTTGAGATAGCGATCGTCGCGCACCGTCATGCACCACAGATCCATGTCGCCCGGGTATTTCAGACGGGCCGCAAAGGCATCGATATTGTTGTAGCAATCTAACTTGCCCACGTTGAACAGGTCGCCTTTGGCGTCGATCGAAATTGGACCCGCCTGGTCCATGCCCATTCCCCAGTGGGCAATATCAAAGTGATGGTGGCCCCAGTCGGTAACGATGCCGGCGGAATACTCGTGCCAGCGGCGGAACGCCAAGCGCTGTGGGCAAAATGGTCGCTGCGGTGCTTGACCTTGCCATAAGTCCCATTCAAGTTCCGTCGGCACCGCCTGGCTCGAGAAGGGACCGCCGCGACCGTTGGCATTAAAGGGCAGAAGCACGCCGACACTTCGAAGTCGACCGATACGGCCGTTACGAACCAATTCGCAAGCCGTGCGGAAGCGAGCGCCACTACGCTGTTGCGATCCGACCTGAAGCACGCGGCCCGTCTGCTGAACCACATCTCGAAGCAGCTTTCCCTCATTGACTGTCAACGTCAACGGCTTTTCAGCATAGATATCTTTCCCAGCACGGCAGGCATCAATATTGATCTTCGTGTGCCAGTGGTCGGGCGTGGCATTGCCAATGACTTCGACATCTTTCCGTTCAAGCAGCTTGCGATAGTCCTGATAGATCTTGGGCCGCACGCCGAGCTTGCGTTCGATGATCGCTGCCGCTCGTCCGGCTTCCCGAAGATCCACGTCACAGACAGCAACCACGTCGGCAAACTTTCCGAACTGGTGCACGCCCATGGAAGTCCCGCGTCCACCCGTGCCGATCACTGCGGCGATCGGTCGATCATTCTTCGACGGCGCGGCCTGCACACGAGCGGAGGTGAACCAATAGGGTGCGGTCATTGCGGCCGCAGTTGAAGTGAGCCACTGGCGGCGAGACGGGTCGTGTGACATCGCTCGATTCCTCTAATGTTCTTCGTTTCCGTTCGCTCATTTCTATGTCGTACAACTGCCCATATCTGATCAGCAGTTTCGACGCTGCATATGTTTCACTCGTGCATGGGGGCCAGGAGCCGCATCTATTCTCTCAGATCCTTTAAGTCAGCAGAACCACGTGTCGTCGACCTCAGATTCTATACCGCGTCGAGTCGGGCGACGTGAAGACAACCCAACAGCTGCTGCCGCTGGTCTGCGATGAATGGCGAAGGCTGGTAGGAGCACGCTTGGCGAACGAACGAGCCGGGCAGAAAGTCGCCACTGTAGGAACCGACGAATACCCCAACACTGGAATCAAATATGCCGACACGGACACGTACTTCCTCGCCGCTCTCTCAACGCGCAGCATGCGATCGCAAGTTGCATGAACGCGTCAAGCCTGGCGATGTCGGCAGTCCGTTTTTCTGACTGTTGGCTTAACAAGTCACGACACGTGGCCTGGGCGATGGGCGCATTGTGGATGTTTTGTTTCAGAGATTTCTTGGCCGGCCACTTCCCACCGCCCTGCCCTCGTCTTCCGCCAAACGTTTGTGCAATTGCAACACGTCTGGCATCATGTCGGAATGGCCACCGGTACGTCCGGCAGGTTAGCAAATCTTGACGGAAATCGAGAAGTGCGGGGAAGAGAGCATGAGAAGAGCGTGTCTTGTCTTGGGTCTGGTTACACTCGTGGTCCAACAGTCGGTTGGGGGTGAAATCGTTCAAAGCCGCGATTATGAAGTGCAACCCGATACACCAAATTCAGCGATCACGTTCGACCCCTTCGACGATAGCGAGGGCCGACGTCGGATGGAATCGATCGACGTCGGGTATTCAGGCCACATGGATTTTGGTTTCGAAGTTTTGAACTACGACGAAACACCCTATGCCGAAGGCGAGTGGTCCGTCGACGCGTATCTCAACGCGTTGCTGGCCTTCGAGGCGCGAGACGGATTCGAAGATGGCGGACCTTTTTTTGGGTTAGGCGGAGTCGCGATAACCCGAGTCACCGGTGAGCTCGGTGCGGGCACAGGTGGTGGACCGTTCGGAGGAGGGAATCCAGGCGACCCAACTGTGGAGGCAAGCACGTCCGGACCGGTCGAAGGGTTCGTCTCGCTGACATCGGACCTGGATTACTTTCTCGTGGACGAACCGCTGTCGGCCGTTGTCGGACCACTCTGGGACATTGTCATCACGCCGCCGCCTGGCTCGTTCTTTATTGACACTCGGCCCACCTTCACCGAGAACTCGGGCGTCGTGACCATGACCTACCATTACGGACTCGTCGGAGACTTCAACGGCGATGATCAGTTGAACGTGACCGACATCGATCAACTTTATGAGAAGTTGGATATCGGAGGTGAGCAGTTCGATCTGGATGCCAACGGCCTCGTGGAATTTGCGGACGTCGAGTACCTGATCGAGCACCTGATGGGAGTGCCCTTTGGCGATGTGAATTTCGACGGGGCCTTCGATTCGAGCGACTTGGTTATTCTGTTCCAAGCCGGCACCTACGAAGACAAGATCGCGCGGAATGCAACGTGGTCGACGGGCGACTTCAACGGGGACCGCGACTTCGACTCATCCGACCTGGTCGTCGCTCTTGCAAAGGGCTCGTATTCCTCGGCGGCCGTAGCCGTTCCCGAATTGTCGTCAGGCACGATGATGCTGGTCGCGCTATTTGGGCTCCTGCGGATTCGAAGGAGTCTCACGAACGTTGCATCAGACGGTCTTCGGTCTTGAGCCGTCACGACATCGTGGCAAGTGGATGCAATCGCATCACGGATCGGGTGCGGCGGCAAGCTTCGATTAGCAACACGAGACCAACAACCATTAGGTGCAAGCTGACAGGTTCCGGGACGGCCACCGGCTGGCGCGGACCGACTTCAAAACCTCCGTCTTGGAATGCAGCAACGAAATCGGAACTATTGAATTCGCGGTCACCGTTCCAATCGCCTTCCGCCCAGGTTGAATTGTCAATTATCGTGTCCTCATACTGACCGACCTGGAACACTTGCACGAAATCACTACTGTTAAACTCGCCATCCAAGTTCGCGTCGCCTAGCCAGGTTTCCGCAATTTCTTCGATCCAGAACGTACGGTCATCTGCGTCGACTGTGCCACTGCCGTCCACATCAAACCGCGACTCGTTGGTCATCTCAAGAACTGCCACAGAAAGCAAATCGATGTCGTCAGCGTCGATCATTCCATTCCCGTTGAAATCACCATTGGGGCCGGACATGATGAATCCCATCAACCCTTCAACTCGAAGGCCCGTCGGATTGTCACTCTCGCCCCCATTAGTAACTCGAAAAGTCAAAGTGTTTTTCTCGGGCAGGAATTCAAATTCATCTGCGGATACCTCGAACTCAGAAAGACTTCGAAATCCACCTTCCTGCATGATGCCGGTAGGCTGGCCATTGAGCAGGATCTCTCCGCCGATATCATTCGCAGACCAGAGTCCCATGACGATGGCTCGAGACGCATCCAATCCGGTCAAGTCGAATTCAATTTCATATTCGTAGTCACCAGGTAGGCCGTTGCCACCGGGATCATCTCCCGCCCCGACCCAGCGAGACGAACCGGTTGGATCGACCCAAGGGGGAACCGGTGGAGCTGCGATCGCAGTGGACGCCCCACCGTCACCCTCGGGCGTCACGGTAAGAGCATAGTGCTCGTCATCTTCATCATCGCCTAGCGGCAAACGATCATCGCCAACTCCGGTGTTAAAGAGTCCCGGAATCGCGTCACTTCCCGCGGGTGCCGCGCGAGCGAACATGCTATCGATCTTGAGGCCGGTCGGGTTCTCGACATCCAAGCCGTTATCGACTTGAAACGTTAATCGATTTTCGCCAGGAAGAATCTCGGCTCCCGCGTCGGCCGCCGCTTCCGCGTTGATGGCAATCCAGGTTCGGCCATCGGGTGGTGTGAAACCTCGCGACGCAACAGCGGTGATTTCAACATCGTTAAGCAGTACGACCGGTCCCCCATCGTCCGTAAAACGTGACATGACGATCGCGAAATTGTTTGGATCCAGCCCTGTCAGGTCAAACGTTGTTTCATAGAGGTAAGTACCTGGCAGGTTATTCGCGTCCGTTAATTCAAGTGCATCGGGAGGCGAAATCCAACGTGACTCACTTGTGTTCGCCGCCCAAGGTGGAATCGGAAACCCGTCGTTGGGCACGGTAAGTGCCTCCAAAGGGTCCCCGTCTGCACCTTCCACAATCGTATAGTGCGGATCTAAAACAGCGTCGCCCTCTAATGCTTGACCATTGTCATCCACACCGGTGTTGTACATACCGGGAATCGCAAATGGACTTCGTACTGGCGGAGGAGGCGGCGGCGGAGGAGGAGGTCCGTTGCCTTCGAATTCAACTCGCAGCCCTGTCGGCCCGTCCGGATTATCTTCGTTGGCACCATTATTCAGCGAAAACTCCAGAACATTACTGCCTTGCACAAATCCTGAATCCAAAATGAAAGGCGAGAAGCCTCCGAATTGCGCGGTGTTCGTAAACCCAAGACTGTTCCCATTCAACACGATGTCCATGCCCGCATTGTCGGTAGACCAGAGACCGTTGATCTCCAGCGTATTCGGATCGGCCATGCCTATATCGAACGTCGTTCGGTACACATAGCTGACCTCGCCATCAAAGTCGCCAAGACCATTGGTGTCTTCGCTTGGCGTAATCCATGCCGAGTTGTTGTTGTCCGGCACCCAAGGCGGAATGGGAAATCCGCCCGTTGATGTGGCAACAATCGGCTCTCCCAAGACATGAGAAGGTTCGACGAGCTCATAGTGTGGATCGAACTCGTTATCCAACAGGGGTATCTCTTGGTCGTTAACCCCCGTATTGAAAAGGCCAAAGTCTTGAGCGGGTCCGGCATCGACAATGCAAGGAGTCGTTACGAGACAGATCAGGACACAGGACGACGCAATCTTTTTGCAGCACGCCAACATGCTCATCTCCCTCGAGTGGCCATCACCATGAGTTGACCCAAGTAGAGTGACAGCGTGACACGTTGTCAACGATTTACATCCAAGCTGTTCGGTGGTTCTCGGCCGCGAGGCTGAACTTCAATAGCCAACCGGCCGATCGGTTGTCATCTTTTACGTAACGCATTCACGAAACCACCGAATTGAAAAGCGACAACGAGATCACTCGAATCAAACTCGCCGTCACCGTTCCAATCGCCGTCGGCCCATCCGGAATTGCTTGCGACCGCATCATCGTACTCGCCAGTTTGAAACACGAGCACTAAATCGGATGAATCAAAAACACCATCCAGATTCGAATCTCCAAACGCGGTTTGCAAAATGACGGTGACCAGGTGATTGAAATCGTCCTCGTTAACCACATCATCACCAGTCACATCGAATGTTTGGTCACCCACACGAATCGCGGCCGCTAACAGATCAATATCGTTGGCTGCGACTTGTCCATCGCCGTCGAAATCACCCGGTATACTGCGGGTCACGCCAGGTGTCGGGCTGCCGGAGATCCAACGTTCGGGATTTCGATACTCGTCGGGCACGGTGTCGAGAGCCTTCAATTGCAGTGATCCACCTTCACCATCAGCCAACTGCGGCCATTGGCGTGAATCGTCGTAATTGAAGCTCAAAATCGTTGCTCCGTCGGGATCGACCAAACGCAACAGTTCTCCGCCGTTGGAGAGAGATCCTTGATAGACCCCAGCGACGTTCACAACACCCGCGTATCGAGCGTCAAATGCCGCCCGATCCTTGACAAGGACAATTCGTTCTCCGGCATCTAATGTCGTCGCATCAAACGTGAATTGAATTCCTTCCACAAACGCAACGCCTGCCAGATCGAGTGACACATTTTGGTCACTGCTACTCGTATTGATCAGCTCGATGTATTCGAAGTCGTCGTTATTGGTGTGTCCCTGTTGGACTTCGGCGGGACTTGGAGCCGTTGGGTTATACATGACCTCATCGATACGCAAGAATTCCTGCAGCGGTCGGTCGGTTACGGTCGAGGTAACAACGACCGCGTCTTGACCCACTTGCTTTCCTTGCAGGTCGAAAGCTTGCAGACGCAGCTGCGATTCCCCTGCTGGAACAGGCACCTCGGCCACCCACACTTCGTCGTCCCAGGTAACCGAGATCGGCGTGACTTGTCCGGCCACACGAATCTCGCGGACATCAATCCATCCTGTGCCCTGCAGTGTCACTTTGGTGTCATCAACGACGATGGGGGTATCTGACGTGATTGCAAACTCAATCGGATCTGGCAACCGCCGCATCACAAAATCGTGGCGCCGTTGAACGTATTCGCGAATCGCCCTCGACGCATCGGCTTGAGCAAACTCGGCGTAGTGATCTATCCAACGATCCAAATAGTCGAGGTTGTAGGTGGTCTGCAAGATGTCATACAGGTGCCCGTACAAGAAGTGTTCGTTGTTCGGTATCCGCATGACACGCTGCAGGTTGCTGCCTGTTCCCAACAAACCCAACGAGGGTGAATGATGAAAGGCGAAATCTTGATCCCACGGCAGGGGCACGACCTTGCCGTCGGGTCTCACAAACACTTGGAGGTTGTGTGGCAACCCTTGATTGTAGGTATCGTTAATTCCTCCCAACGATTCGTACGCGAAAGTCCGCAGCCATTGATCCACGTCCATGATTGATTGAGACCGCAAGTCCAGGTCGCTACCGTTCTGCGAACTGCGAAGGCTCAATGTCTTGCCCAGTTCGATGATCCCTGAATAATCATCGCGCGCACGATTGTTCTTGATCAGGAAGAACCACCGATAGTTGTTCTTGTCATCACCCATATCGCGGAAGTCCGCGCCCAATACGGGAAACACATTCGCGGGTGAGAGAGCGGGTGGCAGCTTGGGATCTTCGATTCCCCCGCCTTGAGTCAGCGTTGAGTAGTAGATCAATTCAAGTTTGAATCGCGTGCCGCTGCTGCCATTTTCGTACGACGAGTCAAGAAATGGGGCGTCGTATCGAGCCATCAGCAGTTGCGCGGGGCCGGAAAACGTGCTGTCCGGCGCAACGAAGTGAATCAAGTTGTCGTGCATGCCGGGAATATCACCGGCGCTGGTCGCGATATGTTTAAGCACCAGCTCACGATGGCTCGCCCCAATACCGAAAGGACCGCCGTTCCGGTCGATCGCGACCGCACGATGGACATCCCGAAATAGTTCATCAGGATTGAACTTGATGTTGTATCCGCGTGCGGCTCCCGCGCGGCTGAAGCCGCTACCTTTCAATCGGACTCCAACGTCGTAGTAGGCTTTACCGTCAGCGATTACGGTCCCGCCAATGCGATGATTGGAAACGACGTGAGTGTTCTGGACCTGTTGTCGTGAGTCGTTACGATCCAGGATGATTTGGAAGCGATGCAGGCTTTCCGACACTGGCCTTCCATCGTCGACCTTGTAAAGTGCCCGCGAATCTCTGCCGCCAGCCGGAAAACTTGCCGCAACACCTCGGCCATCAGTGGCTTCGACATAAAACTGCACTGCGGACGAGCGTGATTGACCCGGGATGACGCCACGATAAGTGCCGTTATCCTCGTTCGTCATCGGAATCATTTCCCAATCTCGACTTCGCACCGAATACCAGAGATTCATCTCGGTAACGCCATCGGCATCAGCGGCCGCTGCAATCACGGTGACTTGTTCGTCAGCACTTGGGACCAAAGGTGCATGGGAGAAACTCGAAAAAGTTGGCCCCATGTTCTCAATAAACGTTGAATTGACGTTGCCGGGAGTTCCGCTTTGCTCTGGAACATCCAAGACCGTCGTGTGGCTCGCTTGATTGAAGTAGAAGCGCGATTGCAATTGGCTTGAGCCGGCGAGCCATTTCGCTCGGAAAGATACTTCATAGGTTTCGTTCCGCGAGATCCGATCGTCATCCACGAAGGTTGTCTCGACATGATTCGACATATGATCCGTCGCCCCAGTCGCCACCAAATGCAGCACCGAATTTCCGGGCATTTCCGGATCGTCAACAACTTGAGTCAATCCGTGTTGTCCGTGATTGCCCACTAATCGATGGGTGTCGGCGCCGTTTTTGAATGAACCATCTTGAATCAATTCCTTCGCCTCGCCGTCAGGATCTTCGATCACCGAAATATCATCGATCAAGAGTTCACCAGCGTCTAACAACCCAAAAATGAACTCATTCCAGACCTGTGGATCGTTGCTACCGGGAGGCCGTCCACCCATACCGCGATAACGAATGGTTTGCCATCGGGAACGATGACCTTCACGGCTTGCATGCCAGGCTTCTGCGATCTGGTTGTCGGCGTCTGGATCGCGTAATTCGAGAGTCGCTCCATTCCCATCTGCCAACCCAGGCCAGTTCCCTCCGTCATAGTAAGTGACTTCGTCTGCAGGGTTGCCAACGTCGTCCAACAGCCGAACGGTTTCGGATTTGTTCGATAGAGTGCCGTCGAGATCGCCGACAATGCGAAGATCTGGATACTTGAGCCTCAGTGATGCGGCATCACTCGCAACGACAAGAAACTCTCCTGGCGACATGGTTGTCCCCGGTTCGAATTGATAAGCAACCGCATCGTCCAACCGCCAACCGGACAGGTCGACAACATTCTCGGATCGATTGAAAAGTTCGATCCATTCTTCATTGGATTCCAGGAATGGAGTCGCTTCCGTCGCGATTTGAGGACGGTGGTGATATTGAATCTCGTTGATCACGATCTCGTCGCGCAGCCGAAATTCGTTCTCCGTTCCCGGCGTAGCCGAACTTGGCAATAGCCAGCGATTATCGCTTTGTTCTGCACGTGCTTGAAGCTGGTCGCTGATCACCCACCCATCAAGCACGGATGCTTTGCCAGTGTTGAAAACGAAAATCTGATCGCCCAATTCAACATCAAATCCGAGCCCCGCTTCGTCCAGTAAAAGCAGACCACCCGGTGCAAGTTGGCCAGCACTCAAAGTGTGCTCTCGGCCTGGATCGGCTGAATTCGAAATGACCACGCCTTCAAGGTCTACGGTTCGCGAACTGAAATTGCGCAGCTCAACCCAAAAGTCCTGCTCGCGAGCAGATGCGATCTCATTCAACGCGATCGAGAGTGCATCGTGCGATCCACTTGCATCGTCAAAGTTCTCAGCACCCGGTGTACCGGCGATTTGTGAACTGTGCGTCCAGCTGGAAGGCAACCCACTTCCCGTCCGGGGTCGGTGCTTGGCAAGACTTGCGCCTGATCCATCGGGAGTGGCCGGCCACGATCCAGCGTCATCGTACTGGACAGCATCCATCACGCGACCACCGTTATTCAGCAATCGCAGTTGCTCCCCTGCGTTTGCAAGCCGGCCGCGAAACGGTCCATAAACGACTTCATCAGGCAGAACGCCGGAAAAGAAATCCGGATCGCGGGCCACGACAAGATAACCATCACCCGGAATGATGGTTCCTTCTGGGAATTCAAACAAGATTCCATCCACGATCTGCCACTCAGACAAATCGACATCGACCGACATCTGATTGTGCAGTTCCACCCACTCCTGTTCGCCATCTGTTTCTCCGCGCGGATGGTACATGATCTCGTTGAAAGCGACGACTGAATCGCCAGCTTCGCTTGATGTTGGCAAGTCAGCATCCGCGACGATGATCGAAACCGGGATGGGATCGGATTGCACGAGTGAATCGGAAATCAGATAGCTAAAGCGATCCAGTCCGACAAAACCCGAATCTGGCAAATAGGTAAATGAGCCGTCGTCTGCAAGGAAGAGGGTACCGTTGGTCGGCTGCTCGGCAACAGCTGCCGATAGGCTGGGCCCGTCGACATCCGTATCGTTACTCAGCAGGCCGTTGTTCGCAGTCGTTTGCAGTATGCGATCATCGACGAGATACGAGTCGCCCACTCCGGTCGGAAGGTCATTGACCGACGTCACTTCAATCCGGACGGTTGCCTCTTCGGAAAGATCAATCCCGTCGCTGGCGATGTAGGTAAACTCGTCAACACCAAAAAAATTCGGTGCGGGCAGGTAGACAAAAGATCCATCCGATGAAAGCTGCAGTGTGCCATGCAGTGGCTCAGAAATCAGCTCAACGCTTAACAGGTCGTTTTCGGGATCGCCGTCGTTCGCGGTCAATCCTGCGTCGCGCGGAACACTCAACTCACGATCTTCCGCGACTTGATACCGATCAGCATTTGCCGTTGGAGCTCGATTGACCCGCAGCGTCACGATCGCTGGAGACGACATGGACGTGCCGTCATCGATTGTGTAGGAAAACGTTGCCGTGCCCGTGAAGTTTCCCGGATCGTAGGCAAATGAACCGTCCGCCTCTAGCGCTAAGCTTCCCTCCGTCACATCTTGTTCCAGCACTGCTCTCAATTCAGCGACATCTGGATTCTGGTCGTTTGCTAAGACGCCGATTGTGCGATCCACCTGTCGGCTTTCACCGGGGATGATTTTGTAAACGTCGTCGATTGCCATCGCGGGGTCGTATTGCGGTTCAACCTCCAACGTAACTCGTGCCGTGTTGCCTGGCCTTGAATCGGCCGCGGCGTAAGTAAATTGATCGACACCAAAGAAGTTCTCGTCAGGTGTGTAGATGAACGAACCATCCAGATTCAAACCCAGCTCGCCGTTCTCGGGCCCCGTCACGAGTGTCGCCGTGAGCGGATCACCGTCAGCATCTGCATCGTTCGCCAGAATTCCGCTGGCCGGTGTCACAAAGAAGAGGTCGTCGTCTTCCTTCAAGTTGAACGCGTCGTCCACGGCAACTGGAGCTTCGTTACTGTAGAAGGATCTGATCTCGCCAATTAGATCTTGTACTTCCGCATCAGCAAGTGCTCCGTCAAAGAGACGAATTTCGGCAAGGTCACCGCTGAAGGGATTTCGACCGTCGACCAAGATCCCAAAGGTCAAATCGAGCGGCGCGCGAGGATCTGCGTTGACGTCGTTTCGGCTGTCAGGCTCTCCCGAATTCACAAAGAGCCGCAACGACTCAGCGGCCCGCGACATGACAACAACTTGCAGTTGGCCGTCGTTGAGGCCGCTCGCAGATGAATAGAGCGTGGCCGTCGGCTTCAGAAATCCAGCTCCTAAGCCAGCCGCCACCTGTCCACTCGCATTGATGGAGATACCCCAATCGGTCGAGAAGCCTTGGGCGTTCGAGTCAATCAAACCACTGTTCAGATACCACTGTTCATTTTCACCTTGCAGTTCGTTCGAATCGGTCGCGAAGGTTACTGCGACCGTAAAGTCGTCGGCCCAAACCAGTGGATTCACACCAGCACGAACTCGAAAACCATCCGCTCCATCCTGCGGGGCGAATCGGACGGTGGAACGCCCCCCCAACACGTTTTCAGCGAGCCTTGGCTCACCGATTGCATTCGCCTCAAGTCCTGAAACAGAATCGGTCCACGCAGAAATTGCTTCGTCGTTGTTGAGCGACGAGCTTAGGTCTTCGGCGAGCCATTGAGCGATCAAGTCACCCGCCAACAGATGCCGTGATTCAAGCTGTTCTATCTGGAGCGGTGAGAATTCTGGTCGAGACGTGAACACGGATTTCGATCGTCGTGTCGTCTTCCATCTAGAACGGCGCATATGTAGCTTTTCAAAATGTGGTTCGCGACTTCAATCGTGCACGCGACTATCTTATGGGGCACTTCGTATGTTGTCCACGAAATCGGGTGACAGAATGCCTTTAGGCCCAACGGGCCCTAGCGCAGCCCAGGGCAAGCCGACGCGTCAAGCGGCGGTGCCGCCCTGGGAACGCGAACCCAAAAAACCGTGTGTTGCCCCAACGGGGCCCGTATCACACCGACGGGTACGTGCCTTTCGCGCGCATCGGTGCGCGACCGAGGTCGCAGGGCCCCGTTGGGGCAAAGAGATGATGGGTGTGTGGTCGCGGCGTCCCAGGGCGGCGTCGCCGCTTGACGCGTCGACTTGCCCTGGGCTGCGCTAGGGACGACCCGTTGGGTCTTCGATCCAAGGAAGTTGAGCAACGCCAGCTGGTACGGTCTATACTACAACACTCAACGTGAATCAAACACAACCTCTTGCCTTAGGCCGCCAACGGAACCCAAACGGACGTGCCAGCGTCGGCGCCGCATTGACAAATCAGTGTGCCGCTTGTGATCGACCTCACGCGAACTCTGCTCCGCGCGATTACGGAGCCAACTGGAACGAATTGGTGTCGTGACGCGCGTGCGATCGTCTCCCAAGCCAGCCAGCGAGATTGGTCAAAGACTCTCGATACGCTGAGGTTGCATCGCATCACACCGATGATCGCCTGGGCCCTTACAGAGCACGGGCTGACTGACCACTTGCCAAATCAAGTCCTGGTCACGATGCGGCACGACTATCGCGATAGTCTGCTGGCGAATTCGGTACGCCTGCACCTCTTGCCGAAGATCTTGGAGGCACTCAGGGCACGGAGCGTCGAGCCGATCGTCTGGAAGGGGATCGTACTTGTCGATTCCTTCTATCCTGACCTCGGTATGCGATCTATGTCCGACATCGATCTCGTGGTGGAACCTGAAGCTCGCGTCGCCGCCGGACAGGCGTTGGCGTCGTTGGGATTTCGAAAGTGCGATGAGACATCGGATGCCGCCATGTATGTTGATGGCAACGGAATCGGTCTGGACCTGCATCATCGAGTTCGGCTGTTTGAAGACCAACCGGTCAGCAACCTGACGAGGGACATCGTACCCCAAAGGATTCGTACGTCTTCCATCCGCATACTCGCAGCCCATGCCCTGCTGATCCATCTCGCACACCATCTTCAGGGGCACCGTGCGACGCGAGGATGTCTGCTTCGATGGATCGTTGACTTCGCGTTTACAATCCGTGCGCTGGATGAAGAGCTTAGCCTTGACGATTTGTTGGCTACCGCGTCGGCAACTACGGACCTGGTGACGCTCTTTCGGGCCCTTGGCTTTCTCCAGTACGAGCTCAACATCGCACCACCCGCTGAGTTGGCACCTGCGATTGAGTTCATCGAGCCATTCAGGTTGTCCGAGGTACTTCGCAGTCGCCGCCTGATGCCGTGGGCCGTGCGTCGCCCCCGTGGATGGCTTCGCCTTCTGGCCGGCGCGGCGAGGCTTCGGTCCGTTCCCGCAGGTTATTCACTGCCACATCTGGATGATATGCTCCGCCGCCCGCTAGACGTTGTTCGCGAGCGGCGTGCTAACCATCGGGCGATCAAGACTCTGCAGCGTTTGGACGGCTCTTAGCCAACGTCTGCGAGCTGTCGTCGTGGTCGCTGGCTGACGAATCCTTGGCTGAGCGATTGGGATCCGGCACCTCCAAGCAATTGAATTGTTCCAGGTTGCCGTCACCAACTATCGGCTTCCCATCGCATTCGACCCAGGCGTGAGCCTTGAATCCGTCTTGCTCGTCGCATGCGACGCCGAGACGAAAATGTCCGTCGTAGCCGTTCCGACGGAGCAGATAGTAGGTGGCCAAAGCACGGGGCAGGCAAACGTCGGCGCGTGGTACGTAACGACTGGCGATGGTCACGGCCCAGGCGATTCGTACTGGATCCGATCGAAGACGACGGCGACGATGCCCATGTGAACGTTGACGCGACACGAATCCATGCAACCTCTTGAACGAGATCGTCCAGAGGCCTAGCTGAATCATGGCCACAACGAGCCAAGCTCTCAACAAGAGCGCTTTGTCCGCTATCGTCAGGCTGAGAAACTTACGGAACGGATTCACGGTGAGTGCCCAAGGGGCCGTGTGAAATCATCTATCTTTAGCGGCTTTGCCATGATCTGCTTTGATACTCGAAATCCGAGCTTTTTGGCTAGATGAAGCGAAGTTTGGTTCCCTGCCCAAACTGCAGCATGAATCTTAGAGACCTTGTGCTGCTGCAACCGATCGATTGCACACTGCAATAACGACGTCGCACACCTCTCGTTGCGGGCTCCTTCGACCACATAGATATCTTCGATGTAAGCAACGCGGCTTGCGGCCCGTCGCTCCGGAGGCTGCAGGCAGCGGATCTCCGTGTAGGCGACAAGCTGGCCGGACCTTTCCAAGACTAACAGAGTGATATCCCGTCGTCGAAGTCTTTCAGCGATATAGCTCGACCAATCGAGATTCTTGTGCAGCTGGAAGCATCCAGCCAGCGACTGCTGCTGTTGCGTTTCAAGCCGCACCAAGTCAATGAGTTGTGAGAGATCGCTGATGCGTGCCTCGCGAATCCCGGCCGCTCGGCCGTCAAAACGGAATTTGGCGGTATGCTCTTTCGCCTGAATATCCCTGGTTAGCACGAACTGCAACGATTCGAAACCGAGTCTTTTCAGAAGTGATCCTTGCCAATCGCAAGGCATGTTGACCGACGCTTGGAGCTGGTCCACGTTCAGCTCTCGCAGTCGCGGACATATACTGTCGACCAGACCTCGTGCAACACCTCGATTTCGAAAAGATGGAGCAACGTAGAGGTCTTTCATGACACTCAAGACCACGGGTTGTATCATCGCATCTGGACCCTGGACGCGACGAAAAGGGAGAGAGGCAAATCCCAGCAAGCGTGTGGCGCGGCCGCAGCCGCGACGATTGATTTGCACTTCGAGATAGCCCACCGGTTGGCCATTGAATTCAGCACAGCTAATCTCAGATCTCTCGCGGCGCCAACCGCGCAGGGCATTTGCCAAACGGGCCGAAACCCGCGGTGTTGGTTGTTGCAAGAGCGTGCACCGATCTTGCGGAGTGGCGGGACGATAGACAATGGCCATGGGAAACGCCTGATTTAGCCCAACGCAGCCTGCGGGTCACCGTCTAGTGTTACGAGTTGCTGGGTCTCCAGCTCTTTGACCAATTCCAGAACACTCTGCCGCGCCTGCTCGTCGCTGACATCAAATACGGTCTGCAACTCTTGAAGAATCTCGCTCAACGAATGCTCCGACGCGATCAGACGCCAAATGTGCGCGCCGGTGACATTGAGACTGTAGTAACTTTGGTTGCCCAAGTGCAGCAGAACGCCTTCTTCATTATCCAGCTGCGTGAAGACTACGTCTTCATTCGGTCTCGCGATGACGCGTGTTTCAGTCACAAGAAAACCTCCAGCAATAGCTCGCTCGTTGTTGACGAAAGATTGTGAACTTACTCCGTTGCGCGATTCGTCATCTCGAAGTGTTTTTTGCGAACGGACCACAAGTGTTCTCTCCACGAATGGTCGCTGATGTCACCAAGCCACTGGACCTTATCGTAGTACAACGAGCAGTACCAACACGGGAAGAAGTCAGGATCCTGAAAGTGACCTGCAGCGAAGCGCTCCTCCTTGGTCCGACGGAATTGTTCGTTTTCCTTAACCAGCCGTCGAAAAGCCGCCGTAAAACTAGTGTGCTGAAGATTGCCGATGACGTCCGCTTGGCCAGCGCCATTACCGTGTCCTGAAAGGTGACAGCATTTTGTCAAATTGCCATGGCAGTCGACATTGACTTCTTCCATCTGAAGCGGACTACAAGGAAACAGGTCCGACGTATGGTATCCCGGAGCCATGACGATGGGAAATGAGTGCTGCCGTCGAAGAGCGTCGATTTCGACTTCAACGTCTTTTCTCTCGTCGGGCGACAAATCAAATCCCTGCCCGGTCGTCAGGGGAGAGTGCATGAGGTGACAGAAGCGTAGGCCGCGGCTCCCCAATCCACGGGCGAAATCCACCATTTGCCCTATTTCATGTCGATTATGAGCACTGAGGACTGTGTTGATCGAGAAAGATAATCCCGTGGCGACACAGACACTCATGGCCTGCAGCAGTCGGTCGAACGACCCCCGACCACGGAATCGATCGTGGGTCTCCCTCGTGGCTCCGTCTACGCTGAATGTGATGGTTCCCAGCCGATCACGATATGGCAACAGAACGGGATAGGTCTTGGCAAAATTCCAACCGTTGGAAACGAAGCCAAAGCGGTAGCCCGCTTCGTAGGTCAGACGCAGCACTTCGGCGAACTGGCTATGCAATGTAGGTTCGCCGCCGGTGAAGGAAATGTCGTCGAATCCGTTGCCGAGTGCCTCTGCCAGAATTCCCGTGACGACTTGCAGTGGTAGCTCGTCACGACCACCATGCCGCCCCGAAAAACAATGCTGACAGCTGAGATTACAGCGATTCGTGAGTTCGATCACAATCCGCGCCATGTCAACCTGCTCCACATTCCTCAATCAGGCGTGAGACTGATGCGCCGGATTCGTAGACGTCTAAACCCACGCGGATTTCAAAGCTACGCGATTGCCGCAGTAGGAGTCGGAGTGTCTTCAGCTGCTTGGCGACCTCCGAGCGGCCGGTCATCACGCCTGGACTCTGCTCAATGAGCGCCAACATCGCCCTGGTTTCGTCCAGCGGAATCAGTTCGCTGCGCGGGCCGCCCACGACCTTGGGAAATAAAAGCACGCATGGGGCGCACCTCTCGACGAAGCGCCCCGAGTAGACGGACTCGACGTTCACAAGCCGTTTACCATGCGACAAACCACGACCGTTGAGAGCCGGCCGAAGCAGCTCGGAAAAACGCTGTGAGGTCTGACCGGTACACGAGAACCCACGCCTTAACGCGAGGGCTTCGATGCAAGTCGATGTCTGTCGAAGTGCCAACGCATCATCAGAGAGGTATTTCCAACCACGTCGTACTAGTGCAAGCGACAGGGTGGTCTTGCCAGAACCCGAGGCACCGACCATCAGGTAACCGATTCCGCACTTGGCGAGCCCATTGGCATGGAGCCCGTAACGACCATGTCGATGCATCAACATCAAGAGGCTGAGCAGGAACAGCTCTCGTTGATCCGTGACCGGGTACGTCCAAAAATGCTCGTCCAGCACGCCTACCAGGCGACTGCGTGTGAGGTCTAGATCAACGCGACAGCTTTCACCAAGACGCAGACAGTAACCGACCTCGGTCCTAGCGACGGTCATCGACCGGCTCTGACTGACGATTTCGTCGCTGGGATGCGCGCTGGTAGGGCACGCGCCGGAGCTAAACTCCAGCTCTAGACATGGATCCGGCTCCCCAGACGCCGGTTCGAATACAAAGAGCTCTCGCAACAATGCTAGAAGCCGGCGGTCGTCCATCCCGTGATGACACCGGACATGTACTCCGACGCCACAAAGGGAATAGGTCATGGAGAAAATTGGCCGAAGAATCCGGCCGTGACTTTCTCAATGCTGCCGTGCTTAACGAGTTGGGGTGCGATGTAGGTGAGCTTGGGTCGCGAAAAACCTCGCCGGCCCGCGCCGTCATTGACCTGGTCCATGTTGTCAGTCGTGACCGCCGGCTCCTCGACGGAATCAGCTCTTAGATCGTGCTCTTTCATCGTGGGTCTCAACCTAACAAGATGCGTCTGTTGCCATACTCAATTGCGTTTTCACCACTTTCCACGAGGCCGATGCTAGCTCTTCCCGAACACGTTTGCAAACTTTTTTAATGATTATCTATCCCGTGCCACTGAACTGCTGTGCGATCATCGCCCGAGTCCAAGACGCGGCTCGTCGTAAGACAGCGGCTCGACTCCACTGGCTGAATTGCCAGCGAATCCCTGGCTGATAAACCAATCCTTGCGAACGGAACTGTTCCCACCAGCAAGACTGTACGCCGTGTTCGCCGATTCCGACTTCCTGATCCCCCGGTAACTCGACCTCAATCACTCTGCGATTGCTGAATGCAATAGAGACTGTTAGCGCTCCGCAATAAGAGGTTGTCGCCGATCACGACTGGTGACGCATCGACGGGATCGTCCAGCTTGTTCACAGCCAGCACGTCGAGCTTGTCACCATGCTTTAAGACGACCGTCGTTCCATCTCGACCGACGTAGTAGATGCGATCGCCGGCGACGATCGGCGACGCATAAACATTGGCCAAACCCGAAACACGCTCCGGACCGAATACAACCGAACCGTCCAGCACGTTCAGACAGGTCACGATACCGTTGTTTGACCGATTGAAATAGAGCTGATCCTGACAGATCACGGCCGATGGCACGTAAGGTGTCCCTGAATCGTAGCTCCAGCTGATCGCGTCGGAATCGGTTATGTCTCCCTGCGCAGATAGTGGAATCGAGCAGGCGAATGCCCCGCGATAGCCGCTTAAGCAGATGACGTTGTCGCGGTGCCGCATGGGCGAGGGAATCGCGTTAACCGTATGACCTCCGCTCTCCCAGATCACGTCACCGCTCGTCAGGTCGTAGGAGCGGATGCGGTTGGTGCCGTGGGCAATTAGTTGCTGGCGGTCTGCGAACTTAGTAACCAGCGGCGTTGCCCAAACGGACGGCTCGTCACGGTCTTTCTTCCACCTGGTGTCGCCGGTCAGAGCATCCATCACTTCGATGAACGATTGGTCCTCGTGATCCCATTGCACGACAAGCGATCCGCCAGCCAAGGTGGGTGTCACCGCCTCGCCCCAACCACGCCGAGTTCGCATGTCCCCGAGGTCACGCTGCCACAGGATGTCGCCATCCATCGAGAGGCAAAAGATGCCTCGGGAACCAAACGAAACATACAATTGCGACCCATTTGTGCTGGGCGAACCAGCAGCGTACGTGTTGGTTGGGTGAAGACCTTCGTGCGGCACTGCTTCGACCAAGGTCTTACTCCAACGCACGTCGCCCGAGTCGAGGTCGAGGCAATAAGCGTTGAACTGATAGTAGACATCGGGCGGTTGCGTTCGTGCGCTAGGCGCAGCTTCGGGCGGCTCTTCCGTTTTACGATCCGTCTTCACCGCGGACACAACGAAGACCTGGTTCTTCCAGACGATGGGTGTCGCGCTGCTCTCACCCGGCACGGGTTGCTTCCAGCGAATATTTTCGGATTGACTCCACCGCAGCGGCGGATTGCCATGCACGACCGTTCCGTCTGCTCGCGGTCCGCGCCAATGCGGCCATTGCTGGTCACGTTCGGCAACCTGATCGCCCAAGCATGGAGGCAGCATGCCGGCCCAGAACAGCAGGATCATTCGTATTCTCGTCATCATTCCATCTCGCTCAAAACAATTCGTGTCATTGCCTGACAGCAGCGTACCAAACATCGCCGACCAGGAGTTGCACGCAGCCGCCACGAAACGGACAATCTTCCCTTGGTATTTCCTGGACGCTGGATCGTACCCTAGCCGTCTCCGGTTTCGCAGTTGATTTTCAGCTGGCGATGAAGAGTGCCCACACCTGATCGATCAACTCGGGCAGCAGCGTCGGATCCCTTGCCACGCGGTCGGGGTCGGGGTGGACCGACATGGCCGGAGGGTCCCAGATTTGTCCTCCCGCTCGCGATCGCGCCGCCATGCGCACCGACCCACGCGAGCACCATGCGCACGGTTCGCGACGTCACTTGTTCTCTGCTTCGGCAGCCGTCAGCCATTCGTAAACTCTTCGGGTAGACGATGCTCCAGCCCTCCTGGATTGCTGTCGACTACGCGTCGACTATCTCACGTTTCAAATTGTTTACTCTCAAACGGATTGCTGGTTCTCTTCGGCCCGACACGCCGAAGTACGATGTCCGAGATCTCGAACCGAAGTGTCGCCTCGGTCGCAGCATGCCGTGGCTTTTTGTTTGAGCTATGACGAATTTATCGTTTCGCGGAGTAACTGGTCCAATGACCTGCGTCGAAGTATGCTGTGTTTTTGCTCATCTCCACCTAAGGGCGTCCGTGGTATTTCAACAATCACATAGCATTGGCTGTCATATCGCGGTCGCAACCACCATCTTTGGGCTAATTGGCTGTAGTGGTTCGTCGACAACGTCGATCGACGACTCCACCGTGGAGCCACCACCGGAGCGACGATCATCGCCAGAGCATATCTCGTGGCCGCCGGTGGCCAATGTCGATTCGGAGTCTCATGCCAAGATGCTACAGACTCTGCAAGACGTTGTCCGATCGACGCCCGATACGAACGTTTGGGTCGGAGACGCGAAGGCTCGTCTACTACGAGCGCAATTACAAGCGATTCCGAGTGACGCTCCCTTGTCCGTGCTCGGTCGTTTGAAAACACAACTAGCAGACGCTGAACTCAAACTGGGCAACGAGGCCGAAGCGATTCGCCTGCTAAGGGATTGTGATGAGCAGCACTTGCCACGGTTAACCGCTGACTGGCCCGAAGCTAAGAAACGAGTCCTATTCCTATCGGTGAAGTTCTCACTTGGCGTAGCCCACATGAGGCTGGGCGAGACGCAGAACTGCTGCCAGCGAAACACGCCAGACAGCTGCATCATGCCGATTCGGGGAGCGGGACTCCACGTCAACGAAGAAGGTTCACGACGGGCGATCGAGTGTCTGCAAATCGTGTTTAAGAATTCCGACGAGCGGTCCGTGATGTGGCTGCGGTCACGATGGCTGCTGAACGTCGCGCACATGACCGTCGGGGATTACCCCGATCGAGTCCCGAAGGAATATGTGATTCCACCGAGCCAATTCCTTACCGGCGAGCCGCTCACTAAGTTTGCGAACGTGGCGCAACAGAGAGGGGTCGCGACATTCGGTCTTTCCGGCGGCGCGATCGCCGATGACTTCGACAACGACGGGTTCATCGACCTGGTCGTGTCTGACTATGCGCCGGACGCACAACTAAAATTCTTCCACAATCAAGGCGATGGTTCGTTTAGAGATCGAACCGAAGAAGCCGGGCTCAAGGGCATCACCGGCGGGCTCAATCTGGTCCAGGCTGACTATGACAACGACGGATGGCTCGACATTCTGGTATTGCGAGGCGCGTGGTTGGGTAAGCACGGAAATCAACCAAATTCGCTGTTGCGAAATGACGGTGTTCCATCTGCGGCTCAATTTACGGACGTCACCTTCGTTAGTGGATTGGCTGACGTCAGTTTCCCAACGCAAACGGCAGCCTGGGCGGACTTCGATAACGATGGAGACTTGGACCTTTACGTCGGTAACGAAGCGGACAAGTTCGACCGGCAATCCACCGCTGCGCCGTGTCAGCTGTTTCGCAACAATGGCGATGGAACGTTCGTTGATATGGCCTCGATTGCAGGTATCACGAACGATCGATTCACGAAGGCAGTCGTTTGGGGAGATTACGACGGCGATCGCTTTCCCGATCTTTACGTCTCGAATTTCCTCGACCAGAATCGTCTGTACCATAACAACGGCGACGGCACTTTCCAGGACGTCGCCACAGACCTCGGCATAACCGGTCCACATGCAAGTTTCCCAGCTTGGTTTTGGGATTTTGACAATGATGGAAATCTGGACATCTATGTTTCGTCTTGGGCCGGCGACATCGCTTCGCTGGCCGCGGACGCTCTTCAACTGCCACATGATGCCGAAGTCGCGGCTCTGTATAAAGGCAATGGCCAGGGTGAATTCGTCGACGTCGCAGCACAGGTTGGGCTTGATCGTCCCCACGGGCCAATGGGATCTAACTTCGGAGATCTGAATGGCGATGGGTTTCCCGACTTCTACCTGGGAACGGGTGAGCCTGAACTGATGAATGTGATGCCAAATGTGATGTATCTGAATCGCGGCGGCCAACGATTCTCGGACGTGACCATGGCAGGTGGTTTTGGGCACTTACAAAAAGGCCACGCCGTCTCATTTGCTGATTTCGACAATGACGGAGATCAAGACGTCTTCGAACAGATGGGTGGCGCGTTTCCGGTCGACAGATTCTACGATGCGTTGTATGAAAATCCAGGTTTCGGAAACGGCTGGGTGCGCCTGAGTCTAAAGGGCCGGACGTCGAATCGTTCCGCGATTGGCGCTCGGATCCGTCTGGACATCAAAGATGCTGACAGCGGACAGATGAGAACGATCTTCCGCTGGGTTAATAGTGGCGGAAGTTTCGGTGCGAATCCACTCCGCCAAGACATTGGGCTGGGCATGGCGGACGAGATTGAACGCCTGGAAGTGTTTTGGCCAACCACGGGCCAGTTCCAACATTGGACCGAAGTGCCTTCCAACGCTGCCTATGACATCGTCGAGGGCGAAACGCGTCTGAGGCCTCGCTAAGCGCTCAGCGATCTGGATCCGCTGGACATGGTGTGTCCACAAAGTCCACGCGATTGAGGCACCGCTTCGCCTAATGCGCTTGATGATCACGACCCATGCGCAAGGCAGGCGCGATTGCCTTCGGTGTGATCGACCGAAGCACCGAACAACTCCGCGAATTGACCAAGGTCACGCCCTCCCGATGGCGCCACTCGAGACTCTTGGTTGACTCGAGAAGTCGAGACTCAACAGGCGGCGGAGAGCCATATGAAAGGCGTCTCGCCGCTAACGAGGAAACGAATTCACCGAGACCTGCATCCCGCGGAGCAACGCGGTGACGACGCGGTCGGTAGCACGCTCGAACTGCTGCATTTTCTGGATATCGGTGAATCCTGCGTCATTCCACGACCCCATGCCGCCAAAGACCCACGAGTGCCAGCTAGCTGCCGTCAACTGCCGAGCTTCCAGTGGATATAGGCGCGCGGCAATCAGGGGGTGGTATCGACAATTCGATAAAGGCGACGGTGAATCAAGCGCCTTCAGTCCTCTCTCAAAACACTCGACAAAGCCCAGGTCATGCCGTTGCGCGAATTTCGAGATTCCAGTGAGAGCTTTGCGCATTGCGCCCTTCGCCCGCATGAGGTCGTTTCGAGTGCTGCTGTGGGGCGACGGCGTAATCCTTCCGCGCATAAGACGGAGGTGGACATGGTCGCCGTCTCGGGTGTCCGGAAGCCACGCTACAGGTTGACGACCGACGTTCGAGTGGAGAACCCAGGAATTGCGATTCGACTGGGAACTTGACAGGTAGATTCCGGCGATTCCCTTTGCGGCAAGATGTTGGATCCATGCCTTCGGCGTAGGCAATGAGGGCCGCTCGCCACCGAGCCGTTCGAAAGTGATCCGCGTGCCGGACTTAAATGCCGAGTGATGCGGGTAGAACGACGCGACTGCGATACGGTCTGCCAGCACCGCGTTTGCTCCAGAAGCTAGCGCGATGAGTTGGACCAAGTCGTACCTCATGATTTCGGTCGTCCCTGCCGCTTGCTCGGCCTCTTACGCGGACGTCGTAATCGGTCCCCAAGCACTTTGTTCGCCTTCGGTTTGTAGCCGGGTCCACACAACTCGAGCAATTCCACTGTCTTGTCGTGATCGATAGCCCATGCTGCTCGGACACTCGATGCAAATTCAGAGTCCTTCGTCACCATGCGTAGGGCATGATCCTCCCAAGAGCCTGGCTGTACAACGCCAGCCACTATATCTAACAGCTTCCGCTGGAGCGGGCTTCCGTCCTTAAATGTTGTAATGTGCGCAATCGTTCCGGCAGGGTTCTTTCTGAAGGCCGACTTCACTCGACGAACCACGTACCGCTCGTCCAGAACCGCCAGCGCCAAGTCGTCTTCGTAGGTCCGTTTCTTCTTTGGCAATAGAAGGAGCTCCCGTCCACTATAGTGATGGACGTCACGTGTCCAGAGCCGGTCGATAGTTCGACGCGCAAGTCCCTTGTTCCACTTGAGAAGTTTGGCGCCGTGCCGCTGGCAATGTGTGCTCGTATCGCGCAGATAACCTCGTAGTAGCTCGAAATCGTCATCACTAAAGTCCCGCTCGCCTGACCGGGCAGAGATCCACAGCGTCACTAAATGTTCGGCTCTGTCGTGAAAGATTGTTGTGAAGAAGGGATACTGTCGGTTCAAGCCGCCGGCCAAAGTGACGATGAAACGGGTGATCTTTCTGCTCTCGACTCGCTGCACATCGACCACACCGTGAAGCTGACCGGAGTTGACGGACCGCGGATCGTACGCGTCACGGTGGCTCGGCACGTAGTGGAGATGCCCGAGTCGGATTCTCGCCGGCGGTCGCCCCAGGGGCATGATGGGATTCCTCCATCTTCAGTCACGGTCGCTGAGTCGTGTATCAAGTTGTGTGGAGGCGCTTGCGTTGCGAGGTTCGAACGTCGGGCGTAACGATGCAAGCGCGCCGAGATCATCACGTAGTTGGAGACTCTGATTCAGATGTGTCAACCTATCGCTCACCATGCAGTTTCTGCAAGTGCTGCCGCGCTCGTTTTCAAGCCTCGCTTGGATCTACTTGTCAGCGAGTTGTCCGGCCGAGCCGTTCAGCGGCGAACCGAAACGGCCCATGCCTGGCAGCATCGGCCAACTACCGCCCATTCCACCAGGAAATCAACAAATTGTGTAATAAACCCGCATACATTGTTACTAGTCTGAGTAGAGGGGATCAGACCGATGTTGGCTGACAAGCAGGAAGCACTGTTCGAGCAGTGGGTCGAAGAGCACAAGGGCTTGATTCTCAAAGTCATCCGCGCCAATGCGGCGAAACCGGAGGACCAAAACGATCTGTTCCAAGAGATTGCTTTCCAAGTCTGGCGGTCCATTCCGGCATTCCAAGAAAGATCGAAGGTTTCCACATGGATCTACAGAGTCGCACTGAACACGGCGATGCATTGGCAGCGAACACAAAAGAGACAGCGCAACACGTGCCAACCGTTTTATGAAGTCAACGAAATCTCCGGTCCTGCGGATGATCCATCCCAATCTTTAGAGATGCAGGAGAAGTTGGAGTGGCTTTACGGGGAGATTCGTAAGCTGTCAAAAGTGGATCGCTCGCTGGCGTTGCTGTATCTCGACTCGTGCAGCTAAGTCCAATTGTAGCCATCGGTTGCTCGCTGGCACGCCAGTTCCGGCGTCCTACGCCGTTTGTGCCAAACGTTCCTCAGAGCGACGAATCAGGGTCGGCTGGGCTGCGGACGCCACGGTTCAAGACATGCGTGTAGATCATGGTCGTCCGAACGTCCTTGTGGCCGAGCAGTCCCTGGACTATGCGAATGCATGTTACCTGCCAGGCGGCAAAGTGCGGCGGTGAATCT
>CAJHYQ010001127.1_pt1 | contig 45283 bp, 42 predicted proteins | sample 9198721 | NCBI WGS metagenome assembly CAJHYQ01 (sample SAMEA7708357, study PRJEB35096) | sediment metagenome | biome: marine neritic benthic zone biome [ENVO:01000025]; feature: sediment [ENVO:00002007]; material: shallow marine sediment [ENVO:03000034] sea grass bed [ENVO_01000059] ... | reverse complement strand
GTCGGTCCAGTGGCAAGAAGATTGCCAACAACAGCAGCAGCCGCAGCAAGACATCTCCACCGTTAATGACCAGTGGGTTCCGCTGATGCAGCGAAACTAACAGCACCCAGCTGGCAATGGCCGCGAATCGGGTAAAGACACCCAACGTCAACATCAGAGCAAATACTGCGGCCAAGACAAACAGAACGCTCTGAAGCTGCGCCGACCCGCTGAGCATATGCAGAGACCAGCGTCCCGTGCCCTCAAAACGACTCGCTATGATTTCGCGCGGCAGGACTCCGGTATCGGTGTAATGCGCAACCAAGTCTTGCGCTCGCAGGGCGATGTCGACCAGCAGCAGGATACCGATCCCGATTCGAAACGCCGCCAGAGACCGCACGTCGATGCCAAACAATCTGGATGTAAGCGGACTAGCCGGCATTCACAGGCACCAAACCCGGCACAACTGCACGGGCTGATCAAGTCATTTCACCGTGGTCTAGATAAACATTACGCATCAATCCATCGGCTTTCACAAGCTCTCCGCTAAAGCGAATCGTCTGGCCAATACGATGCTTCAGCTGTTCACCCTCCGCCTCGGATAGATGAACGACGGCCAGCACATCCTGCGTGCCATAGTAGGGCGACGGTCGTTCATCGATTTTGAAGGTTACTTTAGTCCCGCCGGACTGGTCGAAAATGAACGATGAATAGTTCCGCTCAACCTTCGTCAGCTCACCACTCCAATTCACCTTGCGGCCTTGGTATCGCTCCTCGAAGAGAGTGTTGACATCGAAACTGCGGACGTCTTCAGCGAACAGATCATCGCAAAACTGATCTCGCTCGACGGACACTTTGGCATCTGTGACGTCTTCCGTCTCACTTGCGCCCGACTGGGCAACTGGTTGATCGACGGGCGGCTCCGCACTCATCACTGCATCTGAAGAAGCGACGGCCTCCGGCGTGGTCGTCGGTTCAGGCGTCTCCTTGGTCAGGTCTAACCAGTCGCCGACCTCTTCGTCATCGGGATCAGCATGCTGTACGTCTTGAAATGTCTTGTGAGCCTGCTCACGGTCGCCCGACAAGTAAAGCAACTCTCCCTGCAAACGCTTCTCGTCGATGGGATTTTCCAAGAACCTCTCGCCTGGTGTGGCAACCGCTGCTGTGTCTCGCGTCGCCGCTTCGAGGCAGCGCAAGGCACTCTCCGGATCGCCCTCGTTTTGCAGTTGCATGGCTCGCTGCAATTGACTGTCCTGCTCCCGTTGCTCAATCAGAAGCCACCCCAACTGTGCCATCGACTGAATCGCGGATACGAGCGCAGAACTCTTCGATACGATCCCCACTTTCGTGTATCGAATCGAGCTGTCGTCGATGACTGCTTCTTGACGACTGGTAATGAACCTTTGGATTCGCAGCCGGCGGGCGGGTGTGAGGAATTCGCGAATCCCGTGCACGTTGTGCCCCTTGACCAGCATCGAGTTATCAAACGACGCATCACCCACCTTAATGTCCTGCGAACCGAAGAACTTGGACACGGACGAGAACATTCCCTCTCGCCGCAACTGCAATCCCAATCCCAGGGAGCGTGGAAAGTCGACACGATAACGCGTGTAACTTGTGGAGTGCTTGCCAGAACTACGGCTAAAGGTGTCCACGACCACACGCAGCTCTTTCAAGCGACCCTCAATACGTCGACTCTGAAGAAATCCGCCGGGGCGATACGTAAGTCCGAGCGTGCGAGCGGCATCCGACCAAGCAAGATTGGTCTTCTTATTGTGGGCGATCGCTAAGGGAATCGCGATCGCCAAAATCAACGCAACAATGACAAAGCCCCACATAGCAAGCCATAGACCAGGTCGAGTAAAAGGAAACAAACGCGGGCATCGCGTTGATCTGGATGTAATTGTAGCCTCTTCGCCTGGCACGCGGAAACGTACACGGTCGCGCGCCCAGGGTTGACCTTACGGAATAGGTCAGGGGAAACGCCAGATTATTTCTGTCCCGACCGCCGCGTTATGTTGCCGAACTTGAATCTGGGTTTCTAAAATCGAAGTTTCCAATCTTGTAGTTGTCTCTGGGCCGTCAACAAGCGACAATGTTCGAGAAGCCCGTCCACTCAGCACTTCGGAGACCGATGGTATGGACCTGAAGTCACCAGGCTCGATTCTACTAATCTCGTGCTATGAGTTAGGACACCAACCGCTCGGTGTTGCCTTACCCCTTGGTTATCTCGCTCGAGCTGGCTATGCGCCGCTGGCAACCGACATCTCAGTCGAGATGATCGATGAGCAGAAAGCGCGACAGGCACGACTGGTTGGCATCTCGGTGCCGATGCACACGGCCTTACGCATGGGCGTTCGCGTGATCGATCGAATCCGCGAGCTGAATCCCAACTGCCATATTTGTTGTTATGGTTTGTACGCGGCACTGAATTCCGACTACTTGCTGGAAAACGGCGCTGACTCTTGCATTGGTGGCGAATATGAAGCGCCTCTGCTTAATCTTGTTGAATCGTTGGAGGGCGGCACACCCGGTCCCCTCCCGAATGTGATTCAGCGAGGTCACGCGGCGAGCCCGAGCCTGCAAAAGCTGCCGTTCGCTGTACCTCGTCGCGACGAACTGCCAACGCTGGATTTGTACGCGCAATTAGAACAGAACGGAGACCGTCGCACCGCGGGTTATGTTGAGGCGAGTCGCGGTTGCTTACACCTCTGCACTCATTGCCCCATTCCACCGGTCTACGGAGGTCGCTTCTTCATCCTCCCGCAGGACGTCGTGTTGGAAGATATTCGACGCCAGGTTGCTGCCGGTGCAACGCACATTACGTTCGGCGATCCAGATTTCCTCAACGGGCCGAAGCATTCGCTGCGTTTGGTACGCACGGTCCACGAGGAATTCCCTTCATTGACATTCGATTTCACTGCGAAGGTCGAGCACCTGCTCAAGCGCGGTGACGATCTTGCCGAGTTCGCGCAATCGGGATGCCTGTTCATTATCTCGGCCGTCGAGTCGCTAAGTGACCGCGTCCTGACGATTCTGGACAAGCGTCATTCGCGGCAAGATGTAGAGACCGCCGTGGGAATTTGCCGTGACGCCGGCATTGCACTGCGTCCCACGTGGGTTGCCTTCACCCCTTGGACATCGCTAGATGACTATCGCGAAGTCTTGCACTTCGTCGAGGCAAACGGTTTGATCGACAACATCGATGTCGTTCAATATGCCGTCCGCCTTCTCGTTCCACCCGGATCGTGGCTCGAAGACCATCCAGACATGCTTGAGCATCGCGGCAAGTTGGACGAAGCCGCGTTCACGTACCGTTGGAAGCATCCCGATCCGAATATGGACCAGCTGCACAAAGATGTGTCCAAGCTTGTGGAACAGGACGCGGAGGCGAACGTCGACCCGGGTGTCACCTTCTATCGAATCATGGATCTCGCTCATGGGCGAGAACCTGAAGGCGTCTGCTCCCTCGCCCCCGATCGCGAGCGAGCACCACGCATGACCGAAACATGGTTCTGCTGAGCGGAGCCTACTGAGGGTCAGTTGGACCCGATCAGCAAAGCAGCGGCGGGAGCTTCGGTGATGTCCGGACGATCTAATCCGACATCCTGCGCGGCAACGCGCGAATCAAGCACCGACGGATAGTTTGATCGCACTGTAATCATCGAGGGAGAATGACATGTGTAATCGTTTTGTCGCATCGGCGTTGGCGATTTCCGTGCTCGCAGCGGCACCTTGCCACGCACAGATTGTTCGCGGCGTGATGACCGTCACCGGTGCGGAAATGCACTGATGAGCGGGTGTGGCGAGAGACGCCACTGCACGTCTGTATGACGTGGACGAAGATGAGTTGGTTTTTAAGAAGCTCAGATTGACGAAGAAATACGATCAGGGCTCGATTCGGTTTCGCGCTCGAGCAGACAACCCGATCAATCTCGAGAAGTTGCATGAGAGCGTCTGGGCAACTCGCCTATCCGGTGGTACGCGCAGCGGTGTGATTTTCCTGGAAGTAACCGCCGTCGGTACAGTGTCTGATGCCGACGACAATTTAGTGCTTCAGGTCGGTGATGACCTGCAGCAATTCGAATTGGTCGACGACGTGCAGGCGAAACCACAGGATCACAAGGCGAGCAACTTGAGCGAGCTACGCCGTGCGATGAAGGCCGGCGCAAGCGTCACAATCACCGGCTATGTCGAAGGTTGGTCAGGTCGCTGGCCGACCGTGTTGCGTCAGCCACCCTCGAAACGTCCGAAATTGATGGTCACCGACTTCGAACTGGCGGGAGGATAGTCAGGAATGATGGGTAAGAACAGGGCAAGCGGCGCCGTCGGCGCCGTGCTGGGCATTGCAGCAACGCTGCCCAACTGAACGGCTGCAGCCGTTTTTTCCCTGCTCGGGTTAGCAGGTGGGACAGCAGCGACAGTCGCCGGTTGGTTAGCTCCAGTCTTCGTCGGCTTATCAGCGATTCTGATTGGCCGCGCTCATTACGTCTTGTACATCCTAAGACGGGGCAACCGCGCAAGCGCCTTGATCACCTGGCTGGCCACCGTCCTTGTCATCGGATTTTGGACGTGGCAATGGTTCAATTCACCTGTAAGCACGCCAATTCATTGAAGACCTTATGACTAACAATCGCGACGTCGTGATCGCCGGCGAGACAGCGGACAGCTTACTGGAAATCGTCCGCCAATTTGGAACTCCGACCTACGCTTTTGACGTCCGGTCGATGCGGCAACAGGCCGAGTTGTTGCAAACCCACCTGCCCAGCGACGTGCAGATCCTCTACTCGTTGAAGTCCAACGCGTCGCTCGGCATTTGTGATCTGCTTCGGGATTGCGGCGTTGGCGCTGACGTGTCCAGCGCTGGTGAGTTAGCGACGGCCGTGGAAGCCGGATTTCCATCGAGTGATATCTTCGTTGCTGGACCGTTCAAGGCGGACGAAACGATCCAGCAATTGAGTGAGTTGCCGGATGCGATCATTTCCGTTGATTCCCCCAGTGAACTTCAAGCTCTGGCAAAATCGGGTTTGAGCAACTCCGTCGTGCTAAGACTGCGACCAGATTTCGGCTCGTGCGCCGTCGTGGTTGCCGGCAGCGAATGTCGCTTTGGATTTACCGACGATGACCTCCAGCAACTTCGGCACCAAATCAAGTCGGTTCCGCTAGATGTGATTGGATTTCACGTCTACGCCGGATCACAAGTGCTATGCGCCGACGAGCTCAACCAACACTTGCGGCGTTCACTCGAACTGTCGCTGCGAGCAGCCGATACTCTCCAGATTCAACCTGAACTGTACAACCTTGGCGGAGGGTTTGGAATTCCTTACGGTCCTGATGACCAATCACTCGACCTGGACCAAGTTGGCGATGAACTCGCGGCACTCGTACAACAGGCTGCACCTGCACGCGTGGTCTTGGAATTGGGCCGCTTTCTGGTTGCCAAATCCGGCTGGTATTTGACCTCCGTACTCGGACATCAGACACATCAAGGGCGAAGTGCCGTCGTGGTGGATGGCGGAACTCATCAACGCGCGGACATGTGTGGATTGTGCTTGCGCACGAAAGCATATCCGCCAATTGCGCTTGGCAAGCAGCGCACGAACCTTCAACCGACGGATGTGCTTGGGAACCTGAGCCTACCGGCCGACGTCATGTCAGAGGCCCGAAATCTGCCGCCTCTCGCACCCGGAGATATCCTGGCTTTCTCTAACGCTGGCGCCTACGGCGTTTGGTCCTCACCCGCCATCTTCCACGCATGCACGCTGCCGGCCGAGGTAGCATTCGATGGTCTCACGATCGACGTGATGCGAGCCCGACAACCGGCCAGCAGTATCCTGAACGATCAACGCCATATTATGATTCACAAGCCCGCTGAGCCGACAAGCCATTGAAATGAACTGCATGACCTTGAGATCGTCACTTTGCCTGCTTCTTGCGACTTGCCCCTTCACCGCACAGCACTGCATCGCACAAACCAGTGCCTCCACTCCTAATTCCATTGAGATGCAACTCGTCAAGATTCCGGCGGGAACCTTTATGATGGGATCAAGACGGAGTGAAACGGAACGCCACAATAAGGAGACGCGACATGAGGTCACTATTAGTCGCCCTTTTCTGATGGCTGCTCATGAAGTGACACAAGCGCAATGGAGCAAAGTCATGTCGGGTAAACGCCGCACCCGCGCGGTGTTTAATGACGACAATGGCGGGAGCCCTGATCATCCAATCGAAAATGTCGAGTGGGAGGGGGCTGTTGAATTCTGCAAAGTGCTGTCGGAACTTCCATCCGAAAAGGAGAAGGGGCGAACGTATCGACTGCCAACGGAAGCCGAATGGGAATATGCTTGCCGTGCCGGCACAACAACCGCATTCCACACCGGCGATTCGCTCTCATCGGAGCAAGCAAACTTCAACGGGAACTATCCCTACGGCGATGTTCAGGAGGGCCCTTATCTTCGACGTACTGCGCCGGTTGGATCGTACGCTCCGAATGCGTTCGGCCTGTACGATATGCATGGAAACGTCGCCGAATGGTGCGCAGATTGGTTTGACCCGGACTACTACGAAAGCAGTCCTGATGTCGATCCGCTCGGTCCACCCTTCGGTGTTTTCTCGGACGGTTATGGAAAATTCTACCTGACCGTTCGTGGTGGAAGTTGGTTGGATGAGGCGCGTGCGTGTCGCAGCGCTTACCGATATCGCGCAATGAGTCGCACGCCCAACCGATTGATCGGCTTTCGAGTTGTTTGTGATCTCGAGCAATAGGAGGGCGTTGTGGCGATTGGGGCGGATGATGCTCCGTAAGTCGTTGCCGCTGGGCCCAAGATAAGAATGTCCAAAACCTTACCGGTTATTGCCACCATCACGGTTGCCTGTTGTTTTACGGCCGGTTGTGGTACGTCCTCTCCTGATGGCTCAACCAATTCATCGCAGGTGGAGCCAATCGCCAAGACGACGGAGACGGTCACCCTTTACATCCCGGAGATGAGCGACAAACTCGCTTTGTTGTGAAACGACTGACCGAATAAGGTCAAACAAGCCCTGGACGGGCTTGAGGGAGTTGTTTCGGTCGAAGACGAGTGGGACCGAGATCCAGAGGCGATGGACCTCGAGGATCTGTTATTCGTTACGTACGAGCCAAGCCGCTTGACGATCGACGATCTGCTGGACACAGTAAAGCAGGAAGGGTTTACAGCTGAAGTGCGTGCCGGCGCATAGCGGATTACGACTTAGCAACAGGGCGGCGGTATTTCGATGGGCTATCTATTTCCGACATTTCGATCGCGACGGTTGGTCGTCTTGTTGCTCGGCCTGCCATTGTGTCCCCTCCCCCTCGCCGCAGATATCAGCCTTACGCCGCAGACCGCACTAGAACGATTCGATGCCAATCAAAACGGCACGCTTGACCCACCGGAGCGATCCGCGCTACGTGCCGCCTTTGGCGATATCGACGTGCCACTGCTTCCAGCGACGCCGCTGAACTATTCGACGCTTTCGCGACCAGCTCATCTGAATGACGCTGAGCTTCGGGAGTTGGACAATACACCAGAGAACAATCCGATTACCGACGCGGGAGCCACACTGGGGCGTGTCTTGTTTTACGACACACAGCTTTCCAGGAACAACACAATCTCATGCGCATCGTGTCATCGGTTAGAACTGGGTTTCTCTGACCCGCGGAAATTCAGTGTTGGATACGAAGGTGGTCAGACCAGTCGTAACGCGATGGGATTGGTGAATCTTCGGTATTCGAATGTCCACGGGAGACGCCCCGGCTTTTTCTGGGACGAGCGTGCCGGAACTCTCGAAGATCAAGCATTGATGCCCATACAAGACAAGATCGAAATGGGGATGGAGTTGCCCGCGCTTACGCTCAAGCTTCATAAGCTGCCATACTACCCGCCGTTGTTTGAAGCGGCGTTTGGCTCGGCGGAAGTGACCAGCACGCGGATTGCGAAGGCGATCGCGCAGTTCATGCGGTCCGCGGAGTCTTGGGACACGCCGTTTGACCGCGCGGCTGCTCAGCAACCGCAGCCGGTCGATTACACGATCGATTTCGAACACTTCACACCCGAGCAGAATCGCGGCAAGGATCTCTTCATTAATGGCCTGCTTGGGATTGCTGAATTCGGCTGTGCTCACTGTCACGTCCCGCCGACCTTTAATATGGCCAAGTCGATGAACAATGGCTTGGACCTGAGTTATTCAGACCCAGGTTTGGGTGCCTTGAATCGTCCCTCGAACGACCCTTTCATGCCGTCGAACGATGGAAAATTCAAATCGCCATCACTGCGGAACGTTGAGTTAACCGCTCCCTATATGCACGATGGTCGCTTCCGGACGCTTGATCAAGTAATCGAACATTACTCCGATGACGTCCAGCCGCATGTGAATCTTGCCTTGGCCTTCGAAGATCAGGAAGAGACCTCCGGGACACTCGGCTTTCACTTCACGCAGAAGCAGAAGGCAAGCCTTGTAGCCTTTCTCAAGACCCTAACAGATCGCACGTTTGCAAACGATTCGCGATTCGCCGATCCTTTTATTCGACTCGATCCTTAACTTGATCAGGGTATGTTCTGATGACATTTCGCTCCCTACTACTGGCGCTTTGCGTAATCATCACGTGCAGGAGTGTCTGCGCCGACGAGCAGAAGGCCGAAATGGCCCGTGTTGAATTCGACACGTTGGTTGAACAATTTGAGGACGAGGGCGGAACAAGCGAGTACGCGACTCGTTTCTTCGAGTTGGCGGAGCACCATCGATCGGATCCGGTTGCCGTCGACGCGTACATCTGGATTCTGCGAAACCGCCGGATGAAAGAAGATGCGTCTCGGGCCTTGAACTTGCTTTACGAACACCACCTGGAGGATCCCCAGATGGAGAAGGCATGCAGGTGGATCGCCCGCGTCCCATCGCCGAAAGCCGAGCGGCTTTTGTCAGCACTCGTCAAAGCCGGCTCACAAGACGTGGTGCGAGCGACGGCTTGCCACCGACTTGCGCTGCTGTTGGAACAACAGGCCTCCACCCTTGAGCAGCTGTCTATGAATCCTCAATTGAAACAGCGGGCAGCTCAATATTACGGTAAGCACGTTGTTGACATGCCACTGACACACGTCACGGCGAAACTGGAGCGAACGTACGAGCAAATGGCTCGTGAGTTTGGATCAATATCGCTCAGTGGCGAGCAGCTGGAAGCGGTCGCGAATCAGGCCCTCTTTCGTCTTCGCCATCTCTCCGTCGGTCGAATCGCGCCCGAAATCGAGGGCGAAGACATCTTCGGCAAGACATTCAAGCTGAGCGATCATCGCGGAAAAATAAACGTGCTCAACTTCTGGGCACATTGGTGAGGCCCCTGCCGGGATCTCTACCCGCACGAGCGGTCGCTCGTTGACCGTATGGTAGGAAAATCATTCGTCATGTTGGGCGTCAACAGTGACCCAGATCGAGAGGAGCTGAAACAGACATTACTCACGGAAGGAATCACTTGGCGGAGCTGGTGGGATGAAGGTCGTACCGATGGTCCGATTCACACGAAATGGCAAGTCACGCAGCGACCCGCGATATATGTACTGGATGGCGACGGAGTCATTCGATTCAAGGATGTGCTCGAAGAAGATCTTGATCGTGCCGTCGACAGCCTGGTAGAAGCTGCCTCACCGTAGCGGCACATCCCAAGACCAGGAAGCAGTCGAGCCTCAACAAACGGCAGGCAGTGTCCGCCTTTGAGATCTCACGAGGCTTCAGGGCGAGGAAGATTGTTCCAATGCCCACTGCTGTCGGTGCCACTGACGATCACGCCCTTTTTGTTCCAATCCAACGAGGCACGCACGTCGGCTGGGCAATACCTGAGCGTTAGCCCGCACCGACGTCGGTCGGACTGATTGTCGTCGGATCCGTGGAGCAGGAGGTCGCTATGCATGGACATTTGTCCTGCCTCAAGTTCGATTAGCGCCACTTCACCAAAGCGTTCGGGATCATCGATCGTTTGATCTAACACATTCCCCTCTGCCGCGTCGCTCGAGCGATAGTCGATATGACCGTGGCGGTGTGAGCCAGCGACAAACTTCATGCAAGCGTTCTCTCGATTCGCGTCATCAATGGCCAGCCAGACGGTGATCGCCTTTGACGGTGTCAACGGCCAATAGCTGGCATCTTGGTGCCAGGCCACGGTCTTTCCGTCATGTGGCATCTTGCAGAAGAAATGTGATCCCCATCCTATGACGTCGTCCCCCAGGAGATCGGCGACTCGATCCACGATGCGAGCATCTGTCAGGATGTCGTGAACGGGTCCGTATGCCATGTGCGCCGAACTGATGGAGTAAGTGTCTCCACCCTCGGCCATAACACGCTGGACGAGCTGGTCAAAATACTCCCGAATCGCATCAATCTCTTCACGATCGTAGATCCGAAATCCCGTCAGAAAGCCATCCTCGTTGAACGACTCGACCTCACTAGACGTTAGGACACGAAGTCGTTGGCCCGTCGAGGGAAAGAATCTCAGATCACGGTTTAGGGCGTCCAGTTGATCCTGATCGGGAACGATGCTGAATTTGGAGTTCGACATACGAGCGACTTTCATGAAACCTGTTGCAGCGTTGGTGAAGCGTTGGTGAAGCGTTGGTGAAGCCCATCAGCCCGCCGCGAGCAGAGACGACCCGAATCTACTTGATCCGCATCGGGATGTCCACGATTGCTTCGGCATGCATGACAAGGGCTGGCCGTTTTCTGCGCGGGCCATACCATAAGTGTGCTTCTAACGAGTATTCAGCTCAACACCCTCGCATCGATCGTTTGGTGCGAATTTCACCGGGCAAGACCCTGGCAGTGCCCACATCCCGAACAACCGGCACGTAGCTTGGAAACTCTCGAGGCGTTGCCAGGAAGCTACAATTTCAAACTGAATCCCCAACGGAATGCGGCGGAGATGAGTGTTAATAAGAGACAAGAATGAAACATGTTGGAGAGACAACCAATGAGGTTTTGGCTGCTTGGATTGATCGCATTCATTGTTCCAGTGTCCGATCTCGCCGCCGCAGAAACGTGGGCTGCAAAACTAGGATATCAAGCCGATGACCGTGTAGTGATTCTGTTTGCGGAACACATGGGCGCGGCTTACGAAACCAATCAAGCCGGTACAAAGCTACTGAACAAGGGCCTCATCTCGTCCGCCAGCGTGATGGTTCCCTGCCCCTGGTTCGACCATTTTGCGGAATGGTGCCGAGACCACCGAGGACATGATGTCGGCGTCGAGTTGACGCTGAACAGCCCCAGCCGATTCTACCGCTGGCGACCGCTGTCCGGCCGGAAGCAGACTCCCTCGCTGATTGATCGCGACGGCTTTTTTTGGTCGACGCCCAACCAGGCCGCCATCCGTGTCGACCGCGACGAGGCGGCCCGCGAATTGGTGCTGCAGATCGATCGAGCTCGGATGGCCGGTATCGAGCCGACCCATCTGGTTCCGGCGATGGGAACCCTATTTGCCCGCCCCGACCTGATGGATCTCTACCTAAATCTGGCTGAAAAATACTGGATCCCGGCCGTCGTCGTCGAGCTAACCCCCGACCATATCGAGAGATTCAAGGCCGAGGGCTTCGACTTCACCGAAGAAATGCAGCATCTAATGCAGCGTTACCCCCTCCCAAAGCTTGACGACATCCAATTCATACCCGATACAGACAATTATTCGGCCAAGCAACAAGCTCTAGCAAAGATCGTTCAGGAGCTTCAACCAGGTCTCACTCAGATCATGTTCAGCCCAGCCAAGGAAAGCGACGCGCTCAAGGCGATTACGCCGAGGTGGCAGCAGATGGTCTGGGACGCCCAATTGCTGAGCGACCCGCGGACAAGGCAACTTCTGTCCAAAGCGAAAGTCAAAGTCACCAGCTGGCGTGAAGTGATGGAACGATTCAACCAAGCCCACGGCCGAGGAGACAGGTAGAGTAGGAAACGGAGCCTTTTTAGCATCGAGAGCTAAAACTTTATCGTGAAACAGGTGGATCATGTTTTCAAAGCGACTTTGTAATTTACTGCCCGGCATCCTTTTGCTCGTCGTTCCCTTCGCGGTCAACGCGGATGATGATGGATCAATCGAAAGTCGTCGCGCTGACATTGTGAGTTGGATGGAAGAGTATGTCGGAAATGAACTGCTATTCAACCCAGCCGATCTCAAGTCGCTGATCGAGCAGGTACGCAAGATGCCTGATACAGAATTTGAGAAGTGGTACATCGCGACGGATGAACTGCGAGGAATTCTGCAGAGCGAAGACTGGGCGCAGACGGATGCCTGGTTACGCGACCATGTCCGAGTGCAGACGGTTTACAGCGATCAGGAGATCGAGGATTTCCGTTCTCGAGTGGCCAAGCTGACACCTAGCCAATTCGTGCAGATGTTGGAAAGATTCATCAGCCGGCACCGGTCGCTGATCGCCATGCGGCAGGCATCCAATCGCAATCGTCAGTTCGCGCTCAACATGCGAAACGAGCTAGTCACAAATACAAGGGAGGCCCAACGGTCGGCAACGCAAAGTCGCAATGTGCAGAGCTACTTTGCCCCGGGAAGTTCCGGCCCGGTACGCACCTCCTATGCAGCGCGCAAAAACTCCTATCGAAGAAACTTTGCCATCTTTCCGGGCGGCGTGTTTTGGGGACGTTGGTAATCAAGTCCTGACCGATGACGAAGCGAAGGAAGCAACGAGACGGCCTTTCGGCAGTCGAAGTCATCATTACGGTTGTGGTGTGTAGTGGCCTGCTGGTGATTCTATTGCCTGCACTGGTCTCGTCGCGTGAATTGGCTCGCGAGAATCTTTGCCGTCGCAATCTGCGTCGTATGTATCTGGCCGCCAAAGAAAATGGTTCGGCCATCGCGAGGGCGACAACGGCCAAGAACACGAATGGAGATTCACAGAAACGCGCGTGGACCATCGTCTTGCTTAGCGAACTCAACATCGAGGCGAAGTTGAACGAACCGCGTCCGCACACGCTCACCTGCCCTTCGCGGCCGCTTGACAACGACCTTCCTCCAGCCGAGCAGATCAGTCATTACATGGCGACCGTCGCCATCGGTAGCAATTTCAATGTCGCCTGGGCATTTCGAGACCGTGAATTGGAGATTCCCCCATCTCGTCGAAGACCATGGTACGACGCGGCGTTGGAACTTGTCCCCGAACTGCAGCCACCGAAATTGAAGCAGGGGCCGCACACCGATGGGTCGTACCTCTATACGACCGAAGACGGTAGCATCCAGTCGCTCAAGCTGCTACCTGCCACGGATGACTTAGATGACGCGACCTAGCGGCTTTCTCATGAGTCGTTCGCGTCGCGCGTTAATGGTCTTCATCGCCCAGCCGTGTAACTCAAGTCAGACAGGTAGAACTCAACGTGCCATCCCCCCGATTGCATGTTGAAAATCCCGAAACGATCAAAGATCGCTCCCTGTTCGCGGTCGGCCTTGGTGAGCCTGATGCGTTTTTTCTGGGCGTCCAACGAAACGGTGATTTCGCCGTTGCCGACTGTTGGATGGTAGCTAAGTTGCCACGTGTGAACTTTCCCATCGGGTCTCAAAACCGGCCCTGACTCGGCAACTTGCCCGGCTCCGCTGGCCGTTGCAAAGGTAGGTCGAACGTAGTGGCCGATGCGGCTTGGTCCTTCAACCAGGATCGAAAGCTGACTTGCCAGTCGTTGTTCATGATCAGGCCGCGACTTACCGCGCTTCGCCGCGGAATCGAACCACCCGATGTGTACTGCCGAATCGGCGGCTGCACGGACTAGTTTGATCTTGCCCTGTGCTACGAGTTGGTCATTCAGCGTCAATCGATCAATGCGATCGGCATAATAGCTGGGGCGCTCGTCCCGCCAGATGACTCCGCCAGTCGCCCCCGGTTTGTTATTCATGATGGCTGTTGGACGGTAGCCAAAATCATGAAAAGGTCGAACCGTTCGAGATCGGTAGGTGACCCGATTACCCACGGCTATCCAGCTTGGATCCTCATCAAACGAGTAACTCTCGCCATGAATCTCCAGATCGTCCAGCCAAAAATCCATTCCACCGCCTGTGGTTTCTTGATTCCAAATTCCGAAGAATTCAAACTCCGCACCGTCTTTGCGATCGTCTTGACGCATCGGCAGTTCAAACGTTTGGTGATCGACGGTGAAACGAATCAGACCATGACCGCCGTTGCCGGACGGGTCGTACTGCAGTCGCCACGGGTGCGAAGTGCCGTCGGCCAAGAAGGGAGGTGTCTTGGTTGTTTGATATCGCTCGCCCGCGAACACACCCTTGCCCGCGGTCCGGCCACGACGAGTACCGTATTCGAAGAACAGCCAGTAGTTGCCGCCGTTGCCATCAACGCGAAAGGCAATCGAATTTGGGGTACGCCATCCCGCGGACGTCCCGTGAAACCAACCGATGAGGACGCCCGAACTACCGCTGTCGTGACTCACAGCGAAGCGCCCGCTCGCATCGAGACGATCGTCCAACGACAAGGGCTTGGGAAGACGAAAGGCATAGCGGGCGGGACGCAAAGCTCGCTGCACGTGGCCACCAATTTCTCCCCGACGTTGACCGCCGGCCTGTCTTGTCGGGGACCAGCCAAAGTCCTGACGAATCGTCGGTGATTGATCGGGCGTTAGGCGATTTCGATATCCCTGCCAAAGTGGATCGGTAGACAAATCAATTCTGCGTATCGTCTGCGATCGGGCCGTTTCGGTTCCGAGACCACCGACCTGCAGACTCAGCAGAAGTGTTGCTAGGCAGAAAATTCGAGTAGACGACACTGACCGCAAAATGGGTGTCAGAAAGATTGATCGCATTAGATTCAATTGCCTGCTATTCTAGGGCTAACTCTTCTAGGGCGACAACTGAACTGGTACGTGAGCGATGTCAGCTAAGCTTGCCAATGCACGGTGCTGACATCCTCGTTGATGCTGACATCCGAGTTCAGTCGTGCGACCGCGTGCTGCGATTCCAGAGAAGAAAGTATAACGAAATGCCCCGTCGTTCTCGTCTTCGATCGTTTGCCGGACATCTCGAGAGACTTGAGCCACGTCAGTTGCTCGCCGGCGACCTTTATGGATCGGTAATCATCAATGAGATCATGACGGCCAATGTCGAGTCGTTGCAGACCAGGACTCGAACGTCGCCAACACGCAGTTTCCGTGGTGCGCAGACATCACCCGACTGGATTGAGCTTCGCAACCTCAGTAACGAAACGCTCGATTTGGCGGGCGCCTCGCTGACGGACGACCCACTGGTACCGGCCAAATGGGCGTTCGGTGAAGGCGCAATGATCGAACCGAACGGGTACCTGATGGTGTTTGCCTCAGGCCTGGACATCAAGGATCCAGCTCTGGATGAAGCTGGAATGCAACACGCAAGCTTCAAGCTTGATTCGAACGGTGAATACTTGGCCATGTTCGATGCGGAATCGAACGTCGTTGATTCCTTCAGCCCCGACTATCCACGCCAATATCCCAACATTTCTTACGGCCGCGCGGATGACGCCCAGTATGACTATTTAGTTTCGGCGACCCCGGGACAAGCAAACTCGCCCTTCTACGCGGGCAAAGTGGACGACACAAGCTTCTCCCGCGATCGGGGCTTTTACACCGAGGCATTCGACGTTGAAATCGCCACCGATACGGCGGAGGCTACCATTCGATACACGCTGGATGGCACGGAACCGACCGCCGACTCCGGTATGGTCTATGACGGTCCGATCAAAATCACAGCGACCAGTCACCTGCGTGCCGCCGCTTTCAAGAACGGATTCATCCCGTCGGACGTCGACACACAGACTTACATCTTCTTAGAAAACGTCATTCGACAACCAGCTGAGATTCCTGGTTTTCCAATCGGCGGCCGGATGTGGGCAGGACAAAACACCTACGTACCTCAGGACTCCGAGATGGACCCGGAGATCGTCGATGACCCAGCGTACTCGGGAGAGATCATTGATTCACTGTTGTCGATTCCAACAATGGCGATCACGTCCGATCCTGGCGAGATCTTCGAGAACAGCGGCTGGTACGACGGTGAGAATGTCGAGCATGGCGTTTCGATTGAAGTCATCTATCCCGACGATCCCGACGCCAGCCAACAGGTGAACGCTGGCATTGAATCACACTCGCATGATCGCCTGAAGCGTTCACTGCGGCTTAACTTCCGTGAGGACTACGGCGAGCCCGAATTTAATACGGATCTGATTCGGCGCGGGCCGCTGTTTGGCGAAAGCGCAACAAATCGCTTCGATACCATGGTCCTGCGCGGGGGCAATAATCGAAGCTGGGCTCGTATCTGGAACCCCAGTCGAACGGCCTATACGATCGACGAGTTCTATCGCACCTCGCAGATCGCCATGTCGGGCTACGGAATGCGCGGCAATTTCGTGCATCTGTATATCAACGGCGTTTATTGGGGACTCTACAACCCCGTCGAAAGAGTCGACCCTCTCTTCTCGTCAAACTACTTCGGCGGCGAAACCGAAGACTGGTTTTCGGTCAATCACGGTGGCGATCTGCAAGGTGATGACGAACGCTGGGATCAGCTGAACCGTCTGGCGCGAGACGACATGACGGTCGAAGAGAATTACGAGAAGCTTCGCGAGTATCTGGAAGTCGACGACTACATTGACTATCTGATCATCTCGTGGTGGACGGCTGTCAGCGATTGGCCGCAGAACAACTTCTACGGCACCGTTCGTAATGAAACCTCGTCGCTGGGTCCATCGCCCTTCCGGTTTGTGGCATGGGACGGTGAATGGTCATGGGGCGAGGGGGGTCAGAGCAGCTCGAACGGCAAGGCCCACGTCCATCAGGATTTTCGTGCCAATCGTCGGGGCGGAGCGCAGATTGCCCGGCTGTGGCATGCGGCTCGAGTCAACAGTGACTTTATGGTGGCGTTCGCTGACCGAATCCACAAACACCTGTTCAATGACGGGGCACTGACAGAAGAAAACGCCAAAGAGCGGTGGCACGCACTTAATGATTTCGTGCGATCGGCCATTGTCGCCGAATCCGCCAGATGGGGCGATTCGCTCGAGGCAGCCCGCCAACCCACAAGAACACGCGATCAAGACTGGCAGCGACAGGTCGATCGGATCGACACTTTGATGACCGGAAACAATGAAACGTTCTTGCGAGCGTTGCGACGCGAGGAATTCTATCCGGAGGAAGATCCACCGATTTTTGATCACACGGGTGGTCGAGTCGAAGCCGGTTTCGAATTAACCGTCACGAATCCCAATGAAGGCGGCACGATCTACCTCACACTCGATGGCACTGACCCACGCATGTCGGGTGGAGCTGTTTCGCCGACGGCGCAACCCATCGACAGTGGACAGAGCGTGCGCCTCGAACGCGACTCACACGTCCGTGCTCGACTCCTTCGAGATGGCAAATGGTCTGCCGTCAACGAATCCACGTTCTTGGTCGACCCGACGCAACCTGTCGTGATCTCAGAAATCATGTACAACCCGTCCGTTCCATCGGCGGATGAAGTGGCGGCCGGATTTACGGACAACGATGACTTCGAATTCATCGAACTGCACAATCGCTCGAACCAACCGCAAAAGCTGGCCGGGATGAGGTTCGATGCCGGCATCGGGTTCGAGATTAACGAAGCAACACTCGGCCCAAACGAGTACGCAGTGGTGGTTGTTAGCGAGAGCGCCTTCCGTTTGCGTTATGGCGATGACATTTCAGTGCTGGGTCAATTTGATCGAGGAGGCCTTGCCAACGGCGGTGAAAGAATCGAGTTGCTCAACAGCTTGGGTGAATCGATCGCCGATTTTGAGTACGGCGACGGTTGGAATTGGCCACTAGAAGCAGACGGCGCCGGTGCGTCCCTGGAAGTAATCGATCCGGTATCGCTCGATCCGACCCGTCTGAACCAACCCACGGCTTGGCGCAGTAGCAGTCAAGTCGGTGGCACGCCCGGTCAGCAGAATAGCACACGATTAGCTGTCATCGTCAACGAGGTCTTGGCCAGTGATGTTGATCCAGCCGCAGTTGACGCCATTGAGCTATACAACCCGAGCGACGAATCGATTGATATCAGCGGAATGTACCTCAGTGACGATGCCGATGACTTGCTGAAGTATCGCATCCCTGATGGATCAACCCTGCCAAGCAATGGCCTATTGGTCTTCACAGCGACCCAATTCAACCCCACACCAGACAATCCTGGACCAGATCACTTCGGTCTAAGCGGCACACGAGGAGATCAGGTCTTTCTGACCAAGTCCGTAGGCGGCCAAACCGTTTCGGAATTCGTCGACGCCGTCCAATTCCCCGCATCGCGCCCCAGCGAACCCATGGGACGAGTCGATAGCCGAATGGCGACCTTGTTTCCAATGGCAAGTAACACGCTCGGAACGGAGAACGCGGGACCGCGGACGCCAGATGTCGTCATCAGCGAAATCCACTATCGACCGGGACCGATCGTTGCTGACGCACTCCAGCACTATCCGGAACTAACAACCGACGACTTGGAATTCATCGAGCTAACGAACTCGTCTGATCAAACGATTGATTTGAATCAGTGGGAGATTCAGGGTGGCGCTCAATTCCAATTCGAAGGCCGGATGGAATTGCCCGCGGGCCAGAGTGTGATCGTCGTGCCGTTCAATCCCGATCGACCCGACAATGCGAATCGATTGGCTGCCTTCCGTCGTCAATACAATCTTGCCGACGAGACGAAGATCCACGGAGGTTATGGCGGCCAACTCAGCAATCGTGGAGAACGAATCCGTTTGTCCGCCGCCGGGACGCCGGCGGACGATCAATCCATTCCATATTGGTTTGAGAGCGAGGTCCACTACGACGCGGCGCCGGATTGGCCGCAACTTGGTGAAAACAGTTCTCTTCAGTTGAACAGCCCGAGAAGTTGGGGCAACGCTGCAAGTTCCTGGAGAGCAGACACCGCCTCGCCGGGCGTGGCGACTTTCACGACCAGCGATCTCAATGGCGATGGGGAGGTCACCTCGGCTGACATCGACCATCTTTGCGGTTGGATACGACAACGCGATCCTGCTGGTGACCTCAATGGAGACAACCAGATCGATGCCGCTGACTCAGCTTACTTCGTCAACCAGGTCGTCGGCAGTCAGTTCGGTGATGCGAACTTCGATCGGGTCTTCGATTCCAGCGATCTCGTGAACGTCTTCCAGGCCGGGGAGTACGAAGACGATGTCGCTCTCAACTCGACGTGGGCCGAAGGTGATTGGGATTGCGACCAGGAATTCACGACGAGCGATTTGGTTGCTGCTTTCCGAGCCGGTGGCTACACGCCAAATGCCCGCTCGGCAGAAAGCTGGTCGGAGAATCTTGTACGAGCCGCCTTGGACTCGCCATCGACGGTCAATCGACCACAGGACGAGAGTCACTTGACACGTACTGGGGATGAGTCAATCGCACATCAACGTTTGTCGATTGAGCCGACCTGGAACGCGGTCGAGTCGGTCTTCGCGGAAGAGTGGTCCAACGAGTTGTTGGACGACAAGGACGACGATCACGACGGCCGACTATTCCGGAAGCTTCTCGGCGACGACCAGAAAGAACGTGGCAATTGGGCCGAACAGGACGGATAGCAGGAACCAGTTCAGCCCACTGCGATTCTTGCCTTGGGCAATGCCCGCATTGATCAGTGCAAGTGTTCCCCAACCGACTGCAAACTCGCTGCCCGGCGTCATTGTGCGTCATCCCCCCGAGTGGAATTGAATAGGTAAACTCAAACTCCTATTCGTCGTCAGTTCGCAAATATTGCATTTCGTCATCACGCTTCATTCTGAATCGCAACGGCACGCGCAAAGAGCAACCCGCGCATTTCCGTACGAATGACCTCGGTATCGAGAATCGTGTGCCACATGAGTCGCGGCGACGCTAATCCACATTGACACAAAACTGGCACAGAGCAACACGTGTTAGGGAGACTAGCCGTCTACGGCTTCAAGCAAGAGTACACCGAACATCTCGTCGTCGTCGGTCCAACATTGCAAGTAGCGGAAGCCCACTTCAGATGCCAACTCAGCAAATCCATCGATCGTGTACTTGTGGCTGTACTCCGTGCGGACTTCTTCCCCGCGATCGAACTGGAATGTCTCATCGGCGACCGTGACGCTCTGCGGACACTGACTCCGCAGTCGAATTTCTACGCGTCCCTGCCGTTCGTTGTAGTCTGCAGCGTGTTCAAACTGCGTGGTATCAAAGTCACCGTCCAATTCGCGATTGATGCGGTGCAACAGATTCAGATTGAACTTGGCCGTCACGCCAACCGAATCGTTGTACGCAGACTCGATCGTGGAGGTATTCTTCTGCAAATCGATCCCAATCAGCAGTTTTCCACCGGCACCAACCAGCTGGGCAATCTGCGTCAATATCTCCAGCGCTGCTTCAGGTGTGAAATTGCCAATCGTTGATCCGGGAAAATAAACAACGCGATGTGTCGGCTCGATGCGTGTCTCCGGTAATTCAAATTTCTCTGTGAAGTCTGCGCAAACTGGCGAGACGACAAGATCTGCATAGGTTTGCGACAAACGGTCCGCGGTTTTCTGCAAGTGCTCGCGAGAAATATCGACCGGCATGTAAGCGGCGGGGCGCGACAGATGGTCCAACAAGACTCGCGTTTTGACACTACTCCCGCTGCCAAATTCGACCAACATGCAACCGCTACCGATCGCGTTGGCCATTTCTGCCCCGTATTGCTGCATAATCGCAAGTTCAGTGCGTGTCAGATAATATTCGTCAAGTTCGCAGATTTCATCGAATAACCCGGACCCAATCTCGTCGTAGAAATACTTACACGGAAGCGTGCGTGGTTCCGAGCGAAGACCATCCAGTACTTCGGTTAAGAAAGTTGATGTGGCGGGTTCATAATCCAACATTTGCGTCGCGGCCGACGAATCACTCATGACACTCCACTTCCGTTCGAGTTTGGGGGCGGTAAAAACGCAACATTTTACGGGCAGCACAACGTCAACTCAACCAGACGCGTTGGTGAGAAGTCGCTGGCGCCGCAGCAAGGTAGCTTCAAGCCAACTTGTGTAATTGTTTTCACCGTCAGCTTCAGATGTACAGCTGTGACATTTGCGAACCGAGGCCGACTTTCAAAGGTAATCGCACGATTCTTTCGCCGAAGCTGATTTGCTCGTGTAGGCGACCTTTTGAATTAGCATCAGCCAACACCCAAATGGACTTTCTCCAGCCAAACAGGGCAACGTCGCCGTCGCGATCGACGCCATACAGAAAGCGCGTTTGTGAAAGCGACGCTTCTGCCGAGCTGGACTCAAAACAGCTACGACGGAGCAGGCAACGCGCAACGTGCGGTTTTGCCGACGATCACTTCCGTCGTCCAGCAGCAGCGGCCAGTTTTTCGCCAATCAGCGTGATTTTGTGATCTCGCAACCGCTTCTCATTGAGCCAGTATGGGCTTGTTATCTCACGGAAGGCATGGATGGCGGCTTGGATGCCTTCAGCCCAGGCGACCGTAATGAGCTTGATGTCGCCATGGACGTCGCCGACCGCGAAGATACCGTGTCGACTGGTCTCGAAGTAGGGATCAATTGCGATACTGCCGTCGGTATTGAGCCGCACGTCGAGCTTGTCAAACGTATCTTTGGCGGACAGAAACCCGATCTGCACAATAGCCGTTGCACATTGGATATCGGCTCCTGAGCTAAGCGTCAGTGCCAGGTCATCGTCCGAAAACTCGGCGCCCGTGACTTCGGTGCTCGTGTGGATGCTGCCGCCGAGCTCACGAATTCGGGAAAGCGAATCAGCCTTTCCGACGGGTGTCTCTTCACGAATGATGACATCGACCTTCGCATTACGTTGCAAAGCCATGACGGCCGCATCGAGTGCAGAATCACCACCACCGACAACGACCACTCGCTGGCCCTCGTAGTCGCCGATCTTCGGGATTTTGTAGTGCACGTTTCTCGATTTCAGTTTGTCCAGCACCGGGAGTCGTCGAGGAAAGTGCAACAAGCCAAAGGCGATGATCACCTTGCGGCAGAGGTAATCGCCCTTGGATGTGATGACTCGCTTGAGTTCGTCGTCGTTCTCGACCTGATCGGTATCCTCAATCGCCTCCAGCTCGGTATTGAATCGGAATTGAACGAGTGCATCGACAGCCTGCCGATAGGTTCGTTCAGAGAGTTCCAAGCCGGTAATCCCGTCGGGAAATCCTGGGATGTCGACGATCCGTTTGTCAGCGTAGAGAAACTGTGGTTGCCCGCCCGGCTGATCCTTCGCCTCGATGACGAGGGTGGTCAGTCCTCGATGAGCTGTGGTCAGGCTCGCGGCCAGTCCGCCTGGCCCTGCCCCGACGATGACAACGTCCCAATAGGGTAGCTGGTCAAAATCAATCGACTCGTCCAACTCAGTGACTTTGAAATCAGCCATCATTCCGCCTCGTTGTCTGCGAGTTTAAGTCCCCAGGTGTAGGACGATTGACACCAGTACGCACCGATCGTAATCCATCCGTCAGCGATCGCCAAGCACTTGTTACCCGTCCGACTCGAGGGAGTGGTCGTCGATGGTGGATCCCTTGAAACGACACCTCGGCACGCGACTTGGATCGCGCCGCAGATGGAACTTTCGTCGGCTTCACGACGTCGGCAAACGGCTTGGAAAAACGGTATCATATGGACCGTCTTGACCAAGCTCAGGATTGCCGTCGATCAAGCACTCAACTTCCAAGCTCGTAAGACAAAGGGACAACCATGCGACAACCTTTACGTCAATGCATCGTGGCGATCGCCTTTGCCATCAGCGTCGCACTTTCTGTCGCTGTATTTGCCGAAGCGCCCAAGTCAATCGGTTCGATTGAAAGCTTCGATCCCGAATTCAAAAAGCTGGTACCTGCGACGGCGAAAATCGAAGTTCTCGCTGCTGGATTCGAGTGGTCGGAGGGGCCCGTTTGGATTGCCAAAGACCGCTCACTGCTGTTTAGCGACATCCCCAACAACCGCATCAACCGGTGGCGAGAGGGCGAAGGCATTTCGGTCTTCATGGAGCCTAGCGGATACACCGGCGAGGAGCCTTTCACGGGACTGGAACCGGGCACCAACGGATTAATGCTGGACTCGCAAGAACGATTGGTGATGTGCTGCCATGGTGATCGCGCCGTCAAGCGAATCGAGAGCGACGGCAGCCTGACGGTATTGGTCAGCCACTATGGCGACAAGCGACTGAACAGCCCGAACGACATGATCTTTCATTCCAGCGGCGATCTTTACTTCACGGATCCTCCGTATGGACTTCCCAAGCGATACGAGGATCCTGCACGCGAGCTGGATTGGTGTGGTGTCTATCGAATACGCCCCGATGGCGACTTGCAGTTACTGACGAAAGTGATGACGCGTCCAAACGGAATTGCCCTTTCACCCGACGAAAAGACGCTCTACGTGGCCCAATCCGACCGAAGTGACCCGATCTGGCGTGCCTTCGACATCAAGGCGAATGGGGAACTGGGCGACCACCGAATTCTGTTCGACGCCTCCGATACCATTGGCAAGCTTCCAGGGGGGCCGGACGGAATGGTCGTCGATCAAGACGGACGACTGTGGGCCACCGGGCCGGGCGGAGTGCTCGTCATCTCACCTGCAGGCAAGTTGCTGGGCCGCTTGAATACCGGTGAAAGAACTGCCAATTGCACCTTCGGGGAAGATGGCAAGACGCTGTTCATCACCGCCGACATGTACTTGTGTCGCGTCAGAACGAATGTCGTTGGTTTGGGCTTTAAAGGCCGGTGAGCATTCGATTTTATTTGGTACCAGCCGTCAGAATCGCCCCCGAGACCTTTCGCCCGAGACGTTGTGATCGATGCTGAGGAATGAGCATGGGGCAAGCAAAGCACGCGAGTGTCACCTACGACAATACCAATCGAGTCGTTTTGGTTACCGGCGGCGCAAACGGCATAGGTCGCGCGATCGCTGAGGCGTTCTTACAAACAGGCGCCCATGTCGGCGTCATCGACGTGGCTGCGCCTGCCGAGCCCCTTGACGATCGCGTTCGTTTGTATCAGGCCGATACGCGGGACGACCAACAGTTCGCGCAAATCGTCGCGGATACCGTTGAATGTTTTGGTGCGATCGATGTGCTGGTCAACAATGCGGCCATCCAACCTCCAGATTCATACCGCCCGATCCACGAGTATTCAAGCGATCTCTGGCAGCGGATGCTTGACATCAACCTGACGGGCTACACAATTTGCGCAAAACATGTGCTTCGGCAAATGAAGTTGCAGCAGCACGGCGTGATCATCAATATCGCAAGCGGTCAGGGACATCGGACGGCGCGCGGGGTCCCGGCCTACGGCCCCATCAAGGCGGCCAACATCATGCAGGCAAAACAATGGGGGCTGGAATACGCACGCGACGGTATCCGCGTGGTTTCGGTTTCACCCGGCGCAATCAACACTCCACTCGTTCGCTCGACACTCGAGGCCCAAGGTGGAGAAGCCGAACTTGCCAATCGTCACCCACTCGGCAGAATTGGTCGTCCCGAGGAGGTTGCGGCGGCCGTGCTTTGGCTAGCAAGCGACGACGCTTCATTCGTCACAGCGACCGATTTGGAGGTCGATGGCGGGCTGGGCGCGTTCGGATCCTTTGCCGACCCTTATCCGCGGGAAGACGACTCTTAGGCGTTAGACGCCAAACCACACGTCGACCTCTGATCCTTCCGCGAGCACCACCGATGCGGGCTGGAGTGTGCCCAAAAACGCCCATTGCGATCCGTAAATCGATTCCCAATCCACATCCAGGCGATGTGACTCGACGCAGTACACTTTCCACGGTTCGTGCGAAACGCGAAAACGCGTCGTCTTGCCAAATTGACGGCCGCCAAAGCCCCAATAACGCTCAATCAGGAAAGCAGAGTCTCCCGTCCCCTCAGGCCGTGTCAAATCCAATGACGCCCGAGCCTCGATGCATTGCTCGCGACGATTCGTCACGATCTGACGCTCGACAAGCAAGCCTGACGCTTCACGTGAAACCCTGCTGTGAATTTCCGCTGGCTGAAATGGTTCTCGAAACAGAACACGTGCGACCCACGCAACAACCTTCGACGGTACAAGTTCTCGAATGAACACAACACCGCCAAGCTGGTCGGATCGAGCATACGTCCGCAGGTTGATATCAGGAAAACTCCGAAAACCGATCGCGGGCAAATGAAAGATTCGAGTCTTCGAAAAATCCAAACTCACGAAACTGATCCAGGCAGAATCTGTCCGAATGTCGAGCTCAACGCCTGACGGACAAAGAGCCTGCAACTTGTCGCGTGGAACTCGAAAACTAAACAGCAACACGTTCGACCAATTGGCCGAAAGCACCGGCGTGTGCCGCAAGAAGACCACAAATGTGCCCACGATGATTGGCAGGTTCTTAGTCAACGGGCCGAATGGATGAAACCACAACAGGCTAAAACTCTTCGCCACAAGTAACGGGAGAATCACCAGCGACACGATCTGGATCACCAGAAGCAGTGACAACAAGCGTCCCCGCACCACGAGGACCAGCACACCCGAAACGATCTGCGCGAGCCCCATGAGTACGAGAAACACGCTCGGGTCGATCGGAACCAGCCCACTGTCGCGAACGACCGCAAGCTCGACTTGCTGCTGAAAGAGGATCTTTGGAAATAATCCCTCCGTCACCCAAATGACTGCCATGCCGATTCTGAGAAACCACTGGTTGGCAACCGTCCAGCCGACAGACTGAAGTCGCCAGGCGACAACAATAGTCGTGACAAGAGGTATGTTCTTGGTCAGCATGCCGAACGGGTTGACAAGCAACATGGGGTCGGCGACGCCTAGAATCAGCGTGAACGCGGCGATGGCTGTTATCTGCAACCAAGTGATCCATGTCACAGCAGGCAGAGATACGACGGCGATGGCGAGAATGATTTCCGCGGCACAGGCGACGTACATCATCCACTCGGGCAATCCGGCCAGTTCCAGATACTGACGGCCGATGGCTCGATACGCCGGAACAACGACAAGTGATCCTGTCGCCAGCCAAACAAAAGCCGCTGCTACTCGAAACCAAAGACTCGCGGGAGGAACGTATTTCGAGGTCTTTTCCACGCGGCTGACGTCACCTTGAGCTCGGAGTGCTACACGGATATGGGCCCATCCAGAGAAGCCTAGCCTCAGCACTCACTTCCCGCCTCAATAGCCCTCAACGCCCGGTGACTGAGGCGCGCGAATCGGACTCAAGCCAAGTCGGCTACGACACTCGTCCATCATTTGTGCCGTTCGACTCGCACCGACGCGGGTCACCCCCAGTGACCGAACTTCCAGCAGAGCGTCCATGTCACGTACGCCACCGGCCGCTTTCACTTGCACAGTCTCGGGCGAGTGCTGACGCATTAGTTTCAAATCGCCGATTGTAGCACCACCCGTTCCATATCCGGTTGATGTCTTGACCCAGTCGGCCCCAAGTTCACCGCAAATCTCACAGAGTTGAATCTTTTGCTCGTCTCCGAGGTAGCAGTTCTCAAAGATGACTTTGACCTTGCGACCTTCAGCGTGAGCAACAGAAATCACAGCACCAATGTCGTCTCGAACATATTGCCAATTGCCACTTAGCACCTGTGAAATGTTGACGACCATATCAAGCTCTTCACAACCATCAGACACGGCCCGCTTGGCCTCGGCCGCCTTGATCGCAGTCGTATGCCCACCATGGGGAAATCCAATGGTCGTGCTCGCCTTGACCGTCGACTCTGAGAGGATTTCAGCACATCGGGCCGCGTAGTACGGCATGATACAGACGCTTGCAACATCATAGGCAATCGCGAGCTGACATCCGTTCTCCAATTCGTCGGCCGTGAGCATTGGTTGTAATAGCGAGTGATCGATCATTTTGGCAATATCGTGATATTCATAATCCATCGTCAGATTCCTTCGTTGATTGATCTTTAACGACCGATCATCCAAAGCTCATTTGATTTGAGCCGGTAGGAAGTTCCGTAGGTAGGTGTGGCTTTGTTGCAAAGCCAGTTTTCGTCGCTCAAGTGTGTCCTCATAAGCACGATCCTCGACTTCGACACATACGTGGCCACGGTAATGCACATCATTCAAGGTGGAAAAAAAGAACCCCCAGTCGACATCTCCCAACCCGGGCAACTTCGGTGAGTGATACTCCAGCGGGGTAGCTAGGATGCCCACGTCATTGAGTCGATGGCGGTCCAATCGAACATCCTTGGCGTGCACATGAAAGATGCGGTCGGCAAACTCCCGAATCGGAGCGACAGGATCCATCTGCTGCCAGATCATGTGCGATGGATCGTAGTTCAGACCGAAATGGTCACTGGGAATCTCTGCGAACATCCGACGCCAGATGGCAGGACTGATCGCCAGATTCTTGCCGCCTGGCCATTCGTCATCCGTGAAAGACATCGGGCAATTCTCGATCCCGATTCGCACATTGTGCTGTTCAGCCCATTGGACGATGGGCTGCCACGTTTCCAGGAATCTTGGCCAATTGTCGTTGACCGACCGACTCCAGTCTCGCCCCACAAACGTGTTCATCTGTGGAATGCCCGTCGCGGCACAAGCGGCGATGACCTTGCGAATTTGTTCAACGGCCCGCTCGGCTTCCTCTTGGTTGGGGGACAAAGGATTGGGGTAGTAGCCCAGCCCGCTGATCGAGACCCCGTGGCTGGCCGCCCGATCACGGAGCTCACCCCCGCTGCCTTCGTCGAGATTCTCGACATCAACGTGCGTCACACCCGCATAACGTCGCTCCGCCTTTCCAGCGGGCCAGCACATGAGTTCAACACTGTCGTAGCCAATCTTTGCGGCAACCTCCAGCACCTCGTCCAAGGACAGTTCGGGCAGGATTGCACTGACAAAACCAAGCTGCATAATCGGCCTCCCATCTCGTCGGCATGACCGTCAACCTTCGCCGGGGTGCCCAAGGGTCAAACATCTCGACGGCAAAAGATGACCCGCTGGAGCAATGCCAGTTTCAGGCGCGGAACACGGAATATAGCAGAGAGAAGCATCACTGCCTTCCCGCCAAAATCCATGGGCGTGATGATTTTGGCTTTGACTTCTTCCATCGGACCGTAGAGGGTAATATTAAGTCATAACCAGCTTCCCGCTCCTTGGCCCACCCATCCTCTCATGAAGGTCCTGATCGCTGACGATAGTCCTATGATGCGAAAGGTGCTCTGCGGCACTCTGCGTAAGTGGGATTATGAAGTAGACGTGGCCCAAGATGGCAAGGAGGCCTGGGAACTCTGTCAGCAAACGCATTATCCGATGGTGCTGACGGACTGGATGATGCCGGAAATGGATGGTTTAGAGCTCATCCGCCGAATTCGCTACACTCGCTTCCCCGGTTACGTCTACATCATCCTGTTTACGGCCAGATCGGAAAAGCAGGACCTCATTGCGGCAATGGACGCCGGCGCTGACGATTTTCTGCCCAAGCCTCTGGATCATGGCGAGCTGCGAGCTCGAATGCGTGAGGGCGAACGAATCATCAGCCTGGAACAGAAATTGGCGACGCAAAACCGCCAATTGCGTGAAGCTCAGGCCGCTCGAGTGCAAAGTGAGAAGATGGCCAGTCTCGGTCAACTCGCAGCGGGCATGGCCCATGAGATCAATAATCCAATCGCCTACGTTCACAACAATCTGACCGTTTTGAAAAGAAACGTCGACGAGATCTTGCACCTACTGGGCAAATACCAAAGCGCACGCGACGAGTTGGAACGAGTGTGTCCCGAGTTGTTTAAGGATATCGACACGCTGGAACAAGACGGCGAACTCGATTGGGCGAAGGATGAGTTTCATCATTTATTTGAAAGCTCGTCGAATGGTCTTTCGCGTGTGTGCGAAATTGTGAGCAATTTGCGGGATTTTGCGCGGCTTGATGAGTCGGATACCGGTGAAATTCAGATCAATGATGCGCTCAATTCAGTATGCGATATTTTGCAGCGTGATATTCACGAAAAGAACTTGATCATCGAGCAGCAGTTCGAAAATGTTCCACCCATCCAGTGCCGCCCTCGTGAAATCAACCAAGTCCTGCACAGTGTTGTTTTGAATGCGATCCAGGCCAGTCATCCGGAAGGTAGAATCTGGCTCGGCACGCGTGAGGTTCCGTACAATGCGGTGGTTGAGGTTCGAGATGAAGGGTGTGGCATGGACGAGGCAAACCTGCCACGAATCTTCGAGCCTTTCTACACAACGAAGCCGGTCGGATGCGGCTCCGGGCTCGGCTTGGCCATTTGCTACGGTATCATCCGTGATCATGGTGGCAAGATTGAGGTCGAAAGCAATATCGGCTGCGGCAGCACCTTCAAGGTGACTCTTCCGGTACGTCCCAACCTTCAGGAACACGACGAGTCAGAATGAACCCGGGGCAGATCAGAGGCACGGCCGTACCAATCCCCTAGGATCTAGCAGACAGCCCGCACGACGCTGGGCAGGATCCGGATGGGCAGACACGAGGCATTGTGGAGATGGACGAAGCGGTAAAACACTCGATCTTGTTGGTTGATGACGAGCCCGAGATTCTCTTCTCGCTGAAGAGCCTGTTACGCCGGGAATTCGAATTGTTTACCGCGGAATCCGGCGAAGACGCACTTCGAATCCTCTCGCAACAGCCGGTCGACATTGTGATGACCGATCAGCGGATGCCCAATATGTCAGGAGCCGAGCTGATCGAAGAAGTTCGGCAGCAACACCCCGATACGATTCGTATCATTTTCACCGGCTATGCGGACAGCAAAGCCGTCGTCGATGCCATCAATCGTGGTGAGGTCTATCGATACATCACGAAACCCTGGGACCCTGACGAGTTGATTGAAGTGCTGCATGCTGCGAGCCGACGGCACGCCTTACTCGCTGAGCACCGTCAGTTCCTCCGCGATGCGCGGCGATATCTCGCGGAATCACAAGCAGTAACTGAGCAAATCCGATCGGGTGGCTCTGTCGGCGACTTGTCGGCCGAGCTAGACGATTGTTTGGCTGCAAGCGCTCAGTTAGTCGAGCGTCTCGACCGCATCGCGCAAGAAGTCGATGGTGATGCCCACGACCAGTCGACGTCGAACGAGTGACGCCATGTCCTTGAAAGAGCCCGTTCTGCTGACCGTCATGATCCAGACGAACACTTGTCGCTGGTTTGTGGGCTACATCGACCTGAAGGGGCAGACACTGCCTCTGATTCGCTCAGTCGAGGGCGATTTCGATGAGTATCGAGATTTGTCTTTTGACGAACAGGTCAGTTTCCTTCGCCACCGTTTTGCCGGCGTGCTGCAACAGGGCTGCGACAAGTTGTGGCATCATCAAAAGAAGCCCGAGAGCATCATTTTCGTCGCAGACGGCTCACTAGATTCGGCACAGCCTGAGTTGTCGCAGCGCGTGGCCGAGCACTTTGCAACCTGGATGACAGCCCCACCAGTCGCGTTTTTTTCCGGCAGCGATGGGTTTCGACACGAAACGCTGCAACTTGTTGCGGGAGAGCTCACGCAACAACAACACGAGGTTTTCACGATTGCGATGCCAACTATGGTATCGCAGCTGGAGATCGACGATCTTTGGCAGCTATCAAAGCGACGAGGCAAATAGCGTCACGGGCAACACGCGACCGAACTCACAGTGTGGTCGGTCGGTTGTTTAATCGCGCGTAGTTCACAACATCGGTAACGATCTTGGCCACTTGTTGATAACCATCTGGCTGATCTGGCATCGTTACAAAATGCGTCGCATCGAGGTCGTACGCTTTCTTCATGTCAGCGGTGCGTTCGGGTCGCGTCAAGACGACAACGGGAATCGCCCGCAACGCTTCGTGCGACTTCAATTCCTCGAGAACTTCAGTTCGCCCCGTGCTGAGTATGTTGAGGTCGAGAACCACAACGTCGGGCCTCAGAGCTTCAGAGAACTGTGCGTTCATGCGCAGCAGGTCGAGAGCATCTTCACAGTCTGGCACGGCTGTCAGATTGTTAGGGGCGTCGATTGACTTGAATGCATCCTGCATCCGATCCGCCTGTTCCACGTTGGCTTCAATCAATAGAACCTGAATCATTGCGGTAAACTCTCGTGATCGGACAGGTGGGACAATTCGGGACATGGATCGACAGACATCGTGCCTGACGGATTACTTAGTCCCTACGTCGCGTGGCCGCCTCTGGCCCAATAAGAACGGTCGACGAACGCGCCAAGAAGCACAAACATCGAGTAGCTACATCACCTTAACTAAGAGTAATCAGATCTAACGACTTTTGCACCGATCGAGTCATGCTTTCTCGACAGGAATTAGCATCACGACACCCTCCCTCTGGACGGTAGCGCCTGTCTCACCGGCACAAAGGGAACGCGCGGAACTGTTTCGTCACTTCATCGATCAAGACTAAGCCGATCGAGATGTCGCCATATCTAAATCAACAGCACGTGCGGCCTGCAGCTTGACGGTGAGCACATTCATCCCAACCGAGATCCGATCACCGCAAGAAAGTACCGTCTCCACCGTTGCCCTTCCGTTGACAAACGTCCCGTGCCGGGAATTCAAGTCGCGTAAGATAAACTGCGATCCCACCTGGTCAATTTCGCAATGGCGGCGGCTGGTCCACTTATCAGAAAAACTGACGTCCGTTCCAGCACCACGCCCAATCAAGACTGGATACGTGACGGGCCCAATGACGTCCTCGTACGTATCGCTGATCAACGTCAGTCGCATTCCAGATGGTCTGCTTTTCATTTATTGAGCCCCACCAGCCTGCACGAATAGAAGACGCATTGTTGGCCGGTAAGCATTCGAAAGTCAACCATCCAGGTCAGAAAATGGCGTAAAACCGCATCAGTTAAGTAGCCGGTTTGGTGGCAACGCGTTGCTCGCGCTATTTTCGATTCAACCTGACGTCTACCAAACGCGGAATCCCCACCGGCACAAGGCACAACAACACCGAATGCTTTTGTACGATTTCGGGACCGCGAGAGAACGTTGTCGCTCAGCCATGTCGCATGCGCGAAAGAACGTCGTTCACATGACGGCGCTTGCGGTAGTGCACTGGATACCGCGCTATTTCGGAACCAGCCAGGTGCCCGCCACGATGTCCTGTGGCCCGCGTTTCGCCGCGATGATGGCAGTCACACTGCAGAGAATCACTAACGCAAGGAGACGCGGTCGAAGATCCAAACCGAGAACGGTCAACATCCCCAAGCCAATCAGGATAATCGTCCACAGCACCAACTGCCTCCAAAGAACTCGTAGTCGACTCGCGGTTTCACCGTCGCCCGTGACGACTCGGATATCAAGCATCCTCAAGAGCGGCGACACGCCGAAGAGAGGCGACAACACAAGACTTGGAATCGCTGCGAACACAAAGACTCCGACGTAAAACGTCCATAGAAAGATTGCCAGACCCGACACCGTGTAGGGAAACTCGTCAATGCTCCAACCCATCGAATCGACGCTCAACATCAGAGGCTCGACGATAGCCGTCGCTGCGTCGACGTCATCCGAAGATGAATCGGGATGGGCCGCGAGAAATGATCGAATCAATTCCTGACCCTTTAAATCAACGAAGCCATTCGCGGAGGGATCCGACCAGAGCTTTTGATCTTCAATCACATCCTTAAAGTGATGCGCGACGTACACCTGAATCGCACTTTGAATCTCCTGATTCGTGGCCGTGGCGTCGGCGCCGGAGGCAGAGATACTGTCGTAATAGGCGACCCATCCTGATAACTCTCCAATCTCAGGATTGGACAGCAGCAAGGCGCTTTCCAAATACAGATACGTCGTGCATATCAACGCTAGTAGCAGTGGAATCACGAGCGTTGCTGCGAGCACACCGATGCGCTGACTTGCGCGAACTTGGGCTGGTCCTTGGGTAAACATTCGCAGACGCGGCGCTGGAATCTCATCATCAGACACACGAGAGAGAGCGTTCAATTCATCACGCGCTGATGGCGGCAGAACCGATTGGATCATGCCCTGCTCTACCTCTTGAGCCGAGACAGCTCGCCCCTCAAGTGCGCAGGCCGCGACCTGCTTGAGAAAACTTCCGGCGCGAATCGGAACGGCATCATCATCTCCGTTAGCAGCAGACGCCTCCCGTCCGATGTGTGGGGCTGAGAAATCCAGTAAGACGGCCCTGCCACTTTCCGTGATCCACACCCGGTCGATGCCTAAGACCGACGGCATCGTTCCATCTTGCCGAGCGAGGTCCAACTCCTCGGCAAGGTCCGCGATCCAGAAACGCACACTCGCCCACGGTTGAGGTGAAGCGATAAGATTGCCGAGCGGTTCTCCGGTTGGCGCTTCGAACGCATCCCATCCTTCGCCTGCGCTCCGGTCGCCAGCCAGCCAACGTAGCCGCCCGACACGAGAAAGATCACGCTGCTGGCGTGGCCACTGCGGATCATCCGCTCGGCACTTACGAATCCAGACTCTCCGCAACAACCGTCGGTCGTAAGCCAGAATGATCTGCTGCCCGGTGCTTCGCATGGGTCCAAGGACTTCGTAGGGACCGATCTCGGCAGTTTCCTTCAACTCCGGCAGCGTTTGATCTTCGGCCACTAACTTGGGCCTCACGTCGAACCATCGACCACTCACGACACGCGTCTTCGAAGTCAGTTCATGGATTCCCGCGAATCCGTTTCGTCGACGCATTGTCGTGAACAACAGCAAGACCAAGGCCGTTGACAGCAGCACCATCAGCCCGTTGGACTCAGCGTAAGCGGCAACTCCGCCTGCGGAATCGATCAGATAGTAGACCCACCAAGGCAACCAGCCTGGAACGAGGAAGACCAAGCCACGCAATAGCGCGTGCGGTAGGTCGGTCTCACGTCCTCCGGCCGCAACAACGCGCAACCGGCAAATTAGCTTGCCCGGTGTCGCAGCCCAAATCCCCTCGGCCACTGCAAAGTAGCCCACTTGGAACACCATTCCGACAATGGATATCAACATCAGTGTCGAACTTGGCTGCGGGCCTGGGTCAATCAAGGCCCAAGCATCCTCGATCCAACTCTTCGCGTCGGGAGCCCACAGCAATGGCAGCACAATCAATAAGATCGCCAAAAAAACGTAGTCCAGACACGAAGCCAGGATACGAAATCCTACCGTTCCGGGTGTCGGTGCCTTCGAACAATAGGGCGTGAGAGCTTCACGAAGTTCACTGTAGTCTCGATATCGGTGATTGCTTTGCTTGGACAGAGCCCGTTGGACGACGCGTGCCAGCCCCTGGGGAATCTCGGAACGACAGTCACGTGGTGACGGGGCCGGCTTCTCCAGAACCGTGGCCAGTAGCTGCACCATATGCTTTGCATAGAAGGGCAGCTCGCCCGTCAACAAACAATAGAGTGTGACACCTACCGAATAGATGTCCGAACGCACATCCAGCTCATCGCCTCGAAGTTGCTCCGGCGAAGAAAACACAGGTGTACCAAGAAACTGGCCATCGGCGGTGATTTGCGTGTCACAAGTCGGAATGGTCGAAATCGAGAGCCCAAAGTCCCCCACCTTGATCAAGCCTTCCGCGTCGATGAAGCAATTCGCGGGCTTGATGTCGCGGTGAAGGACGCCGGCCTCATGAGCCGCTTCGAGACCATTGATCACATCCAAGATCGCATCGACCGCCTCCGCGACGGGCAGTTGCCCAAGCTCGTCAAGCCGATCATAAAGTGTTCCGCCGGTCGCTAGTTCCATCGCGATGACTGGAACGCCGTTGATCTCTTCCGTTCCATAAATGTAGACGGTGTTCGGATGATTGATCGAGGCAGCCAGCCGACCTTCGCGAAGAAACCGTTGACGATGTGCCGGAGACTCTAACTTCTGCGAGAGGATTTTTAACGCCACATGACGCCCGCTCGAAATCTGCTCGGCTTCAAAGACTGCTCCCATGCCACCGCTGCCGAGTGCTCGAATGATTCGATAGCCCCCAAACTCTTCTCCAGGCGACGGCAGTTCCCGGGTGTCGTCTTTCTCGGCGTCGATAGTGTCCAGGCCCCTTTGCATCAAACACTTGGGGCAGAGCCCTCCCGGTGCATCCGCATCGACCGAGATCCCGCAATCAGGACAGTTCGTCATTTCCATGGCTTCTCCGCGGCTCATGAGTTCTCATCCACAACTACTCCTGACGGAAAAGTCGACGCGGGTAACAGAGTTTCCGACAAATATTCTCCTCTTCGTAGTTAAGTTGATGAAACACCAATTTCTGGCGGCCCAATCCCCTCAGCGTCGAGTGGACTGAAGGTACATCGCCGGGATTATCTTGCCGTGCTTTCTAAGGCAGCAAACAGCAATCGAATTTCGTCATCAATATCGCCGGACGACGCAATGGTCTCGGCAATCTCATGACGCAGTAGTGTGCGAAAGCGTCGGCGCATGCGATGAACCGCCATCTTGACGGCGTCAGGGGACATCTCAAGCTGTTCGGCCAGCACGGCATAACGCGGCTGGGCTGAATCCCCAACCAAGCTTCCCCTCAACGCCTCAAACTCGGCGGTTTTCCCAGCCAGTGAGAACTCAGCCTCCAGTCGACGCAGCGTGTTGTCCAACATCGTGATGGCCCACTGACGATCGTACAGCTGCTCGGCGGTGAGGTCCGTCACTGGCTCAAGCCGATATCGTCGGTCGGCCGCTTCAAAGTCCAGGGATGCGACAGGCTGACCACCACCACGTTTCTTTGCACGCGACTTGTCCCACTGCTTGGATAGAAAGTGCTTCAAGGCGGTGAGTAAGAAGGCGCGAAAACGTCCGCGCTCGGGCGAAGCCGATGCCACCACGTTCTTTTCCAAGAGTTCGAGAAAGAAGGCCTGAGTCAGATCCTGAGCTTCGTCGACGGTGGAGACCCGGCGTCGCACAAAGGCATACAGCGGATACCAATAGTCGTCGCAAAGCGCTGCAAGTGCCTTGCTGGCCTGCGAATCGGACGCGCCGACTTCAATACTGCGACCAGCCGACACCACCACGCTCCAGCGAGTCGTGGCGAATTCACCTTTATTCGAAGCGATTCTGCGTCCGCCCTGATCGGTCATGCCAAATCTTATGGACCGTCGACCCTCGGGCGATCACGATCCCGTGAAACGCCGAATGTCACTCAACTTCTTCAATGTCAGCTGACCAACTTACGTCGATACATTGGCGAACAGACTGATAGGCTGGACATTTATCGGCATAAGTCTCCAACGCCCGTTCTGCCTTTTGTCGTGTACCGCCAGGGATCTTTATTTCGTACCGCAGTCGGATGGCTGTGATCCGCAGCACATCATCGACTTCGGCGATGTCACCTTCAACATGAGCCAACAGGTTACCCGCCGACGCCACCTCGCGCACATCCAGTGCGGCTCCAAGGGTGCCGACCAGTCAGCCGGCCACTCCGGCAATCATGAAATCAAGTGTGGCGGGATACTCTGGACCCGAAATGGTTCGGCCATACTTCTCTTGATAGAAGTGCTTGATGCCGCCGTGAATTCCAAAGTGAATCGGATCATCGAATCCCTCAAGTTCCGCTGTTCGGTGAGGGCCCTCGTGCTTCCGAACTACCGATTTGCTCGTATGTGCGACTGTCATGGATCATTCCCCTTTTCAGTGCCAAAACGCCCTTGAGACGCCAACTCCTGAGCACGTTAAGCCACCTCGATGGATTCATCAACCCCACGGTGATGGATTTCCCGAGGCCTTCTGATTCTGGGCTACCGTCGGTCCGTCAGTATCCCATACTCAAGTTGGGGCGATACTGCCTAGGAGGTACAATCAACCTGCCGGCATGAGGCCGGCCGCCACCAGACTTTTTGGTTCGGGAGTCGCAATGTCCCGCGTCGGCATCGCATGCGAAACCATTAGCATCGACAACGCCAATGAACTCGCCAAAATGGCTCGAGGATGTTCCCACTACGTTCGCGTTGTGGAGGTCGAACGTTACCCGGTGCTAGATGCGATGAAGCAGTTTCTCGTTCAATTGAATGAGGATTTTGACTTTGTCTTCGTGCTGATCTCTAACAGCCCACAGGCAACGGATTGGGTGCTGATGGAGCTACGATTACGGAACTGCTATCCCAAGTGCTTTCCCGTCATTCTCAATGGTGTCGCAGTGCCGGCGGCGTGCCCGAAGAATGTACCGCTTTACAACATCGCAGATATTGATGTTCGACGGATCGAGGAAGCGATCAAGCGAAGTGTGAAAGGACGATTCAAGTAGTGCGTCTTGCGGCTTGGTCTCCCTCTTATTCTTATATCCTAATCTTTAATCTTACTCTTCATCTTAATCCCAACCTCAGGCTCGTGATGCACACGGGCGTCGCGCTTTGCGAGGGCGAGGCGCATACGGGAGGGCGAGGCTCCTGCCGAGCCGCAAAAACGCATTCGGCTCGGCAGGAGCCTCGCCGCCTCGCCCTCCCGTATGCGCTTGCAACCCGTATGCGCCTTGACCTCCCGTATGCGCGTCGCGTTATCGACTTCTTCACGTAGCGAGAGCGCTTAACGTTTGGCGGCCGCGTCACTAAGACGCTTCGGATGGAGATTAGACCCGCTGGCCACCATCCGCACTTTGCTGGCGTTCAGTCACTCACTGACTGCTCCTGGAAGCGACCTATCGCATCTCGAAGCTGACTCCGAACCGAAGCCGCAGACTGCGAAAGGTTTTCGACAGAAATGGACTGCGACTCGGTCGGATCGACTTGGAGATCGAAGAACTGACCGTTGCTGGTCAACTTATATCGCTGGTTGCGTACCCAAAAACGGCCTTTGTGTTCGGAATACGCCCATCTTCGCGCATGTGAGCCGGTTCCCGAAAGCCGCGGCGCGTGGCTAATCCCATCCAACTTCGAGTCAGTCTCAATCGGTACGTCCGCCAATTCCATAAACGTGGGGAGGAAATCACTGAAATCCACGAGATCGTCTACGACTTGGTTTGGTTCAATCGTGCCGCGCCAAACAGCCAACAGCGGCACCCGCGTTCCCGTGTCGTCCATTCTGCCCTTGCCGCCGGCGACGCGGCGTCCATCGAAGTCGACGAAGACCGGTTCCGCCTTATACTGCCACCGAGCTGGCTCTTCCGCACTTGGAACGGCTCGAAGTATCGAGCGTCTCGCTGTGCCATTGTCCCCGGTGAATACGATTAATGTCCTCTTCTGCAGTCCTAACTCGTTGATCGCCTCAACAATTCGCCCCACGCAATCATCCATATGGTGGACCATCTCTTCGTAAGTCAGATAGCGGTCTTTTTTCGGTACGTAGGGAACCGGTTCCAACAAATCGTTTGTGACATCGTGACAGAGTGCCATTGAGTAGAAGGCAAAGAACGGTCGATCTCGATGACGACGCATGAAGTCTCTCAAGTAGTCGACGTAGATATCCGGGCCGAATTTGCCCTGAGTGTCTTCACGAAGTTGAGCGTTCTGCCAGATCAACGGATCGTGATACCGAGCCCCTTCGTGCCATCCGAATAAGCAATACTCGTCAAATCCCATGCGGTGCGGATGCTGCGGATCGTCGCGGAGTAGCGTCAATTGCCACTTGCCCGCGACGGCGGTTGCGTAGCCGGCCTGTTTGAGTCGCTGGGCCAAAGTCTGCGACTCCAACTCGCGGGGAAAAGTCCCCCAACGCGGCTGCCCGATGTGGCGTGGATAACGTCCTGTCAGCAAGCAGACTCGTGTGGGATGACAGACCGGCATACTGTAGCAATGCTGAAATCGCATCCCGGCCGCGGCGAGTCCATCGAGATGGGGAGTCTGGAAGGACGTGCCGCCATAGCACCCCAGCGGCTCGATGCCTAGGTCATCGGCCAGAATGAAGACAATATTCGGTGGTTCCGCGTAAGCTTCGTGGAGGATGCCAACGGCAACTCCAAGGGCGAGTAAAATCAAGTTAAGGGACAAGCTCCCCAGACGCATGGATTCATTCACTTGCTGGATTCCTTGACGTCACATCTCGAATGTCAGAGAAACATCACTGCATCATGATACTCGGCGGATGTCGCTGGGGTCACGCTGCATTTTCAACAACTGTGCTTCCACAATCCCAGAAGCAGAACGAATGAGCAACTTCATACACATCTTTCCTCTTTCCATCTATCGAAACCGAATCGATCTTGACCCTGAATATAAGAGAGAATTAGTCCAACTGATCTTCGAGATGGAAGCGGAGTCCGCACCGAAGAAAGGATCGTCTGCCTGGTTGGGCGACACAAGTGGTCGAGAGTTTCTGTTCCGGCATGAGCGATTCCAGGAACTCTACCGCGAAATCTCACTGCGTGTTAAGCATTACACGGAGGCGATGGGGATTAACAACGACCTGATCGACTTCTACTATCAACGATCTTGGGCGACCGTCACGCGAAGAGGAGAGTCGATCAACGAGCACTGCCACGAACAGTCAAATATCAGCTTTGCCTACTACCTGCTCAAACCAGCCAACTCGGGTGCGATCAATTTCATCACCTACAACCATCCGAATGAATTTTCTCCCGGTATCTTTACGCCCGCGAAGGCCAACTTAGGCTTCATCCAGAACTCAAGCATGCTGACCTGGAACCGTGTCACGCTTGACCCGAAAGAGGATGAAATCGTCATCTTTCCATCCAAGACTCTGCATGAGACGTGGCCGAGCGAGAGTGACGAGCCTCGAATCTCAATCTCCGCAGATATCACAACGATGTTGCGAGATAGTCAGGGACACGAAACGATGATGCCCCACTTCTCAAATTGGCATCGACTTGGCGACTAACGGCCAGATCACAGCGTTTTACCGTGGCACGTCCTCATCGAACATCAACGCCTGCACGAATTTGACCGGTGGCGAACCGAAAGAGAGGACTTGATCGTGGTACGACTTCAGCTGAAACTCGTCGGCAAGCTTCTCTTCGGCTGCACGTCGCAGGTCAACGTGCTCCAGATACCCGACGAAATACGTTGAGAGCTGAGCGGAGGTTAGCTGAGCACGAACCCACTTGCCAGCAGCTTCACGCTCTTCTTGAAAGGTATCTTCCATCATTAATCGCATGGCCTGCTCGCGCGTGATTCCATCCGTATGAACCGCCTGATCAAGAATTGCATTAGCGATTCCCCGTAGATACCACTTGCGCGCAATCAGCCGCATCAGGGGGTCATGATTCAGCAAGCCCTCGTCGGCCATCATCTGCTCGGCGTAAACCGCCCAGCCTTCGATGAACGTACCGGAGGCCAGCACTGCACGAAGCTTGCCGGGATACTTATTCGCATGCGCTAGCTGCACAAAATGACCAGGCATCGCCTCGTGAACCGTCAAATCGTGAATCGAACGCACATTGTATTCACGCAAGAATGAATCGATTTGTTCGTCCGTCCAATTCGCAGGAATGGGCGAGACGGCGTAAAACGTCTTTTGTCCGACATCCAATGCGCCTGGGGCATCGCAATAAGCAAACGATACACCGCGTTGAAACTCTGGCATCACGATGATCTCAACCGGATCCGGCGGAATCGTGATCAGGTCTTTTTGTTTCACGAATTCGGTCATCAGAGCCAAAGACATCTTCGCCGTCTCAAGAATGTCCTTGGGCTCTGGACGTTCGGCATACGCCATCTCCAAGCACGATCGGATCAACGCCTGCTGGTACTCCTCCGAAGGATCAATCGGGAACTTCGTATACGGGAACTTTGCCTTGTAAGCTTCCTTCGAGATCTGGTACATCTCTGCTCGTACGCGATGCAACTCGCTTTCGGCTCTTTCCCGAATTTGCTGTCGAGTCAGCGAGGTATGTAACGTGAAAGCGAGTTTCTTGTCATAGAGCTCCGCACCGATTCGAAAGTCGCCACCGGCAGCGGGCAGCAGTTCTGATTCGAGCCACGCTTGATGTTCGTTGATGGCGCTCGTCGCCACGGCCATGGCGTCGATCAATCGTTTTGCCTGCTCCGATGGTAAGTTTCCAAGGTGTGGCCGAACCATATTGTCGAGGATTCGCAGCACACCACGATTCTGTTTGACTGCCGTTTCGGCATGAATCTTCGGTACATTCTTTGGTTCCAGCGTCGCACGGATTTCAGCCAGCAGACGCGGAAACTGCTCAAGTCTGGCCGCTACATTGGCAAGGCGTTCTGGCAACGGCGCGAAGTCGCGCGCCATCAGGCCGTAGACCGCCCCACCACATAGCTCGGTATAGATCAGCGGATTCCATGCCCACTCGCGCGACTGCTCCAAACCCCATAGTCGACTTCCCAGTTTATGGGTAAGCAACGCATGATCGACCTGATTGGCACGAGTCAAGTTGTTCGCATCGATCTCGTTGAGGCGTTCTAAGAAGCGGCGGTTGAAGTTGATTGCTTTTTGCCGTGCCGCCTTGCCAACGGAATTCAACTGATCGTCGAATCGATGATCCCCAAGCGATGTTGCCGACACAGGCGACAGTGCTGGAAATTGATCAAGGTATTCCTTGGCCAGCGACTCAAATTGGCGATCGAGCTTCGTGTTCGCCTTGGCAGCGACGACGACCGGGTTTGATTCGGAATCTGTGGGCAACTGGGCAATCAAGACAGATAGGAACAGTGTTTCAAGAAGCATGGCAGGCTATGTGTGGTACCAAAACAAGGAACTACGGATAGACTATAAGCGCGCGAGCGGTGATGCACTCGCAGGCCTAATATAGCAATCCAAACCAGGCACTGGTGATGTCAAAATATGATTTCGTTGTCATCGCAGTTCTCAGAATCATGGGCGTTAGCGCGTTGTTGGCGATTCCAGTCGTTTTTTTTCCACATGCGTGGATGGATTCAATCCACGCGGCGTTGGGACTTGGGACACTGCCAGATCTGCCCATTGTTAGATATCTGACTCGATCGCTGTCAGCCTTTTATGCGATGTTCGGCGCGATCGCACTGTTTATTTCGTTCGACCTTGAGCGCTATCGACCGGTGATCTTCCTGTGGGCCATCCTAGTGACCATCATGGGCTTCCTGCTGTTCGGGATTGATCTGGCATCTGGCATGCCCGCAGAATGGACGTGGTCAGAAGGAACCTTCACTGTGGCGATTGGCCTGTTGGTTCTGTATTCACTTCGTGCGGCGAAATAGCCGCGATGATCACTAGAACCTGGCTCTTCTGCCCGGTCGAGCTGGCGCGCGATAAGCCACAGTGGACAGCCAGGGGGTTTCAACTCGCCGATGCTGCTCGTGACGTGACGTCATGACCGCATCCAAAACGCCCGTCGTCAATAGAGTTCGCTCGGGCGGATAGATCTCTCGTTTTTCTAGGTACATCTGTTCGATGTTGTGGGTGAGAAAGGCAAAGTGTCCGTAGACCGGCTCCTGCAGCCAGAAGTGGGACGCGACTGGGTTTGGTTGTCCCTCGAGTTGACCGGCAAATCCAAAGGCGTTCGTGTACCCATTGAGCATCAACACAGATGATCGAAAACCATCATTGTGTTCAATCACGAACGCGGCGGGATCACGACAGCCCTCTTCGGGCGATGTGTCTGGCTTGTTTTCAAGGCAATCCAGCGCGGCGGTCAGCAATTCTCGCGACCAGCGTCCCTCAGCGGCAGCCTTCCACACGTCGGCACCTTTCAGGCAGGTCACGGCTCGCACGCCGGATTCGCCGCCACGACGTCTTTCAATCATGCATTGCAATGTCTCCAGCGCATGAAATCCATACGCTTCAATCCCACCGTACCCGATGGCAAGTCCCTCCTTGAGATGACAGTCCAACGGCAATTCCAACTCGGGTCTTCTCCAGGTCGTCGGCAGCGACGAACCGGCCATTAGGGGAAACCCCATCTCTCGAGCCTGATCGTACATCCATTTTGCATCCTTCCAGGCAAACCCAAGATGTTTGTCGTTGAAGACCGGGACAGACTTACCCACCTCCTTGAAGGTATCCACCGTCTCCTCGAAGAATCGTCGACGAGGGTACATGTGCTGACCCTTCTCGTTGTGCGGATAGTCCCCGTGTTCTCCGATGATGAGCACTCCATCAACTTGAAGCTGATCGCTATCCAACGTCAAAGCCGACTGAATCGACGACGTCGTCTTGACTCCATATTGACTCGCCATCCCTTGACTCAGGTCACCCTTTGGGACTTGGTCGACATACATTGATACAACACGGGTCCGCGGACCGAATGTTTCTTCAGTGGAAAGCAGATAGCCCTGGAGAAATCGCCCGAGAATGACGTCTGCGTGCGAATGCCCCCGATACTCGGTGATGATCGCCGCCACACGAGGCGTGGCCCGCCACTCGTGCCCAAGCGCATCGATCGTTTTGCCACAGATTCCGGTGGCGATCGCACCGAGTCCCACCGATCGCAGAAAGTCTCGGCGATCGAATCGTGAGCCAAACGTGTGGGTTCGACGGTGACCATAAACTGACATCGGACCTCCCTCACCTTTGCAATCGTCGCTAACAAGTTGTCCTGGTCAAACGCACGCGGATGGATGACGCTGGTTGGTGACCCATCGCTTGGACTACCGTGGCGGCAATATACCACACCTGGAGCGGCGCGATCGGAGGAGCTGATATCCACGGGCACATCATGGCTCCAATTGCGCGAGCTTCTCCCTTAACTTTTTCACTAGCTCAGCTCGGTTGTTTTGTCGTGCCACGCGGATCGCTTTGCGACAAGCAATAATGGCATCGCCACGGCGGTTCGCACTCAGATGCGCGGCAATCAGTGTATCGATCACACTGGCGACGCTGTAATCGCTGAGTTTCGCCGCTCGCTCGGCAAGCTGAATTGCCTCGGCCGGATTTCTTTCCGTCGCATCGACATGGGTCGCAAGATGCCACGCTAAGTTATTGAGCAGAGCGACATTTTCGGGAGACACCCCTAGTGCATCGCGGTACAACTCGATGGCTTGCGTTTGACGCTTTTGCATCGCGAGCACCGAGGCAGTCCGACCAATCAGAGTGACGTAGCCAGACTGACGCGAAAACACGTCGCGGTGTTCGTGCAAATACGTCGCCGCGTCCGCAACATGCCCCTTCCTCTCCAAATGCGCGGCAAGTCGCAACGGAATACTTGCCACATTGGGCCTGTACCAACGACCGGAAAACGGCAGTGCCGCGTCGTAAATAGCTTTGCCTTTCAACCCGATCTGATCGATGTGGGCAAACAGCGTTGGCATCTCGACTGCACCTCGGTAGATCGCCACTAATCGACCTTTAGCATCCAACAGAAAACTAGTGGGTATCGCCAGTTCTCGTTTTTGCGCGAATAGGTAGTCATCCAAAAACTGGAGACGATCGACCAACGCACGTGATGCACGACCAGCTCGCAGAGGGCCATCTATTCGCCGTATGATGCTCTGCACACTTTCGCCACTCGGTTCACTCTGCTGACCGGTCAGGCCGTCCGTCGAGAGCGCCACAACCTCAACACCCTTACTTCTGAACTTCGTTGCGTGGCTCGTCAGATCCTGTAACTCACGTTGACATGGAAGACACCACGAGGCCCACAAATTGATCAAGACCGGGCGATCGCGTAGCTGATCGATTGAAGCAGCGTCACCTGATGCAGCGTGATACGGCAGTCGTGGCACGGGCAGGCGACTTGATAGAAATATGGCAGCCTCTTCAGTCGGAGGTTTTGGAGTCGGCGCAGAGTGTGCGGTCCAACGTCTACCAGTCGATCCCACGCCGATCTGTTGAGGTTCGCTCGTACCTTGCCGCAGCAGATAGAATTGGTCAACGCCGAGATCTCTGAATGATTGCGACGATCCCCCGGGCCAACGCACGGTAACCTTTCTGATCTTGCCCGACGTGCCCAACCCAAAATGCATCCATTTGGATGATTGCGAAAGAAACCCATCACCCGCTCGCAAGGTCTTGGTTAGTGGAACGGCGTCTTCACAATCAACTTCGACGCGAGCACCGATCGCATCACGATTGCACGTCTCACCGAGGCGGGTCGCTAAGCGGACACGAGCGCAATTGCGCATTTCTTAACCTTGCGGACTCGAACCGGGCACGCTTCGCCACGGTATCGAATACTACAGGTTTCGATTTTCCAGACGACAGTCGGTCGCTTGCCATTGTCGATTGGGATCGAGACGGTGATCTGGATGTATGGTTGATGAATCGCACCGCTCCGCGAGTCCGTCTGCTGCGGAATGATGAAGCGACCGACCGCGATGATTCACCAACAGAGAGTTCCCATCGGCCAACCTCTGGAATCGTCATTCCGCAATCATCTCACTATGCTATGGATCGTAGCGAGGTGGATCGGATCCAATTCGCACAACTTTGTTTTCCTGACGAGGCAGGCTAGTAATCGAACCTAAGTTCTCGCAAGATTGATCGAACGATGCGTTAAACTTGCTGAACACTACGCATGCCCGAACAGCACATACGGCGATCTGACGCATTTTTGCGGTGGTAAGTGATCT
>CAJHYQ010000389.1_pt1 | contig 45623 bp, 34 predicted proteins | sample 9198721 | NCBI WGS metagenome assembly CAJHYQ01 (sample SAMEA7708357, study PRJEB35096) | sediment metagenome | biome: marine neritic benthic zone biome [ENVO:01000025]; feature: sediment [ENVO:00002007]; material: shallow marine sediment [ENVO:03000034] sea grass bed [ENVO_01000059] ... | reverse complement strand
CTACAGCATTTAAAACAATTAACATCGTGACTAAACCTGCCTCGGGAATTCCTGCAGCGCCGATTGCAGCCAACGTTGCCGTAACTGCCACAATAACTTGTTGTGTGAGAGTGAGTGGCTCAACAACACCCTGACCAACAGCCACTTGCGCAATAAAGATTGCGGCAACTGCCTCATACAACGCGGTTCCGTCCATGTTGATCGTGGCACCCAACGGAACAACAAACTCTGTCGACTTGTCTGAGACTTTTGCGTTAACCGTTGCGCACTCCATTGTGACAGGCAAGGTGGCTGACGAACTGGCCGTGGAAAATGCCGTGAGCAACGCCTGTGACATTTGATAGATAAAGCGATACGGATTGCGCCGCGTGAAGAACCACAGGATCAACGGCAAGGTGATCAAAGCGTGAACTCCCAAGCCGATCAAGACAGTGGACATATACCATCCGGTTTGACGAATCACGTCAACCAGATTCCCTTCAAGCTGTGCCTCGCCAAAACGCGCGGCGACCAAGCAAAAGATACCCAACGGCGCGATCTTCATGATCAGCAGTACAAATGACATCAAAGCGTGATTGACTTGTTCGATCAGCTCGGCAATCCCACTGACGCGGCTTCCCATCGTCGTCAGCATCCCCGCGAAAACGATGCTGAAGAAGATCAAAGGCAGCAGATCCATCCGTACGGCCGAGGCGAAGAGGTTATCGGTAAAGAGCATCAACGCTAAGTTTTCCAACACGGTACCGATCGTCTTCTCTGGCTCGGCTTCCAGCTCGTCGAACACCATTTCGATCTCGTCGGTACTCAGACCGGTCTCAGCTGACAGGTGTTTGGTGAGTCTTTGCTTGTGTTGATTTAGGTTGTCCTGACTCGACGCCTCCTCGATAGCATCCGTCTCAATCGTGCCGACACCCGGGCGAATCGTATTGACCAGGATCAAGCCGACAATCACGGCCAGGAAGGTCGTTGTCAGATAGTATCCAATTGCGGCGGCCCCGGGCCTTCCCAACTTTCGGATGTCACCCATCCCCAGGATTCCGGACATCACGGACGACACAACCAGCGGCACGACCATCATTTTCAGGAGACGCAGGAAGATCTCACCACCAAGGTGCACACTGACAGCCCATGAGGGTGCAAACCTGGCGAATGCGATTGCTGAGATGATGGCAATCAGAATCATGGCGGTCAGGCCGCCTTTGTTTTCCCGAGGCATCCAGGAATTCGCGCTCATTCTGTATTCCTTGCGCTAGCCGCTGGTTTAGAAACCAAGCGAGTCCGTATGGCTGCCGTGGTTCTCGCTCGGGAAGCGGGCCGCGCATCGATCCGACGCGATAGCCCGCTCACCAAAACCGCCGATGATACCGGATTCGGCCGTCGACCGCACGATGAACATTCGGCAGAAGACTGCACACATGAAGAAGGCACAGCCGAGGCTCGCAGCCGCAGCGTTAATCCCGATCCAATTCAAAGCCCGTGGCGCGTTTGCGGCCAGAGCTCATTCAAGGATTCGGATTTCGCGTTTGTTTTGAGTTTCGACACCCGGATTTCGTGCTTTCACGTAGACTCGCGATACCGACTGTTGAGTGATAGACCTCGACGCCAGGATCGCTCCGGGAATGACGAAACAGGCGAGCTCGACGACCCGCTGCAGAAGTGAGATAGCGACGCCGGCGGCCGGATTCAGCCCAGCCAATGACATCACGTAGCCAAACGCTCCTTCCTGCACACCCCAGCCCTGAATAGAGACGGGCAATCGAAGCAGCAGGTAGACCGGCGGCATCGCACACAGCAAGAATAGAAACGTCACGTTTAAACCAAGCGCTCGCGCCGATAGATAGTTGATCACGACGTAACTCAGCACTTCAATCAACGACAGTAGAAAGAAAGTCAAGAGCACACCCGGACGTTGCCGGAAGTTCGCCAGCTGCAAACCCAGTCGGCTAAGTCCGTGCTGGATTCTTTGTAGGCGTGATGGCACCATGTGCGTGACGATACCTGGCCACCACCTTCCCAGGACCAGCGGCAACGCCAACAAACTGGCCAGAGCCGCCGCTACGAGTACCAGCATCTGTTGCTCAGACACGATCCACACATGTCGCACAGCAAGCGGTAGCGAAAGCAGCCAGACAACGCAGACACTCAGCATGCCGACGTATCGTTCGATCACAAGCGTTGAGGCGACCGCCGATCTTTGCCCGACACTTCCCAGCGCGCTGAAGCGATAGGCGTCGCTGCCCAGACCCGCTGGAGTCCAGTATGCGAAAAACGCTCCGATCCAATTCAGTTTGTGCGCCTGCCGAATGGAGATACGGACACCTTGCGCACGCAGAAGCAGGTTCCATTTACACGCACGCAACGATCGACTTACAATCGCGACAGCAATCAGCATGACTAACACGCTGCCGTCGACAGATGACATGATGCGTACAGTCTCTCGAACATCGACCGTGTAAAACACAAGTCCGAGGCAGACAAATGTGAGCAAGAGCGAAAGTCGTGAACGTCGACGAGGTTGCAACGTACTCAATGGTATTAGCTAGAGGGTTTCAGGGAGCAGGATCAGGTGGCACAGGTTGAGCGAGCCCGAAAACAGAGATTCAGGGTCATAGATTTCGTTTTCGAATTGCTCGCTCAACCTTCACCACCTGCAAGTTTCAATACGGCCACAGCCCCACGCGCCATTGTTTCGTGTGACCATCCACACCGGCCATCCAACGTCCGTTACCGGTGGCCTGCAAATCGAAATGATGCATCCCAACGTTGTTCCAGCTCGCCTCTTGCGGTCGCAGCAACGGCTGGTCCAAGGCCGGCACCTCGATGTACTCGGTCGCGGTCAACTTCTCAATCCGGAAGGCGAATAGCTGATTCCCATACCGTGCGCGACAGTCTTGTCCGAAACGAAATAGCTGGTTGTCGATCATCGCGACACGCCCGCCAGGTCGCGCACCTTTTCGATCACCTTGAACGATCGGACTTTGGGGATGCTCGGACCACTCGCCGTCAAGTGTGTCGGACATATAGAGTGATAGTTCATCATGGGATCCTGCGCGACCGACAAACATCCACCAATGGTCGCCCCAGCGAAAGACCGTCGGGTCGGCGGCAGCTTTGCGACGAACAAGCGTTGCACGCAGCTGCCACCGATTCGGGAACTCAGTGGCCTGGTACAAACGAATTTCACCCGCCGCGGCTGATTCGGGCACCATGTACACTCGATCTTGCCACACGAAGACATGTGGATACGACAGGTGAAATGGTTCGTCCAGCACAATCTGCTGATACTGCCAACTTCCGTCTCGGCTGCGTTTGGCAACACCTATGTCGCCGTGGCGGGACTGGTTGTTGAGAACTTCGAAGAACATAAACCACTGGCCATCTCGCCGAAGCATGAACGGATCGGCGACGAATACTGCATCAACGTCAGACACGTCGCGTGCGGTGAGTGATGGAGTCAGATTGTCCGGCACGACCAGTGGCGCGTCACTTTCGTAAACCGCGATGGACCAGACATTCTGACGATGCAATAGTGGCAGTTGGCCGGTGGTGGCAACGTGAATCGCTGTCAGGCCGACGAAGATCGTCAGCCCGATGAGGATCAAGGTCCGGTTCCGGTAACTAGCGTCGATTGGCCGCAGAATATCCGGCCTTCTCTTGCTCGCCAGTGGCCCCGTCGAGAGTGGCTTGTGTTCGTCGATCAGCACTTGGTTGCCCGTCCTTCGATTCCGTTGTAGCCGTACTTTACGTCGATGTTCGCAAGATCACATTCCGCGAACCAACGCTTCATGGTGGACAAGGTTTGTCTTTGGTCGAATCGCGGTGCGAGGTTGTCGAAGGTATCGAGTACTGCCCACTGTTTGAGTTGCTCATCACTTAGCGTGTATCGACTGCGATAATCATGGATCAGCATCATTCGATTGACGATTCTTCCCAGCTTCGGCAGCCGGGCGATTCGTGATGACAGGGGCCACATTGCGTTCACGTATCTTTGTACCCAGCCATACAGGCGTTCCGGCGGCATCCGATATGTGACCGGACGAAACCAATAGTAGGTTCGGTAGATCGGTTCCACCATCCGCGCCAAGCCCTCACATCGGTCATAGACGTCAACCGACAGGTGCCCACCCGACTTCAGATAACGCGGCAACATCTTGAAGGCACGTTCGACGTCGGGCGTGTGCTGCAACACACCGAAACAGAAAACGCGATCACACGACTTTTCGGCCAAGGGCAGCTTCAACAAGTCTGCTTGGATGGCCAAAAACTTCTTGTTATCACTGTGAAGCCGATAGTTAATGTCAACGGCGTTGCTGAGATCGACGGACACGACGGTCGCGCCTGTTGCCAAGGCATGCGTCGTGAATCTGCCCGAACCACATCCAATCTCCAGAATTCGTTCGCCCGTCAAGTAGCGTGGCCAACGCGTTTCATTGAAAAAGCGTTTCTCGGAGATCGGTTGGCCGGAAGTATGATCGTGCTGGGTTGTCGCGTGCATGTTCCACTGATATCCGAACGCGTCGGCGTAAGTGTGGGACGGTACAAAACGGGGCACGCGATTAACAATCTCCGCAGTGCTTTCGCACGTCGGGCAGACGAGCTGGCCAGAATCAAGCTCGTCATGCTGCTGTACGGCGTCGTACAACTCGAGCGAGCCACGGCAGGTCGGGCAGACCAATATGGATAGATGAGATTTCTTCACAGTTGGCTCACTGTCCCCGCAAGTTCAACCGGACCCCGGTCATCGGTCACGATTTCGTCGTTTGTACAATCACGATGCTCTGCGCGGTCGGCGACCTTGCGGCAAACAACAATAATGCCGTCCGACATCTGCGGGCGAAGCGTCAACAGGGGCCAGAGCAGACCGTCCACGAGGCGCTCGGCGGGATGAGTCACAAACGACGAGCGGTACCATCGCACTTGCGTGACTTCAAGTTGACACCGTGATGCCAGTTCCTGCAGATTGATCAGCGAATAGTAGGCGACATGGTCGGCCGACACTTTTTCGCGACCTAACAACACGCGTAGAAACGACTTGGCCGAAAACGCATTGGGGACGGTAATGATCAATTCTGTCCCGGCATTCATCAGGTCTGCCGTGTGCTGCAGAAAGAGACCCGGTTGATCCAGGTGCTCAATCAACTCACCAGCGATCACCACATCCGGATGCCACGATAATTACTTGACGACACCAGCAACATCCTTGCTGACAAGCAGATCGGCGTGAAAGAGGTCGTCAAACCCGTTTGATCGCAGATAGTCTAAAGAGTCGTCGCTCCGGTCCGCGCCAGCGATTCGCTCGGCCACAGCCGACATTTTGTCGTGCAACAACTGACCCGATTGATGCAGTGACCGTGTGAAGGGCGCCGAAGCGCAGGCCAGATGCAGCACGCGACGCCCGGTGCACTGCTGAACAAGAAACTCATCTCGGTCGACCGGCACGGACCAGGGTAGACGGTGATTAGGAGCCATTCGTTTCATAGACCAGTTCATCCCACAGTTGATGAGGCAGTCGACCACAACGTTGACGTACCGGTGGTGTGCGGGTCGACACGCACAGCCAGGTCATCGATGTACATTCGGAGCCAGAGTTCGGTTGTCAGCAACGTCCAAAGCTCGCGGCCGTAACTCCGGCGACACTGATCGTGATCGTTGATCATCTGCTGGATCTTGTTCGTACTAAAGAGGCCACGCCGCTTTGTTTGCTCGTCCAACAGAATCTGTTTGACCCAGCCCATAGCACCGGATCGAAGCCAGCGGTCTAGAGGAATTGAAAAACCGCGTTTGGGTCGACGAACGATGTTCCGGGGGAGCAGCTGCGTAGCAATCTGACGCAGCAGATACTTTCCCCGAAACCCATTCAACTTGAGCCGATCCGGAAGCTGCATACTCCACTCGAATAGGGAGTGATCAAGCAGTGGAGACCTTACCTCCAGTGACGACGCCATGCTCATTCGATCGACTTTGACGAGCATATCTCCGATCAACTCACCCTGCGTTGCCGTGTAGAGCAATCGATTCAGGCGAGACGCGTCCGGTCGGTCGTACCAGCCCCTTAAGTGATCGGCATCAGCGACCCGCAGGCAATCCTGCAGTTTGTTACTTCGATAGAGCTGCTCGCGAGTTTCACGCTTGACCTTGGATGCCCAACGGGCGTATCGATCAACTGGATCCAGATCCGCACCTCGCAAGAACTCACGAATGACTCGCCCACGATTCGTGTAACCGGACGACTCCGGCACGCGATTCATGACGCTCGGCAGCCAAGAGCGGCGAATGATCGATGGCAGGCATCCCATCCACTGCGCCATGCGATCAGCGGCAAAGATGTTGTAGCCAGCGAACAATTCGTCACCGCCATCACCAGAAATCGCCACGGTCACGTGCTCTCTCGCCATGCGACACAGGTGGTAAGTGGGGATGGCAGAGGTGTCGTAGAAGGGACCGTCATGGTGACGGATAAGAGTGGGTAGCAGCTGCTCAACTTCGGGTTCGACAATGAACTCGTGATGCTCGGTATTAAATCGCTCCGCAATCGTTCGAGCATACGGAAGTTCCGAGAACTCCTCATCGGCGAATCCGATCGAGAATGTCTTGATCGGCTCTTCGGAAAGCTCAGACATCAAAGCAACAACGACGCTTGAGTCAATCCCGCCGCTTAAGAAAGCACCAACTGGCACATCGCTCACCAAACGTTTGCGAACGCATTGGCGAATACGTGCGAGCCCCTCATCAATGGCGTCGCTTGTGTTCAGATTCGCTGCCGTAGACGATTGCTCGACATCCGCGTGATCCCAATATCGGTGAACACGGCCATTACCGTTCTTGAACTGAAGCACTGACGCCGCCGGCAGCTCCTGAATTGTTTCATAAAACGTTTCGGGGGCGGAAGTGCAGCCGAAGGTCAACATGCGATCGATGGCGGACCAATTGACCGAACGCTGGATGGATGGATTCTGCAGGACAGATTTGATTTCAGATCCGAAGCTGAGCTGGTTCTCCGCCTGATGATAAAACAGCGGCTTAACGCCCAGTCGATCACGCACTAACAGAGCTTGTCGTTGTCGCCGATCCCAGACGGCAATCGCGAACATCCCCTCCAAGCGACGTGCGAACTCAATACCGAATTCCTCGTACAGGTGGGCAATGACTTCGGTATCTGTTTCCGTGCGAAAACGATGACCGCTCTGAATAAGCTCACTTCGCAACTGCTTGTAGTTGTATATCTCGCCGTTCAGCGCGACGAGTACCGAGCCATCTTCATTTGTGATCGGCAGCTGGCCTGGTCTTAGATCGATCACAGCGAGACGGCGGATTCCGATGATCGCCTGCCCGGCATCCGCAACACAGCTCTCGTCCGGTCCGCGATGCTCCAACGCGGCACACATGGCAGCAACGGTGTGCGTCGTGCCTTCCGGGAGAGGTTCGCTAGAGATGATTCCAGTAATGCCGCACATAGTTCAATTCAGCTGGCTGTAGGTTGCCAAGGTTGCCTTCACACATCGATCCCATGTGAATCGACTGACTCGTTCTAATGCCCGCTCGGTAAGCTGCGTCCGCAGGTCGGCGTCCGCCAATAAGCTAGAAATGCAATCGACCTGTCCATCGATGTCATCCGGGGCGTGATACAAGGCTGCATCGCCCGTCGTTTCCGGGATCGATGTCGCTCGAGATGCCACGATCGGCACTCCGCACGCCATCGCTTCCAACAAGGTGCTGCTAAACCCTTCGTGGTAAGACGGATGCAGCAGCAGTTCGGCGTGGTTGTAGAGGAATAGCAAGTCGTGGAACCGTTGAGCACCGACAAAGACGACGTGGTCCGTGAGGCCCAAGCGGTGAGCCCTTTCCTTGAGCCTGCGAGCATGGGGAGTTCGATCGTTACCGGCCAGCACCAGTTGAAGGTCCCGTCGGCCCAATCGATCGAAGGCACGAATGGCCGCTTCCAGATTCTTCACTCGCACAAGATTCGCGACACTCAACAGGAAAGGTCGGTCGATTCCTTTGGACAGTAACCGCCGTTGAGCTTGATCATGGTCGAAGAGTACGGGTCGAAACCGAGGATCCACGCCATTATGAATCGTCTCGACTCGATCTTCCGGCAGACCGAGAAACTCGATCAGACCCTGGCGGATGTAATCGGATACCGCAATCAATAGATCGGCGCGTCGATAGGCACGCCCCGCCGCGTGACTCCAGTACACCTGATCGCTGAACCGTTGCGGATATTGCCCTACAAACTGACCGACGGCAGGGACGCGGTAGACGGACTTCACAGGACAATAGATCGGTCCAACATGTTTGAGACTGTGATAGACATCACACTGGCGACTCTTCAGATGATGCGGCAACATCGTCTGTGACCACTGGAATTCCAGAAGTCGATTTCGAAACGGTACCTTAACGAGAGATCCTACCTGATCAACCGTTTTCGGGTATCGATGCGACACGAGTTCGATCGTATGATCGTGCTCGATGCAGGAAAGATTCCGAAGGAACCCTTCGATGAAGGTGCTGGCACCGCTACGTGTCGTGTATCGAATGTCTAAACAGATATGCACAGTTGCTTCAAAGTCGTTCGTCGAGGGTGCTTAGAGCCATCCGTGTTGTTGGTACCATTGAGTTGTTTGCCTTAAGCCGCTTTCCAAATCCGTCGTCGGTGAAAAGCCAATTTCACGCCTCGCCTTGCCGGTATCGAAGGCCCGATTCTTGACGAAGAATTCAACGCGGCGACGGTGCAAGGGAGGCTCAACGGCAAGCGCACGACAAATTGCTTCGCAGCCGCGTGCCGCCATGAGGACGGGGCGATACGGCCAGTTGGCATGGCGGAGTTTGACTTGGGTCGCGCTGGCTACCTTGCCACAGAGTTCGTTCAGTGTTACGTATTTCGGTCCGGCAAGAATGTAGGTTTGACCGTCCGACGATTCCGTTTGGGCACATCGCAGAAAGCCATCGATCAAATCGTCGATATAGATCAGGTGAAACAGAACATCGCCGCTTCCAATCATGCGAAATCGACGTGACTTGATCATGCGAAACAGTTTGAGGAAACGTCGATCACCCGGGCCGTAGATGCCAGAGGGCCGAACGACGACACCACGAAGGCCCTCACGCAGGGCTTCTTGAACAAGCAGTTCGCCCTGAAGTTTGGTGGTTTGATAGATGTCGTTGGGGCGAAAGTCGGCAGACTCGTCAGCCGGAATCTGTGCGACATCCCCGTGCACGCCAATCGTGCTGCAGTGGATCAGGCGTTGCGGCTTGCCCTGACCAGTGTTTTGGCGAATCGCTGAGATAACGTTCCGCGTGCCTTCGACATTCACCTGTCGATAGACGTCGTCGACGTGCCTGGCTGATCGATAAAGAGCGGCCAAATGAAAGACCAGATCGACATCCGATACGGCTCGCGATACGTCACTCGGATTAAAGATATCGCCTTCGATGAGTTCGACACCCGCGGGCACTGACTGTTGAAGGTCCCGCCTGGGTCGAACCAAACCGCGCACCCGGTACCCCTGACTCAGGAGCCTTTCGGCAAGTCGGTAGCCGGTGAACCCGGTAACCCCGGTTACGAGTGCGGACTGATTCATCTTGTCAAAATGGGACGGCATGTCTCTGGTTGTGGATTCAGCTGCCTGTCTACTTCTCCATAGAACGAAACTAATTTGTCCTCGGCCATCTGTACGTTGAAGTTTTCCTTCAAGTGCTGGCGAGCCCGTTTGGCCAATATCGACCTGAGCGACGGATTGATCAGCAGGCGGTCAAGACCTTCGGCCATCGACTGGCGATTCGGCTGGACAAGACACGCGACGCGATCGTTCAACACCTGAGTGTGAGATACAACGCGCGTCGCCACGATCGGTGTTCCGGAATCCAGATACGAATAGATCTTCATCGGCGTGTTACAGCCGTTCAGTCGTGGGGAAACAAGAACTTCGGCGCGCTGGAGGTAATGTGGGAGCTTATTGATGCGACACGCCCCTAACCAATGCGTCCGCCCTTGGACATCCAGGTCAGCCGCACGTTGTCGGTATTTCGTGATGTCTTCTGGGGTTCCACCAACGATCACCAGATGTGATGTTGGCTGGCGTTTGACCAATTCCGAGAATGCGTCCAGCAACAGGTCAATGCCCTGATACGGCTGAAGGTTGCCAACATACATCACCACAGGACCGTCCAAGTCTGGCAACAGTGCTTTCGTGGCTTTGCCTTGACTAACGCAAGGACCGCGCGAAACCAGGCTCACATCTTCCACACACGCAACGGGGGTCGTCGGCGAAACATCGACGACAAGCTGCTGCAACGCCTGGCAGACCGTAAGGACGCCGTGACTGTCACGAATGGCCCTCTTTTCAAAGAACCTGGCCGTCGACTCAAACGGACGTAGAAGGCGAAACCGATCAATCAGCTGTTCGGGCAGCGAGGAATCCATGTCGTAGATGTAAGGCAATCCCCACAACTTGTTGAGCAGCCATGCGATAAAGACCGACTCCTCGACTGCGTGCACGACATCCCATCGGTTACGGCGACATAACGACAGTGCCGCAAACAGCATGAACACATCACAAATCAGCTTTCGACACGAAAAGCCGGGTGGAACATTGTTCACCCACAGCGGTTTGGGAATGCGGTGAATGGTGCAGTTCTTAATGCTTACGTCATCACCCTCATGCAACGTGAGCAGATGGACTTCGTGCCCCTGTTGCCCCAGCGTCTGGAGCAGTTGGCGAACTGCGATCGGTGTGCCACGAAGCTGGAAAAACGGCTGTGGTGCGAGCAGCAGGATTCTCATCGATAGGTCACTCCCGCTCGGTTTCGATTGTTGGAGTCCGCGACCTGCCGATCATAGGCAGAGCTTCGTTGTGCCATCACAATCGCTGGTGATCCCCAACGCTGGGTCGCGCCCACACACGTGGCAAGGCGTTCGCACACATAGCTCAGTGGTGCACATCGCAACCCGCGATGTAAGGCCATTGGGAACAGGAATTGTCTACGTACGGATACAACACGGTAGGCGGAATCACGAAAGCATTGCTCGACCTCACGTTCCGTGTGGCATCGGTAGTGACGTGTGCTGCCTTCGATTGCCAACTTGATAGGAAAGAGCATTCGACCAAGCGCGTTAACACTTCTGCGTTCCGTGTAATCGACCACCACCGCCGATCGCGACACTCTACAGAGCTCTCGAATCAACTGGGGCCAAGCGTTGACGTGAGCCATTAGCCGAAATCCCAAGACCACATCGAACGATTGATCTGGGAATGGCAAATTCAGTAGCGATCCGGTAGCAAAGTTGTAATCATCTCTTGAAATGGACTTGTCCAACTGCCGCCGACACGCCAGGCTGCTGCCCAAGACCGTCACGTCGTACCCATGACGCGTGAGCGGAACGGCTAGTTGTGCATGACCGCCACCGACATCCAACACCTGCCTGCCACTGCTGCGCAGCAGATCTAGAACGATCTCCGTTTGTTCATTCAGCAGGAACCGACCCACGGCGCCGCCGAAGCGATCAGCGTAGACATCGGATGATGCGGCCACATCCGGCATCTCCTGATCTCGCGTCGCATGTTCTGCGCGCTTCGTGCGTTCTGTCTGCAACACAGTCATATTGGTCGGTATTGGTAAACCACGATTTGATTTCGGCGATGGTCGAAGCGCGGTCGTTCAATCGTCGTGAGCACGACAAATCGTTCCGCGAGCCAACGCTGTACAGCTGGTGTAAAGGCGCGGCGGTCCTCGCGTGACACGAGTACCAGTGGGCGTTCTAAGCGAGTTGCTTGTTCAATCCGCTTCAACAGATTCTGCTGAACGGGTGATCCATTGGCTGAAGGCGGTGAACTCCAATCCGTGACTAGATTCAGCTCTGACACATCCACTTGTTGCGTGGCGTAGTGCGTGTAAAGTGCATGGGCCGAGCAGATGACGATGGGGTCGACTAGATTCAGCTCTTCGACGAAGGCAACAGCCGATCGATAGTCGCAGTGGTTACCGTCGCGTAATGTCGACATCAACATCGGCACGTTCAGTGCCAGGAGAGCGACACCCAAAGCGACTTTCAACTGCGGCTGAGTAATCCGTTCTGAAATCGATTGCCAGGTCATTCCGGCCAGAACAAACAGCGCCGGCGTGGCCGCGAGCAAGTATCTTGGCGCAACTCCTCCACCCACCTTTGCAATCACAATGTACGGCAGTGTTGAACACAAAAGAAGCGTCAAGAAGAAGACCTCGTCCCGGTGATATTGACGCAGCGGTTTCAGGAGTGGCAGCAAAGCCAATGCCCAGACCTGCATTCCGGTAAACGCAACGAATCCAAACAGAACTTGCAACGGCTCGTAGTTGCCGAACTGACCGTGCCGAGCTTGGACCCATCCGCGGAAAGAAGGAGCCGCTTGAAAACACACCACGGCGATTGCGACGGTGATCGTGATCGCAACTCGATATCGATACCGCCACAAAGTCGCCGTCACCTGGTGAGGATCAATGAACAGGGCCGTCGCGGCGGCAGCACAAATCCCCGCTGGGAACAGAATAATGGCGGTCGTATGCGCGGCCATGGCCAATAGCGCCGTGACGCCGAACGCGACGAGCCACCGGATGCGACGTTCAACCACACAACGGTGTAAACAGAAGACGCTGATCATCGACAGCAGAACCATCAGTGAGTAAAAGCGACCGAATTGCGATAGCTGGAAGAACCAAGGATTGGCTGCAATCAGCAGGGTCGTAAACCAGGCCACCGATGCTCCGAACATTCTTCGTAGCATCAAGAAACAAACCGGTGGGACTGCGCCAGCAGCCAAAGCAGCGGGCAGTCGAATCGCAACCTCGTCCGACAAGTTCAGCGACAAGACATGGTGGCAAATCAGATAATACAACGGCTTTTCATATCTCAGTATTTCCGAGACCGGCTTCAGCGAATCGCGCAGGGTATAGATTTCGTCCAAGTCCAACGACCATCGCCCGATGTTGGCAATGTAGAAAACCGCCGGAAGCCATAGCATCGTTAATGCGAGGCGGTGAGCGATCGATGGATTTGAAACACGCTTTAACATGATGTGATTTGCCTGAATTGCTTCGTCGATCAGGCGTTCGAAGTTCTAGTCATCAAAGTTGAGTTCCTACGCAGATCCTGTAGCTCACACCGAGAGCGCTTTCGGGGCCGTCTCGGCTTCGGTGCCGATGACAGTGATCGGCGCGACTCCACGGACAGTTGCTTGAAGCCCGTCGGCAATTCCGCCTCGTGCGTGCCATCCCAAAAGAAGTCGCGACTTTTCAATCGTGTAACGACGTCGTGCCAATGCCGATCGGAATCGGTACACCGAAACCGGCGAGGATCGGCGTAGCAGCGTCAACATGGCTTGAACCGCCAAGGCCAACGAGTAGATCGCCAGACGTGGAATGTAGATTCGTTTAAGCGACTGGCCGGTCATCTCACAGTAGGCATCGGCCAGTTGGTTTTGAGTCGATGTGTTTGGATCGACCAGATGGATGATGGATCCGTCCGTGATGCTACGTCCCTCGGCCGTGATCAACGCATCGACAAGATCCTCGACATTGATCAACGGCACTTCGAGTTTGCCATCACCGAATACGATCAGCCAATTTCCCTTACGCTGACCGACCCCCGAAGAGAGCAGCGGAGCGCCCTGGCCGATCACTTCACCGGGCCGGACGATGACGGCCGGCAGATTGTTTCGGACGACAGCGCGGGTCACGACTTGCTCAGCTGCAAGTTTCGTCTGAGTGTACAGACCACGTTTTTCGGGTTGCGGTTCGAGCGGCCAATCCTCGTCGATCGGACGCTTATCTGCGTGCAGCGAGTGAAGAACGCTCAGCGAGCTAATGTAGATCAACTGCTTGACGCCGTGTTTCAGCGTGCTGTTGACGATGTTGGTCGTACCCGCCACCGAACCACGCTTGAACTCGTCCGCCGCACCATGAATCACACCGGCGATGTGATAGACAACCTCCGTGCCAGCGACGGCTCGATCAACAGCCTCGGGATCGCCTAAGTCTCCGATCATGACCTCGACCTGCGGATGATTTGCGATGTTAGCTGATGGTGGTCGTCGGCAGAAAATGCGAACGCGTCGCCCATCTCGCAGCAGACGGTTCAGCAAGTGCCCACCGATGAATCCTGTCGCTCCCGTAACCAGCGTCGTTGCTGCCAGCGACGTGTCACAGCTGACTTGAGCAAGTCTCTTTTGCTCGTCAGCATCTGTCGCTACCTGCTCGAGCCAATAGCCAACTCGCTTGGCGTCTGCGGGGCCCGCCAGGGGTGGCACACCCTGTTGCAGACTTTGATAGAAGTTCTCGACCATTGCCTGCAACCCGTGATACCGGCGGATACGCCCCGTCACGATCTTTGCCATGTTCACCGGCACTTGAACCGCTGTGTGCACGCCATCTTTCAACGCATTGGCAGCTCGACGAGGATGCTCGGGAAGCCGACCTTGCCGCTTCAGCGTGACCGCCATGCCGAAACGATCCAATTTGATGGTTCCTTCAGTCCCGTGAATCAAAATCAGATCTTGCAGTGGGCGACTGTTCCACGAGATTCGCAAATGCGCGGATCCGCGGTCGCATTGAATCATTGCCTGCCATTCGTCGAAATGCAGTAGCGAGTCGTTACCCAACCGCTCGAACATCCACTTCACATCGCGAATTGCACCCAAGTAGGCTTCGATCTGATAGAGCGAGTGAATACCCAGGTCTCGAAATGGATTGCCACCATCCCGAAACACATCAGGCATTGGACCACCTTCATACGGCGGACGATCCTGGCTTCGCAGACATTCGACCGACTGTACCTCGCCAATTTTGCCGTCGGCAATCAAGCGACGGGCCTGCTGTGTAAACGGGTCGAGGAGCAGCGAATGATCAACACCGACGGTACAGTCGTACTTGTTCGCCGCCTCGATGATCCGATCGAAATCGTCGATGCTGGCGGCAAGTGGCTTCTCGACAAACACATCGCATCCGTGCTTCATGGCGTCAATCGCCAGGTCGGCGTGGGCGTCCGGAGGAGTCAGCACGTGAACCGTATCGACTTGTCGAAACAGTTCATCGGCTGACTCGAAAACGCGTGGTAGTTCAAAACTTGCTGCAATCTGTTCCGCCCGCTGCTGGTCGCAATCGAAAATGCCCTCGATCTGAACCGATTCCAATCGCTGCAGCGCCTGGATGTGGAATGGACAAATATGTCCGGCGCCAATAAGGCCAACACGAAATCGCCGGGTGTTGTCGCTATTCATCGCTGTTATCTTTCTCTGCTTGTCGAGATCGAGTTGTGAAAAGTCGTCCAAGTCGACGCCGCGTGACCGCATCTGACGAGCCAATCGAGGTTGTCGCGTAGCACGTGCCAAGTGCGAAACCGATCGTTCCATCGCACACCTTTGTCCATCAAACAATCGTGAACGCGTCGAATGCGATGGTGTGCCTCGCAAAGTCGAACCAAGGGCAATTCATATTGAATTCTGCAATCGAATCCGCGGCAGAAGGCTTCCTGGAGTCGTCGGATTCGGCTCGCTTTCAAGGAGAGCGAACGAGCCTGACTCTCCAAATAGATCAACATGCCCATCGGATCTGTCAGGACGCAGTCACGTCGATGTGCGAAGAAATCAATGACCACCGCACGTTGATCTCGCACAAGCACATTCCACGGGCCGAAATCACCGTGGCAATCGCTGACTGGCACCGGCTCCCGAATCTGCTTCTGCAATTGGTACAACTGCTTCATCACTCGCGAGTGCAAATTGTCGGGCAGCAACGAATGGGCATACAGCTGAATCATCTTGAGACGATCGTTGCAATGTGCCATCGTTTGGTCGAGCGCCTCAGGACCACCTTCGTCGATCTGCAGTTCGGACTGGAACGACTTCAACCACTGCCCGGTTCGTCGGAAGTGATCGGCCGCTTCGTCCAGTGACGCTGCACTGGCGCTGTAGCGTGCTGCAGCAAGATAGTGGTCTAGCTCTTGGCCTTCGGCAAAGTCCATTACAAGCAAATCGAATTGCGGCAACACCAATCTCGGTCGCGGTACGGGACATTGCAGGTCCGGATGACATCGATCAAGCACACGTTGCAACGCGTTGAATTCGATTTCTGCCGCGTTGCCGCGGCTTTCATAGATCTTGTTTCCCTGAGCATGAATCATCCGCTTACAGACTAGCATTCGAGTCCGACGCTTGAGCCGCAACAGCAGTATCTGGATTTCGGAAAACGGTCGAAGCGTCGTCTTGTGCAGAGACAGTTGGCGAAACTCGTCTCCAAATTCGCGGTGGCACCATTGGATGATTTCCTGGTGCCACGGTTGTCGGCTATCTGTCAGCGATTGAATCATCAGATCCTCTCGAAAGACCAGTGCTGCTGGTTGACGATTGCGTGCCGGCAGTACTCCAATGCCAGCCCGCAGAAAGCCGCAATCCAGAGCCAGTTGTACCGGAGCCCATTGTGTAGCGACGCGCCGAACAGCAGCAGCAACAGCACACCCAAAATGCACGCCAGAGCAACTTCGTGATAAACATAAAAGGCTGGATTCGTTTGCCCCAGACAAAGGCGCCTCAGCCGCAAGGCGTTGGACCACATTGCCCACACCATGACCACGAACGCGATTCCACCAAGGATTCCCATCTCGCCGAGAATCTGACCCGGCAGGTTGTGCGATACCAATCCCACTCCGTCAACGAATGCAACTCGGTACTCAAGGAAGTTGCCAATTCCAACGCCCAACAACGGACGGTCATGGAGCATCTGCATCGCTGCGTTGAATCCTTCCAAACGTCCTGATGCCGACGCATGTGCATTGGCGGGTCCGGCATCCGGGTCCCAAAGAGTTCGCAATCGATCTTTTTGCTGTGTTGGCGTGACTGTCCAAAGGACACCCAGCAGAATGAAACAGCCGAGAACGACACGCAGTAGACTTCCGCGGCCCGATCGCAGAACCAAGGCTCCCATCACGAAAGCACCGAGTCCTAACATCCCGGCACGGCTGTTCGTTAACCAGACGGAGACGAGAGCAACAATGGGATAAACGCAGATCAGCCCGTCATACAAGCGGACCCAGACTCGCCCCCAATGCCAGGTTAGCTGCCTTCGACAGCGGAACAGCAGCAGCCAAAACGGCAACGACAGGACAACCGACATCGCAACCGAGTTCGGTTCGCCGTAAGTTGTCTCAATCCCCAAGAGTCGAGGTACGGCCTGTGCATATTCGTACCTACCGTGAATGAAGTACTCCCAAAGTGACTTCGCGAGATACAACAACATTGCCCCGATGTAGGTCATCACAATCAGGAAGAGATCGCGAGGTGCGCGACAGACAGCGAGGATTAAGTAATAGGCCACAACAACGGTGATGTACTGGTAGAGCCATCTCCACGAAAACTCCGGCTGCCAGGCATTGACTGCAGACAACGTGGCAACGGCGGCAAAGATTGCGACGGAGATCGTTTGCAGATTCCAACGGAACATGCGGCCAGTGAGAGCCACCGCACCGATCATGATCACGGCATAGGTCCGCTCAAACCGAATCTCTCCCAAGGACGGAAACAACAGTTCCCAGGGGCGAATCAAGAACAACACCAGGTAGATCACAACCATCCAGAGTCCCAACGACCGAGACCATCGTCGATTGTCGAGCAAAGAGCTATCCAAGGAGTCGAATTGCTGCTCGTCGCTTGGCAATCGATCCTGAGTCAGCTCAAAGTCGCGTTGGGTTGTAAAGGCGATGTTGCTCATTTCAGGCTGGTGATGTTCTTTCCTTCAGATCACGATTGACGAAGCGGCCTGCGCCACTGCGGAAGTCGACGAGAAATAAGGCTCCAGATGGCTTCTCTTTCGTCGGGTCGGAAAAAGCCCATGCCGGTCAAGGCCGGAAGGAATGCCAAGCCGCATGCCGTGCGGGTCAGCAAGGTTAATTCGACCGATCCCAACTCGATCAGCTGGCTGACATGAAAAAGCAGGACACCCGTGACCGCGACCAAAGCAAGGCGACGAAGTTCGAATTGGATGGGATAGAGCCGTTGGCTAACGGCCAGTAACAGTCCGGAACGGATTGAGATTCCGACGAGCGTCGAAAAGGCTGCGCCCATAAAGCCAAAGCGTGGCAAAAGCCACCAGTTCAACGCAATGATCGTGACAAGCGATAGTACACCGATGCACGTTGACCACAACGTCTTGCGGGTGTAATAGATGCCCACGGAAAAGTGATGTTCGAGTCCAAGCACGACGTAGGTCAGCGCGATGATCGGAACAACGCGATGCGCTTCCCAATATCTTGCGTCCACGATCAGCTGCAACAGACTCTCAACCGAAACGCTCAGCAGCAGGGCGATCTGTGCGGAGACAAGAAAGGCGTAAGTGCAGATGCGAGCGAGTATTGCCTTGACTTCGGGCGAATTCTGCATCACCAATTCCATTCGACGTGGACGCCAAAATGCATTGAACGGAACGGTGACAAAGCGATTGACTACAACGCCCATCTTTTGTCCGGCGGCAAACAGGCCGACTTGAGTCAGCACGAATACGGGATCGCCGGCCACCCACCAGCGAATCATCAGTGGGTTCAAGTAGTTACTCAGCTGCAGGGTCACGGTGGCGGGCACGAGCGGCACGCCAAAGCTCAGCAGACGACGCAGGTGCCGCCAACTCGGCCAAGCCCGGGCATTGGTCAAGATGACAACCGTCATCAGAATGCCAACCGTCGCTTGCACCGCAAATGTTGAGTAGAGAATTCCCCAGACACCTTGGTGGAAGACCGCGACCAGTAGTAGATTCAGACCCACCGTAGCAAGAATCTGAAAGATCGTGATCGTGACAAACGCCCTGGCGAAGTAACGCATTCGCAGGTAGGCATAACCGATCTCGGCGATCATCGAGAACCATGCCGTGAGCATCGCCAGCTGGAGGTAAGGCACAAAGTCGGTAGCGATGCCCAACATTGGTTGAATGTGACGAGCCAACATCATGATCAAGATGATCACCGGCAGACTCAACAAACCCGGGCCCAGGATGATCGTACTGATCAGACGTCGGCGCTCATATTCATCGTCTTCGTCGTAGTAGAAACGGGCAATACTTTCCCCGGTTCCCATCGCCAACATCATCATGGTCATGGTCATGAAGACATCGACCAAGGACATGACGCCAAAATCATCGGGTGCGATGAAACGAGTGTAGATCGGAATCAGCAGAAAGCCGACGATCTTCGAAAACGCCGGGCCCAGCATATAGATCAACGAATGCCGGCCGACGGATTTCACTTCGTTCTTTAGCGACTGTTGCGACATTAGTTCTGCTGACTGCTGGCGACCAATGCCGTGTGTTCACGAGACTGGACGGAGCACAGATCTTGGTAAAACGATTCAAAGCGACGCGTCATCGCGTCAACGTCATAACGACCAACAATCCTTTGTCGGCCAGCTCTAGCTTCGTCCATTGCCTGCTGCGGGTTGGACAACAGATCGACAATGGCAGCTGACAACTGTTCCGGATCCGATGGGTCGACAAGCCGTCCCGTGATGCCGTCGTCAACCAATTCGGTGTTTCCGCCGACGTTGGTCGCCACCACGACCCGCCCGGCCGCCATGTATTCGAGCAACGCGTGAGGCAGCCCCTCTGACTTGGAACACAGCACACAGATGGTCATCTGCCGCAAGAAGTATGCGGTGTCGCGAATGTGTCCATGAAATCTGACACGCTGCCGAATCTTCACTTTGTCAGCCAGATCCATCAACGACTTTCGCAACTCGCCATCGCCTGCCAAATGGAAGGTGGCCTGAGGATATTTCTGCAGTACACGGTAAGCAGCCAGTAGAAAGGTCGATGGATCCTTGATTGGGCGCAGATTAGCCAACACTCCGATGTTGACTTCGCCCGAGAAATCGTCGGCATCGAGATCCGGAATCGCTTCGAACTCATCCAGCGGAATTCCGTTGTCGACCACGCGGACATCGTCTGCTGGTGACCCCTCTTGCTCGATAGAGGCCTGTCGACAAGCCTCACAGTTTGCGATCGTGACATCGACCCATCGTCGCATCAACCGATGCATCCATAGATCAAATCCTTGGAGCCAGTAGCCCACGTCGTATTTGGTTTGCAAGATCTTAGGCACGCCCGCCAGGCGCGCGATCGGCACCGCAAAATACGTGGGATCGGCGTGATGAACTTGGACGACATCGATCTGATGGCGTTTCAAGTATCGATAAAACTCTGCCGCGCGGGAGAATGTCCGAATGGTCTTGAGATTCGGTAAACCCAATCGCAAGACCTGACAATCGGCGGGCTCGAGTCGTCGAGACGTCTTGCTACGACCGTCGATAATGCACAAGTGCGGCTCAACAATCGTGCGATCAATTCGTTCTAACAATCGAATGATCCACAACTCCGTGCCGGCGGGCATCAGATTCTCGATAACAAAACAGACCCGAACGGGTCGACGTATAGCGGACATTTGTGACTCGTAAGATGCCTTCATTCAGTGGTCCGTCATTCAGTGGTCCGCCGTTTGGCGAATGCCCCGATGAATGTTTCCTGCAGTATTCCCACGCCAGCCCCAATGTGGATTGTTGCGAACACCATCGGTAGCCAGGTCACCAACTTCCACTGTCGTGACCGAGCGGCAATCCGAAACGATTCGAGGATGACGATCGATGTGTAAATCGCTAAGCCCAAGAGATACGGATAGATCCATCGCGAATCGATCGAGGCGATAACCATTCCGCCGAGCAGTCCGGCTACAAACAATGCCGGTGCGAGTGTTTTCAAGCTGACGCTGCTGCGATGCTTTCGCCACAGTCGAATGCGTCCACGGCCGTAGCGAGCTAACTGATGGAAGAGTCCGGTAAACGTCTTACGCGGCTCGTAGTGAACCGTCGAACGCGACGAAAGGAAACACGTGAGTCCGGCCTGATCGGCTCGGTAGTTGAAGTCCACATCTTCGCAAGCGTCGAATGATTCATCGAAGTAACCGATGCGATCAAAGACCTCACGTCGGTACGCCACACCGACGCTGGTCGCCGGTACAAACCGATCCTCGTTGGTGTAAATGAAGGAATCCGGGTGATGGCCCAACGTCGAAGCCCGGGCCGCACCGATGGCTTCTTGGAAGACCGTGGGGTCAGCGGCTTTGAGCGGTTGTGGTCGTCCCACCACATCCGCTCCACTGCGATCGAAAGCTTCTACGAGATAACGAAGGTGCTGCCGGCTCGTCAGTTCACAGTGGCCGTCCACGATCAGAACGACATCGCCTCGCGCCTCGCGCACGCCGATATTGCGTGCGGCGCTGGACCAACGACGAGGATTCTCGATCAATCGCACCATGTTGTTAGTCTTTGCGAATCGAGACACGATCTCCCGGGTTCGATCGTCGGACTCGCCGTCGACCACTAGGATCTCATAGGCGTCGCGAGGATAGTCCTGATCAAGCAACATATCCAAGGTTGTTTGGATGTTGTTTTCTTCATTGCGTACCGGAACCACGATCGAGACGAACGTGACAGTTCGCATCTCGTGCTGAGACGACAGATCGCCGACAACTTCTGAAGGGTGTCTCACGAGTCGCATCCTAGAAGGGGTTGATTGAGATCACGCTGCGGTGTGCGTCACGGCCACCGCTGCCGTAGGAAGGCAAGTCGGGAAGTGAACTAAGTGAATTGAAATCGACGTCAACTCGCAAGCCGCGCGTTCAGGACGGGGAGGAACCGCCGCAGGAACTCTTCAGCACTCGCTTCGGATTCATCGCCCGCGGCCGGAAGCTCGTAAGTCAACTGCAGCTTGTATAGGACAGGCGAACCCGCGACGGACCAACGCGGTAGATCCGGCGCGACCCAGTTGTCCTCTGCTTTCCAACCGTAGTAGACGTTGAGCCGACGTTCGGATACATCGTTGGACTGAAACGTAACCGTCCAGAAGGAATCGTTACCCTCGTCGTGTTTCACATCGAGACGTTGTCGCTGTTGGATAAGCGTGTAGTTGGTCGACTCAAAGCAAATCTCCGGTACATGGACGGAGATCTTCGAACCGGGACCGACCATCACGGCGACTCTCACGAACTGGCCAGTTTCGCTGTTTCGATAACCATGGTGCAGATAGCCGCGGCACTGGAGCAGCTCCAGCGCAGAATCGCCAAGTGGATAGCTTCCTTCGCGTCGCCAGGGGCCGAAATGATCGGGCAGATCCTGGAGACGTTGTGCCGCCTGATCCATCTTCTCGTCAATTCCCCACAGACGACTCATGCGACCGTGCAGGATGCCCGAGCCGAGTGTCAGCAACGCGGCAAGCAAAATCGGAAACGCCATGTTTCGACGGATGCGCGGTTGAGGTTGAATTCGATGAGAAGTGTTATTCATGAGTTGCCGTATCGTGTTGCTCAGTCGTCGCTTCTTCGATCGCCGTCTGTGACTGAAAGTCAGCCATCCAGCGGCGTTCATATTCGGTCAGGAAAGCCTGGTCGATCCCCAATTCAAGTGCACGTCGCCACGACTGGCTGGCGCCCGTCAACTCGCCCAAGCGTTCCTGAGCAACGGCCAAGTGGAAATGGAACCGAGGATCCGCGCCGTCCGGCAGTGCAACGGCTTGCTGCAAGAGGTAAGCCGCATCTGCGCTCTCACCGGCCTGCAGCAGCAACACGGCCTTCGTATCGAGCAGAATGGCGACCGGTCGACCGGCTACCGAAATAGCCTGGTTGATACTCGCCATTGCTTCGTCACGTGCCTCTTCGCGGTCGGCCAGAATGGCTGCCAGATTGTTCCACGCCAAAACGTAGTGAGGTCTCAATTCGGTGAGCTCGCGTAGCAGCTGTGCCGCACGGTCTGAATCACCTTCCTTCAAACTCAGATTTGACATCGCGAAATTCAGTTCGGCGCTGTCTGGGTGAGCTGCAAGGATATCCGTCAGTCGATCGCGATACTGGGCGATGAGAGACGAAGTGTCGGAGCCAAGAATCAAAACCTTGGCAAACATAACCGCTTTGTCAGGTACCGGTAACTCTTGTGTGCGACGGTCGCACAGCTGAACCGCTCGATCTAATTCACCGTGTCGTACCCAGTAAAGGGCCAGCAGTTCTTCCTGCTCGGGAAACTGTTCGGCAAGGCGTTGAAACCACTTTTCAGCGAGCGACAACTGATCAAGCGACTCCAACAACTCGGCGACTTGTTGGAATAAGCGTTGTTCAACAGCCGGTCGTTTCGCGTCTTGTTGTCGTGCTCTGACGTAGTCGGCGACGAATGCTTCAAGCTGACGAACTTGCTTGGATTGAATCATCAGCCGCACCCGCAAACTGAAGGCCGGAAAGGATCGAAGGGACAGTGAATCGAGTTTCTCAAGCCACTGACCCGCGGATTCAAGCTGGTCGGTTCGCAGCAGAAAGTCGATAAAACCAGCCAGGTCTCGGCTCGATGGCTCAGGCCTTTCCGCCAGCTTTCGCCAGTGCCGTCGTGCAGCATCCGTGTCACCCTGACGGTCACACAGTTGAGCGAGCATTCGACGGTCCTCGGTACGATGGTGATCGGCCACGAGTTGCTCGAGGATTTCTCGTGCGACCGACAAATCGTTTTCGCCGCCGCGTCGCATCCGCAATGTGGCGTCCAACCGCAAATCACGCGTATCGGCAAAGTCTGCCTCGGTCAGCAACCTCGTCGCTTCAGCATGCGACTGCTGATTGGGAGTCCAGTGCAACCAGGTGGCTAACAGTTGACGCGCTTTGAATTCATGCGGAGATCGGCGAATGACCTCTCGCAGGATTGACTCGGCGCGAGAGCTGTCAAACGGTCGCAAGTAACGTGCGAAATCGATTTGCAGCTCATCGCGGTTTGGTTCCAATTGCAGTGCCCGTACGTACGCCTCGGCAGCCAGTTCTGGCCTTCCCAGCTGTCGATACGCCTGCGCGGCGATCCAATGTCGCTGGTAGAGCGGAACTTCATCGTTGTGTTGCAGTATCGCCAGTGCATCATATGCCTTCTGCTGATCGCCAGCACGAAGATAGAACGAGAGCAATCCGGTCCAAGACGCGGAGTCGGTGGGCTTCAACTGCTCGGCTTCTGCGATCAACACTTGAGCCTCACGGTCACGTCCGGCCAGCAATAGCATTTGCGCCATCCAGATTCGTGCAACGGCCTCACTGGGATGCAGCTCTATGTTCTTGCGACCAACATGCAAAGCCAGCTGCAGCCGATCTCGATCCGGAGCTGATGACCAGGCCAAGTCAAGAAACTGCGGATCGAGCGGTTGATGTTCCTGCAACTGTTGCATCCACTCGTCGGCCTCGGTAAACCGACCTTGCTTGTGCAACAGTCGGACGAGTCGCAAGTACACGTTCCCCTGCTTCAGTCCCGCTCGCAGTACGTTGGCGTAACCGGTGATCGCTGTATCGTCTTCCCCACTCAGTTCGGCAAGTCGCGCCCGCAGCAGATAGCTGCCTGTCCACCAAGGTCGGCGTGTTCGAATTTCATTCATCAGCTCGGTGGCGTCGGCAACTTCGCGACTATCCACCGACGGGGCAGATTCCAGCAGTCGCTGTGCTCGAAAGAATCTCCAGAGGACTCCGTCGGCACCTTCCGACTCACGCAGCTTCTCGACCAAGCGATCGGCTTCAGTCCAACTTTGATCAAAGACGGCCAACTCGGTGAGCTGTGCCAAGATATCCGCTTGACTCGGATCCCGTTCAAGCCGCTGGTACAAAACGCGACGAGCGGCGTCGTGATCGCCTTGACGATACGCCAACATGAGCCGCACGCGATCCACAGCCGCTTGAAGGTTCTCCGGCGGCGTTCCGATTTCGCCTAAAGCTGCCTCGGACTCTTGATATTCACCGCGGCGAGCGTGCAACACGGCCGTGTAAAGCTTCAGCAGACTCGGGTCATCACTCAACCGACCCACTCGCGCCAGAGCACGATCTGCATCGGCCGTTTTGTCCAAGGCGTCATACAGGAAGATCAGGCGAGTCCACAACGATACTGAATCCTCTGCGACCGACTCTGCTTCGCGTAGCAGCGGCAGCACAAGCTGTCGGTAATTCGGCGGCTGACTGGCAATCAGTTCCGTGGCCTGCAGCAATTGAATTTCCCACGATTGGGGCATGGCCTCTCGGGCTGTTTGCATAGTCTTTCGCAGCTTCACCCAATCTCGCTCAGCCGCAGGTCGACTTAGTTGATCTCGCATTTGCAGCTCGCACAGCATGATCCAAATCGTTTCGGATGCATGGGGCTGCTCGGTTGCCTGCTCGCAAAGCATGATCGCCCGATCACGGCGACCGATCCTATTCCAAGCTCGAGCTGCCCACAGGCGTGCCTCGTTGGATCTTGGCCAGACGGCCATAGATCGTTCGTAACTGTTGGCGGCATCCTCCCAACGCTGCAAACGTGCGTAGGTTCGTCCCAGGAGCAACCACGCCTGATAGGTCGTGGAATTCTCGGCTGACATGCCGGGGACCGTTGTGGCCGTCGTCGTGATTCGCCTGAGCATTGAGATAGCTTCGTCGAACTCGCCTTCGGCGATCTTCAATTTGGCCTGTAGCAACTCTTTTGACTCAACCGCCCAGGCACGTTGTGTCTCACGTCCGTCCGCAACTAAGCGATTGATATAGCCACCGATCCGGTTGATCGTAATGCGTGCTTGGCTGCGCTGATCGAGTTGGATTTGTGCATCGGCGACACGAACAAGCAGCGACAACTGCCCAGCGTCAACGACTTCGATCGCCTGTTCCCAGATTTCAATCGCCGCTTCGCCCTTGTCCAAAAACCACAATGCATCGCCCAGGCCAATGTACCCTCGGACGTCGTTGGGAGTCCGCTGAACGACACGGCGAAATAATTGCTCCGCGTCTTGAAAGGCTCCGCGACGCCTTGCGTCGTTGGCAGCCGTCAAAATGACTTCGGTTCCTTCTGGATCGGCCGCCATGGCTCGCAGCAGGTCCTCGCTTGCTCCAGGCAGGCCATAGTGCAGGCGATACCGATAGCGGGCGAGGTGAGCCTGTTTCTGATCGGGATTGCTGCGCACCATTTCATCCATCACGCGGTCCGCTTGCTGGGCACGATCCAGATCTGCAGCCGACCCGATGGTTTTTCGATAGAGCGACACCAGGGCTTGAGCAACGGCCAAGTTCGCCGGATCCCGATCGCGAACGGCTTCGAGTTCCGTCAAGACTTCGGCCATCGCCAAAGGTCGACCTTGGTGATACTGACCGAATCGAGCCAAAGCCCGAATTCGTTCTGCTTCCAGATTTCCGTTTTCGTACTCCAGGCACGTTTCGGCTTCGGTTTGAGCGAGAACGAACTGCTTGGTCTCGAGAAACAATTCGCCCAAACGGTTGCGGAGGTCTAAACGATCCGGAGCAACACCGAGTGCTCGGTAGTACCACTGAATGACAGAATCTTTCTTGGACGGCTCCGTGATCGATTCGTCGTACAACACAGCCAGACGCGTGATAATCTCACTCGATGGCTGATCGGCCGGAATCATCTGAAGATAGCGATAGAGGTAATTGGCTGCCTCACCGGGCTCACCATCTCGCTCCGACCCGTCCGCCCTGGCCAACAAGGCATCGGCGACCCGCGTGAGTTGATGTAGATGCCATGTGTAGAGTGCGGGGCCAAGGACAACTAGCGTGACGATTGAACCAATCAACAATCGCCAGTTGAGCCGACGTTGGCCTGCAATCGGCACGGTCACCGTGCGAGATTCTTGGCTTACTTTTGATGTAGTCGACGACATGGATCGCTAGGCCGATGTAGGTGCTTGATTCTGGGTGGTGTAGGCGTAGCTGCCGTACTTGCGAGCGTATTGACGTGTCGGTACGCCATTCAGGACCGTGCCAACAGGGCGTGCCCCGGTGGACAGAAGACGTTGGAAGGATGTTCGCACATGGGATTCACGGCTGACGTCACGCATCGCACAAACCAATGTCGCGTCAGCGTGCCGTGCCATGACCAAAGATTCGCTGGCGGCAAGTACGGGAGGTGTATCGATCACGATATAGCGATAGTTCGATCGAGCCTGCTCGATGAGGTTTCGAAAACGATCCGATCCCATCAGCTTGTGCGGATTCCTGGTTAGATGACCGGCTGGCAAGATATGAACGTTGTCGCTCCACTGACGATTGATCGCCTCGTCAAGCTCACATTGATTCGAGAGCACATCGGTCAATCCAGGACGAATTTCAATCTGGAAAATGCGATGCAGGTCAGGTGACCGCATGTCGCCGTCAATCAGCAGCGTCGGCAGCCCTGACGCTCGAGCCAAACTTACGGCCAGCTGCGATGCGACACTTGTCTTGCCTTCCCCGGAAACGGCGCTGGAAATGACCAACACTTGGATGCCATCCTCAGCATGCGAAAGAATGAGTCCGGTTCTCAGGCTATCAATGCTCTCTTCGAACAATCCCAGCTGCACGCTGGCCTCGGGGGCATAACCACTGGCCGTGGTTGAGGGTCTCTCGGGAAGCCGAGCAATCTCACCGACAACCGGCAGCATATTGGCCGTTTGCAACTGATCAGCTGTCGTGACGCGGCGAACCGATCGTTCCCAGATCGCACAGAAACCGAACGGTAAAAACAGACTCACACCGATTGCGGCCAGCAGCATCTTCCACGGCACGGTCTCGACCGGTTCATTGGGCACGGTCGCTTTTTGAATCGGTTCAACTCGTGACGGGGCGTACATCTCGGTAGCCAATTGAGCTGCTCGCTCCGAAATGCTGTCAAACACAACTTGTTTTCGATTCAGTTCGGCTTGCTTGAACTTCAGATCCATCGTTTGTCCACCCGACTTGCTGATGTCGTCGACCATGGTGTCGTAATTGGATCGCATGTTTTGGACGACAAGCTTCTGGGTTTCCAGTTGCGTTCTCAAGTCAGCCAATTCTTCCTGGCGTTGCAGGCCGGCCATTGCCTTGAGTTCTTCACGGATTCTGGGGCGAATGGTTTCGTTGAGACTCTTGAGCGTTTCTTCCAGGGCCCGAATGTCAATGGCCAACTTGCGGAAACGCGGATCGCGCTCACCTCGACTGGATGCAGCCGCAACGCGATCTAACATGGCTCGTTTCTGATTCAACATGACCATCACCTCTTGCACTTCTTGTCGCGCGGAGATTTCACGATCGATCAATACATCGGGTACCTCTGGGCTGTCCTCGATGGAGAGCTCAAGCGCCTGGATTTGCGCTGCGATGACGTTCTGATCGATCTGCGCTCGGGAGAGATTCTCTTGGATGTTCTTGAGGGGGTTATCGCTAATGACAACCTCGCTACCCATCAGCGAACCCGTTGAGAGCGTCGGATCTCTTTCAACTAGCGACTTTTGCAGTTGACGAACCTCGGTTTGCAGCAACTTGATCTCTTCGGCTCGCCGACCGCGCTCGTCCTCCAGCAACATGATCACGGATTGAACACGGTCGCCACGCTTTTCCTGACGCAAAGTGAAATAGGAATCAACGATGGCGTTGACCATGTCGGCCGCATCGTCCGGATCGGTTCCTTCGTATGCGATTTCGAGCAGTTCTGATTCGCCTTTTGGAGTGATGATCAAGCCACGCTTCGCCAGCCAATCGACTGGATCTCGCTTGCTGCGGATGTCATCCATGCTGGCGATCTCAGCCTGACTGAGTACTCGTCCCAGAATGAGCGGACTTCTGAGCAATTCGATCTGCGTGTGAACAAACTTTTCGGAGCTCTGCTTACCGGCATCTTCTCGATTTGGAAAGGCAACATAGGGTTGAGTGCCTTTGATCTGAAGCCAAGCCGCGGCTCGATACTTTGGCTCGAATGTGTAGAGCACAAAGGAAACCGCCACGGCGACCAACAGCAGCGTGACCGGCACAAGGATCTTCCACCAATGCGAGAACACGGAAATCAGAAGTCGCAATGAGACATCCGCGTCCGGCTGACTCATGTTGGAGAGACGGCGTCGATTGGCCGCTCTTCTTTCGCTGGTGTGATGTTGCATTACCTGGTTCTTGTCTTCTGACATGAGAAACGTCTCGAAAGGATTATTTGCAGAACTAAGCTTCGGCCCGTCCTCGCCCCACCAGATCCTGTATTCGCATCACGTCGACCTTCACAAGCAGTCGCGTGAGGTAGAGTTGCGCGATCCCGAACAACACGGCCGCGATGAGAATCATCACCCAACCTGCCGCGTCATGATTGAATTGTCGAATGGCTTCTTCATCGTACGAGTAGCGATACAACAAGGCTGTGATCACGATGCGTGCAGCGTTTGCCAATAAAGCAGTTGGTACGACGCAGCAAAGCAGAATTGCTTGTTCCCACAGCTCGCGTCGGGCTGCGATGACGTAGGCGAATGCCAACGCGAACGTGCCGACGAAGATGCGTAAACCAGAACACGCCTGCTCGACATGAAGCTGATGGTTGCCAAGCAGAATCGTTGTTCCCTCAGAGAAGGCAGGCTGTCCCAGGCATTGCAGCACGAAACAGCTCAAGGCTGTTGCCACCCGTTGCAAGGGCACACTCATCAACCGTTCTAACTGAAACGGAATGGGCACCATGAACAGCAAGAACAGGATGGATGGCAACGCCCAGAGCGTCAGTCGTGGGCCGCCCAACAGCATCACGGCCCCGCTAATCCAAACGATCAACGAGTAGCCGTCGAGTGAGTCGAACGAATAGCGAAGACCAACCCAACGAAGCACCAGGCTAAGAAATATTAAGGCCAGCCCCCAACGACTGGGGCTGACGCGAATCGTGCGGAGGTCGGATCGACGCAGCCAGAGAAAAAGAATCGCCAAGGGTATGACGAGGAATCCGTGCGAATAGTCCGGCTCGCGCAACCACAATGCCTTCAAACTCTGAAGAGTTGGACCATAGGCCCAAGCGAACGTTGTCACTAAGACCGCAAGCGATAGAAGAGTGGCTCGAAGACTAATTGTGCAGCTCGACTAGGTGCTAGGGGTGTCCATCTCGAAGGTGTCAAAACGTCCAGCGCGGTGCATCGGGCGGGCCAATGCAAACTTCGTCCTGGTCGGTTGCATCGACGGCCACCTTGGAACTGCACAATCCGTGCCGACGCATTTACAGCGAAAAAACAGGATCACACCGTGGCGAAAAGTAAACGCTGCGGTCAGAGATAAACAAACTTTACTGACCCGCGGGCAGGTGAACGAATTGCTACAAACTGCGCGTTTCAAGACATGCCGAACGGCTTTCGACGCGAGTTGATGGCGTCAAAGCAGCAGCAATACGTTCAAAGCGAAGTGGTGACGTGAACGTCAACCCTGAATCTCAAAAAACATGACCCAACTTTCAGACTAGTTGGGCATCTACCCCTGTCAACAAAATCGTTCACGACCATGCAGAATACGGAACCCTAATCCTTTCACAATTCTTGACTTGAAACCGTCATATGTAATACTCAAAAGTCCTGTATGCTTAACGCATCAATAGGCAAGTTCGAGTCAACGTCGAATACTTTCACCTCCTGTTTCGTTTACGAAACATCATCTCTTGCACTAACACCTTGACGCTATTCCGCGAGATTCACGCATGCCGATTCTTGAAGCTGAACCTGCAGTTCACCCCTGCAATCTTCTGACTGAACTGACGCAAGAAAACGTGGAGCGTCGGTGGTGGGCAGTCTATACCAAGGCGCGACAGGAGAAGGCGTTTGCTCGACACCTGTTGACCATGGACATTCCGTTCTATCTGCCTTTGATTGCTAAAGACAATCTCATACGCGGACGTCGCATCCAATCATTCATTCCGCTGTTTAGCGGATATGTTTTTGTCTTTGGCGACGATGCAGAGCGCACCAAGAGTCTCACAACCAACCGCGTCTCGACGATCCTGCCAGTGGAAGATCAAGATCAGCTGACGCAAGATCTTGTGCAGGTTTCGACGCTTATCGAATCAGAAGCTCCACTGACGGTCGAGAGCCGACTAGCTCCGGGCGATCCGGTCCGCATTAAGTCGGGCCCAATGGAAGGGCTGGAAGGATCGGTGATCACGCGTCGAGGCAAGACTCGACTGCTGGTTGCCGTCAATATGCTCCAGCAAGGCGTGTCGGTTGAGATCGACGACTTCGTCCTGGAATTGTTGAGCTAACGCTCGACTATCTCTCAGAGGAGTTAGCGGAACTTCAGCTGCGAGTCGTCGTCGTTGCCTGTTGCTTTTCCGGAAGCGAAGCGAATGGACCCTGCCGGCTTCGTCTGCTTCTGATCGGAGTCCGGGCCAACCGCAATGATCTTGAACGACGGCAACGCCGCCTTGTTCTGAACGCTTTGGACAGGCTCGCGATTGGCTTCGGGAAGTTCGCTTTTGGTTGACGGAACGGACGATTCAACCGTCATCCTCGCGGGCGGTGCGATGCGGGCCGACCGCTCGGGCAACGACGGCTCGACGGTCGTCTCTGGTTCAAATTCGGGCGTTTGGACGGGCCCCTCGTTCAAGGTTGCGGGCAACTCAAGTTCAACCGTCGGGACGGTGAACTCTTGAGGATCGAGGGTCAATTCTGGGAAGACCATGGCCGTCCTGTTTTCCAGGGCCTGAGTGGCTGGCGGCTGGACACGGAGTTCGGATGTCGATTTGGCCGTCGGCTCAAGACCGACTTGCTCAGGTTCGGCCGGCGGCTGCGGTGGATCATCCGCAAGCTGCGCAGGATCATCGGCAACCTGTGCTTGACTCTTCGTCGTAGCGGCTGTCGGAACCGTTGTGCGGCGTGACGAAATGCCGGAATTCGGCGTGGAGCTCACTTGCATCAAGCTCGGCGCGGTTCGACCAGAAACCGATTGCACGATACTCGGCGCAATGGCAGCCGGCGCGGGCCGCATGTCCGATGGCAAGGAAACATCGGCAACAGGCGTCACGTCGGGAACTTCCGCTCCACCGAGACTTTGTCCGGATTGCGGACGCTGATTGGCCCAACGTCGAGCGATCGACGCTTTGTAAGCAGCAAACTCTTCTGCCTCATCCAATGACGGGTTCTGGGTGACCGACGGACGGTGGCGGAGTCGCGCTGGAGGCCTGGGAGCCACCTTGCGAGTCGGCGTTGGTGGCACACTGGCGCCGCTGCGATCTGGCACAATCGGGGTCTCGCCGGGCAGCGGAGCATCCAGATCCAAGATACCCTCAAGCCCGCTGCCGTCTTGAGCTTCCTCCGGCATCGGTTCCTGCGTGCGTTGTGGCTCAATAACCTCCTCTTCGATAATCTGCTCCGGAGGCGGACAAGCGCTCACACAATGTGCTGGCCAGTTGTACCAACAAGTCGGCTCGTAACCGAAGCAATCGGGTTCAACGGGCGAAGCATGCCGGTGCGTTTTGGCAATGATGCGACCGGTGCGACCGCTATGGAAATAGGATCGGTGGTGGTCCGATACCGTTTGCTCGAAAGTTGTGAGCCAATTGTAATGGGCTACGTGGTACATGCTGGCACAGCCACTTGTGGCCAGAGCCGTACATGCCATCAGAAACAGGCCCATCCAATGAGCGAATCGCCGTTGTCCGTTTTCTTGCATGATTTCACTCTTGCCTTGCGATGATCTTCGATGCATTGGGGCACTCGCGATATGCGACCTGGCGACGAATCTATCCATGGCTATACAACGTTTGAAACTAGATACCCTGGTTGTTGGGATTTCCACCGCCACGAAGCACCGAGCCGGACAGTCGAGTTGCGGTACCCACACCTAACAGCGTGAAGCCCATGATTCGCTCCAAGGGAGCCGTGATCTTCGCGATTTGCGTATCCCAGGCAACCAGTTTGTCTTCGGCAATGAAGATACGGTCACCCGGTAACACTTGGTAGTTCGTATGCGGAGCTGCTCGCTCTGTAATGGCGTAGTAGTCAACCGGAAGAACCTGTACTTGACAGGGATCGTTCGTGGGCCGAGCGATCCAGATCTTCTTGGATGAAACCTGCTCTAAGCCCTGGATTTGGGCGATCGCATCCAGCACCGTTTCGTTTCCGGTAACCGGATATCGAAAGATACCGTCACCTAAACCAGCACCTTGCAGCACGATGTAATAAACCTTGCTGTTGAAGGCCTGAACTGAGACCGAGATCTCCGGTTCATCCAGGAACTGCATCAAATGACGCTCAATCATCTCGGTCGCCTGTGCGACTGTTTGTCCAACGACTGAGACGCCGCCATAGGTTCCCAAATTGACGGTTCCGTCCGGCTGGACGAGGAAGTCGCCAATAATCTGCTGAGAAGCAGCCATCTGTGCGAGAGCGACGGAGACCCCTGGGGCACTCAAGTATTTGCTGAGATGTTCGAGAATCGCTAGCTCGGCCTCTTTGACCGTCATCCCCGAGACACGAACTGTCCCATAGTCAACGCCAAGATTGACAACACCGCCCGGCTCGACGGGAAACATGCCTGAGATCTGTGCTTCGGGCAGAGTTCCAGCGACTTGGACCGAGAGCACATCCAGCGCCCTGAGTCGGTACGGAGCCTTCGGAACGATATGAACACCCTCAATCATCAGGATGTCCGGTGGCTCGATCACGTACTCGGGAAGCACGACCTTCGAGAGTTCCCGCGGCATCGACTGGTAAACCGGCGGCAATCGATCAATGCCAAACGAGGGATGCTTAGGTTGTGTCGCGCGACACCCCACCGTGCTAATCACCAGGCCCGCGGCAATGAGCCAAGATCGTGCGCGAATTCGTCCTTGAATTCCGATCATCTTCCCAACCGTCGTTCTATGTGTTGTTCAGCTTTGGAATCAGAGTCTCTTCTCACCGCGTTCGGATTCTGTTGATCTAGCGTCGAAATCGGAATTTCTCCAACCTTGTGACACTAAATGTTTCGGTTCCTACGCAAATGCTAAAAGACACCGACTGTTACACCCTGTCGGGCTCTTCCGGCGATGTGTCAGGTGACGAAAAGTCAGGTTCGCCGGATTGTGACGGGTGCAATGATCACATCGACTCGGTGATCACTTTGGATTTAAATCGCTCCGGACAGTCGCTACATCCGTTAACTGCCCGCCAGCCTCCGCAATCGAAAAACTTTGACAAACCCGTCCCGGGGCAAGCCAAAGTCGGTCCGATTGGCGGAATTTCTGCACGTTGGCGGGCCGATACACCCCACTAGGAACCCGTATTCCTCGAGGGAAAACGGTTGAGGACCCACGTTCTGCCCCGTAGCATGTAAGTTGGAAGGCGGTTCGATGGCACGGCTAGCTCTGGGAGCATTCGCCCACTTGATCTGGCCGATCGTCAGCTTTCGACCTTAGAGAGGTAGACCCATGAAACACATCACGCTCGTCCTCCTGGTCACGGCCTTTGCGTTACTGCTGAAAAGCGATGCCGCAGCGCAACGAAGGATTCCTCATTATCAGAGAACGCCCAAGGTCAGTCCGTACACGACTCTCTTCCGAGCCGACAACGGTGGGCTTAACAGTTTCATTGGCAACTACACACCCACTCAGCGGCTCCGCGAGTTCGAGAGCAATACGAACCGCGAGTTCTTTTACCAACAACGAGCCGTCGAGCAGGAAGCCTATCGATTGTCGCAAGAAATTGCAGTAGCGGCCGATCAGCCGTCCCAACAGCAAGGCCTGGTGCTTCGTCCGACCTCGACGATTGGCAACCGCAATGTTCGGACGGCGGGCAGCTTCTTACAACATTCACAGTTCTACCCAAACCTGCCGAATCGCAACGGCATTAACAACAGCGGTCGCCCGGGTGGCCGTCGATCACCGATGCCGAGAAGCGGCGGCATCCGTCTGCAACGGTAAGCGACACAGAACTACGAGTTGTCAGTATTGGCTTCACCGGCATCAATGAAACCGTCGCCGTTCTGGTCCAATCGAAGAAACACTTCATCCGTGCCCAGAAACTCCTTGGTACTCAATTCTCCGTCCCGGTTCGAATCCATGTTGATGAACCAAATGGGACCATCAGGCATCGCCGGCTGGACTGCCGCTGGCTGGATTTGTCGGGGCGCGTTCTGCGGCGCAATGTTGCCGCGATCGATCCGAATGGTCATGGCACGTGGTATCTCTGATACGCTCACCTGACCGTCTTGATTCGAATCAAGCTCCGACAACCGGTCCGCCACCGCCCGAAGTTCGCGCGCCGTCAACCGCTGATCGTCGTCCTGATCGATGTAAGCCATCAGAGAGTCGGTCTGCACACCAGCACTAGCTTGCAAACGTCCCTGCAACGCCGACTCGCGTCGCCGCAAGAAAACCTCGGCCTCGTCGCGGAAAAGTCGATCGTCATCGTTCTCGTCAATCCCCACAAAAGGAACATTCGCAAACAGCGGGGCAGCCTGCTGGAATTCAGTCTCATCAAGATAGTCGTTATCGTCTCCATCGGCCTGCTTCCAGATGTTGTCGAAGACATCAAGTTGTGATGATCTTTGATCGTTGCTCGAGAGACTGACTTCGACGTGATCAATCTTCAGGCTCGTAACATCTCCGATTGTCGATTGACGAACGATAGACGCCAGCTCTTCGCGGATATCTCCCAAAACAATGCCCTTGTTGGCACGATCTTGGTCGGATCCGAAGCCAAAGGTCACAGTGAAGTGGGGCGGGATGACGGCGATGCGTTCGATCTCGTCGATGTCGATTTCATCATCGTCATTTACATCCAAGTCTCGAAACGGACCGCCCAGCAGATCGAAGTCCGATGGGACCAGCGGATTGCCAAAGCCGTAACGTTCTTCCAGCAAGAACAGCAGCGCGGGCCAATCGGTGTAGTCCCCCAGCAACACGGCGGACTCTTGGCCATACCGACTTCGCCGATTCGGAGTAGGCATGTCATCCGGGGTGGAAGTCGTCAACTCCGTCGAAAGTAGGGTGTCATCGTCGTTCGAATCCAGATAGCGCAGGCGAATCGCGGCCGAACTTCGCTCCGACTCCGATAGACGTCGATCCTGGTCCACATCTAGCCACTGAAAGACTTCGGAAGTCTTGTCCTCGTCAACGACCACCGATTGCAACCGAAAGATCCGCGAGCTGCCGGCGTTTTGTACGAGGAATCCAGGCACTTCATCGCGATCCACTCGCGAATTCTGGTTGATATCGTAGTTACGGATAATATCCTGCCGCTGTCGCTCCGTATTGATCATCACGTTTCCAAATTGACCGTAGATGAACTGAGGTGACTGAGTCAGTTCATCCCAGGTCACTCGTCCGCTTTCATCTTCGTCGGCCAATTTCAGAACTTCGTCAATCGTCTGATCCATCAGCTGTCGATACGGGAGATCGTCAATCCAAATTGTCAGATCAAAAATCAACGGACCCTGCGACGTAAGCAGTATCAGTCTCTCCGGGGGATTCTCGGGTAGCGCCGGGACTTCGACTTCAGTTGTCAGGCTTGCTTGTTCACCAGTGATCTCCTGCGAGTCGGAGTCGGCGCTGGCGACGATCGTATCCTCGGCATCATCTGCCAACTCGGACTCAGCCTGAGGTTGCGCGTCGCTGGGTTGTTGATTCTCGTCCGTCTGAAGATCCGAATCTGCCGCCGTCACATCGACTTCAGATGAAGGTTCAGATTGCGTCACGACATCTTCCGCGTCGTCACTGGCCTCGGTCGAGTTCGACTCGATGCGATTGACCGGTTTCGGCTGCGACGATTCCTTGCAGCCAACAAGTACGGCAACTGAAAGAATTCCGACCAGCCACCACCGAGTTGTATCGTGTTCGGTGTGAGCAAGTAGCGCACGACGCTTCAGGAAAGTGAATGTCACGACAACAAATCCTGAATGGGTGTACCCTCAGCGATTTTGTGCGGACGTCCCAACTCGGAAACATTCTCTGTTTCGGGGTCGATGCCCACAGCCGCGCAAAGGGTTGCGAGAATGTCCGCCTCAGCGACTTTGCCATCGTCCACTTCCATGCCGTCGCTAGTGGTCTTGCCGTAGACCTGCCCCCCTTGGACTCCGCCGCCAGCAAAGACACACGTCCAGGCCGTCGGGAAATGATCTCGACCGGCCATATCATTGATGCGTGGCGTTCGGCCGAACTCGCCCATCCAAAGGATGGTCGTGGATTCCAACAGGCCGCGATCCTGAAGCTCTCGCATCAACATCGACCATCCTTTGTCGAGTTCGCCGGATAGGCGTCTTACACCTTCGAAGTTGTTCTGGTGTGTGTCCCAACCAAGGCCATCCCCTAGCGTTACCTCGACGAACGGTACGCCCCGTTCGATGAGGCGGCGTGCGATCAAACAACCTTGGCCGAAGCGGCCAGGACCGTAGGCGCGCCGCACGTCTTCGGGCTCTTGAGTGAGATCAAAACCTTCGATCTCGTTGCTGTTCATCAAGCGTAGAGCTTTGCGATAAACGGTGTCCTGAGCCACCGTCGCCGGCGAAGCGCGGCCGCTCAGAAAACCGTGCTGCAGAGTATTCCAGAGTTCGACTCTGCGACTCGCCTGCTGCGTATCCACACGAGTAGGCAGTGTCAGATTTTCAACCTTGAGCTCAGCAAATCCGTTGGCATCCTCCCCGCCCTGCCCATTGGCACCCACCGTCGCAGCCGCATACTTGGGGCCCAAGAAGCCGGGACCGAATGCATCAGGATTTATCTGCGGCGACGGATTAACGCTGACGTAGGCCGGCAACGAATCAGAGGCCAACGACAATTCCTTGGCGACGGCCGAACCAATCGATGGATAGCGAATCGGAGTACCTGGACGACGTCCGGTACGCATGTAATATGTTCCCCGCGCGTGATCGCCTTCGCGAGTGCTTACGCCACGCACGATCGACAAATGCTCGGCCTGCTTGGCTAGCTCAGGCAAATGCTCGCTGATCCGAATCCCTGGCACGCTGGTAGCGACCTCCTTAAACTCACCGCCGTTGGCATGCCCTGGCTTCATGTCAAACGTATCTGTTTGACTCGGTCCGCCACTCATCCACAACAACACGCAGTGCCGCCGGCGTTGGCCATGATCGGCCAAAGCATGGGCCACGGACGGAAACCATCCGCATGAGCTTATCGCACCGACACTGCCCAACATCATCCGTAATGCGTCGCGTCGTGAATAAGGTCCTGACGGCAACAAGAAGTCGCTCATTTCGCACTCCCTATGCAATGGGATCAACGGTAGGCAGCGTCAATGATTCAATTGGTATTCGGCACTATTAATCAGTGCCCACAGCACGTCACCGGTCGCTTGCTTGCGTTCCTGCGTTTCTGTGAACGAATTGAGATAGTCAACAAATTGCTGCTCTTCAACCTCCGAGGGTCTTCTCGACAGCGTGCCTAAGAACAAAATCTCAACTCGATCTTGGTCGTCGAAGAAGGGCGCCGTTAATGACGCCAAGACACCTCCATTGTCGATGTTGGTCATCAGATCCACCTGTTGGCCATTCATCAGATAAAGGACCTGCTGAAGCCCAAGGTCGTACTCCGTTGCATCGCGAGCTGGCGATTGCATGCGAATCAGGAACTCACGTCGTCCGCCGTTCGCTCCCGCAGGAGGTGTCGGGATCCCCAGCGTTTGCTGCAGCGAATCGTAAAGCTGCTCAGGGGTCAGCCTCTTCACCGCCATGCGTTCAAACAATCGAGGGTTACGAGATTCGTCGATGGTCGAGCGGCTTGACTTTCCATACACCTCGGTACAAGCAATCACACGGAACAACTTTCGCATATCGAATCCTGAGCGCACGAAGAATTCACTCAGCTCCGTCAGCAATTCGGGATGCACTGGTGGATTGTCGGGTCCCATGTCATCGACCGGGTCGACCAACCCACGTCCGAAGAGGTGAGCCCAAACGCGATTGACCGCCGCTCGTGCCAGGAATGGATTGTCACGAGACGCCATCCAGATGGCCAGTTGTTGCCGCCGCGTGCCTACGACATCTTGTCGGGCTGGGTCGCCGCTGGGGTATTGTGGCGGAACGATTTCATCCGAATCCGGTAACGTCACCTCGCCGTCGGGCAAATCGACCAGTCGGAATGGGGTGCCCGGTGCTGACGACACCGGCGGGATTTGCGCAAAGAAGGCCGCATAGCCCCAAAAGTCCTTTTGCGTCCAGTATCCAGCGGGATGGTCATGGCACTCGGCACATTGCATCTGAGTCCCTAGAAAGATCCGCGAGGTGCGAGCCGCAAGTTTTTCGGGCTTGCCCTCGAGTGCCTGGTAGAAAACTGCCGGTCCTGCTTCCTCGCTCCCCGTCGCGGAAAGAAACTCGGCAACAACTCGGTCGTACCGCAGATTCGACATGAACTGCTGACGCAACCAATTCTGCAGGCCGACGACGCGGTCCAATTGCGTGAGATCGAAATCCGAAGGCAGAATGAACGAACGCCAGGTGGATGCCATGTGGCTGGAGAAGCGGGGCGACTCGAGCAATTGATCAATCAACTTAATGCGTTTGTCTGGATCCTGATCCGTCAGAAACTTTCGGATCATCGACACCCGCGGGATGACACCATTCAAATCCAGACTTGCCCGGCGAAGGAATTCGGCATCCGTGGCAGCTGGCGCCGGTCGAAGGTCGTCCTGTCGCCATCGCTGCTGTAGCAATTCATCAATGCGACGGCTCATGGCCAGGTCATCGCCCGGTGATTGAGCCGATCCTGATGTCGCTGCGATCCCAAATCCGACGGCACACAGAACGGTGACGATCACTCGCATGATAGCCTCTTCCCTTGGGTAAAAACGTACAAGATCCCAGGGCGGGTTCGAGAACGGATCGACTAGAGCTTGAGCAAGCGGACACCCGGAGAACCCACACCGCCATTCTACTCTGTTCGCCGAAGGCAACCAAATCTTCGCACCAATCCGCACGCCAACGGTGAGATAAAATGCGAGGAATTCTCACTCTCGGCGAGATTTAACACCGGCGGTTGCGCAGGCCTTGAGTTTCAGGACAAAGGCAGCCCCCTATTAGACATTCTTGGGCACGGCCCAGTGCCCACCATCGCGGTAATGCCGAGCGAGCATCGAGTTCGCCTCGTCGTCGCCGATGATCACTTGCCGGTCGATATCCAGCTGAATGGATCGCCCCAACCGGTTTGCCAGATTGCCAAGGTTGCAGAGAGCGGTTGATCGGAAGCCGTCCTCGATCTCCGCTTGCGGCGCGCGATTGGTCTGAATGGCGTCGATAAAGTCCGCGTAGTGATCCTCCTGATGCAGATGCGCGGGGCTTGCCGGCTGGGGATTTTCAATTCGTCGATTTCGATCGTCAAAGACTTCGAGCTTGCCTCGTTTACTGAGGAACATCCGGCCCTTTGTGCCGTAATACTCGGCACCGCTGTCGACGTTGTAAGGATAGCTACGCGACCACAATCGCATTTCAAAGATCAATTGACGTCGCGGGCCGTTGTCGGTGGCCGAAGGGTACTCAAAGACAGCGGTCTGGGTATCGGGGAATTGTTGGTCGTCATCAAAAAAGTACTTACCACCGACTGAGGAAACGAGTGTCGGTAGGGTCTCGACCCCTAGCCCCCAGCGGGCATAGTCGATTTCATGCACACCGTCGTTTCCCATGTCACCGCTGCCGAAGTTGTACCACCATCGCCACGTATAGTGATGGCAATTCCGCCGAAAAGGAACCTCAACGGCAGGGCCGGTCCACAGATCATAGTCAAAGCCGGCAGGCGGTTGGCTGGGCTTCTCACGTCCAATGTTCGCGCGCCGCTGGATGTTCCAGGCCTTCGCAACCAGAACATCGCCAATGATCCCTTCGCGTAGCATTTGAATAGCGTCGGCCGTGAATCGGGAACTCCGCTGCTGTGTACCGTGCTGCACAATCCGTTTGTTGCGACGTGCTGCCTGAACCAACAGTTGGCCTTCGCGGAAATTGTGGCAGCATGGCTTTTCGACATAGACATGTTTACCGGCGTCACAGGCCATGATCGCCGCGGGGGCATGCCAATGATCCGGTGTGGCGATGGAAACCGCGTCAACAGTCTTATCGTCCAGGATTCTGCGCAGATCACTGACCAGCTTGGCACCAGGCGCTTGTCGCCCTGCCTCCGCTAGTCTCAATTCGTCGGGATCGCAGAGGTACACCAGTTCGACATCCTGCATGTCACGAAAACGAGAGAGATGCCCCGTGCCCTGACTACCGACGCCAATCACGGCGACTCGTAATCGTTGTTTGGCGGTGGCAGATGCTTTTTGTGCGGAAAGGGCTACCGCGCTGGTCGCCGCGACCGTCGCACCGGCGGTCTGAAGAAATTGACGTCGATCCTTCCCGGACATGCGACAGCTCCTCTGGCAGAATTTGATCTGGTTGGTTGATGTCAAGCATCACAAGCGTCACTGTAGCAACGTCGTCGCCAATGTTCAACGAAAGTCGAACGGAGCAGCAGACACTGCTATATTGAAACGACCCGTCGCCCGACTAAGTTCATGCGGCAACAACTCACTCGGCAACGCGACGGATCAGGCGCGGTCGTTGGCCCTAGCTACAAGTCACGCATTCCATGAAGAATCCGAGCCGGCAGTTGATTGTCATTGCGTTGTTGACGACCTCGACAGCGAGTCTGCCGGGTCAAGCAACCTGGCCTGAATTCAGAGGTCGTCGCGGCGAGGGACATGCTGAAACAGGTCAATTGGCAACGACCTGGGGCGAGGCAGCGAACGTTCGTTGGAAGACGGCGATCCACGGTAAAGGTTGGTCGTCGCCCGTGATATGGGGCGATCAGATCTGGCTCACCACAGCGACCGAAGACGGCAAGCAGATGTTTGCCATCTGCATCGACAAAAAGACGGGAGATGTGGTGCATGATCAGTTGGTGTTCGAGAACGCTGAACCTCGCTTCTGTCATCCAACCAACAGCTATGCATCACCGACTCCGGCCATCGAAGAAGGGCGGATTTATGTTCATTTCGGCAGCTATGGAACGGCCTGCCTGGATACCACAACCGGCGAGAAGCAGTGGGAACGGCGCGACTTTCAGTGCAACCATTGGCGCGGCCCCGGCGCTTCACCCGTCCTGCACGACGGGTGCCTGTATGTGCCGTTTGATGGGTTCGACGTTCAATACATCGTCGCCCTGGACCTGCGATCTGGAAAGACCGTCTGGCGCAAGGATCGCAACATCGATTACGGGTCTGACAACGGAGACTATCGAAAGGGTTACTGCACCTGCAGCGTGATTGAGCATGATGGACGAGTCCAATTGATCAGCCCTAGCGCTGCCGAGACGATTTCCTATGACCCGAAGAGTGGTGACGAGCTTTGGCGAGTCCGACACGGAGGGATGAATGCCGCAACGCGTCCGATATTTGCCCACGGTCTGATTTACGTCACCAACGGAGATTCGGTGGGACGCATCAAACCATCACTGCTCGCAATTCGGCCGGACGGGAATGGCCGCGTCACCAACACGCATGTGGCCTGGACACAAACACGGAATGTACCGCGACGACCTTCACCCATCCTGGTCGAGGATCTGCTGTTCATGGTTAGCGACGACGGAATTGCCGCCTGCTTGGAAGCCAGAACCGGCAAGATTCTCTGGCGTAAGCGAGTCGGTGGGAGTTTTCGCGCTTCTCCCATCTACAACAAGGGCAATCTGTACTTGTTCGACCTGGACGGAGAAGCCGTCGTAATTCGGGCCGACCGGAAGTTTGAACTGGTCGCCACCAACCGATTGGAAAACGGATGTCAGGCTTCACCCGCCGCCAGCGGGAACGAACTGTTTGTGCGGACTACAAAGCACTTGTATTGCGTTGAACAATAGATCGACGACAGGCCCATTGCAGCGATTCGCGATTCATAGTACGGGTGAAAACAATCGCGCCACGCGACTACCGATCCGGTAATGCGTCGGGAGTTGAGCAATCTCTTCGGCGGTCAGCAACTTCGACGTCGATAGGTCGTGTAGCAACATGCGCTCGACCTCGGTCGCAAAATCACGATCGATCGTAATCACAGAAATCTCGAAATTGAGTCGAAACGACCGATTGTCGAAGTTTGCTGTGCCAACGACCGATACGCCATCGTCGATCAACACCACTTTCTGATGCAAAAAGCCCGGGCTGAATTCGTACATCTTGACGCCCACAGACGTAACCTGCTCGACATAAGCCAGGGCCGCCAATTTGATAAACCACTTGTCCGCCAAACCGGGAATCAGGATCCGCACGTCGACGCCGCGCATGGCAGCGAGTTTGAGCGCATTGATGATCCCTTCATCGGGAACAAAATAGGGACTGGCGATCCAAAGCCGCCGTTGAGCGGAGTTTATCGCATGCGTGAAGAACAGCCCACACGTCTCGTACTCGTCGGCCGGTCCGCTGGGCAGCACAAAGACAATCTTGTCATCCGTCCCGCTTGACTTAGGATGCCAGCCAACTTGGGGAAAGCTCTTTGTGGCCCAATGCCAATCCTCAACAAAAGCGACTTGCGGACCCAGTGCTGCGGGCCCACGAAATTGCACATGGGTATCGCGCCAGGGCGTGAGCCGTTTGTCTTTGTGAACGTATTCGTCACCTACGTTGTGCCCGCCAACCAACGCTTCCTCGCCATCAATCACCACGATCTTGCGATGATTGCGGAAGTTCAATTGAAAGCGATTCCAGCGTCCTTGCGTCGTATTCATGGCACTGACTTCCGCACCAGCCTCCTTCAGTTCTTTGATGTAGCTCGCCGTGATGCCCTTGGATCCGACTTCGTCATAGAGCAGATAAACTCGGCAGCCTTGCTTGGCTTGGGCGATCAGGCATTGCTGCAGTTTTCGACCCAAATCGTCATCATGAATGATAAAAAACTCGGCCAGCACATAGTCACGGGCGCGCTCGATGGCCGCGAAAATCGCGTCAAACGTGTCAGGACCGTCGACAAGCAGCTTCATGCTGTTGTGCCGGGTGAAGGGTAGGTCGCAAAGCTCCTCTAGGGCCCTGGCCTCGCCGATCACCGACCCCAGTTCCACTTCGAACGGCTTCACTCGCTGTGCGACATCGTCGATCAACGCCACGACATTCTCGTCACCCTCGCGACGCGTATGAACATATCCGTGGAACTTACTCCGACCGAAGATCCAATACAGTGGTACGGCAAAATAGGGCACGGCAACGAGCGCTACCACCCAGGCCGTCGCACCTTGCGAGGTTCGCGCCGTCATCACCGCGTTGGCAGCGGATGCGATTCCCAGGATCTCTAGCACAAAAAAGGCAACGGCCAGAATCGACAATCCCTCAATGACCGTTGGCGACGACGAACCTAGGAGCAGAAAGTCGATGACTGAGAGTTCATCTGGCATGCGAGATTCCATCGGTCTTCATCGGTGCCATCGAATCGGCAGCCGACACTTGCTTAACACGTGCATGCCGCGGTGAATCAACCGGGCGGTGGACATTCATAGATTCGATACGTCTTGCTTAGCTTTGCCCCGCCTCGCTCGAGCGTTGCGCGCGATAAGTGATTCGTCTCCAAGACCCACGAAAACTCAGCCTCCTGAACACCCCATTTCCGCACTTCCGGCACCAATCGTGAGACGAGCAAGAGGCCGACACCCCAACGCTGATATTCAGGCAGCACGTTGGTGCTAATCAAACGGATCGTCTTGATTGCTTTCCGATTCCAGAGTAAGCGCAGGAAACCAAACGGGAAGAGTCGGCCATCAATCTTACGAACTCGCGGGTTGTAGTCGAGCAACGCGAACACAACACCGATGGGCTTGCCGTCGACCTCGGCAACACTCGTCATCTCCGGCGCAATGAGGTGCTTGAGCGAGGCCGCCATGTGGTCCACTTCGCCTGCCGACAACGGCACAAAGCCCCATGTTCCAATCAACGATTTGTTGTAAATGTCCAAGAACATACGCACTTCGTCATCGAATCGTTTGCGGTCCATCAACCTGAGCTTGACGCTGAAGCGACGCGATGCTTCCTGCACGATAAAAGCCAGTTTCTCGTCGAGCGATTCGAGCATGTCGACATGGCCCCAGAACGCAAACAGATCGTGCTTCTTGCCAAAGCCATATCCTTCGATGAGCTCGCTGTAATACGGCGGATTGTAGGTCATCATGAACAGCGGCGAACTGTCAAAGCCCTCAACAAGTAGTCCGATTTCGTAGTTCAAAGACGGATTGCAAGGCCCACGTATCGTTTCGATGTTGTGTGTCGCAAACCAGTCTCGCGCAGCATCAAACAGACCGTTGGCTACCTCTTGATCGTTCGTTGACTCAAAGAAGCCGAAGAAGCCGATTTGCTCGTCATAACGCTTGTTATGAGCGTGATTGATGATCGCTAGCAAGCGACCGCACGGTCGCCCGTCATCCAATGCAAGGAAGGCTTGGCCAGTCGCTTCGTCGTAGAAAGGATGTCTAGCGAATCCGACTAATTCTTTTTGGTTCTGCCGCAGAGGAGGGATCCAATGGGGATCCCCCTTGTAGATTTGCCACGGAAGTGTCAAGAATTGCTTCTGCTGGGCTCGTGTCGTAACGGGAACGATCTCGAAGTTCGACATCCATTGTCTCGCTGTTACTCGGATTCTCAATCAACCTGGTATGATCCAACAACCCGCTTCCCGGATCCGGAACAGCCAAGGTTCATCACTCGTGGTCGAACCGCATAGAATATCACGATTCTGCGTCAACACGCACCCCCGGAATTGCCATGGATTATCTCGTCACCGGTGCAAGTGGATTGCTCGGAAACAATGTTGTCCGATTACTGCTCGAACGAGGTGAAACCGTTCGAGTGTTGGCACGCAACACCACAGCGTCGCGCGCGTTGGACGGATTGGATATCGAAGTCGTTCGCGG
>CAJHYQ010000045.1_pt1 | contig 46054 bp, 38 predicted proteins | sample 9198721 | NCBI WGS metagenome assembly CAJHYQ01 (sample SAMEA7708357, study PRJEB35096) | sediment metagenome | biome: marine neritic benthic zone biome [ENVO:01000025]; feature: sediment [ENVO:00002007]; material: shallow marine sediment [ENVO:03000034] sea grass bed [ENVO_01000059] ... | reverse complement strand
GTGAACGAGGTCACAGCAGGCTTGATTCAACCCCGTTGATACAACCCTGTCATGTGGAGGCTTGTTACCACTTTCGTCTAGCGGCAACCAAGTCGTCCTTCTGGTATGATGCAGCGACCGCTCGACTCACCGCTGCAACCTTTCGACGATTGTACGTGAGCCGATACCATTCCTCCATACGCGATCAAGGTGACCGTGGCGACTGACTCTGGAAAAAAATCGGCGGGCCCTTCGAAATCCATATTCAGTCGTCTGGGACCCGGCATCATCTCGGCCTGTGTTGTGATTGGTCCCGGGAGTGTGTTGACCAGCACGCAGATAGGTGCTGAGCATGGTTTTAAACTGGTATGGGTGCTTCTGATCGCCGTCATCCTGATGATGGTCTATATGACGATGGGCGCTCGCCTGGGTGCAATCGCCAGCGAATCGCCGGGTGACATTGTTTCCCGAAAGGCCGGTCGTTGGTTAGCCATTGTGATTGGGATCTCCGTATTCTGCATTTCGAGTTCCTATCAATTCGGAAATAGTCTGGGCGTTCACTCCGCCATCAAACAGTTCGTACCGGGCCTGAGTCAAACGGCGCCGACTGATGCCGATGCATCGAACGAACAAGACTCGTCCACCGAAGAATCAACTCCGCCTCCAGCGTATTCGATGCTGAGCATCGGGCTGCTCGTGGGCTTCAATTTGTTGGCGATCGCTTTTCTGTTTGCGTTTGGCGATCTCTATCGTTGGCTGGAACGGCTGATGATGATTTTTGTCGGGTTGATGTTGGCTGCGTTCTTCATCAATCTGTTCTTTGCCAAGCCTGATCCCGCGGAGTTTGTGCGCGGGTTCATTCCGTCGTTGACGGCGGCGACAGATGTGATTCCCGTGATCGGCTGGATTGGGACAACTTTTATCACGGCCATCGCATACTATCAGGCGTATCTCGTTCGCCAGAAGGGGTGGGGTGAAGCTGAACTTCGGGAAGGCTTGATTGACGCGCGACTTGGGTCGATCATTCTCGCCGTGATTACACTGATGATCATGGCGACGGCGGCTGCGGTCTTCCATCAGGTGAATGGAGTGAACATCATGCCGACCGATGTCGCCGATGTCGGCCAACAGTTGCGTCCATTCTTTGGGCAATGGGGCCAGTGGATATTCTGCATTGGCTTGTTCAGCGCTGCATACTCCTCCTTTCTAGTTAATTCGATGGTAGGTGGCTTTCTGCTATCGGACGGCTTCAACTTGGGATCGGATCCTTCGCGTCGAGTGCCGCGTTGTGCTGCAGCCGCAATTATGATGATCGGGATGACGATCGCGATTGTTGTGATTCGCTATGGATTCAATCCGGTCCCGGCGATCATCTTGGCCCAAGCCATAACCGTCCTTGCTGCACCGCTCATCGGCGCGGTGTTGTGGTGGCTAACCAGCAGTGCGGACGTGATGGGTGATAAACGAAACGGACCCCTCACCCATTTTGTTGCCGGCGTTGGAGTCGTGGTTCTACTTGCCCTATCAATCCATCTGCTCTTCAACAGCCTTATTCCAAAGGTAAACCGACTGAGAGGCGAACCCGAAGCTGTTGCGGGGCAAGTAAAGGTTGTCCGTTCGGACCAATAGCGAAGTGGGCGCTATGGATTTGAGCGTCCGTAATGCTTGTCGGCAAAGTCTAAATAGGCCTTCCAGTCGAAGTCCTTGACGTCGTGGCCGCCGCTGCGGAGATGGTAGCCGATGGTACTGGTGATCGGTTGATCGCGATCTGGCAATTCGTCTGAAGCGATGCCGTCCGTACCCAGCAACTTGTAGACTGAATCGGCGTTCAGAGCTGTGAGAAACTCGCCACGAGGGTCGGCCCATCGGTCCTCTTGGGCACTGGCGACGTAGCACGGTCGTGGTGCAATCAGCGTTAACAGCATGTGCTGATCAAAAGGCAAAGCATCTTCATTGCCGTTGTACTTCTTGAAGTTGTCACAGAACCAGTGTGGGAAGTTGTCGTTGATGCGTTCCACAGTTTCTCCAAAACGTCGCCGGCTGAGCGCCGCGCCACCGCAACCAGAATTGTTCGAGATCACGATGGCGAATCGTTCGTCCTGAGCTCCAGCCCAGAGGGAAGTTTTGCCAAGCCGAGAATGTCCCATGACCGCAATTCTCTCATGATCGATGTCGCTATCACGTTCGAAGTAGTCCATTGCGCGACTCAATCCCCAGGCCCAGGCTGCGATCGATCCCCACTCGTCTGGCGCGGGTTTGTCCTTTCCCTCTTCGCGAAATAGTGGATGCACGCCGTTTTTGAATCCGTCGTGAAAGTCCGGATCGATATCGCCGTAGTAGATCGTCGCCAACCCATAGCCGCGATCGAGAATCATTTCGACTGGCCATCGACTCGCACTTTTTCCCCGTGATGCTTCAGTCGCCCGATTTTCGACGACATCATCGCCGCGAGGACGCATCCAGGATTTCGACAATCGGATCTGAGGATCGGCATGAATTGAATGATTGCCGCCAAAATTCAGACCTAGAAAAGCTGGCACCGTTCCTTCGATCTTGGCTGGCAAATAGATCAGAATGTCCATCTGCGGACCCTCTTGGTCGGCTGAGAAGTACGCCGTCACTTGTTTGCGAATGGCCTTGCCGCCTAACGCTGACTCGTCGACTTCCGTCACTTTGAAATGCATGTCCTCGCGCGGAGCCGGACTACGGCCGAACATCTGCGTCGTAAACAACTCGAGAATCTCCGGGCGGCGCTTCGTCTTCCATGTAATGGCATCGGTGACTTGTTGACCATTGTCGAGCTGAAGCGGATCGGGAAGCTCAAACTTCGGGACCTTGGCCTCATCGTAGTTCGGTTGGAAACGCTGTTGAGCGTGACCGACTGAAAAAGCTAAGCCAACTAACATCGTCAATCCGGCGGCGTGTCTGATGGTTTGCATACTGCCAATCCCAAACAGGTAATTTGATCCATTTCGCGATTCCAGAATCGTACCGCAATTCTTCCCGCATTTCATCACAATGCCACGACACGGGTGATTGGCTCCGGTGGCCCCGCTGCACGGCCGAATTCGAACCCATGAGAAGTCGCCATCCACGAGCGAGCCAGATTCAAGCCGCAAGGCCGATTGGCTAAGAGTTCGCTCCACGACATGCAGACGGGGAGCATCAACGTGCAGGTACCCGCCACTAACCGACGATTATCCGTAACTTGAACTCAAAAAACCGCCATTCAGGCGCAAGGCCGGCACAGTCGATGCAGCCGGACCTCGTACCCCCAAAGGTAGAGATATGCTTCTCCTAGCGGCACAAAAAACGCCGATGGTCCACGTGATGACTCGGAGATAGGCATGTTACCGGACAGAGTGAACGAAGTAGATGATGACGGCGAATGTCGGCGTGATTGGAGTCGAACGGTCTCGGACGAAGGCATGGTCGCCGTCCTCACGGCCCAGGGTCCGCTTCAGGCCGTCATTGTCGACGAGTCATTCGGCGGAATGGGGCTTCTGATCGTCAGCCAAGAAGAGTTCCTAATCGGGCATCAAGTTGGGCTGCTGTATGGTGGCATGCCGCTCAACGCCGTGATTCGATGGGTCCATCCGCTAGAAAATGGGCAACAGCATCTAGGTGTTGAATGGCGCAATGATCGACGGCAGCAGACGCGTGACCGACGCCGCATGACGCATAAGCCAGCCAAAGTCTCAAAAGAACGACGACAGGCGCAAGCCGATCGGCGACAGAACATGCCGGAATATCTTGACGAGCAACGCCAGGCACGACTTGTTTCGATCGGTGGTTTGCCTGTCGTCTGCGGATTGCCCGAGAATCAAAAGGGTGGCATGGTTAAAGTCATTCTCCCAGGCGGACTCGCTCAAGAAGTCAGGCTTGAGGATTTGCAATGCAGTTCAATGCTCGAACGCCGAGCTCAGCTGGAGGAGTTAAACCAAGAGCTGTCGATTCTGATCGGTGTCTACGAGCTTGGCCATCCTGAAACGAAAGACGAGGCGATTGAGGCGGTGCTGAACTACGAATTTGCAGAGAGCCCGGCATAGCGAACGCACTCGGACCATTCATTCGTTTTCGCCAGGCACGCTCGAGATGGACCTTGGGACCTGTCGCACATTTGCCCATCGTTTACAATGCACCATCGCTTAGGATGACCCGCGGGTAGTTGTTGCTGATCTATCCATCATGCCTTTCCATTCGGTCAACGGACTTGATCTTCATTACGAAGTCGCTGGGCAAGGTGACCCGGTGGTCTTTATACACGGGTTGGGTTCCAGTACCCGCGATTGGCATAGTCAGGTCGAGTTCTTTTCGACCGACCATCGCGTGATCTCCGTCGACCTGAGGGGTCACGGGCAATCGAGCAAACCTACGGACGCTTACAGCATCCAACAATTCGCCACCGATGTTGGCCATCTGCTCGAGCAAACCGACAACTCCCCCGCTCATATCGTGGGTCTTTCCTTGGGCGGCATGGTCGCATTGGAACTTGCTGTCACACGTCCGGATCTGGTTCGAAGCCTGGTGCTCGTAAACAGCGGTCCAGAAATGCCTCGCGACACATGGTGGGTCCGCACCAAGGTTTGGTTGATGTTGTTCATTCGAACACTGATCGTCCGATTCTTTGGGATGCGTAAGTTGGGTGCGAAGCTGGCCGACAACTTGTTACCCGAGCCAGGCCAGAGGGAGCTGCGAGAAACATTTATCAAACGCTGGGCGGAGAACGATCCGAAGGCCTATTTGGCGTCGATGTGGGCCTTACGCTCGTGGAGTGTTTCCAGCCGCTTAGGCTCGATCGCCTGCCCCACCTGTATCATTTCCGGGCAATTCGACTATACGCCGTTGTCGTACAAACAGGCTTACGCCGCGAAAATGCCGCAGGCCACGATCATCAGTATTCCAGCTTCTCGGCATCTGACGCCGATCGATCAACCGGACTTGTTTAACGAAGCCGTGGCCTCATTCTTCGACCAGCGAACATCGTAGGTCGGTTAAGCGGATAAGGCGCAACTGCAGCGGTGCGCCACTAGCCCAACTTCCAGGGCTTTCGGTATTCATAGTGCAGCAGCTGGTTTGCCTGTTCGTTGTCGAGGAATCGCTCGCGCTGCGGATCCCATCTCAGACGTTGTCCCACGGCGAGTGAGATATTCGCGATCAAGCTGAACGTCGTTGATCGGTGACCGATTTCGACGTCCGCGTTGGGTTTGGCACGCGTTCGCATGCAATCCAGGAAGTTGCGAGCGTGCAGCTCTGTGAGGTTTGCGTTGCCGCCCGATCCTTCAATCGTTTCGGGTTTCATGCGCGGCTTCCGATCCTGAAACTGGCCGCCCCGTTCCGGAACAATTTGATACCCTTCGCCGTCAACATAAACGGTTCCCTGAGTGCCACGCATCTCAATTTCGCCGCTTGCCAAGATTGGATTGCCGCTGGACTCATACTGACCAAAGATCGCAAGACGACCCGAGGAGAACTCGAAGCATGTCTCCAAGGTGTCGGGCACGGTACGATCGTCCATGACGGCGAATCGACCGCCCATCGCGCACACTCCGGTCGGAGCTTCTTCGTCTGTGCACCAGCGAATGGCGTCGAGGTAATGAACTCCCCAGTTGCCCATTTGCGAGGAGTACTGTTGCCACCAGCGAAACTTGTACGGAGCGATGTTTGATTGAAATGGTCGAGCTGGGCGTGGACCCAACCACATATCCCAATCCAGATGCGCGGGAGCGGAGGTTGAGGTGGCGCGTCCGATTCCGTTGGGATACATATTGCTAACACGGTACGCCCGGCTCACGCAGATCTTTCCGAATTCACCCGATGTCGTTCGGCGAACCAACTCTTGATAAACCGGCGAGCTACGTCGATGGGTACCCACTTGGACAATGCAATCGTTGCGACGCGCGGCTTCGACCATTCGGCGTCCTTCGTGGACAGTGATCGACAGTGGTTTTTCAACATAAACGTCCTTCTTTGCGTCGCACGCCATGACCGTCTGCAGTGCGTGCCAGTGATCTGGCGTGGCCACAACGACACCGTTGATGTCTTTACGCTCCAACAGGCGTCGAAAATCGCCAGTCGTTTCGACGCGACCTCCGACCTTTTCTTTCGCCGAGGCCAGCGTTTGCTGATCAACATCACACAGGGCGACGATCTGAACGTCGTCCTGTGCACGGAATGCATCGATCAGTTGGCCTCCACGATTGGCGACACCGATAAACGCTAGTTGAATTTTCTCGTTGGCCAGCTTCGCACCTTCTGCTCGTGTGGAGGTGGCATGAACACCGGTCATCGTGAGGGCCGCAGCACTGGTCCTGCTAAACGTTCGTCGCGTGATGGACTGGGACAAAACCTTGCTCCTTATGAAGGTGCTCGAATGGTGTGCGCCAGTTGGTCGGACTCTCCTTGCGGAGTTTAAACGCCAAAGGACGTGTCGACCAGGAGAAAAGTGTGGCAGCCACGCACCATGATAGCGCGTGGCTGGACCTTGAGCGGTTCTGGGGCAAGTCAGATACCACTCAACGTGAGATGAAAATCCTTGCCCGGCGAAAATGCACTCTAAACCAGCTGCTTAGTCAGCACAACTCATGCCAAACCGACGCTCAACACGTTACCGCGAACTGCTTGCGGCCGACGGGACCAGGCTTGGTACGAGAAGTGCAGTTGAATGCGGCCGATGAGATCGGTTCGAGGCATCGACGGCTTAGTCGGAATATGGCGGGCCCATCGACCCCGAACTTGGGATAACGGTGGCTCGGAGCTATCGTGGCGGTCCGTAGCGCGCGATACCGATCACCTATTGGCTCACTAGAGCTCACCTTTTCCCAGGAGCGAAGCCACTGGGAACCGAATCTCTTCTGTGCCGTCGTTGCTCGTTGTCATAACCAGTCCACCTCCACCTTACCAACGGGACACAGCCATGACCCCAAAGCGACGTGATCCGGAACGTGCAATTGACCTGGACCTCGTGCGGTGCACCGAAAACGCGGCGCTGGCTGCATGGAAATGGTTTGGCAAAGGCCGGAAAGAGATCGCCGACGGTGCGGCTGCCGACGCCATGCGGGGAATGTTCCAGCTGATGGATTGCAAAGGCTTGGTGCGAATCGGCGAGGGACGCAAGGACGACGCGCCGGGAATCTTTACGGACGAGAAGCTGGGGCTATGGGCGGCGAATTCGATTCCCATGGCGATTGCCGTTGATCCGATCGATGGAACAACCCTCACAGCCCGCGGCTTGCCGGGCGCCCTCTCCGTGCTCGCCGTCACCACCTGCGAGAATCCGGAAGATGATCCGCGCGGCCTCTTTCCCGCTATTCCCTCACACTACATGGAGAAGTTGGCCGTGGGTCCCGAAGTCGCCTCCAACGGTACACCTTTTTTGGATGCACCGATCGAGGCTAACTTGCACATCGTTGCAGCCCGACTTGAGAAGCGAGTTGAGGATGTAGTGGCTGTTGTCCTGGATCGCCCGCGTCATGATGGCATTGTCTCGGCCCTGCGTCGCGCTGGATGTCGCATTCGTTTGATCTCTGATGGAGATGTTGCCGCGGCCGTTGCTCCGTGCATTCCCGATTCAGGAGTGGACATCTACCTCGGCATTGGTGGAAGCCCTGAAGCCGTCCTAGCGGCTGCCGCTGTCAAGTGTCTCGGCGGAGAACAACTGTGCCGCATGTGGCCTAAGAACGACGAGGAACGCGCCGTCTTGATGTCCGAATTCGGTTGTACGCAAGCCGACTTTGAGAAGGTTTGGACCGTTGGCGAAATGGCGCAAGGGGATCACATCATTTTCGCCGCGACGGGTATTAGCGACTCTTCGATGCTGCATGGAATCCGCTATCGAGATCAGCATTGCATCACAGAGTCGATCTTGATGCGCGCCCGGAATCGAACGGTGCGGCGGATCGAAGCGTATCACGACATCGGTCGCAAAAAGATTCGATTAGGTTCGAACGAAGAAGAAGTCAGCCTTTAGTTGGCCCATCTGCGACCAACGCTTCTGCAACGACGCGACGAAACAAGCTGCGTCTCTGTGCCGACTGCTAGTGTGACGCAAGCACTCAAAACGTTCATCTACCATCGCTCGTAAGTTATTTGTTCGTGAAGATCCGCTCGAGTTGGTCGTGATCTATACCCCATCGGACGTACAAATCCCTGCGCGACAAGCTGTAGTCTAAATCGGTGTTCTCGAATTCGCATGCGAACCGTAGAATCCAGCCTCTCCTTCCCTGACTCCCACCTTTATTGAACCGGACACAAAACTTCGGCTCGACCACTCAAGAATTCAGTGTTTGGGATAACATGCGCGAGTTGGCCGACGAAATCCCGGAGCCCTCCGCCGCGACATTAGACGCAAACGTCGCTGAAGCTCTGGGCGTGCAACGATCAGCTGACGAGTCGGGTAACTCCTTTTCTACTGCAGATGGCTTCTGGCTTTGGGACATCGACGGCCGCACGATCTGCTGGCCAAGGTTGGTGGATCAGGCCTTGGGCTATGGCGATCGTTTGCTTCAGGGGGCCGATGCGGATTTTCGACAGCTACTTCACCCAGACGATGAGCACCACGTCTTGTTGGCGATTCGTCAGCATCTGATCGGTTCGGACGCCTTTGACATCGAACACCGCTTGCGATGCAACACGGGCGAGTATCGTTGGTTTCACACGCGTGGAGAAGCCGTGCGTGACGCTGCAGGAATCGCGCGGCGCATGGTCGGTTCGATTCGCGACATCACATCTGAACGACATGCAGGCTATCGACTTCACGACAACGTCAAGCGGTTGAACGTCTTGCTGCGATCGTTAGACGATGTGGTTTGGTTTGCTGATCCGCAAGGCAATGTCCTCTATATGAACGAGGCAACCGAGCGAATCTACGGGCGAGATGTCGACGAATTCTACGAGAAACGGGGTCTGTGGCTCGATGTAGTCGACCCACGCGACCGAGACGTCGCCGAACAGACGGTCACCGATCTGGTGGAACATGACTCGGCGGAAGCTGAGTATCGGATTGTTTGTCCGAACGGGCGACGCGTTTGGATCCACGTTCGCACATACGCCATTCGAGACGATTTGGGATTGCCGGCCGGAGCATGTGGGATCGCCACGGACGTCAGCGCTCGCCGAGATGCCGAGCAATCGATTCGTATGGCGAATTGTATGCACGCTGAGATCCAGGAACTGCAGTCAAAGTTCATTGCCGACTCGCAACCCCAGGATGCCTTCAATGGTTTGCTGCGCTCGTTGCTCTCGGTGTCTGAGAGCGAGTACGGGTTCATCGGCGAAGTGTTAAGCACCGAAGCGGGGCAACCCTATCTTAAGACCCATGCGATCACGAATATTGCTTGGGATCAGCAGAGCCGCGACTTTTACGAAAGTAATGCCCCGCGTGGCCTCGAGTTCACGAATATGGAAACCCTGTTTGGCCGAGTCATCACCACAGGTAAAGTGATTGTGGCCAACAACCCGGCCACCGATCCTCGACGCGGCGGTATACCGGATGGCCATCCACCGCTGCGGGCGTTCTTGGGAATACCGCTCTATTCACGCGACAAGCTGGTGGGCATGGCCGGGTTGGCTAATCGAAAGAACGGCTATACGGCCTCAGTGGTGGAACCGCTGTCACCTTGCATATCCGTTTGCGGTGCCTTGTTGATGGCCCACCGGTCCGAGTGTGAGCGAAAGAAAGCTATCCAAGACCTGCAGCAAACCGAGTCGCAACTGGCCCATGTCTCGCGTTTGTCAATGCTCGGTGAAATGGTGACCGGCATTGCACACGAAATGAACCAACCGCTAGCCGCCATCACCAACTATGCGGCAGCTTGTCGTGAGGCGATCGACGACACCGATGCGGTCAATTTGAGCCAGATTCGGGATTGGACCGAGGTGATCTGTCAACAAGCGATCCGTTGTGGGGATGTGATTCGTCGGCTCCGAAGCTTTGCCAGGAAGGGTGAGAGTCAACCTGACGAAGTGGAACTGAACGATATCGTGTACGAGTCCGTGGCGCTGGTTGCATCCGACGCACGCTTTGATTCAATCGACGTTCGTTGCACTTTGCCTGAGCCAAGCCCGAGGATTCGCGCAAGCAAGATCCAACTTCAGCAGGTACTCTTGAACCTGCTACACAACGCATGCGAAGCCGTGGCTGAGTCGGAGCAGACCGACCCGATCGTTTCCGTCCGCTGTGAGGTCTCCCACGAAGCAGCGGAACTTGCTGTTGTCGACAATGGCCCAGGTATCCATCAGCGCAATCGAAAAATGCTCTTTGAGCCATTCTTCACGACCAAAGATCACGGGATTGGAATCGGTTTGGCGATTAGCCGTTCTATTGTCCAGCGGCATGCCGGCAAGATCTGGGCCGATTTCTCCAAGCCTGAACAGACCACGTTCCGTATGACGCTACCACTTTGCTCGCCGAACAAAGATTAGTATGGGTCTCCCTGCCCGTACTGCCGCGTCAGGCTCGTCATTCGCTCTGAAACTGAGTAGGATGCTCCAGACAACCGAATGCAATCGTTAAGCACTCGGAACCTGGCGTAAGTCATGTCCCGTTATTGCTGGCGGTCATCGCTTTGAGAGTCTTCAGGAGTTTATCGCCCTATGTCCAAGAAGCGTACGATGCGGCTTGTGCTCAATGGAAAGGCGGCCGCTGATCCGGCATTGCGACCTGCTGTGGCCGAAATTCGAGATCGAGGCTTTCAGCTCGAGGTCCGCGTCACGTGGGAGTTTGGTGATGCCGCACGCTATGCCGCCGAGGCGATGGCCGATGGAGTGGATGTCGTCATCGCCGGTGGCGGCGACGGCACAATCAATGAAGTCGCAAACGGAATTCTCTCAGCCAGTTCTTCGCCCCAGATCGGCGTGGCCGTCATCCCCTACGGCACGGCAAACGACTTTGCCACCAGCTGCGGGATCCCCGTCGGCGATCCGCTCGCGGCCCTTGAATTGGCGGCCGAAGGAACTGCAGTGCCGATCGACGTGGGGAAAGTCAATGATCGGTTCTTTGTAAACATCGCAAGCGGTGGCTTTGGAGCTGAGGTGACAGCAAACACTCCTCCGCAAATGAAAAAGGCACTCGGAGGCGTTGCCTATTCCCTGATGGGGGTCGTGACGGCAGCCAAGATGAATCCATACCAGTGCCGTTTCAAACTTCCTGATGGAACGATTCGTGAGGGCGGCATGATCGTGATGGCCGTCGGCAACGGTCGCCAATGTGGTGGCGGTTTTCAGGTCACACCACGCGCACTATTAAACGATGGCCTGCTCGATGCGATGGTCGTCCACGATACCGATATTCAGCAGTTCGGAACGCTGCTAACCGAGCTCTCAAACCTTGGTCAGGAGAGCGGAGAGTATGTTGCGTATGTTCAAGTTCCGCAGTTGGAAATCGAGAGTGACGAGCCGCTCCAGCTCAACCTAGATGGCGAGCCCTATCGGAGCGAGCGATTCAAGTTCTCCATCGCGCCGGCAAAGCTCTCGTTCATCCTGCCACCTGACCCGCCGATGATTGCCTGAGGCGGGAGGTGTTGGGGTCAAGATTCTCTGGACGTGGGCTGCCGCAACATACGCAGTGGTGCCAGCATGTTGTCCTTCAACGAAGGCCGCGTCGTAGTTGCTCGACAAAGCAAGACGGTCGCGTCACTATCCGTCAGATTCTCAGAGTCTTCAATCCGAATCTGCCTCAACAGCTTACGGCCGAACTCGTCTGGGTCCTGCGCGTCTAAGCTCTTCACGAGCTGCAGGAGCCCATGCAGGCCAAGAGTGCGGCCGTTGGAATCGTGACACTCGGTCAGTACATTGCTATAGCTGAGCAATAAGTCGCCCACTTCGAGTTTCGTCTTCACCTGCTGGTACTCGACTGGATCCATCACTCCGAAGTTGACGTCCGGTGTAAACGCCTCGTTCGGGACTTGCTTGAGGATGGTCCATTCCCGTGTCGCATGGCGGTAGAGCAGGGGTGGTGGATGGCCTGCGTTGCACATCGTCAGTGATCGCGTCGGAGCGAAGTAGGTGCTGATGAGGGTCGAGGCATAACCACCCCGCTGCGAGGCTTGCTCTAATCGGTCCGTCATCTGCCGCACTAAGCGAGCTTGTTGGATCGTGTTCACGTTCCGTTTCATAAGCTCCCGCAGCTCGCTGGCGATCTGGGTGAAGATCGAACCGTAGCCACAGATGTCGGCGAGTAGCATGCGGGTGATTCGCCCTGACGCACAAGAAGAGAGCATGTGTAGGTCGCCCCCACCGCTCTCGATCGTGTCCTGCGTGTTGCTCCAAATCCAAACGTCCAATCCCGGACGAGTGAAATGGTTCTCAGTGCGACCGTGGCCGCCCCAGACTTCCATGCACTGCAGCTGTTCCTGTGCAGGGCCGGATAGATCAGTCGTTGATGTCATCTGGTTAAGTCCGATGATTTTGATACGCCGCCGCCTCTAGACGTTTCACGAGAGAAGGGTTTCCGCATCGGATTGACGGCTGGCAAAGTAACGATTGTCAGCCACCCAGTCTTCCCGGGTGTAACTGACGACCGATGTGTCCGTTTCGCGGACATCCAGCCGGCAAAGTCGAAGACCCATCTCAGTGATTTCGGTAAATAGCTGATGCGCTAGATTCTCAACGGTTGTTGGTTGGGTGAAAAGCTTCAGCTTGAGCGGTTCGCCGGTTCGTCGCGTGTGCTCCATCAGCGATTCATAGAGGGGATCATCGACATGAATTAGCATTCCGTGATCATATTCTTTTTTCAAGAATGGCTCGATCAGGTTGTCGAAGTCGGCGAAGAGAGTCGTTAACGCTCCGGTTCGTTCAACCTCAAAATAGCAGCTGATTCCGTAGCGATGGCCGTGCAGGTTTCGGCACTTGTCCTTCAGCTCTTCGTTGCGGTGCGCTGCGTAGAACTTGTACTGTTTCTCAATAATCATGGTGTGTGCCTCAGGGAGTTGTCCAACTACAGCGATTGCTGAGAAATCAACGATAGGACTTCAGCGCGGCTTGATTGGTCCGTCTTAAAGACACCTCGCAAAGCGCTTGTGACTGTCGAACTGCCGTGCTTCTTCACGCCTCGGATGGACATGCAGGAGTGCTCAGCTTGAATGACAACCGCTACGCCCGCCGACTGAAGCTGTTGCTCAATTAGCTCCGCAACAGTCTGAGTCATACGTTCCTGAACTTGCGGGCGACGTGCCACTTCCTCGACCACGCGGGCCAACTTGCTCAATCCCGTAACTTGACCATTTGGGATGTAACCGACGTGTGCAATACCGCTGAAGGGCAATAAGTGATGTTCACACATGCTCGTAAAAGGGATGTCTCGAACAAGCACGAGCTCGTCGTAGTCTTCCGGGAAGGTGACTCGGAGGTGCCGAGCGGGGTCGAGATGTAAACCGCTAAACATTTCCGCATACATTTTCGCCACTCGGCGTGGCGTTTCCAGCAATCCTGGGCGATCGGGGTCGTCCCCGACGGCTCGCAGTATCGTGCGAACGGCACCTTTGATAGCTTCCAGATCGACGCCATCTTGCGGCTGTGTCTGGGAATGCTGTGTCTCGGAATGCTGCCGACGTCTATCACCATCATGCCTCAGGTAATGCTTATTTGGTTCCTGAGTGATGGGAGCTAATCCCACGACGGATGCCATTTTTAAATCCCTGTAGTTGCTGGGTTTCGTTGAGGTGTCCGACGACACACTAGGGCCATCGAGAGCGATGACAACGGTAGAACGCGGCCTTTTTCGGGCTGCCTCAGGTGGGGCGTGTCGATGGCTTCATCCCTCACTGGGCGAAACCCGCAGCGGGAAACGATTTGCTGCCAGCTGGATGGAGCGGCTGAAGGACGATATGAACGATTTTTCTTGATGCCAGTCAGAAATATCGACCAAATTACAGCTCATATACGCGAAAATCCGGTCAATTCGGATGCCCTAATGCGTTGTTAAATAGTGACTTACGATGAAGCTGTCAAAAATGAACGATTTGCCCGACTTTCTCAGTTGTGGGAGCCCCAGAGACGCGGTATAACTTAGTGAACGTTTTGAACGAATTTGTCAGCAACCCACGGAAACCCGTCATGCTCAAAACCATCGAAACGCCAGCCGCCGTTCACCTGACCCAAGCAGACAGCGCGGCCATTCGAGCTCGAGCCATTGAGCTACTTCAGGACGAGATTGACTACATTCCCAATGAAGAGTTTGAAGCCGACTTGGAGTGGGAAGAGGAAGTGGTGGGTGCCAGTCTCCGAGTCGCTGAAGGCAGCTGCTCGGCTCCGGCTGATCTCCCGGCTCACCTCCGTCGAATGTGCGAATCGGATTTGCTGACGCACGAGCAGGAGCAGGCGATCTTTCGATCCATGAACTATCTGAAGTTTCGTGCCAACGCACTTCGCGTTCGACTTGACCTCAACGACGTAGACGGCGAACTCGTTCGGGAGATTGACTCTCTTTTGACCAACGCACAAACGCTTCGTGATCACATCATCAAGGCCAACATGAGACTTGTGATGTCGATTGTGAAGAAGTTCGTGACCCCGCAGCAATCCTTCGACGAGATGCTGAGCGACGGGATCATGACTTTGATGCAGGCGGTCGACAAATTTGATTTCGATCGTGGATTTCGGTTTAGCACATACGCTTATCGTTCAATTGCACGGCATGCCTATCGCATGGTCACTTCGGCACGGAAAGAAGAAGCCCGTTTCGTCCGTGACACGGAAGATTGGGCGTTCGAACAGCAGGATGACCGAAATACTTCCTCCATGAGCGATCAGGTATGGAGCAATCTTCGCGAGCTGACAACGTCGATGCTCGATCAGCTGGACCGTCGAGAGCGATTTATCATTCGCAGTCGCTACGCACTAGGCTCACATCGTAAAGTGAAGACCTTCCAATATCTGGCAGACAAGCTTGGTGTCTCGAAAGAGCGAGTCCGCCAGCTTGAGCATCGTGCGGTTACGAAGCTTCAGGCCATGGCTGGCGAGTTAGAGCAGGACGAACTATTCGGCGCCGCGATGGTGTAGCCTCCACTTCTAACTTTTCATCCGCATTGGAATTCAAGCCGACCCACGTCCTGCGATGTACCAGTCCTCGCAGAACGAGGATCTATCTGCTTCCGGTTCGCAGCATCTGCGGCCCGCGCCGTTGAAGTTTTCTACTCGGCCAAATCGGTGTAAAGTTGGGGGTATTATTGCATCGAGTTGGTGTTGTCGACTAGGAATCAAGCATGACCACGGGGCACCGAGTTGCAACGTTCTACAGCGATACATTTCCGTTGCCACTGCCTGACGGTCATCGGTTCCCGATTGCAAAATATTCATTGCTGCGACGACGGTTGCAGCAAAGTCAGTGGTCTCATCAGCTGCAATTCTGCCTACCCACTGCCGCGACCGATGAGCAATTGTTGCTGGTCCATTCGGCAGATTATCTGAACAACCTCAAGCTCGGGAGGCTGTCGGCGATCGAGCAACGGCGGATTGGGTTTCCATGGTCACCGGAGATGGTGGAGCGATCTCGACGATCGACTGGCGGCACCGTCGGTGCAGCCCGAGCGGCACTGAACGATGGGCTGGGCATTCATTTGGCAGGCGGTACCCATCACGCTTTTGTTGACCATGGGCAGGGGTTCTGCGTATTTAACGATGTCGCCGTCGCAATTCGTGTGCTGCAACAGGAAACACGGATCCAGCGGGCCGTTGTCATTGATCTCGACGTGCATCAAGGCAATGGCACCGCGTCGATCTTTGCTGAGGATGCGAACGTTTTCACCTTCTCAATGCACGGAGAGCGAAATTTCCCGTTTGCGAAATGTGATGGTGATTTGGACATTGGGCTGCCAAACGAGACGTGCGACGATGACTATTTGCAGGCTCTACAGCAAGCTCTAAACGACCAATTACCGCTTGCTGAAGTTGGCATCGCCTTTTACCTGGCTGGAGCCGATGCCTACGAGCATGACCGATTCGGGAAACTAAGGCTTTCGATGGAGGGTCTTGCCAATCGTGACCGGTTGGTGGCCCGTGCTTGCCGCGAACACAGGCTGCCCTTGGCGGTTGCCATGGCAGGCGGTTACGCAAAGCAAATCGAGGACGTTGCGACGATCAATACGGCTACGGTTGGAACTGTCCTGGAAGAAGTGATTCTCGTTGGTTCAGCCGCACCTGGACACGAAAAAAGCCGCCACCGAAACTAGCCGGAGGCGGCTTTGGCGTCTCGACGATACTTACGGTCGCTCAGCCATGCGGGCGTAAGCGCTGTCCAGCCCGTGGCGAAGTGCCCACGAACGTGCGGTGGGGCACGACGTATGTTGTGCAGTGGACATCACTTCTCTCATACCGGCGACGATTTCTTCCGGCATTTGGTTACCATAATCGACCATTTCCTGCATCGTTGTCATGTAGAGCGCGGCACAGGCACTGTGATGGCCAGAGTTGAATAGCCGTGCACCTCGGGATACCGCGTGCTCAATCATGTGTCTTGCTTCAGCCGAATCGACGGACTTTTCCGGAGGCAGTAGCACGGCATCAATGACGTGAATCACGCCATTCGAGGCATCGATGTCGGTCGCAACCAAGTTCGAGCGATTGATTCTCGGCTGACCGTCGACAACACCGATTCGCACAGGGGCGCCCTGTAATGTTTCTGCTCGTTTGGCAGCCAAGGCGTCTTCAGAATAGACGCGGCCCGCGACGACGTGATACTTCAGGATGGCGGCCAGCTTGCCCTTGTTCTCAGGTTTGAGCAACGATTCGACGGTGCCTGCTGGCAATTTGGCGAAGGCATCGTCTGTGGGCGCGAAAACGGTCAGGGGCCCGTCGCCCGTCAATGCTCCTGCCAGGCCGGCAGCTTTGGCGGCAGCGATCAGAGTCTGAAAATTGCCAGCCGAACTCGCTGTTTCGACAAGATTCTGTTCGCTGGGAAGCAAAACCGAATCGATGACGTGAATGATCCCATTCGAGCATGCGATATCGGTCTTGATCACGTTGGCGCTGTCGACTTTAACACTGCTGCCAGAGACGGCGATGTCAACGCGTTGACCATTAAGTGTCTTCGCTCCGTTTAAGCCGACCACTTGCTTGGCCGGGACAGCCCCTGCAACGACGTGGTAGGTGAGGATTGCCGTTAATTGGTCCTTATTCTCGGGCTTCAGCAATGCCTCGACGGTGCCGGCGGGCAGCTTGGCAAAGGCTTCATCGGTTGGGGCGAAAACCGTAAATGGACCGTCACCCTTCAATGCACCAACGAGATCGGCCGCCTCAAGTGCTGCTGCCAGCGTCTTGAACGAGCCCGCAGAAACGGCAGTGTCGACAATATCACTTCTCTGCCCTGCCCACACACTTGTCACAAGGCACGTCAACGCGATGGCAGTGATTGCGGTGAAGGTCTTTTTCGCTGAAACGTTCATCTGTAAACTCCTAAAAACACAAACGAATGGACTGGATTACTCTCGAAGAAGAGACGGTTGGCCATGCCGCCTTTGCGGGCACGTTAGAGCATGAAGGCTTGCAGACAACTGCGGAGTTGCCATCTTTTTCCACCAGCGATGCGATGCTTGACGCCGAATCAGCGGAGTCTAAAGTGGCAACTACGGCGATTAACCTAGGCAGTCCATACAAAGGTCTTCAGTGTGATGGCAGAATCAATTCAGAAGGTGGCAATCATCACCGGAAGCGGACGGAAACGAGTCGGCAATGTGGTCGCGAAGTCGCTTGGCCAATCCGGTTATGCGGTGGCTCTTCACTACAATCAGTCCGCTGAGTCGGCCGCACAAAACGTTGATGATCTGCGATCAGCCGGCGTAACCGCGGAAAAGTTTCGAGCAGACGTCGGATCACAAACGCAAGTTGATGAGATGTTCGATTCCATTGAAGCGGAATTTGGACGACTGGACGTTTTGGTGACAACTGCGTCTGTGTGGGAATCGATTCCGCTGGACGACGTAACCGCTGACGACATCCTGCGGAATTTCCACGTCAACACCCTTGGCACATTCCTATGCGCACGCCGGGCAGGACTGAAGATGGCCTCGCAAGAGTCCGGTGGCTGCATCGTGACGATTGGAGATTGGGCGATTGAGCGGCCCTACCTGAATCATACGGCGTACTTTATGTCGAAGGGCTCCATACCAACATTGACTCGAGCATTGGCCGTCGAGCTCGCACATCGAAACCCAAAAGTGCGAGTTAACTGCATTCATCCCGGACCGGTCATGTTTCCACCGGATTGTGGCGACGAGGAACGTCAAGAACTGATCGATTCGACGTTGGTCAAGCACGCGGGGGATCCGCAGGCCGTCGCTGACGCGGTCCTTTCGCTGGTCGGAAATCAATTCGTGACTGGCGTCTGTCTGCCTGTCGATGGCGGACGCACCATCTATGCGGGCGAGGCGACTTCGCGACGTCGCCCGTTCTAGCTGCTCATGAGCACTTGCTGCTGCAAGCGCTAACTATCTGAACCATGGCCGGCGGAATGACACGATCTGCCCTGGCCTGTAGAAATAAAACGCAGAGCATACAATGCGGATTCGCTCACGACCCGCCTCGGATCGCCGAATCGCAGTTAACGCTTGATGACCACGAAACCGAAGATTGCCTTGACGATGGGAGACCCAGCCGGAGTCGGCCCCGAGGTTTGTCTCCATGCACTCCGGAACGCCGAGGTCAACGCGAAGTGCATCCCCGTACTGTTTGGTGATGCGAGCACTTTGCGTCGAGTCGCGGAGACGACCGGGCAAACGATGGACGCTTCCGTCATTTCTCTAGCGAATTGGGCGGATGACCATCGAAACATCGATCTGCCAACCGTCGTCGACCTTGCCTTGCTCAAGGAATCGGACATCGAGCCCGCGACAGTGAGTGCGCAATGTGGCCGGGCCAGTTTCGCTTATATCGAGGCAGCGATACGTGCCGCACAGGCGAACCAGGTGGCGGCCGTGAGCACCGCACCGATTAACAAGAAGGCGCTCAGCTTGGCCGGCCTCAACTTTCCGGGGCACACTGAAATCTTCGCCGATCGTGACGGCGCCCAACGTTGGTGCATGATGCAATACTCCGAAACGATTACCTGCACCTTTGTGACAGTCCATTGTGGTTATGTTGACGTTCCCAAGTTGTTGACAACAGAGCGTGTTCTGGAAGTGATCGAGTTATCAGCAGAGGGCCTGCAGAGAATTCGAGGAAGATCGCCTCGCATCGTCGTCTGCGGATTGAACCCGCATGCTGGCGAGCAATCGCTCTTCGGCCAAGGTGAGGAAGAGAAGATTATCATTCCGGCGATCGAGTTAGCGACGGCCAAGGGGCTTCAAGTTGAGGGTCCGCTTCCACCCGACACGGCGTTTCTGCCTTGGAAGCGAGAAAGCACCGACGTGTTTGTGTGCATGTATCACGATCAGGGACACATTCCCGTGAAAGCGCTTGCCTTTGACACCGCCGTCAACACGACTTTGGGGCTGTCGATCATCCGGACAAGCGTTGATCATGGCACCGCGTTCGACATTGCCTGGCAAGGAAAGGCAAATCCGGGCAGCCTTGTTTGCGCCATTGACTTGGCGGTCACTCTGGCCACCTGAACAGCGAGTAGGTGATCGAGGGACAAGATGACGATTAGGTCTTGTCTAGTGACCTTAAATCCTTCCCTACTTTCCAGCTCGGACTTGCTTGTGGGTCGCTCGGGCGGCAAATGGTTCGGAATCGATGCATTTATGGCGGTCGTGGACTAGAATGGAAGTCATGGGGTAGGTGCTCCTCCAATCGAGAGGTGCAAAGTCATGACAGCTTCGAACCAGTTGAGCTTGTTCACGGCGTTCGTAATCTTCACGGCGTTCGCTCTGGTCGCCGCAATGATGAAGTGGTTCGGTTCCGAGGTCGTACTCGTCACGCTGTTTTATGGTGGTGTCTTCCTCGCAATGGCGATCGTAGTTCACTTTGCGTTCGTCACTTGGATCAACGGTTTGCGTAACCGATTCAAACGCTGGCGGGCGGGGCAGCGTGTACGTGGTCAAGTGGATGACCACATCATCACCGCGTCAGTTCAGCCAAAGCCGAAAGCACCGAACGTTGAATTTGTAATTGCCACCGCAGATTCTGGCTTGGTCAGTGAGCCAAACTCGTCGATCCGATATCTTGATCCGCCGGTGAATGACCGTGATATCGCACGACTAGCTGACTGTACCGAGCTCAAGTGGCTGGTGCTCGACAATACAGATGTCAGCGACGCGGGACTTGCGGTGTTGCATGGGATGACCAAGCTGCGCCGCATCTACATTCGCGGTTCTCGTGTCACGGCCGAAGGCGTTGAGCAGCTCAAGGCGGCGCTGCCCGACGCGACCGTGCTGTACTAATCGGCTTCTACAGACGGTGGGACAAGAAACCGTCGTTCGTCAGTCGAAGGTCCACACAAACAGAGTTTCAGCGCCGTGAACGACGTTGATCTGCTGAACCACATTCGCTAGAACCGCAGTTCGTACTGGTTGTGCTGTGTTGGTATTGGTATGACGAATTGATATGGATCATGTTCACGTCTTTGCTTACGGCTCGAATATGAGCACCCGTCGCATGTGCGATCGCGTACCTTCGGCGAGGGCAGTGGGAACAGGCTACGTTCTTCAGCGTCGACTCGCCTTCCACAAACGGGGTGTCGATGGCTCGGCGAAGGCAGACGCTCGGTTCTCGTCACGAGTCGCGCACCGGGTGTGGGGTGTCGTTTACCGACTGCGATGCATCGAAAAGCCTTTCTTGGATCGATACGAAACGCTCGGTATGGGCTACGATCAGCTGCAGGTCGACGTTGTGATCGCCGACAGCTCGTTCGTCGCTTGGATGTATGTTGCCAGGCAAGAAGCGATCGATTCGTCGCTACTGCCGTATTCCTGGTATCTCAACTACATCATCCGCGGGGCACGCGAACATCGACTACCTCGAGCGTACGTCGATGCTTTGAAAAGAACTGAATCGCAAATGGATCCTGACCGGGCAAGGCATCAACAGAATTGCCAAGTCATCCAGCTCGCTGAGTGACATGTGTTCAGCGAGCCTGGGGCGAGCCAACGCTACGTTGTTTGAGGGGGCGCGCCTTCGCTGCTGCCCGGCTTCTGATCATTAATCTCAGGCAAGTTGTGGATCACAACTGACAACATGATCCACGTCCAGCCGTTCAGCAGTAACTCGAGGCCAAGCAGTAGACCGATGACCCAAAGCGCGCTGTTGGGGAATGTGTCGTAGATGATGATGCCCGCCAGCAATGTGACGATACCATTGAGCAAGGCCCAACCCCATTGTGGAAACCGCTCGACCAGCGAAACGATGATGCGGAAAGCTCCCACCACAATGAAGAAAGCGGCGACGAATAGAGTCAAGATACCAGTCGATTCGACCGGCGCATCACGGATCGCGATTCCTGCCATGATGTAAAGGATGCCAACCAGCAATTGCAGCAACAGTGCGCTCCATTTGCCTGCCCAGAAGGCACCGATAATGGTGAATACTCCAGAAACGATCAGGATGATACCGAGCACCATCACCGCCGCGACGCTGGATATGCAAGGGTAAGCAATCGCCGTGATACCACCAATCACCAGCACGATACCGAGCAACAGAAAAAGCCACCAATGCTTCCGAGCCCGTTCCATATCATCCCCAAAGGCTGATAGTGCCTCGGCCATTCGCGGATCTTGCGTGTTCATGATTCTTTCTCCCAGTTGCTTCGCTGTTCGGTGACCGTATCAGTTTAGACTCATGATACCACGATCCATTATTGATTCGAGCCGACATTCAGACACCCCGCGTGGCGCATGCGTCCCTACAATCGTGACAACAGGATGCCAACTAAAAGGTGGCGCGGCAAATCCTGACTTGCCATCTAGCTGATGCCGAAATGACGATAAAGCTATGGCAACACGCCAGGCCATTGATCCAATGGGACGGGCTTGAACTTGTCGTCGCCTGCGCGCACGGGATGCAGCAGAACACTGATTTCGACTTCCGGTTCCGAGTCCGTATCAAGCCGAATCGCAAGAATCCGCGTTCCTTCATTCTGCCTCTCACGCGTTGTTGGTGGCTTGTTCGGCAGTACCTCGAATCGCGCTCTTGGAGGCGTGACGATGCTTGCCCCAAGCCGCTTACCGTCTTGGTGCAGGATCGCCTTGTCGCCAGTGACCTTCACCCGCGCGGCGGTCACCATCGCCCAACGCACCGGACCTCTGACACCCGCGAGTTCATCCCGCACGTGGACTCGTTCTCGATCAAGCATTTCGATCCCACGATATGCCGAATCGGCTTGATCCTTGTAGGCGTCCGTCATGTCGACGATCGCACTCGTGCGTGTGGGGCTCGAATGAAAGGCCACCACCCGGCTCTTTGCGCGCGGGTTCTGGATCTGATCATCGATCACCAAAGTGTTATGGCTGTGATTGATCAGGCGGTAGTATGTCCAACGTCGACTGCCGAAGAAGCCAGGCAGATTGTAGTTGTCGGCACCCAGGTCGAGGGCCCATCGCACTCCACCGGCATCGAGAACAAATGAGCCGATGTCCAGATGACCGTGATTGGTTTGGTTGTCCCCGCCCTTGAATCCAACGTACAGCGCCTTGGTGTTGCCCCACGCACTTCGCATCGTAACGATGTCCTGCTGACTTTTGAACAACGCGGCCAGGGGCAACTCTGCAGGTGTTGGCTGCTTTCCGCGGGGATCGTACCAGGCGATTTCCATTGCAAAGAAACGGTCGAGTCGTTTCGGCCGTTGCAGTGACGGCGGAGGCAAATACCGATCAAGTCGCTCTCGATGCCACCACGCAACAACAGGCTCCTCGTAAACGCTGGCCAATAGGAACATGGCCGGCGCCATTCGCGATTTGACTCCGCAGTCGGCGTAATTGAAGTAGGCCCCATGCGGACCGAGGGTGTGGATGCGGTACCAGCCCGTTTGGTCGAGCCCCACCGTCTGGCTGATCCCGAAGTCGTCCCCCAGGGCCGTTTGCAAACCACTGATTGTCAGGCACGTGTAAGTCGTACCGTATTGCCAATACGACGGGCCTTCGGGATACGCCCCATGCGGATCATAGACACCTACGCCGTGCGGTATGCTGCGTAAGGCAGACGACACAATACGCTCTGCCAATTCCGGCTCATGCTCGGCAATGGCCAAAGCGCCGAGGACCATTCCGCCGTTGCAGACTTGATTCCAATTGTTGTCTCTCTGTGACCACCAACCCCGTGATCGATAGATTTTCAATCCCTCTTGCAAACCATGCCGCACGATTGCGTCACGAATTGTTTTGCGGTCTTGCTCGGAGATGACGTCGTACAGCCAGTCATATCCAATGGCCAACGCTGTTGTCATCTCAGCCGTGTCGAGGAAGTGGCTCGGATTCCAATCCTTGAATTTCGCGGCAACAAGCATTTCTCGAATCGCACCATCCGCCAGTTGCTTGTCTCCCGAAAGCCGATAGGCCATGGCCATGGACGAAACGCGTCGAATGCACTCTCGGCATTGCGACAACAAACGTTTGCCGTCGGGAATCTCATAACGAATCGAGGGCTGCCTTAGCAGATCGACCGCATTGATTTGATTCTGATGGATCAGTCGCTCTAGTAACCCGTCCGCCTTCGCGAGTTCCTGGATGCGCTGTTGGTCAGCGACAGAAAAGAGCAGCCGCGGATGCTCTGCGCGAAGCGTCGCCAAACGATCCGCCCGCGCAGTGGTCGATAGCAGTCCAAGCGTCAACGAAAGTGGCAGGAGCACCGGGCCAAACAGGGTAAGCAATCGGCGAGCGTAGAAGGCGGCAGACATGATGAATACTCGTCACCAGTGGTTGATTCTCCCCGCTGCACAGTGCGCACGACCACAGTGTACTCAGAGAACGGCTGATTGCCGAGGGCCCCGCCCGAGCGCTTGACGCGATCGACGGATGGGCTTATTTGAGCCGTCGGAGTCGAACGTCTTTGAATTCGACGGACATGCCTTTGTCATGAATTTGCAAGGCGATGGCCCCTTTGTCGAGCTGGCCTTGCTTGGCGTTGTCGGTGAATTCGGAGGAGAGTTTGCCGTTGATGAAGAACTGGAAGTGATTTCCGCGAGCGACGATCCGGACTTGATTCCATTGGCGCGGGCGAATGTCTGATAACGAAATGGCGTTGGCAATCTCCTCAGTATGCGCCTCTTCGTTCTCGTCGATGCGCAGCCGCGTACCGCGCTCACACGGATGTTCCTTTCGCTTGGCGAAGTGAAAATCCCAGGCACCCAGAATATGCGGGCCAATTCCGACGTGACCGAGGTCAGCATGGTAGCCCTCGAAGGGGCGTTTGCCCGTTACGTCCGGTCGGCTTCGGACTTCGATGCCCGTGTTACCTTCTCCGGGCAGCCGATAACTCAATGTCAATTCGAAATCCGTGAGCTCGTTGTCGTCGAAGACGAGATACGACAATCGATCCTCACTTCCCATTCCAACGAGCACTCCATCACGAACGGACCAATCACCGGCGCTATCCTTCGGCAAGGCATGCCAGCCCGCCAGCGATTGACCATCGAAGATGTTTTCAAAATCTCCTTCGTTTGGGAAAACCAGGACGGTGCCGACAAGACAGGTCAGGACGAGATGCATCGTTTGACTTCTTTCTGTTAGCGGGCAGAACAAACCGTCAGATCAATCGCAACTCACGATGGGCTGCTTCAAGTGAGTGAGTCCAGGATACGATTCAGTCGATCGTCATCGTGGTCCGCGTTTAGATGACCGAAGATCTCGTCAGCGGCATCTCGTTCTCGCTCAAATTCAGCTGCCAAGCGATGCTCGTGTTGATCGTCTGCACGAAAGATCAAGTGCCTGGCAAAGACTTCGTCTGCCAGCCGATTCAAGTCCACGCTGCTGGCGGCACGAACGAATGTGCCGGCCCGAAAGGCGAAGACGAGATCGCTCGTTGTGAAATCGTTGTCGCCGTCCCAATCGCCTTCCTCAAAGGTTGAATTGTCAGGTATCTCGTCTTCATACTCACCGCCCTGGAAAACGAGCACGAGGTCGCTGGAATCGAAGACACCATCATGGTTGGAATCACCAGGAACCGCGGCACCCGCAGTACCTGGGGAACCACCGACGCTGCTGCTCGGTTGCCAGCGTGCTGCCTGACCCCAGCCGGCGAGGTCGGCGTTGGTCGCGTCGATGATTTCCAAGGAAAGTCCGCCACCATCCGTGTCCGGATACCACGCGTCGTCGTAGGTAAACTGGTGGATGAGGTTATCGCCCACTTTCAACGTGAGTTGTTCCTGGTTGTTGCTGAGTCGACCGGACCACTGGCCGGCGATCGGCAAACCGTCACCGTATCGAGCGACAAAGGCCTCGGTATCTTCAACAACCAAAATGCGCTCACCGGGTTCGAGATAACTGATCGCCCCACTGCTGAACTGGAAGTCGAGCCCCTGCTGGTCTTGTCCGTCAGGAGTCCTTTCGAATCGCACCTGGCTGATGTCAATTCGCTGGTTTGAGATGTTGACTAATTCAATGAACTCGAAATCATCGTTGTTGTCGTGTCCCGCGTCGATTTCCTCTTGGGTTGGATCGGCAGGGTTATAGTAGATTTCCGAGATTCTCAACGTCGCGTCACTCGCCGGTACAAGACCGACGAAGAAACTGGCTTCGTCCAGCGCTGACCATTCATCGCCACTCAACGCTCGAGTGCGCACCAGCGTCGGCTCGGTCAAGCGGAATGTTCCGGTGTACTCCACGGCATGGGGATTTAACTCACCGCGGGGCAAGCGAGGATCGCTGCCGTCGGTGGTGTAGTAGATCGTGCCGTCGGTTGCCGAAAGTTCGACATCAAAGGACGTTTCGACGTTCCCACCGCGCTGGTTAAAGACAGGTGCATCGATCGACGGAAACACGTCGAACCTTCTGTATTGCTCGACGACAATCGCCGTGCGTTCCGGAAAATACTCGTTCAGCAAACGCTCCCGTTCGGCCATCCACTGAACATCGCGCTCTAGCAATTCAAACGGGCCAGCAATCCCTTGCCGATCGACATCCCGTCGAAAGTCGCCCCACCGTGCCGACTCGCCGATGATCGCTTGTTCGACCTGACTGCTGCGCACTTCCCACCGCTCGATCACGCTGCTTGGTGTCAGCAAACCATCGTTAAAGAAGTGTTTTTGGATACGGTCAGCCATCTGCATCGTGAATTCATCGTTCTTCAGCAGGTTTCTCAAGGTCCGACCGGGAGCGGCTTCAGCTCGGCGAGTCACGTTATCATTGGGACTGATGAACATGAATTCCGAGTCCCATGGGATGAATACGAACTTACCACCCGGTTCGCGACTGTATGCCGCATACCAGTTGTGGCTGTCCCAATCGAGGTTGCCGCCGTAGTGATTCATCAGCATGTAGTCGATAAACGCATCGATATCGAGCAGCTCTGTGAATTGCTGATATGTCTCGTCATCGTCAAGGGCGCGGAAGTCACGAGAATTCAGTAGCTTCCACGCATCCGTGTTGCCGTCCAGCAGTTGCCCGGCATTGAGAGTGTCATACGAGTCCTTGTCGCCACCGAAGTAGCTCTCCATGAAGCCGTTCGTCGGCCGTTCTTTGGGATTGTAGAGTCCCCAATACAATCCATTGACATAGACATGGGCATAGTCGGTGTGCGGAGCGGGATTGCCCATCGCTCGGTAGGTATCGTTCGCCCATTGATCGCGAACGTATTGAGCTCGACCGCGGTTATCTCCCAAGAAGTTATTGTGGTGCGTGTAGGCTTGGTTTGCTCCAGCACGAAGAACGATTTCGTCGAACTCGTCAGCCGCATCGCCGCCGAACCAATCGTAACGCAGCTTCTCGTGGCCGTAGATTCCCTTGAACTTCAGTCGGAAACCATGCTTGGGGCTCTTCCATGGCTCTCGACTTGCTCCACCTTGAATTCGTAGTCCGGCATCAATCTGGAATCCTGTCGAACCGTCAGGCATGATCAGTTCAATCGATGCCGGACGCTCCCACTCAACGCCATGGTTGTCCGTGTTTTGGTAAATACCCGTTTCGGTGTCGAACAAGTGATCGACATCGGTGACGATCGAAATCGACGGAATCGCCAACAGCGCGTCGTCCATCAGATCACGATACTTAGGACTCTGCGTGATCTCCGGATCCATCTCATAGTCCGCTGGCCTGGGTGCCCAAGGATGATTATCGGGCGGACCCAGACCAAACATCTCGGGATAGCCCTCAGGTGAATTGTCTTGCTGAATCACGTCATTGATGAACAGATAAGTTTGCGTCGTCGCGCGTGATGCGAGCAATCCATCCAAGAATGCCGTGGCACGTAACGTCGTTGTTGTCGTGATGTTGACCGGTGCATCGTAGATCTGCCCATTTGTCGGCGTGGGTGCCGAACCATCGACGGTGAAGCGAATCTCGGCTTCGGGCGTCGTCGTTTGGATCTCGACCTGAAATGCCTCAGAGTAGAAGCCATGCCCAACGCTAAAGGTCGGATCATCGACAACGCCAGGGTAGGTGGCCGCATTCGGTTCTCCCGGAGTCGCCTCCTGCAAGAAGCCCAATTCGCCGTTCGCGTCGATTCCGTAAGAAACATTTGGAACCTGGCGAGGGAATGAGTCGAATTCGTGCAGAACCGTACCGCCGGGCGAGGTGATTGCCAGGTATTCGCCTTCGACATTCAAGGTAAAGTTCGTATGCATCGCGCCTTGTTCATCGAGAGCTGGATCCGTGATGTTGGCGCGGGAAGCAAACAGCAGCAGTCGTCCGGATTCTGAAATCGTCGTTCCTTCGGGAATACGCCACTTCCTGACGTTGTCATCGTTGTCCGTCACGTGGAAACCGCCAATGTCGATCGGGGTGTCGGTGACATTCTCCAGCTCGATCCAATCCTTGCGAATCTCATCGCCACGAAACGAATCGTCGATCGTCTCGCGGGTTCTGGTTGGGATCGAAGTTGCGTTGGCTGCCAAGATTTCGCTGATGCGGATCGGCGATTGACCGACAAACAGGTTGACCGTGACCTCACTGGATTCTTGATCCGAGTCATTGGCTTTGTAAGTGAAGCTGTCGACTCCCGTAAAACCGGCGTTCGGTTCATACGAGAATGAACCGGATGAATCGAGGGCGACAGTTCCATTGCTCGCGGTCGACACGAGTTGGGCTGTGAGCTCCGCACTATCAACGTCTGTATCGTTTGCCAACACACCCGCTTCGCGTGTTGCTGTTATTGATTCTCCCGCCGCGGCAAAATAGATATCGTCTTTTGCTGACGGAGCGTCGTTGACCGAAATGACGCGAAGACCAACACTTGCCACACGGGACTCATCGGTCCAGTCATTGAGCTTATAAGTGAATGCGTCGTCTCCGAAGTAATCCAGCAGCGGAACGTAGCTAAACGAGCCATCCTCACGGAACTCGAGAGTGCCGTGAGTTGGTTCGCCAATTAGAGTCGCAGTGACCGCATCGTCTTCCGCATCATCATCATTTGCCAAGACCCCTAGAGCAGCATCGGCGGAGAAAGGGACGTCTTCACTCACGTCATACTGGTCGTCGTTTGCGACGGGAGGCGTGTTGACGACAAGAGTCACCGCCGCAGCTGCCGACGTGCCGGTACCGTCATCAATCTTATAGGCAAAGCTAGTGGTGCCGGTGAATCCTTGCGGGTCATACTCAAAGGATCCATTGCCGTTAAGCGTCAACGCTCCGTCCTTCACGTCGCTATCAAGCACGGCGGTCAGATTTACCTGGTCAGGATTCTCGTCGTTGGTCAACACGCCACTGGCTGCGTCCACCGAGAGTATCTGTCCGGAAAGCGACTTGTAGGAATCTTCGACGGTAACGGCCGGATCATACTTCGGTGTGACCTCGATTGTGACGGTCGCCGCCGCCGACGGTCGAAAATCGTTGGCCGTATACGTGAAGGTATCGATGCCGAAGAAGTTCGTCTTTGGTGCGTAGATGAACGAACCGTTGGGTTGCAGTGTCAAGTTGCCGTTCTCAGTCGTCTCAACAAGCACGGCGGTCAATGGATCGGAATCGGCGTCCGAATCGTTGGCGAGCACTCCCTGATTGGGAGGAATCACAACCAGCAACGGATCTTCTTCCAGTTCGTAGCGATCGTCCACCGCATTGGGTGCCGAGTTGTTGTAGTAGGCGATGATCTCGTCGTGCAGGCCACTGGCTTCGCTGGAATTCATCGCGGCGTCGTAGATCCGAACTTCCGCGATGTCTCCCGAAAACGGTCCGCCACCCGACTGGATGTCACCCAAAGTGAGATCCAACGTGCGAGCGATGGCATTGGAATTGGCATCATCGCGTTTGTCCGCCGCTTCGTTGTCGACGTACAGCGAAATTTGTGTTCCCTCTCTTGAGAGCACCAACACGTGGGCATTCCCGTCGTTCAACCCGCTGGAAGAGGAGTAAACCGTCGCGGAGGTGCGACCAAAGCCTGCGCCGACACCGGCGGCGACCTGGCCTTGATCGTTCAACGAGATGCCCCAATCGGTGGTCAAGCCAAGGTTGCTGGAATCGAGCAGCCCGGTGTGTTCATACCACTGCTGCCCAGCACGCAGGTCCGTCGCGGTCGTCGAGAACACAACGGCGACCGTGAAATCGCCGGCGCTGCTGAGCGGATTTTCACCAAACGCAACTCGCATGGCGTCGGATCCATCCGCAGCATCAAATCGAACGACGGAACGGCCACCGACGGCGCCCCTGATCAATTGGGGTGCACCATCATCGCTCGTCGCGGCGACGATCTGGTTCATTGAATCGGTCCAGCCAGTGACGATGGCACCATCATCAAAGTTGGCGTTCAGATCTTGTGCCAGCCAATGAGCGATGGGATCACCGGCCAGCAAGAGGCGCGGTTCAAGTGGTTGAGGGCCGGTGCGTCGCGGGGATCGCCGAAGCTTGCGCGTGGAACGACGACGGCGCGAAGAGAGACGTGAGAGATCAAGGGAAACGATAGACTTGAGACCACCAGCCATCAAACGTATCCTTATTAACGACCCGAAGAGCCACCCGGCAACAAGCGGCTTCGGCGAAGCAAGGCCGCCAATTCGAGTAGAACGATGTGACTTGAGTAAAGCAGACGTCGCCAATTGCCAGATATCCTAAGCCCTGCGGGGAATGCTTTCAAACATTTGCGTGGCGTGGGCCGAGCTGGTGTAGCGTCATCTCGCCGGCATGCGGCTGACGCGTCTTCGGCGGTTAGCGCAGTTTCGCCGCGTGGCAGCCTTAATTGCAGCGGTGTACCATGGCGAATTGCTCTGGTGGTTCATTCAACCCGAAGCGGAGTCTCACCGTGTCAAACTCAACCGTTCGCGTCGAGCAAGCCTATGAAATCGCCAAGAACGCATACGCGGCATTGGGCGTCGATGTCCAAGTGGCGTTGGGCCAACTGCAGAAAATACCGATCTCGCTGCATTGTTGGCAGGGTGACGACGTCGGTGGATTTGAGGGTCTCGGTCAGGAGATCGGTGGAGGATTGGCCGTAACAGGCAACTATCCGGGGCGGGCTCGATCGCCCGATGAGTTGCGGTCGGACCTCGAGAAATCCCTGTCCCTGATTCCTGGCAACCACCGACTGAATCTGCACGCTAGCTACGGGGAGTTCGGAGATAGGACTGTCGACCGGAACGAAATCGAAAAGGATCACTTCCAGGGTTGGATCGATTGGGCGAAGCAACAAGAGATGGGACTCGACTTCAATCCAACCTACTTCGCCCATGAAAAGGCGAATGACGGTTTCACGTTGTCGCATCACGACGACGGGATCCGGCGATTCTGGATTGAGCATGGAATCGCCTGCCGCCGGATTGGCGCTGAGATGGGTCGGCAGCTCGGTACTCCTTGCCTGACCAATGTCTGGATTCCTGATGGCATGAAGGATGTTACCGTGGATCGTCGGGCACCACGCCTTCGACTAATACACTCTCTGGATACTATCTTCGCCGAACCACTTGATCCGGCACATCATCTCGATGCTGTGGAGTGCAAACTGTTTGGCCTCGGATCCGAAAGTTATGTTGTGGGGTCGCACGAGTTCTACTTGGGGTATGCGATCACTCGTCAGAAAGTCCTTTGTCTGGATGCCGGCCATTTTCATCCTACGGAAGTCATTTCCGACAAGCTGTCGTCCGTGATGAACTACGTGCCTGAGCTGTTGTTGCATGTCAGTCGAGGTGTGCGCTGGGACAGTGACCACGTGGTCTTGCTGACGGATGAACTACTGGCTATTGCTCAAGAGCTTGTTCGCGGCGACTTCCTCAGCCGAACGCATGTGGGCTTGGATTTCTTTGACGCCAGCATCAATCGAGTCGCAGCTTGGGTGATCGGAACGCGATGCATGTTGAAGGCTCTGCTTATCGCGAATCTCGAGCCAACGGACCAACTGCGAGAATTCGAATCCAGCGGCGACTATACGTCTCGTCTTGCGATGTTGGAAGAGCTCAAGACGATGCCGTTCGGCGCGGTTTGGGATTACTATTGTCTGCAGAGTGATGTCCCCGTGGGAAGCAGTTGGTTGGACGAAGTCCGCAGCTATGAAGCGGATGTCCTTTCAAAGCGAGATTAAGCCGACGTCTCATGGGCGATTGGCCTTTGGAGAATTCAATGAGTGAAGACCAAAGCAACTCGGGCGACGAGTTTGAACGCGAACCCGTTCCAGAAAAGTCGCTGCTCGGTTTCAAGAACTTTGTCGGCATGTATGCAGGAGAGCATTGTGCCGGTACGGAACTGATGATTGGACCGCTGTTCGTTGCCGCTGGCGTCAGCGCGGTCGATTTGATCGTCGGTCTCCTGATTGGCAATCTGCTCGCTGTCTTGAGCTGGATGTTTCTCACATCGCCGATTGCCACACAGGTAAGATTGACGCTCTATTATCAACTCGAGAAGATCTGCGGACGACAATTGGTCACGCTCTACAACCTAGCCAACGGCGTGATGTTCTGCTTTCTCGCCGGGTCGATGATCACGGTGTCTGCGACTGCCGTGGGTGTTCTGATCAATTTTCCCATGCCCGGCCTGAATGACGTGTATCCGAATAGTGTCGGTTGGGTGGTCGCGGTCTTCGTTGTGGGATTGTTGATTTCGATTGTGGCTGCCTACGGATATGAAACGGTCTCGAAGTTCGCGAACATCGCAGCTCCTTGGATGGTGTTGGTGTTTCTCGCGTTTGGCCTCGTGGCCTTGCGACAATTCATCGAAGCAACCGGAGCCGAGGTGAACTCGCTCGGTTCACTCTGGTCTCTTGCCGAAACCTACATCTGGAAGGGTGGTGAGCCGTTACCGGGCCAGGTGAAATTCACTCTCTGGCATGTGATCTTTTTTGCCTGGTTCTGCAACATGGCGATGCACATCGGCATGTCGGACTTGACGATCTTTCGCTTCGCGAGAAAGTCGTGGTATGGCCTTGCGACACATCGGGGATGTACGTCGGGCACTTCTTGGCGTGGCTGTCGGCTTCGCTGCTCTACGCGTTGCAGTTGCACCAAGATCCAAGCAATACGGATGTGCTGCCCGGGCCGATGGCCTTCAAGGCAGCCGGTGTCGCGGGGTTGCTGTGCGTGATCGTGGCTGGTTGGACAACGGCGAATCCCACGATCTATCGAGCAGGCCTGGCATTTCAGGCCATTATTCCCAAGGTGTCGCGTTTCAAGGTCACATTTTGGACAGGCATTGTCGCCACCGTGGCTGGCATGTTTCCGGCCATCGCCATGCAACTGCTCGACTTCGTCGCGCTTTACGGACTGGTGTTGATGCCCATGGGTGCGGTGATCTTCATCGACTTTTATCTAATGAAGAAGCTCGGGCTGCAAAGCAACTATGCCGAGCTGAGCCAGCAATCATTCAATTGGGCAGCCGGTTTGACATGGTTTCTGACCTTGGGAATTTGCACGGCTCTCGTGAAGTATGCTGGCGTGCAAATCTTCTTCGTGAGCTTACCTGGATGGTTTATTGCTGCGACTCTCTACATCGTCTTGAGCAAGTTCTACCAATCGCGCATTCAACCTGTTGCCGACTGACCCCGCCGGAGTGTAATCAATGAGACGCGTCTTTCAGCTCTTATCGTGGACATCGTTGGCCGCAACCATTCTGCCATCGCTGTTATTCTTGTCGGGCAGGCTCTCGCTGGAACAGTCGAAGTGGATTCTGCTGCTGGCAACCACCGGCTGGTTCGTTGTCACGCCGCTTTGGATGGGACGGAAAACCGAGCGCGTTGACGCGACGACGGTTCCCTAGAGATCACGCCTGGCTACCGCGTCTTTGGATGTGCTCTTCCAGTATCTTGCGGTATTCCTCAATCTCGATGTCTCGTTCACAACAGACCAGCATGAGTGCTCCATCCGAGCGAAAATTCCCATCCCACGCCATCACCTGCTCATCACTCCATGAGCGATCATACTGACCTAGTTTTTCGTCCGGGATCCGGCTGAGGTATGCGCGGAAGTTGATATCCGTCTCGTCGGGTACAGTGCCGTCGATCGGCAATTCGAGTCCGGAATCGTCCATTGAGAAGTCTCCTAGTTTAGTCACGCAGGTCGATAGGACTGCTAGTCCTCAGAGTATTTGTACGTCGAATCAAAGCTAATAGTCACAGACCTCGTTGTGATTCCGTGGACCGCGCGCATTGATGAATGATTCTCGCAGTCGTGTATTGTCTGAACCAGGCTCGTGGCAGGTTGAGCAGCTGTGTGTTTCGTTCAAGGCCTGGTGTTTTTCTGTGTCTTGAGCATGCACATCATGACAGGTCAAGCAAGTTGTTTCGGTGCGACCTAACAGTGCGACGTCGCGTGTGTTTTCGAACATGTGTCGTTCGATCGGTGCGAGCTGGTTAATTGCTTGCGCGGAAAGATCGACTCGGAAGTCGCGAAACAGATTATCACCGGCGACGAATGTATTTGGATACGGCAAGCCCGAGCTTTGCGATTTGCCTCCGCGCAGATGACATTGTCCACAAACAGAAATCACGACCCGTGGCGGCTGATTTTCTTTCGACAGCAAAGCGACCTTGGGATCCTTCGTATGATTCAGATCGACGTTGCCGTGGCAGGCGAAACAGTCGATCGAAGTCGCTGCGAAAGCGCGAATGTCGGTTTCGACCGCCGTCGTATGGCAACCTGCGCAGCCCTGGCCGAAGGCATGCTTGTCCCAAGACGCCGATTCCACGTGCTTGATCGTCCCATCGCGTTTGGGATCATCCGAGGGCGGCAGATATTTCGCGGTGAAGAGATCTAGCTTGCCATATGCGTCCGATCGTTTTAGAAAGCGAACCGTCCGCTCATCGCCCATGATGAAGTGGATCGTGTTCTTCAAACCCGGCTCATGCTGCAAGAGCTTCATCAGCGCGGGATCGTCGGCAGCAGCGGGTCGAATCGTCAATTGATGTCGATTGTCGGGCCAGCTCGGACCCACGTCGCGATGACAAAAGAGACATTCGTCACCGGTAACGTAGTCGGGTATCCGTTGCCCGACATGATCGCTGCCCCATTGGGTCGGGTCCAATAACGGGTGATTGCCTAGACCGGTGTCCTCGTCCGCTGAAACTCGAACTCGACTCACCGCGATACCCGCGACGATCAACGTTGCCGCCGTCAACACTAGCCACGGACGTGCCATCATCTGCCTACGCGTCGGACCGCACCCAACCGTGAGCTGCGTTGTCACGTTGACCTCCCCGATCCAAGTAAACGGACTTCAACTCGCTCAGCTTGTCGCCAGGTATGGACTTCATTTTTTCCTGGAGGTCGACGCCGTAAATCTTTGCCGCGTTCAAGCCGAAGATGTTTGCCTTGTCCTGCTTTGTGACCTTCTCGTAACCGAACTTTTCACATAGTTCGTCGCTGATCTGGAATCGCTTCATCGCGTCAATGACCCATTGGGGTGAGCCCCACCAGAGGCAATCGGTGCCCCAGATGACATGGTCGGATCCAAAGTACTTGATGTTTTTTCCGATTAAGTGCTGGCACATGGTCGGATGTGCGATGGAGAGCAAGCCGAACGACGAGCCGATCTCGGGGTACACGTTGTCCATGTTGGGGTTTCGCTGTTTGATCTTCATCAACTCCGCATGCCACTGAAAGTCACCCGTCTCCGGATCAAAAAAACCGTCTCGCTCGAACTGCGGTTCTCCCGGCCCATGCTTCAATGCCGAGTGATACGCAATGAACGTCAAATCGGGGTGGTCCTTGGCCGCCTGCTCGATATCGCCCGGGTGAGCAAAGTGGCCGAGGGTGCGCGACTGTGCTGCAAAGCCTTTGTGCACGCTAAAGACTTTGAGTCCCAGCTCTTTTGACTTTTCGTAAAACGGGTAGGCCATGCTTTCGTCATCCATGCGAAAGCCGTTGCCCGAGCGACCCGGATCGGTGTGGCAGTACCACTTCCAGCTGTCGATGCCGTACTTTTTCACCTCGCGTTCCATCTGGTCGTACAGCGCGGGGAAGTCAGGCTTATTATTTTTACGGTCCCAGTAATGATTCGGCGCACAGTTGCCCTGACAGAATGCGCGTTGACTATCGGCAAGCTCATTCAATTCGTTCTTGCGTTGCGACATCAGCCAGCTTGGCAATATCCCGCCACGGCGATCGCGACCTTCGAGAACTTTCCCCTCATGGTTCTTGTTTGTTTCTCGACCTGGCACACCCGAGATCACTGCGATACTGGTTTCGCTATCGAAGTAAATCTCCTTCACGAAATTGGTAAAGCTGTAGGCATCGGGGTTATCTTTCAAGTCGAAGCCCATGTTCCGCACAAACTCGGCACTCCGGAAGCCAATGGCGACGCCATCGGTAAAGTGCGTTTGCACATCCATCACGAAGTACTCGCCCTTGGGAAATTTTTCCTCCGTGGCTGCCGGATCAAGGGTCTCGGCCGCCTCTACATCCCAATTCGGCCCATAGACCATGTTTGAAGCGAGGAATGCCGTGGCAAGTCCCATCGAGCTGCGCATGAAGTCGCGTCGCTGCATCCCGAGCTTCTTGGACTTTTCTTCGGCCAACTCACTAATCAGGTTTTCCCACTGCTTCTGCTGTTGATTTTGCGGGCGTGGTACAAATTCCTCGTTCGACACGACCTGTGTCGGCATGGGCGAATCAACGCCCCGATTCTGATCACGCTGCCACTTGGGGACCCACATGGCTACCTCCATTGGAAAGTAAAGAACCGCAACCTCATCGCATTCTAAGTCAAAAGGCCGCTGCGTAAAGAATTTGCAGCTCAAACGAGCCTCCCATAGTTATTCGATTTCGGTGTCCAGTCGAATATGTAGTGGCTGCTATACTGGTGATCGTTCATTTCGGCGTGGCGCTCTTTTTTGTCTCTGTTTTTCAGGAGCGGATGATGTTCAGTCGCATTCGGATACAGCCCAGATTGGCGTTGCTGGTACTCGCCCTGATGCTCGTCAACGACGAAAAACTCTGCGGTTCGGAATCTGATCCGTTGGAACTCTTCAATCAGCGCATCATGCCGATCTTCCGGGCAGAGCATCCGTCTAGCTGCGTTCAGTGTCACCTCTCGTCGGTTGACCTCAAGCACTATATCCTCCCTTCGAGCGAGGCCACGTTTGTTTCGCTTCGAGACCAAGGGCTGATCGATCTGAAGCAACCGCAAAACTCGAAGATTCTCCAACTGATTCGAATGGGCGAAAAAGATTTGGACGAAGGGGCCAAGCTGATTCATGCCAAGCTTCGAGATGCTGAACGGGAGGCATTTTCCAGTTGGATCGAAGCATGTTGTCAAGACTCACGAATGCGAGCTTTGCCGACCGCCTCAAAACTTGCTCGACCTTTGGTTGCCGACGAGGTGATTCGACACGCCAGGAAGAGTCGCGTCGTCGATTCTTTTGTACGCAACGTTTGGTCCCAACGAATGCGTTGCTTTCCTTGCCATACACCGCACGAAATCGATCCGGATAATCCCAGACACCAGGCCGCCGTCAAAAAGCAGAAGGAGTTTGCGGAGCAATACAGCGATGAAATGGTAAAGCGATTAGCCATATTCCGTGAAACTCCTGAGGAGACGTTGGATTATTTGATGACATCGAGTCAATCGACGCCCGCGGACCGTCTGCCGCTGATCGATCTTAAGGACCCTCAGAACAGTCTTCTGATCAAAAAACCGATGTCCAAGTTACCGGCGCGGAAGAGCGACAAGACGTTCGAGCCACCGTCGTATCGAGATCCAGTGTCTCATATGGGCGGATTGAAACTTCACGCACATGACCAGTCGTACAAATCAATCGTCGCGTGGATACAGGACTACGCAAAGGTGGTCGATGGGCACTACACCTCCGTGAGTGACTTGCCGGCCGATAATTGGTATCCATCGAAGTTGGTGGTCCGCTTGAGGTTCGCGCCCTCCTCCTGGCAACTTGGCGACGTGGTGCAGTTCTTTGTGTATACCTGGAGCGACGAGCGAGAGGGGTGGAGCGATGAACCGATCGCATTCACACAAGGTTTGGTGAACCCACGTAAGATAGTCAACGGTGCACTATTCTTACTTGCGGGCAATGCCGATCAGCGCGCTGCCAAGTGGAAGCAAGAGGCGACATTGCCACGTGGTCGCTACCTTATCAAGGTCTACTACGACAGGGATCACCAAGTCGCGGACGACCCAACCATCATGCTCACCAACAAGGACTATTTTGGTGAAGTCGAGGTACCCGACGCTCGGTGGCGCGAAGGGTTTCGATTTGCCGAGGTCATCTCCGGCAAGAAGATCGAGGCGGTGACGACAGTCTCTCAATAGCCAGGCTCGTTTCTCGTAACGACAGCTTGTAAATCAAGTCGGGGGCCCACGGCACTCGGAGTGTGCCTGCTTGATCAGACACCGCGAACTCATGATGAAACCGGAAAACGAAACTCTGGTGGATCGTTTGGATGCTGAGGAACTGGCCAACGTACTCACTCATGGCTTAGGTTTTCTGCTGAGCATCGTGGGCGCGATCGCGATGATGTTCTGGGTGCTCCGGGAGGGAGACACTTGGCGTGTGGTGGCCTGCATGATCTACGCTTTGAGTCTCGTCGGCGTCTACGCCATGTCGACGATGTCACATTTCTGCTCTGACCCATTCCAAAAGATTTGGTATCGAAGGTTGGATCAGGGGTTCATCTACCTGCTGATCGTGGCTACGTACACTCCGTTTTCGCTGGCGTTCTTGCGGACGACGCCCTGGTGGCTGTTTCTTGCGGCCATGTGGAGCGTCGCGATTTTCGGATTTATCTCGAAGGTGTTTCTTGCTCACCGCGTAAATGCGGTTTCGATCTGGATCTACGTCGTGTTGGGTTGGATGCCAATCGTCGCTGGTCCCGCTTTGATCGGACTGGTTGACAACGCCGCACTCTGGGGAATGTTGATCGGCGGTTTGTGCTATACGATCGGTACCGTGTTCCTGCTATTGGACAACCGCGTCCGCCACTTTCACGCTGCTTGGCACCTGTTCGTCATGGCGGGCAGCGCCTGTCACTTCTTCGTTATCTTGATCTTCGTCGCACCGGTGACGTGACCGGCCTGATTCAAAAAGGGGTCAGGCTTCTTTTTGCTCGCGGCGGCACCACCGCTGAGGCGAGTCGGCTTGCCGGGACTTCTGCTAGAGCCGCATGCGGGCGACTCGAAAAAGGGGTCAGGCTTAATAAATCCGGGTCGCGCTGCGGACTTGATCGCACCATGAGGGGTGAAAAAGAAGCCTGACCCCTTTTTTGTCAGCCGCGAGGACCTGATTCCCACTGGATCGGTTGAATTGGGATCACATCCCCGATCAGCGGCAAAGGACGAAACCGTTGACGTTCGTCATTGAGCGATCGAAGTTCATCTAAATGTTGGGCGATCCGATTGGCGCTGCGTTGCGCTTTATCTCGTTGCGAAATCAATTGGGCTTGAAGCTCACGATATCGACTTCCCGCTCTGACGATCTGATCGACCGCTTCACGTCGGGCCGCAAGTCCAACCAACTCGATCTCTGCCGCTATCTTAATCGACTCGACCTCTTCGGCGATCGGTTTGCCTCGCACGTCCGCCCGCTCGAGAATTTTAGCGCACGCATCAATCCTCGCTTGGGCGGCCGCCATATCTACGAGTGCCAGGCGTTGTTGAGTCTTAAGATTGTTCATCGTCTCGTTGGTGATCGGGTCCAGGTCCGCAAGACGGCGGGACAACGCTTCAACTTTGCCCTGTTCAATCGTCAGTTGAGCTTTGGATTCGTCACGCACGTTCTTGAGTTCATTCATCCCTCGAAACATCTGCTGCTGAGCCCGATACCAAAGGCCGACGTCGTAGAGATCAATCAGCGCCAACGAAAGGGATTTGACCTGTTCTGCGTCCTTTCCCATGACTTGAAACGATAGGTTCGGCCTTCTACCTCTTCCCACCGTTGGACGCACGTGATTCCGATCCGTTAGCAAACTTACGATATCCTCTGCCGGACGCTTCTCCTCTGGGGCGAGCCGCAGTAGCTCATGGATTGCTGCCAACGGATCCGCATCCTCAGACCGCCCAAAATCATTCCGCGGAGGGAAGCTGAACGTGGATCTCGGAACAAAGCGCGGGATGGAGGTGTTCATGCCGAGACTGAAGCTGGCCACGTACTTCTGCTCGATCAAGGCGGGATCCGCCGCGAACAATCTGAGCGGCAGCGGTTGATCAGATTCTTCGAATACGATGTTTCGTTCTGGGATCTTCGGCGATTTAATGACAACTTCAGGGTCGTCGGCATCTGCCGAATCGTCATCGGCATGGATGGAGACGACTGCCGCACAGGCCCAGACCATGACGCTTAAACTGATGAATCGGAACTTGCGGTGCAGCTGATATGTCATGGAAGCGCTCCTGTATCTGAGGCAGCTGGCCCATCGAGGCGTTGCCTTGCTTGGGCACCCGCCGATGAGTCTTCGTAGGTCGTAGCAAGATAGACATCCGCGTGTCGAGAGTAGTCGGCCAGTGCGGGACGTTCCGCAAGCAGACGCCGACTGGCTGCGAGGCGAGCGGATTGCGCTTCTTCGGCGATCAGCAACCTCAGGTCAGAAATATCAGGATCTGGTTCTTGCGTAGCAGTCGGATCTTCGCGTCGAGCAATTTGATTGGGGCTTGAGTCGCGATCATCTGGCAATCGACTGGTGAACAGCCAAGAGCCCGCAACGATCGCCGCAACCGCCGCTGCCCACGACAAGGACTGTCCGATGGCAAGCGACTTACGGAGACGTAAATCGCGAGCGTCTATGACCGGCGCCATCGCTGCCGAATCATCCCAGATCTGTCTCGCATGATCGAGTGATCGCTGTAGCCGCTGTAGCTCGCCATGACACGTCGAGCAGACCCCGATGTGATCGCGCACGACTGACTTCGTCGCCACCTCCAACTCGTCATCCACATAATCGACGAGCAAGTCACGTACCGTTTCACATGTCGTTGTCACTGGTAACCGTCCCGTTTCAATGCCGCCGCCAATTGTCGTCGCGCTCGTCGCAAATGACTGCGGACCGTCGAATCTGGCAAGTTCAAGATCTGACCAATCTCTTTCGAATTCAGCTCACTGAAGTAGCGCAGTATGAGGATCGAACGCAGTAACGGCTGGAGTTCTTGCAGGCAGTTGCCAATCATCTGACGTTCGTCGTCATCGTACGATGTCGATTCAGCTTGGCTCGGAACAACTGTCGGTCGAGACACGACCAGGTACTGCCAAACCGATTTCCAACGCCGACCTCGACGATGAACGAGATTGCATTGGTTGATCGTCACGCGAAAGAGCCAGCGACGTAGCTCGTTGCGGCCATTAACCTGTGGGCCCTTTTGCAGCCCGACAAGATACACATCCTGCAACACGTCCTGAACTCGCTCGTCGGTGAGGCCCATGGCGGACGCGACTCGTGACAGCTCGCCCGCTACCTCGTCCCATACCGACTCAAGCAAATTCCGCGACGAATCTGCCTCTGCACTCCGATTCGCTAGTTCACATCCGATGGCGATCGTCATTTCCCGTGCGCTCATGATCCCGTTCTTCTAAGTCAACAATGCGCGGCGACCATTTACTGTTGTGAGAAAACGGAAAAAAACCGGGTGTAGGTGCTCATCATGATACCGCAAACACGCGAGTCCATCCGTTCAAGTGTCAATGCACCACCGTGCATCGGCTCAAGGTGCTCGATAAAATGTCGGCTTACAGAGCACAAATCGCGTCAAGGAAACAAGCTATGAGACACATCGTCTTCGCCTCGCTGATTGCACTTTTGGTTTCGCTTCCCGCCCAAGCAAAGATTGTCACCAAGACGATTCAATACAGCGATGGCGATGTTGCTTTAGAAGGTCATATGGCGTGGGACGACTCGATCCAAGGGAAGCGTCCTGGCGTGTTGGTGGTTCATGAGTGGTGGGGTTTGAATGACTACGCTCGCCAGCGCGCCGAGCACTTGGCCGAGCTAGGCTATGTCGCGTTTGCATTGGACATGTATGGCAAAGGCAAGGTGACGGAGCATCCGCAGGAGGCGGGCCAGTGGGCCGGCATGATCAGCCAGAATATCGATTCATGGCGAAAGCGTGCGCTGGCCGGTCTGCAGATCTTGAGAAAGCACGATCAAGTTGACGGGCAGCGTTTGGCGGCGATCGGCTATTGCTTTGGAGGTGCGACGGTCTGTCAGATGGCCTATGCGGGGGCTGACCTCAAAGGTGTTGTCAGCTTTCACGGTTCGCTGCCCGCACCCCAACCGGAACAAGCATCCAAGATCAAAGCCAAACTACTTGTCTGCCACGGCGCGGCCGATTCGTTTGTCCCGGCGGAACGAATCACGAAGTTTCAGCAGGCCTTGGAAGAAGCGGGCGCGGATTGGCAGATGGTCTATTACTCAGGTGCGAGACATAGTTTCACCAATCCGGGTGCCGATGCTCGTGGCATGGACGGCTTGCGGTACAACAAAGAGGCTGACCAAAGATCCTGGCAACACATGCAGTCGTTCTTTGGCGAGCTGTTTGCCAACTGAGTCATGCTCTCACGCACGGCTCATCAGGCCTTGTGAGCGCTTAATCTGCTTTAGCGGTGGCCTGTGAGTCCGGGGCCTGATGACTAGCAGATGCTCGTCGCCCTCGAAACAATCGATATCCGCCGTGACGCACGATCAATAGTGTCGCACAAGTGATGGTCGCGAAGAAACCCGGGCCGACAAGACAAGCTTGCCGCAGTCTGGCATCGGAGTACCCGGTCGCGAAGGTCAGCGTCACCAGAATCGCAACCAGTGCCGCGTACCAAATCATCAAGCCGATCGCAACGGTGGCCCCCGCGCGTGGTCGAAGTGTGATGAAAACCAGCGGAGTAACGGTCACCAGACTGGCGGCTCCCGCGATTCCGGCGGCGCTGGTCAGCACGGACAAGATCTGTTGCGACTCCTGAGGCTCGGAAATCAAGGTCGGTCCAATCTTCATCGCTGCCAGGGCGACGCCAATCGCGGTTGTGCCAATGATCAGATCGATGATGCCAGGCAGCTGTAAATATGAGCCGCTTGGCGGCTGGCCGACCTTGGCGATTTCCCATTGAAGCCAAATTCGCGCAGCCCAGAGAGGTGACTGAACGGCGAACAACAGCAGCGGACTAAATAGCAGGAAGACGGTAAATGCCAAACCAACTTCGCCACTTCCTCCGGCCGGTCCCGCGATTCCGAGCATGAAGCAAAATAGCAAGACTAAACCAACACCACCGCACATCCTGAGGCGGTTTGTGAAGTGCGTCGAACTGAAGACACCCCACGTCGCGACGAGTCCAACCTGAGCGTAGATGACCGCCGCAACGATAATCGCCCCAATCGGCGATCCTTGTTCCAGAAATCCGATCGCGATTAGATTGAAAAAGGCGAGGCCAACGAACAGCAGACAAATGCTACTAGTGACCCAATCTGTTGATCTCGGTTCGTCTTCGTTTCCAGTCAGGACGGGAGAGGGCTCGGGCTGAAGTACTGTCGGGTCGGCCAAAAAACGGTCGACGGTCGTCGAGCGATTGGCTTCACCCAGTGGGCAGATCCACCAATCTCCGCTGATTCGTGATTTCTCAAGTTGCCTGAGTACCTCTTCCCGCGTGACGTTCGTGCGCCAAAACCATTGATTGGGTCTCTTCACGGAATAGAGAATCTCGTTGCTCATTGTCCATCCAGGTAACGCGACAACCTTCTGTGCCAGTTTCTGTGCAGCGAGTACGAGGACCTTATACACATCACTCCGAATCCAGCGAATAACAACAGGAGCAAGTCGATCACCCAGCGTGATTCAAATGCGAATCTCACGATGACCAAGAGGCATGCCCCGCCAAATGCGAGAATACTCAGAGCAAGCAGGGGACCGATCAATGCGGGTTTTTTCGGTAACGGATTACCATCCGACACCGTCGGTGCTTTGTATGGATTCGTCGAATCCATTGCGGTGGCTCTTGACCCGAGGCGTATTTGAATCTGGCTTCATCTTAATCCGAATCGTCGCCAGGTGGCATGATGTGGCGCGCGGCCGAAAGGCAATTAATGGACATATTCCGTGTGCCGACAGCCACAGAGTTCATTCCCTTGGAAGTCTCGGACAAAACCGGCTGGCTGGCGACGGCCACGGATCGCCAGACTGCGAGCGATAAGATCAAGTGGGAGGACTTGCCGGCTGCGGAGATGTTTGGCTGCCGTGTTAATTCAGATGCAGGCCACACTCCTGCTTCAGACCGCGAAACCGTGTCGCGCGGTCATGGGCGTCACTTGCCACCAGCGGCCGACTGGAATGTGCGTCGCCAACCGTCGTGTAGCCTTTCTCGAAGAGCGGATGTTGTGGCAGCCGGTGCTGCCACATGTAACGGTAAACGTCGCGACTGGACCAGGCCAGGATCGGGTGAATGCGGTAGTGGTTGCCGCGGAACTTAACTCTTGGAAGTCGCCTCCGAAGGTCCGTTTGCTCGGCCCGCAAACCAGAGATCCAGCCGGTCGCATTTAGTGATTTCATTGCCTGCTGCATCGGCTCGACTTTGCGCATCTGATCATAGAGGTCGAGGTCCCCGACGTCGTCGCTTTCCCATAGGCGGCCATAACGAGTTTCCATTTCGACGGGGCTGAGGCGAGGTTGGGCGACATGAAGATTTAAGTTGAGTAGGTTCGTCAGTGCCTCGACGTACTGGTACGTTTCGTCAGGGAGGTATCCGGTGTCTACCCAAACGATGGGCAGATCGGGACGAATCTGAGTTGCAAGATGCAGCGTGACGGCCGACTGGATGCCAAAGCTCGTGCTCATGATCAGGCCATTGCCAAATTCCTCGTCGGCCCACTGCACCAGCTCCTCAGCCGCGAGCGCATCGAATTGTTCGCCCATCGATTCGGTGACCGTACCTTCTAGCGTAGCTGGCATTTCACCTCTCCTACTCGGGCAGTTGCGAAGTCATCCTCCGTCTATTGACGCGTTGACAAGCGAAGGTCTTACACCGCAAAAAAGGGGTCGCCCCAAAAAGGGGTCAGGCTTCTTTTTCACCCCTCGTGGTTCGATCAAGTCCGCAGCGCGACCCGGATTTATTAAGCCTGACCCCTTTTTCGAGTCGCCCGCATGCGGCTCGAGCAGAAGTTCCGGCAAGCCGAGGCGCCCCAGCGGTGGTGCTGTCCTGGGCAGAAAAGAAGCCTGACCCCTTTTTGCAGGCCTGGGCGGAAATTAAGCCTGACCCCTTTTTCGAGTGCGGACTTTCAACGTCTTGACCGACCGCATTCCCGGGCGGCGTGACCAATCGGGATTCGACACATCGAAGGCGGCGCGCAGATCTGGCCAGCGGGTAAAGAGTCGCTCGAGTACGACCTGCGTTTCAGCGCGCGCAAGCTTCATACCCAGGCAGACGTGTGGCCCCGCGCCGAATCCAAGATGGTAGTTCTGGAACTGGCCTCGCAAATACCGCATCGTTTTTCGCAGTCCTGGAACGACACGAACGATGCCCCACATCGATTTGATGTTCGCGAAGCTAGAGAACCACCTTTTGAACTTGGGCCGATCTGCGCTCGGTAATCCCAGTACTTCACAGATGACTGTCAAAGGGACGGGCCGAGCGAGATGCTGAATCAGGTCGACCTCGCCTGGCGATTGTTCGGCTTGCTCTGCCATCCGATCAAGTTGACGATCGACCGCTTCCTCAATTTGAGGTCTGAGGTCAGCGATGCTCTGACGCTGGAATGCTTGATCCACCAGTGAACGCAAGCGTCGGTGATCAGGTTCATCCTGCCCGAGCATATTCTGCGACAACTGCCGAAACAGACCGGGCAACATGAGCTGGAACATCAAGAAGTTCGTCCGACCCGCATTACGTGGATCGCGACAGAATCGCTGGTCGTCCTTCAAAACGTCATTCACGGCATCGTATGTCGTGACCAGCCAGATCTTGCCGAGCAACGGCAGGCGAACGGGGACGACGGTGCCCATCCGACGGAGACGACCGAATGCCTCAAAGGGAGTTGCGCGATACTCGATCGCGGTCAGATCGACTCGTTGTAGAGCGAGTTTGTGCACTGTACCTGCCCGCCTTTCTCAGGATCTGGTGCGAGAGAACAGGTCTTTGCCGAATTATAAGCGATCGCCCGCGACGAAACACAGCGGAACATCAACGGCGGAGCGCGAGTTAGGGAAGTTACCTGCCCAAGTCGCGCCGGCAGCGCTCTCAGAACGCGCTACTGCGTCAGACCGGCCAGGCGAAGCAAGAAGGCGTATTGCAACGCGACCATGCGAAACGGCTCGAATCTTCCCGATGCACCGCCGTGGCCCGCATTCATGTTCGTCTTCAGCAACAGAAGGTTGTCGTCAGTCTTCATCGCGCGCAGCTTGGCAACCCATTTCGTGGGCTCCCAATACTGCACTTGTGAATCGTGCAAGCCGCTGGTGACTAACAAATTCGGATAGTCCTTCGCGGCGACGTTGTCGTACGGTGAGTACGAGAGGATGTAATCGTAATACTGTTGTTCGTGGGGGTTGCCCCACTCGTCATACTCGGCAGTTGTCAGTGGGATGGAGTCGTCCAGCATCGTCGTCAGTACGTCGACGAACGGAACTCCCGCGATGACGCCGCTAAAGAGATCGGGCTGCATGTTGACAACGGCGCCCATCAGCAGCCCGCCGGCACTTCCGCCCTTAGCAAATAGCCGATTGGGGTCGGCCCACTT
>CAJHYQ010000838.1_pt1 | contig 48186 bp, 37 predicted proteins | sample 9198721 | NCBI WGS metagenome assembly CAJHYQ01 (sample SAMEA7708357, study PRJEB35096) | sediment metagenome | biome: marine neritic benthic zone biome [ENVO:01000025]; feature: sediment [ENVO:00002007]; material: shallow marine sediment [ENVO:03000034] sea grass bed [ENVO_01000059] ... | reverse complement strand
TCCCGAAGTATCCGCCCCAGCCCTTGATCCAATGTGAGGGCTTCGTTCGCGATGATGCCGATGACAAGGCCCTCTAGGTTGGCTGACTTGACACACCAAACGCGGCGACGCACTACTGGGGTGGGACTATGGAAACGCGTTGCGCTGTGATTTGCGACCGCTTGCACGATCCATGACAATGGGGTTTTCACCCATTCAAAGACAAGGACCTGACCATGAAAAGACTTCTCCTCGCGCTGATCATCGCCACTTTCTTGACCGCACCGGCGACCGCTGCCGAGCCGCACCTAGCGCATATGGTCTACTTCAAACTAATAGACACTTCGGACGACGCAAAGAAACAACTCGTAGCGGCGTGCCACAAATATTTGTCGAAACATGAGGGCACGGTGTACTATTCGGCCGGCGTGCTTGCCGAAGATCTCAAGCGGTCAGTGAATGATCTGGATTTTGATGTGTCGCTGAACCTCGTTTTTCAAAACAAGGCGGTACATGATAAGTACCAGAGCCATCCACGCCACATTAAGTTCATTGAAGAGAACAGGGATACTTGGGCAAAGGTTCGTGTCTTCGACTCGTATCTAGCCGCATTGAACGAAACGAACTGAGCGTTCAAGCAAGTCCTGAAGACGAGGGTGTATTGAATCCCTCGAGAGATGTTACCGCGTCAGAACACTACTGGTGTCGGTTGTGGTTTCCGCTCTCGACGCTGGCCGACCGTAGTAGAATCCTTGGCCAAACTCAAATCCGACATCACAACAAACAATGTGTTCGGCCTCTGTCTCAACACCGACAGCAACGCTTGAGATGCCAAGCTCATGCACCATACGGATGAGATTGGCCAGCATCGTCCGCTGTGCGGCAGGGGCAAGGTGGATGTCGCGAATCAGATGCATGTCGAATTTGACGAATTCCGGCTGTACCGCAGCAAGTTCCAGGCGTCGCGATTGTCCAGAACCGAAATTGTCGTAGGCGAGACGAATTCCAAGATCGGACATCGCTTCACGAAGTTGCTTCAGTCGGACTGTGTCCGCAGAATCTGGTTCGCGAATCTCGAAGGTCATCTGTGCATCTGAGCTGAGATCTCTTAACTTCTGCAGTGAGTGCAGCAGTCCCATCGAAACAATTTCAGATGGGTGAGTATTCAGGAAGAGTGATGGAGTCTCACCGCCTTGAGCGCGTTGCTCCAAGCACGCCAGCCGCAACATTCGACTCAGCTCTTCCTCCAGATTCCGTTGAGACGCCACCATGAACATCTCTGCCGGTGTCTTGAGGCCCTCGATTCGACTCCGCGCTAAAACCTCATTGCCTACCAGCTTGTTGTCCCGCAGCGAGACGATCGGCTGATAGTGTGGAACCACAGATCGCAACATGAGAAAGTTGTCGAACTGGCTAAAAACATTTGAGACGTCAGATGTATCGGTTAGCACTTCCGGCAGGGGCGCAGGGGCGATGTCCAGGACCGGCTGGATCACCTCATCCTCTTGCCGGCGAAGTCGCAGAGAAACATCCGCAAATTGCAACAGATCTCCGGACTGCAACGGCATTTCACCAGTCAACCGCACCCCGTTGACGAATGTGCCGTTTGTGCTGTTAAGGTCACGTAACGACAGTGAGTGCGGTTCGACAATGATCTCAGCGTGCACGTTCGACACGGCGGCGTAAGGCAGTGTCAACGACAGGTCGTTCGCTCTGCCGATGCGAAACGGTGTCTTGTCAATCGTGATGTCCTGGATCGACTCGGTCTCTGAAACACGACCTGTCAGTAACCAGACGTTGGATCGACCTCCCATTGTAGACCTCGTCAAAGCTGTGTCGTTCCAAGGAGTTTCGGATAAGGCGTGGTCCTGCGGCGACCAACGCGGGCAACGGATGTTACTGAATCTCGATGACGCATATATATCTCGGCACGCGTGCGTAGTTGTCGTACCTTAAAGCAAGCATAGGCCACTATTTGACACAATTTGACTCGCTAGCGGATTCAAGCTACATACGTCCGGCACAGATTGCGCGCACGCAATCCGGCCTCAAACTGAACTCACACCAGTGACGTAAAATGCCGGACTCAAAATCATTCCCGTCGCGATCTCCGAAGGACTCTGACGATCATTCCGATAAAGCAGCAGGCAAGAAGCCTCAGCCGCCTCTTGGCAACGATGATCGCCGTCCTGAAAACACTGTCGTGCTCCCCGAGGACACTCAGAAATCGTCCTCCAATCAGAACGACACAAACAAAGCAGGCGAGCCGGTTCAAACCGACAAGACCGTTGTGCTGGATCTCCATGACGCGGCTCCACCGAGCAGCAAATCTGACGATCCCATGCAAACCATGATTATCGGTGAGAACGAAGATCTGCGCGATCTCATCGCTAACAAGCCAAAGGAAGAAGAGAAGCAGGCAAAGAAGACGGATCAGAAGAAAACCATTTCGCTTGATCCAAATCCGCCAGAAAGTCGTCGAGACGACCCCATGCAGACCATGGTCATCGGAGAAAACCAAAGTCTGCGCGATCTCATCGCTGACGAACCCAAGGAAGAGGAAAAGAAACAACCAAACCAGAATAAGACCCTTTCGCTAGATCCCAATCCACCGGCAAGTCGCGGTGACGACCCGATGCAGACCATGGTCATCGGAGAAAACCAAGACATACGTGACCTCGTCGGTGACAAGCCGAAGGAACAAGAGAAGAAACAGCCTTCTCCAAAGAAGACCCTTTCGCTAGATCCCAATCCACCGGCACGAAACGATGATCCTATGCAAACCATGGTCATCGGCAACAACGACGATCTACGCAATCTCGTCTCAAAGCCGAAGGACAGCGAACAGGCAAACAAGAGTTCAGACCGACCAAAAACCGTCTCGCTCGATCCGAACGCGGAATCTGGAGGTAGTAGGAAATCCGATCCAAACCAAACGATGATGATTGGTGACGATACCAACCTTCGTGACCTGTTCTCCGATAAGCCTGAGGGCAAGGACCCATCTTCTCCAAAAACACTTTCGCTCGATCGTGATCCACCGACTAGCGCCGATTCCGCTGATCCGAATCAGACGATGTCGATCGGAGACGGCGAGGACGTACGAAGCCTGTTTTCTGGTGCCACAAAACCAGATCAACCCAGTCACCAAAAAACGGGCCCCCTTGATAACAATCCTCCACCGTCGCGCAGTAAGCCTTCACACGGTGACACGCTTTCGCTCGACAAGTCGAAGTCATCTGCACCGTCGAAAGGGCTACCGCCCAAGCAGGATGCAACGGCGACCACCGTTCTCGGCCAAAACAGCACGCAAGGCACACCGCCGCCGGATCCCGGCAGCCGAACGATGCCGCTGACCACTGGCAGCGCGCCCCCGCAATCTGGTTCTAGCAGCCGCGATTCTTCGGGGACGATGGTTCTTGGCAAAGACGACCCACCTCAACAAGATCCGCGTAGCAAGACGGTCGTCTTAGGCGGCCAAGCGCCAGAGAATCGGACGATGCCACTCGATGGCTCGCCTCCTGCTTCTCGACCAGGTGCCACTCAGACGACGGTTTTGGGCGACAAACGAGGTGACGATGGGACGAAGACAGTTTCGTTGGGTCAAGGGCAGCCGGGGCGTGAACAGGAGCCTGGCCACCAAACCGTTCCACTTGGTGAGTTCGGAAGTCAATTCGAAGCAACTCAGCGATCGGCCACCGAACCGCTCCGCCCGTCACAACTCAATACATCCGAACCACCCTATGGCAGCCAACGACCGGATAGCGTTGAACAACCGAATCGCGAACTCCGCACGACACAATCAAAACCAATTCGCGCTTCCAGCTTCGCGGAATCTCCAAGAGCAGGCGAAACGCGACAGGCACAATTGATACGTCGAACGACGAGTGCACTGGCTTTTGCCGCTTTGGCGATCCTAATTTCAATCCTGTGTGCCACGCTTTCGGCCACGGCAATATCGGTCACCTACTCATGTTCGGTGCTCGCGTTGCTCGTGGGAGTGTTCTCCTTCTGGCGGTACACCCGTCTATTGCGACAATTAGGACCGGGCAACGCGTCGGCACTCTAGCAATAGCAAAACCTCTCAATCTTGATCCCTGAATGGCGCGGACGGGAGGGCGAGGCTCACGGGAGGGCGAGGCTCCTGCCGAGCCGAATGCGTTTTGCGGCTCGGCAGGAGCCTCGCCCAAATAATCAGAGAACGGCTCGATGACGGGCACAACTCGCGGTTAAAGATAGAGAGATCCCCGAGTCAACGGGATTTGATTCGATCTCGCCTTAACGTGACTCGTTCTTATCTTTATCCAAGGTCAACTCCCATCCCTTCTTGGTGACCGAGAACGAGTATGAGCCGGGCTTGAGGAGGCTACGGCTGTTTCCAAAGTTGCCGCCGCGGTGGAACCTGATCAGCCACTGGTCCTGACCGGTTAATTCGAGAGTTTGGCCGGCGTTGATTGAATGGGTCTTTTCGTCCACGACGAAATAGACGATTCCCCCATTCTCGGACGGGTTGTGCAGTTTTAATGCTGGTTTGCCCGTTGATGACGTCGATGGCTGCGAGTCTTCCGACTCCGGTCCAAGCTGGCTAACGTGCTTGAGGTCGAAATCGTCGAGATTTGCCGGTTCCGAGTCGTTGCTGGGCGGTGCTGTATCGACTAACGCTGTATCTTCTGCCCCTGTATCTGACTGCGCATCCTCTTGTGGAAACCCGTCGTTCGACTCGCGCGGTTGGAATTGGGTGAACAGTTCAAACCAGTTATTTTCAGTGGTGTCTTGCTGATCCTGTTGCTCCGTCTCTGTGACGGTTGCCTCCGGTTCAGAATCCACTTGTGGTGACTCGTCGACCGCGACCTGTTGAGTCTCAGCAGGTTCAGAATCCTCGGTCGAGGGTGGATCGACCTTCGCGATTTGCTGGACACCTCTCGCCTGCGCTTGAGATGCCAACGTTTTGATGATGGGAACGCGAATCACGAAGACTGCGGCAACCAGAACGAGTCCCAACATTGGGAACTTGGCATTCGATAGCCGTCGCATCTGCTGTATTTGCTTGCGTGAAAGCGTGTTACTCATGTGCGGATTCTCCGATCTGTGTGAGTCTTCTTCAGACACAACAGTTGTCACTCATTAAGACTAGTGTCTAGCAAAGCGTTGGATCGAGAAACCTGAGTCAGATTACCGCTTCTTTGCAAGGTCAGGGCAAGAATTTCTGACCGCCAGATGTGTCGTTCGTAATCACTTGCACAATCGGACGACATTTTATAGGTCATGATCTCTCTCGATCACTCACTACCAATAACAACGTCTTAGACTTTGTTGACGTAAACAGAGTGCGTCGTACGCTTGCGAGAATGTTCGGTAGCAAATGCCGAAGACTTTCGGCCACAAACTGAATCTCAGCTAACAGTGTGGAACAGTGAATAACACGAATCAAACAGATGCCACGGTTCTGACTCCGGTCCAACAAGCCATCGCCGCCGCGCAAGCAGGCAACAAACCGCTCGCTCGGCTTCATCTGGAAAACGCGGTTACGTCCGAACACCAGAATCCAACCTACTGGGTTTGGCTCGCTTGGACGGCCGAATCGCCAACGAGCACGATTTCCGCGTTGCAGCACGCATTGAGTCTGGATCCACAGCACAAGCTCGCTCAACAAGGTCTGGACTGGGCCTTGGCAATGCGAGAGTTCGATCTCTATGCCTACGGTCCATCTGATTCGGCCCAAGCAACCGTTACACCGACCGTGGACGAACCGGCGACTGAACCTACTCAACCCGCTCCTCCTCAACCAGCCGCCACCGAACCGATCGATGAAGGCATCACGGGTGACGATTTCGAGTTGCCGGAAGAAGCATTCTTCGAGACGCCTGCAGAGAAGGCAGAACAAGTCGAACAACCGGCCGAGCCAGCTCCGACCCCCGCGCCCGAAGAAGCGCAGAGCGTGGAAGAGCCGGTGATCGAAATCGAAGAAGTCGGCGAGCCGGTCGTTGCTGAGACCACGGATGAAATTGAAACGGCGGATGAACTTGAAGCCGACATCGAAACATTTGAAGACACCAGCGTTGAGCCCTCCAAAGTTCAGGATGACGTCAGTGAGACGACAGACACAGCGGAAACGGACGCCGAACCGCTTGAAGCTGAGCTGGTGGATGTCAGTGACATCGATCCGGAAGATCTAGTGGCTGACGACGCCGGCGAGAGTCATGAATCCTCAGCTGACGGTCCAGTCACCGTCTTGGCCGTCGACGATAGTCCCACCATTCGCAAAATCGTCTCCATGAGTCTGGAAAGCGTTGGCTACCAGGTTGTAACCGCCGCCGACGGCATGGAAGCGATGCAAAAGCTTCCGAAGTGCAATCCGTCTCTCATCTTGACGGACATCAGCATGCCGAAACTTGATGGCTATCAACTTTGCAAGCTGATCAAGGCACATGAGAAGACCAAGACGATTCCGGTAATCATGCTCTCCGGCAAGGACGGCATGTTTGACAAGATCAAAGGCAAATTCGTTGGATGCGACGATTACATCACCAAGCCGTTCCAGTCCTCTGAACTGCTTGAAAAGGTTTCGTCCTATCTGCCGACCCCTGTGTCGGATTCCTAAGGTTCACCTCGCCACTGACATGCTGGACAGCAGAAGTCAGTGAGACACGAAACAGTAAGTAGGTCGGTGAGTAAGAGCAAGGAGACAGCAATGACTAAAACCGAAGACATTGACAATCTCGAAACCCCGGACGAAGCGCCCGGCGAGACGGTTGAAGTGTCCCAGGAAGCTCTGGAGCCGGATCACTCCGAAGAAACTCAGGAAGCGGATGGATCCCAAGAGGCTCGCAACGAGTCTGGTGAAGTGCCCGAGGTGAATGAATCTGCGTTCGCAGACCAGTGCATCGACTTGCTTTGCAAGCAGGAGAAGACGCTGTGGCTGCTCGGCGATCGTGACGAGAAGGCCAACAACGACGAGTCGCTGGCTTTGACCTGGCAGATGCTCATTCAGTTTCTCGACTTTGCAGAGAGCCACTTTGATAAAGACGAATTTGGGGCAATCGCAGAGTCGTTGCACACCGTCCACGAGCACACTGCCGAACACAAGCACAAACTGAACACGCGAGCGTGGAGACTCTTCCGCAGTCTCGTCGGTTTAGAAAGCCCCGACGAGAATTCAATGGTCGCGTCGTATCGAGAACTCGGCGATGACTATTTGGACTTGTTCCAAACCTTCTTTGACGTCTGCGCCGATCGATTCTCGGACTCGTCACCATCGAAAGAACGGTTTGACCAGAGCGTTGAAGTGTTCCTGAACGAATTGAGAGACAAGTGGTAGTCTGACCGCGATCGCAATAACCTCTACTCACATTGGAATCATTCGCAGCGAACCAAGCCGGCAACACTACCATGACCAGAGGAAGTGGTTTCCCAAACGAATCTGACGTTTCGGGGAGCATCGCATGACGAATGATAACCAGCCACTGCCGGACGCCGACGCACAGGACGAAGTCGATCTGAAGAGCATCGTCGAGGCGACTTTCGGCCCGGGTGCCTTCGATCTCATCGACGGTGAAGAACCGACACCCGAGACGGACGCTGACGCAGCCATGGCGGAGTTGTCGGCCTTCGACGGTGCCGACCTTCAATCTGAAACGGCAACTTCTGAAGTCGCGACGGCCATCGCTCCGAATCCAGTACCAACCGAGAACGCTCAAAAGCTCGTGCTGTTCGAGGTATCCGAGCATTGGTTTGCGATCCCGGTCAACAACGTATCGGAAATCCATCGCGAACGACGCATTACGCGAATCCCCCACGTTCCGAAATGGGTCAGCGGTGTGACGAACCTGCGCGGTTCAATCACTTCGGTCGTTGATCTGCGGACACGTCTCGGCTTGCCTTCACCCGAAGGAGTTCTTCGCCGGCGGTTGATTGTCATACGTACCGCCGCCAACATCACAACGGGGCTACTTGTCGACCGAGTTCTGGGAATTCGTATCCTCTCGGACGACCCCAATACTCTTCCCGATGCGGATCAGCTAATGGAATCACTCACCCGTCTCCAGGAAGCCGGTGACTTCGTGAGTGAATGGAGAGGCATGGACTTGCAGCCAGTCGCCGTTCTGGATTTGGAGAAGATAATCGATCTCACCAACCCAATCAACGAACCTGAAGCTTCGAAGTCATGACAACAACCTCACCCAAACAATCGTCCCAGTGGAACTTCTTGAATGCCCTTCGATCACGACTGGGCGTAAAACTACTGATTGCATTCGTGATCGTACTCATCGTGCCGCTGGTCTCGATGGAGGTCGTTCTGACGAAGAACAACACAAGTCTGCTGGTTGACCAGGCGACGCGACAACGAATCAACGTCTGCGATGTCAAAGCGCGACAGTTGGAAAAGTTCTTTGACGACACCACCGGTCAGGTTCGTGCTTTCTCGAACACTTCGTTGGTCCACGATGCGATGAAGACCCTATCCACTGCATTCGCGACCGCCCGCAACGAGAACAATATCAACAACAACGAGCTTCGCAGTCAGCGTTCATCGCTTCGTGCATATTACGACCATGCCTTCGCACGCACCTACAAGGACAAGAATGCTCAACAGGAACCGCCGCTGGATGAGCTTATCTCCGACTGGGACGAGCACACGATTCATTTGCAACACCTCTATGTGCAGGACGGCGCTCACTCGCTGAACACAAACGAGCTGTTGGACAGAGCACGGGATAGGTCGAACTATTCGAAGCTACACGCACGATTCCATCCACAGATTCGTCATTGCCAACAGAAATACGACTACGGCAACATCTTGCTCTGCAATCCGTCAGGGCGTGTTGTCTACTCGGTGCAGAAGACACTCGACTTCGGTACCTTCTTGACGAACCCGGAACGCGCTAATTCACATCTGGCCGAAGCGTTTCGGACGGCCAGCCAATCGACATCCGCCGATGATGTTATTTTCAGTGACTTTGCCAACGACACGGTGCGACAAGAGGAGGTCACCGGGTATGCACTGTCGCCAATCGTCGAGAATGGCAAAACGATTGGTGTCGTCGCGTTTGAAATCCCGATCGACCGTATTCAAACCATCGTGCACGAGAATAGCGGCTACGAAACATCCGAGACGTACGTGGTCGGTCCGGACATGCAGTTCCGTACCGATCCACGTTTCCTGAAACAATTAAAGGTGACTTCCGCGATCCTGAATCCGGATGTGGTGGTCGACACCGCCGCCATACGTGCTGCTCAGGATGGCCAGACGTCGGCCGATGTGGTCGATAGCTACCTTGGAGCGAAGACGGTTAGCGCTTGGCAGCCACTTGAGATTCCCGTTGCCGGAACCTCTGCTCCCGCTCAATGGACACTCGTTTCCGAGGTTGGTTTGGACGAAGTCCTGGCGCCGTCCAATTCGATGACTCTAATGACGAAGATGGCCACACCGGTGGTCCTCTCCTTGGCCGCTGCGATTCTCACCGTCATGCTGCTCGTTCGCCCCTGGCTGAATCAGGCAGAGGAAATCACGACGACGCTTGGAGAAACGAGTGCCGGTGACAAGAGTGCTCGAGCGGAAATTCTGACGGGTGATGAATTTGGTAGTGTCGCGGAGTCAGTTAACAAATGGCTCGACACATCCAACTTGACAGCGAATCTCGGATTCTCACTCTCCGAACTCGCTGCGGCGACACCTGCTCTGGGAGCGATCTCAAACGATTCAACGTCCGAGCAGCTACAGCTAGTCATCCTCGAGATTCAGAACACGGCGCTGGAAGTTAGCCGATGTGCCAAACAAATTCAGTCCGCTACGGAGAACCTTTCCTCCGAAAGCAGCACACAATCCTCACAAATTGTTGATACGTCGATGGCTCTCGACGAAATGGTCGAGTCGATTCACCACGTGGCCGACAGCACATCCAAGAGTGCGTCAGTCGCCGAGGAGGCACGTCAAACCGCAACGAACGGTTCGCAGGCTGTGCTTAACACCATCAAGGGTATGGACCGCATCCGCAGTCAGGTGCAATCGACATCGAAGCGAATCAAGCGATTGGGCGAAAGCTCTCAAGAGATCGGTGAGATTGTGCAACTGATTAGCGACGTTGCCGATCGCACGAGCATCCTCGCTTTGAACGCATCCGTTCAAGCTGCCATGGCTGGTGACGCCGGCCACGGTTTTCAAGTCGTTGCCGAGGAAGTCGACCGGCTCTCGAAGAGATGCAACGATGCGACAAAACACATCGCTCGGCTGGTCAAGTGTATTCAAACGGAGACATCCGAAGCGATCATTGGAATGGAAGAGAGTACCGTCGAAGTCGTCGAAGGATCGAAGCTCGCTAGCCAAGCCGGCGACTCTTTGGCCGACATCGATTCAGTTTCGAATCGACTGGCCGAGTTGATCGACTCGATCTCGGGTGCCGCCAAGCAGCAAGCACGCAGCGGTATCCTCGTCTCTCGTTCGATCAAGGAGGTCTCGAGCGTGATGACGACGACCTCATCCGGGACGAAGCAAACAGAACAACTGGTCAATCAACTAGCTGCTCGCGTCGATGAGTTGCGTTCCTCTATTGCACGACTGATTCCCAAGGCAATGCAGACACCTGTTCATGCTCCGGTCTTTAATGAACCGGCCTCCGACGCGCCGCTGCTAGGCGCGGCAACCGAGGCTTCGGCAACCACTGTGAATGCGGAATCTGTTTCGTAACCGGCCGACGAACGAAAGAGCGAAAAGATGCGCAGCACTGTCAATCGGGAAGCCTCAGCGATCGTTCTGCGGGCGATACGCAAGCATCTCACCGCAATCGAAGATGGAATTCAAAGTTATCATGGCGACCCTTCGAAGTTCGAGGACTTGGACGAGTCGCTTCGGCGCACTCGAGTCGCTAAGTGTGCGACGTCCATCATCGGCTCGGCAACCTTAAGCCGACTCCTGTCACTTCAAGAAGACGTGCTCGAATCGGTTGCCATCGATGGCTGCGCGTTGGACGACGACATCCTGTCGCTGCTGACGGAAATGGTCTCGGCAACAAGTTCCTTTGTTGACGCACAAGAGCAGCTACCGACGGTCGGCGATGCCTTGGACGTATCGCAAGGTGGCCTTGTTGCAAGTTTGAAGTCCTACCGACGTTACCGGCGGCTTCCGGAAAGTGACGACGACTTGGCGATCTCCGACCTCTTTCGGGGCGCACGAAACTCAAGCATTCATATCGACGGACCTCATCTCCAATCGCCTCAAGACAACACCGATGATGCGATGGCGAGCGAGTTGAGTGCCGATTCCGAAGAGCCAACCTCTGACGACACCTTCCAGAAAGACGAAATCGCTCCGGAACTGCTGGAGGTCTTCCAAGAAGAAGCTGAAGATCACATCACCCAGATTTATGCCGGATTGGGCGAGCTTCAAAAAGACCAGGGCAACCGCGAACACATTCAAAACGTGCGACGCGCTGCGCACACTTTCAAAGGGGCGGCCGGTGCTGTTGGTCTACGCTCGTTGTCCAAGTTGTCGCATCGCATGGAAGATGTACTCGATGAGTTATACGATGGTGGCACGGAACCAACTCCGCAGCTACTCTCGTTGCTCCTGGAAACCACGGACGTCCTGCAGGACTGCCTGAACGATCCGGATAGCAGTTCAGTAGAGAAGATCCCGCAATTGTATGCTGCCTACGCTGCGCTGTCTGGAGACGGGAACGCAGCGGATCTGCCGGCCGTCGAATCAGCGGGACAATCAGAAGCGAGTTCCGCTGCTGGCGATGACACAAAAGCAGCTGAACAAAGCAAGAGCAAGACGTCGCAGTCACGGTCCGTGCGTGTGCCGTCACACCGCTTGGACGAGGTTCGCAACGTCGTCAGCGAATTGATGATCAATCGCACGTCACTGGAACAGCATATGGAACAGCTGGTCAGTTGCGTTGACGAACTCCAGCCCGTGCTCAATCGAATGCGGTCGGTTTGCCATCAATTGGAAACCAAATACGAAGTTCCCGCTCTTTGGACGACGTCCGCCGCCGGATCCGGCTGGGCACCAAACACCGATCATTCGGCATGGCGTGACGATCGCGAAGAGTTCGACGAACTCGAGTTCGATCGCTACACCGACTTCCACCTGTTAACTCGCTCGCTAGCCGAAACAACGAGTGACACAGGGGCGATCAGCCACGAATTAAGGACGCTGATCGGCGATTTTCAAACGCTGCTCGCGCGACAAACACAACTGACTCGCGAAGCGCAGTCACGACTGCTACAAATTCGAATGGTCCCGTTTGGCAGCGTTTCGACGCGACTGCAACGTGTACTGCGCGAAGTCGCAGATCGACAGCAAAAATCAGTCGAGCTGATCATCGAAGGCGAGCAAACGGAGCTGGACAAGACCGTACTCGAGGAATTGGTCGATCCACTTTTGCATTTGCTACGCAACTCGGTCGACCATGGGGTTGAAGCGGCCGATGTTCGAGAAGCAAAGGGAAAACCCTCTACCGCCCAAGTATATCTGAGTGCTGCTCATTATGGCACGCAAGTTGTCATTCGAATTCGGGATGATGGAAAGGGACTGGATCCAGATAAGATTCGATCAGGCATCATTCAAGGTGGCTACCTTGATGACGAGGAAGTAGACGCACTTAGTCCCAACGAGCTGTTCTCGTACATCTTCCTGCCGGGCTTCAGCACTGCATCTCAAGTTACCGAGATCTCCGGACGCGGTGTCGGCATGGATATCGTGCGAAGCAACATTGAAAAGCTCAAGGGCAGCATCGACGTCGAGTCGAATATTGGTGTCGGGACGTGCTTCACCATTCGACTGCCCACCACACTCGTCGTCACCCGTGCCTTGATCGCAAAGACCAACAACGAAACCTTTGCCATTCCGACTCATGCGGTCACCAAGATCCGCAAAGTCGAGCCGGGAGCCACGGTGCAGCACGATGGCAAGTCAATGGCCAGTGTCGATGGAACCGTCTACGAACTCGCTCGCTTCGACAGCCAATTTGAATTTGCCTCATTCACCCCGCTCGCTGATGAAACACTGACAGTCGCCATTGTTCAGCTGGGCGATCGCTTCGTCGCGCTGTCGTTCGATACGATCCTGTCAACACGCGATATTGTCGTCAAGCCACTTGGAAATCACTTAGGCGATGTCCATGGACTGCTTGGTGCCACGGTATTGGGTGATGGCTCCGTCGTGCCGATCCTAGATCCGGCCGGCCTCATCACCTGCCCCGCGTTGTCAGAGTCGCTGCCGCAAATCGCGCCTGTGCCGGACGGCGACTTCCAGGACGTTGCGGTGATGATCGTCGACGATTCAGTCAGCGTGCGTCGTGCACTTACGAATCTGATTCAGCGTGCCGACTGGACTCCGATCACTGCCCGCGATGGTGCCGACGCCTTGGAAACAATCGGCGACCTAAAGACCCCTCCCCACGTGGTCCTCTTGGATGTCGAGATGCCACGAATGGATGGCTATGAACTGTTGGGAATTCTCCGCAGCAAGCCAGAATTCGAGCACACGCCGATCATCATGATCACATCGCGTGGGGGTGAAAAGCACCGGCGAAAGGCGATTGAGCTAGGTGCCACTGCTTACGTGGTTAAGCCTTTCCAGGATGAGCCGCTGTTGCTCCTCATGCAGCGTCACATCGCTCAATCCAAAAAGCTCAAGGCGTCACAGTGACTTCGGCCTCCGCCAGTCAATCTCTCCGCGACGCGCATCGATAATTCCTTGCGTCCGGCCATCGGCAAGTGCCTGCTACTTTGCCAACTGCTAGAATGTTATCGCTATCTGTAGCTCGCGTTTTCTCGACACCAAAGGAAGATCTGCAATGGCGAGTGAAAACGACGTGTTGGCACCGGGTGACTTTCAAATCAAGTCGTCGATTCCCGTCGTCCGCATGCTTGATGAAGACAAAGCAAGAGCGTTCTACGTCGACTTCCTTGGTTTTGAAGTCGAGTGGGAACATCGCTTCTCTGATGATGCACCACTCTATATGCAGATTCGGCTAGGCGAGGCGGTGATACATCTCAATGGACATGCGGAAGAGGACGCTCCCATTACCGAGGTGCGTATTCCCGTTCGTGGCATCGACGCTTTTTGTGAACACTTGCAGTCAAAACTGGCAAACGGACCTAAGCCCTGTCTGGTCGATCCACGCTACCAAGGCGAGGGGACCGACATGAACATCTATGATCCGTCCGGGAATCTTATTGTTTTCTGGCGTCGTGACTAAGGCGCGAGGCATTCTTCGCGGCGAGGCATTCTTCGGCGCGAGGCATTCATCGGGGCGAGGCATTTTTTGGGAGGGGCGAGGCTCCTTAAGGATTAGGATTTCTAATCTGCTCGCCGCCGGCACGTGTGATCATTTCGAACAGCGTCGTCACATCATCGGCGTTTATCGTGCGTGTACTGCCGTCCACAAACGCCGCTCGCAGCACGCCATTCTGAAACGGCGTAGCATCCTTGGTATCGGCGGGCTCGTAAACCGTCACATCCTCCGGCTTTGTCCACGGAATCGCCGCTTTGGTTTCAACAATCAGCAACGTGTTCGATGTGCCGTCCTTGATATCTCTCAAGGCCACGCCCTCACTCGGTGCGAGTGCAGTTATGTCACTGGAGAACGCAACATAATTGGCGAGTCCAGCCTTTTGGTCTTTCGGAGCAAACGGGCTCCGAAAGACATCAGGCATTTCTTCGAGCAGCTTCCGATTGTGCTTGCTCGACCACGGCTGGTCAAAACGATATTTTTGATACAGATCGGATCGGTCGATAAAGGGCAAGATCGCCACTCGCCAGCTGAACGGATGCGAGATCCTCTTTCCCTCGCGATACTCACCCGCAGAGGCCGGCAGGCGACCGTACACCGATTCGTGATTGATCATGCCCAAAGCAAGTTGACGAAGGTGCCGATGGGCGACCTCATCAGGCGACTCGTCAATCGTTTCGGTTAGACTGGAGCTTTCTTCATAAAGCGGTTCGACCAACCCGCCCCTCAACGCTTGCATCAGGTAGCGGACTTCGCGGGCGGTAAATTCACCGCTAATCTCGGCTCTATCGCCAATCGGGCTACTAATAATCGGTGCCGAGATGATCCGATCGTTGAAGATGATGGCCAGCCGCCGGCGCACGTTGGCCTTCGACATACGCTTCATCTTCGCGGCCAACTCCTTGTCGAACTGCAGATCAATCTGAGTTCCTTGCCGGCCTCCGCCCACGTTAGTCTGAGCTGTCAAATGGCCTTGAATGTCTTGCCAACTGATCACCGAGTCGGGCTTCGTCTCGATGGCCGCGTATCGTTTGCCCTGGATCGTGACGTAGGGAACGTCGACGTTTTTACCGATCGGAAAGATCACGTCGGAAGTCGGGTCCGGAGGCAGCTGTTTATCTATGTCTTGCAGAATTGCGAATGACAACGGGGCAAATTCGAATGTCAAGCCATAGACCGGTGTTGCCGACATGTCACTGGAAGACGTCTTGTCGGTATGGATGTCACGGTCAGACGTCATCGTGACCCGCGTTCCGTCCGGCGCATTAATCTCGGCGGACGTTCCATTCGGAAATTCGATCTTGATCAGAACTCCCAGCGCAAAGCCGATGGCAAAAGTGAACAGGGCGGACGCAATCAAGATGCCGAGCGGGACTCGTCGATGAAGAAGAGGTTGAGTTTGAGGCGAGGGTTCGGACGATTGCCGTGGTCCGGTCCGATGCTCTGGCTCACTCTGCGCGGCTTTCTCGACCAACTTCAAGAGATCGTTGCCATGTGCCAAGGGTGCCAGCTCCTGCGCCACTTCCATCGGTGACTGGGGGCGTCGGTTGGGATCTTTGGCGAGCATCGCGTCGACCAGATCGACGAGTTCCTTAGGTGCATCTGGACAAAGCTCGGCTACGCTTGGCGGAGTGGTCGACACATGAGCCGTCATTTTCGCGAAGACCGTCGCGTGACGGTCGTCATCAAAGGGAGCCGAGCCCGTCAGTAGCTTGAACAACGTACACCCTAACGCGTAGATGTCGGCACGGACATCGACGGTTCGACTATCAGTAATCTGTTCCGGTGCAACAAAGTCAGCGGTGCCCATCGCTTGACCGGTGCCCGTCATTTCCGGTCGATCAGCATCAGCAATCTGAAACCGAGCGAGCCCCAGGTCCAACAACTTCACTTCTCCATTCCGGCCCAGCATTACGTTCGAGGGCTTGACGTCGCGGTGGACGAACCCCTGTCGACTTGTGTACTCCAACGCCACGGCGACGCGCCGAATGATCTCACTGGCATCAGCTACGGAAATCGGCCCGGTTCGCTGCAGCAATTGGCCTAGATCGAACCCTTCGATGTACTCGGTGATCAACACCGCGGTGTCGCCAACGTCGCGAGCATCGTGGGCCGTTACGATATTTGGGTGACTGAGACGACCGATCGCACGCATCTCGGCCTCGAAACGGTCCCGATGCCGTTTGTCGCCGAGTCGATGGTGGGCCAGCACCTTCAGCGCGACTTGCCGACCGAGTTTCGTATGTTTGGCCAGGTAGACGCTGCCCATGCCACCGCGACCCAATGGACGCACGATTTCATATTCGCCGATTTGACGGGGCAGGGTTGTGACTTCGGCCGACTGATCCAGATCGGCCAGCGCCCCAAGCGCTTTGGCCATCGCAAGTTGACAGTCTGGTTCGCTGTCAAATGGCGCTAACACGTCGCCATCACGAAGGGAGGCGATAAGCGAGTCTTCGACATCATTCACCGTTTCCAAATCGAGACGACACGACTCGCACGACTCGACGTGGGAGATGAGATCGTTGCTTTCGTCGGTCGAAAGGCGTCCCAGGCTGAGGGCCTTGAGTTTCTCCGAATCCGGACAGGTCACGGCGGTCATCGTCATTTCTCCTCGCCTTTCAGTATATTCGTGATTGGGGGCTGTTTTCTGGCTACCTAGATGAACGCACGAACCTGACATCATTTTCTCTGAATAGACTGAATTGGATGGAATCCGCTGAAAAACAACCGATTCGGCCCGAGCACCCGACGCTGTCATCCGCACTGCTGGACGAGGTTCAGCAAATGAACCCCGACAGCTGGAGTCGTCTGGTGACGACGTTCGGGCCGATCGTCTATCGCTGGTGTCGTGCGGCTGGCATCCCCGAATCCGATGCACCGGATATCGTGCAGAACGTCTTTGCGGCCGTGGCAAGGGGAATCGGTTCTTTCCAACGGCAGAAAGGGCAGGGCAGTTTTCGTTCGTGGCTGGCGACCATTACACGGAACAAAGTGCGTGACCACTTTCGCAAGCAGACCGGTCGCGAGGCCGCTGCAGGTGGCACCGAGGCCTGGCAACAACTCCAAGCGCAGCCGGACCCGTTGGATTCGACGATCTGTCCGGAAAGCGTCCACAGCGCAATTAACCAACTCGTGCTTGAGTCGGTACGAAATGAGTTCGAACAAACAACATGGACCGCGTTCTGGTTAACCACGGTCGATGGCAAGACGGCGGCCGAGGCGTCGACGGAAGTCGGCATATCGGTTGCCAGCGTCTACCAAGCCAAGTCGCGCGTGCTCAGACGACTCCGACAGAAATTGGCTGAGCTCCCGGATTAGGTGTCCTTTAGCCCTGCGTGAACGATTTCGCCCGCATGCGCGATCAACGCACAGAGACTCACCTAAGGGTCAACTGTCGACGTGCGACGGCGGTGGGCTCTGGCAACAATCGCCTTGCATTCCTCAGTGCGAGTCTTCTCCAGCAGCTGAGCAAGCACCTCATCCGCATCAGGCGATTCTAGATCGGCAACCAGCTCCGCAAGCATGCGGAACTGGCGCAAACTCGTCTCGCGTACCCGCTCAATCTGATCTCGTTTGCGCTGGGTCAGGTCTGGAGACTGCAGGACAACTTCCAGAAGCTCGTAGGCCGGCGGCCCCCAATCCGTCAGCTTGCGCACCGCGGCATTCACAACATTCTGGTCGTCTGCGCCTAAGGCGACGATCCACTTCTTTAGGTCCGATTGCGTAAGGTCACGATCCACAGTGTCAAACAGCTTGGTTGCAAGGAACTCTAAAGCCTGTTCCGGAAACATCAAGAAACCCTGATACGCAGCGAAAGAAAGTCGTGGATCCGAGCTGGCGAGTCGTCCGAAGAGCTCGTCGCCAATCAATCGCTCCGAGTCCTTCATTGGGACTCGCACGTCGATGTCGAGGCCCCAGAGATAGCAGACGCCGTCGCTACCGCCGCTCAAGAACGTATTGTTACGTGGACCAAAGTCGACCGTATAAATGTACTCTTCATGCTCGTCGACCGTCCAAAGCTTCGCGCCTGAATGCACGTCAAACAGGGTCGCTCCGCCACCCGAGCCAACTCCAATCCAGCGATCATTGGGGGAAAACTTGAGCGCCCCAAACGTAAACCAACCTGCCTTCTCAATGTTTGAAATGGGGTCGAGCTCGCGATCATAGAGTCGAATCGACTCAGTCATATCAATGGTGGCGATCATCGTTTGATCATTGGATAGTTTAACACCGTACATTCGCGTATCCTTGCCGTTATCTTCGACAAGCCTCGCGGCCAATTCCACGCCGAGGTCACAATCCCAAATGCGAAGTGTCTTGTCCCAACCTCCTGTGATGATCCGTTTGCCCGCTGCGTCGATGTCCAGACCATAAACGTCGGTATGTTTGACCTTGGCAATCTGCTGATCTGTCGGCAAGTCCCACACGTATGCCGCATCCTGACGAAACACAGCAGCTGCAACGCGCTGGCCGTTTGCGGAAATGCTCAGCGCCTCGACGTTCGAGTGCGTGTCGCGACCCTTGCCCCAGTCCCAATGGTGGAGCTTTTCATTTGTTTCAAGGTCCCAAACAATCACGTGAACGCGCAGCTCACTCGAGCCTCCTGCCACCAAGCGTGAGCCGTCGTAGGAGAAAACAATCTGTCCCCAGACGATGTCGGCTTCGCTGAATTTCTTGAGCGTTTTGCCGGTTTCGACATCGACCAGATGAATCTGACGTCTGTCGTCGGCGAACGCTACATGCTGGCCATCACGAGACGTCGCGCAGATACCTGTTGCTCGACTTCCGCCCGGCGGCAGCAATTGCTCGTTGGAATCCACTGTCCACTGACGAATGACGCCGTCCCAACCCGAACTGTAGAGCATCTGACTGTCGCTACGATACTGCAGTGTCCACGGCTTCCACTGACTGCCGTAAAGGATGGCGGTTTCCTTTCCTGATTCGGCGTCAAGCAGTCGGATGGTGTAGTCGGATCCAATCGGCGTACCGACTGCGATTTGCTTCCCATCCGGACGAAACGCCACGTCTGAGGTGTAGCTTTCCGCGGCGTTGGGCGGCTTGATAATGTACTCCCAAAGCTGCTCTCCCGTCTGAATATCGTAAAGCCGCGCCGAAATATCGCGCTCGGTTGTCACGATCATCGTCGAGTCGGGCGAGAAGTCCATCCGCACGATTCGATTGCCGCCTTCGATCTCGCGAAGTCTTTTGCCGGTCGTCGCTTCGAACAGCTGCATGGTGTTGGGTTTCGAGCTATGGACGAGAACCAGAAGTTCACCATTGGGCGAAAACCGGCCGTAGCTGAAGTCGCCGCCAAACTTCAAGCGATCGCGGTCGATGCCCCGCTGCATCAAAGGCTGGTTTGGATTTCTAATGCGATAGACTTCCTCGCCTTCTCGATCGCAAACCAACAATTCTTGATTGGTACCCAGAGCGAGCAGTTTTCCATCCGGGCTGATGTCGATCGACTTCGCGGCCAGCGGCAAACCAACCGCGAGAGTTCGTGGCTCGCCTTGCTTCACATCCCAAAAGGCGATTCGAGTACGGCCCGCCGGCGTGATCAGTTCTCCGCTGTCGGGCGCGATGGCCAGCGGTTTGATACCGTAGCCAGCAGCGGAGACGCGAATGCTACCTCGGAATGACATGGGTTGTTGCCACAGTTTCTCGCCGCTGCTTGAGTCCCACGCGATCAAGTGATCTTCATCGATCGAAAACACAAGCGACTCGTCGCGAGAGAGAATGATCTGCGCGGGACCCGAGGGATGCTGGAACCTCCTCGTGCCGAGCCTGAGCTTGGCTTTGGCAGGCAACGCATCACCTAACGAGTCTTTTCGCAGAGTCGGTGCTTCGCGCGGAAACCGATCCTCGGTCTGAGCAACGGCGGCGCCATTGGAAACAACCACGGCCAACAACAGGACACCGTATTTCACGTTCATGTTTCCTCCAGCCCCGTGGCGTCGCGAAGCTTCTCAAAGCGCTCTACGTCCCAACTCGATAGCGCGTCGTCAAACGTACATCGTACAAGACGTACCACCCTAGGAACATCAACGCGAGCCGCTGGTTCTGATCACGTTCCAGCCCATCGATGCCCCACCGCGAGGCCGCCTACTTCCTGATCGGCCATGGCCTGACGCCGATTGTATTGGCCCACGATTGCCATTTTGATCGAAGATCGTTAACTCGATCAGGATGTTTTTCAGCGAGATCATTCAACTCGGTGCGGTCCGAGATGAGATCGTAGAGCTCCCACGACTCGACTCGCTCTCGAACGATCTTCCACTTACCTACTCGCGCGGCCGCATTGCCTTGATGCTCGAAGTAAAGCTCTCGATCACCGAGTGATTTTCCGCGTAGGGCGGGTGCCAAACTTGTCCCGGCGACGGGAATCAGTTCTCGGTCGTTGCGATGCGTCGGATAATTGACTCCGGCAAGGTCAAGGCATGTCGGCAACAGATCGATGACGTGTCCAACTTCATTCGTAAAGGTACCCTTCAGGTCCGCGGCAATACCTCGCGGCCAGTGGGCGACCAACGGCGTGGCAATTCCGCCTTCGTGGGTATACGACTTGTACTTGCGGAATGGGGTGTCGCACATATTCGCGCCGGCAACTCCAAAGCTGACATAAGACTCCGGAGTCCCGGTTCTGGCTTTTGGATCTCCGCGCTTGGCGTTAACGAATCCCGTCGGTCCACCTTCGGCACTTGCACCGTTGTCTGTAAGGAAGAGCAACAGCGTGTTTTCCAATTCACCAAGCTCGCTCAGTTTCGCAACGATTCGTCCGACACCTTGATCGATCAAATGAACCATCGCCGCATGAATCGCCATGCGTCGATCCATTTCCTGCGTGTCCTCGATCGATAACCAATACGGTGTCTTTGGGTCGAGCGGCGCAACATTCGTTCCAGTGGGAAACATTCCCATCTCGGTTTGTCGTCGGAAACGCATCTCGCGATGGGGTTGCCATCCCTTGCCGTACCTGCGAAGAAACTTCGCGGTCACCGACTCAGGTGCCTGGAGCGGCCAGTGGGGAGCAGTGTAGGCGAGATACAGGAACACAGGCTTTTTCGATCTGACGCCTTCATCGATGAATTGGACGGCGTAATCGGTGAAAGCGGTGGTCGTATACCATCCGTCTGGAACCTCGATTGCAGTGTCGTCAATTACGAGCTGTCGATTGGACAACAGACGATGGTGATGCCCGCCTCCCTGAGGTATCCCATAGAAACGATCAAAGCCGCGCTGACGCGGCCAATGTTCAGGCTTGGATCCAACATGCCATTTGCCGCTCACGGCGGTAAAGTAACCGGCGGGCCGGAGCGCTTCGGCAATTGTCACGCAACGGTCGTTGAGAAATCCCTGATACGACGAATAGCCAAGGTCTCCGGTCATGTGACCGACGCCGGCTTGATGTTGATACAGTCCTGTCAACAACGCTGCTCGAGTCGGACAACAACGGCCCGTGTTATAGAACTGAGTGAAACGCAATCCGTCGGCCGCCAGCGTGTCCAAATGGGGCGTTTCAATCTCAGCACCGTAGCAGCCGAGATCACTGAATCCCATGTCATCCACCATGATGATCACCAGGTTCGGACGATCAGCGGCATATGTCGCCGCAGCGAAGACTACGCAGCAAATAGTGGTAAAGAGTGGTCTCATCGGTCAAAACTCAAATGGAGGCTTTGTGTTCATTGGCAGCATTGGCACATGAATATCATACCGGCTGCGCCGGGTCCACTCTCTTTGCCAAAACGATCGCTTACCGCTTGCTAACTTTCTTTGAACGAGACGACGCCTTCGTTTTGCGCTTGCCCTTGGTGACCTTCTTGGCACCTTTCTTGACCTTCTTGGCACCTTTCTTGACCTTCTTGGTGGGCGATTTCTTGCGGATTGTCGGACTTTTCTTCGCCGCCGTCTTTTTCGTTGTTGAGACCTTGCCTCGCGATTTCGCAGTGCCCGGCCACCAACGCTCGACAATCACGCCCACATCCTCGTGAAAAGACGCGACGGCTTCGTAGAAAACCTTGGGAGCCACGACGTCGTCGTTGCTAAAGTAGCGTTCACCGTCGGTGGCGTAGCGGCCTGTCGTCGGTAGGTGACAGACCGCGAATCGATCTGGGTTAACCCCGTCGATCGGCTTGCTTCCGTAAAACACGGCGTTGCGATCCAAGCTGTAACCACGACCTACGTAGAGCCAGCTCGAGAGATCGGCGCCAGGAAGGCGGAATCCTCGACAATAGATGGCCGAATCGTCACGGCCGTATCCGTTGCCGAATGAGGCGAAGGATTTCGCATCCGCGCCCTTGAGTTGATGGGCCTTATAGTTAAGGTCTTCGTTGTAGTAAACGCGGCGCGCGTCGCGACCATATCCACCTTGGCGTAGATTTGTGGCGTAACGCCACGTTTCAACCTGGTATCCGGAATCCAGCGGTTCAAAGCTACTGGCGTCCGCTCCCTTGACGGGTCCCGCACAGGTATGCACTTGCTTCGCATCCCGCGAATAGACGACATTCAAGTATTTAAATGTAGACGCATCAATGCTGCGTTTTTCTGCGCCGCCTTCCCAAACGTGTTTTGCGTCGTGGGCCCATCGCTCGTCATGAAACATGAAGGTACTTACATCCGCACCTTTCAACCATCGCTCGCCCCAATACGCCTCACCATCCTCAATTGAATAACGAATTTTTTCTTCTCGCATTCCATCACTCCTCATGACATCCTGTAGGCTACCGTCGTTTGTAGCGAGCAGTTTAACAAGATTGATGGTATGCGTGTCGCCGAACATAAATGGAACCGGGTGGTCACATCGTGAATATGAAAAGTACCGTCGGCTTGGCTGTTCTTCTATTGAGCACCGGTGTTGTCGACGCCGAAACCATTAACCCGGGCGACTCGAGAATCAACTATGTGGGGCGCTGGGATCTGACCAATTCGTCCGCCCCCTGGTGCGCTTGGCAGGGATCGACGATCAGCACACGGTTCGCGGGTTCGGCGATCAGCGCCGAGATGGAAAGTGACCGGACAGAGTTTATTCGCGTCGTGATTGACGGCAACACATCAGCTTCGGAGAAGCTCGAACTCAAGCCGGGAAGACACAAGTACGGCTTAACGAGGAATCTTGAGCCGGGCCGACACTCGATCCAGATTGTGAAAGAAACGTACAGTGGTCAGGGCCGCTTGACTCTTCATGGTCTCGATGTTGTTGGTGACGGCTTGCTTGGTGGGGAACGGGCGGAACCGCGGCTGCGAATCCAATTCTATGGAGACTCCAATCTGGCAGGTTACTCCCTGGAGGACGAAAAAAACCGCGCTGGTGCGGCCAAGTCCGGCTGTTCCTTTACATATGGCGGAATCGTATCACGCATGCTCGATGCCGAATATCAAAACATTTCGTCCAGCGGCGCTACCATCCTCGGTCGGCAGAATTCTGTTATGTCGTTCTACGATCGATTGGACTACCACCACTCCAATCCACAATGGGATTTCGACAGGTTCCCGGCGGACATCTGCGTGGTGAACATCGGCGCGAACGACATCAATAGGCACTCAAAGGAACAGATCAAGCAGAACTACAAGACGCTGCTTCAAACGCTGCGTAAGGCCCATCCGAGTGCCCACATCGTTGTCATGAATGGTTTCGGTTGGTCTCGTGACGAAACAGCGAACTACACAGACGAAGTGGTCAATGAGATCGGTGACCGCAATATGTCGCGTCTCGTCTTTCCGTGGCTTTTTAACGAGTGGCATGGGTGTGAGTATGACCACGCCGGAATGGCCCGGTCATTGACCGATCACTTAGCCAACCTCAATCCGCAATGGAAACCAGTTCGGCCGATGGATGTTATGGATGGCTTCGGCCGCAATGGCGACGTAGCCAACGGGAGCTTTGAATATGCGGCTCCCTTCGGCGGCTTTGGTTGGCGGTATTTCGAAGATGGAGCGGTTCGCATTCATGCGCCCGGCGACAGCGATGACGGTGAATGGTTCCTACGCTTGCCCGAAGGTACCCAAGTGCACCAACCTAATCCGGCAGCAAAAGACAGCACTTATGTTTTTCGCCTGAAAATGCGATCGCCGAAGGGCCCTGGCCGCGCTCGAGTGCGCGTCGAGTACCGGGATCAGGAGTGGCGAAACGAGATTGTGGGCTCGGCTGAAGAAGTCCCATTCGAGGTAGGCAAACAATGGAAGGAGTTCAAAGTAACCTCGCATTCACCCGCCGAATCGTCCGATCCATCTCGCGATCCTTGGCAAGTCATCATTCGAATCGTCGCGGACTCCGGCACGGTTGACTGCGACAATATACGGCTCTCGAGCTCACACGTCGACGCCGGCCAATCTCTCGGCGACTGACGGACCGACCGTGCGGGCCCAGCAAGGCCTCGCCAGCCAACAACCACGTCGCTCCCTGGAATGAGCTCCATCGCGATCGAACCACTGGCTGCACGCGCACCGTGACACTAGAATCCGACCGTAAATCTGTTCTTGAAAAAACCACGACGAGTCAAGCGATGTCAGAGATCCGGAAAGTAGCAGTCATTGGTGCCGGCACGATGGGTAGTGGCATCGCGAGTCATGTGGCCAATGCGGGCGCCGAAGTATTCCTTCTGGACATTCCGTCCGATCGCGGCCCCCGCAATGCTCATGCTGAAGCAGCGGTCACACGGCTGCTTCGGTCCCGGCCACCGGCCTTCTTTCATCCCGACAATGCGATGCGGATTACGTGCGGCAATGCACAAGACGATCTCGAAGTTGTGTCTCAGGTGGATTGGATTGCCGAAGCGGTGGTCGAACAACTTGAGATAAAGGAAGCACTCTACAAATCGATCGAAACCCATCGGAGACCTGGCACACCGATCTCGTCGAACACATCCACGATTCCGCTCAGCTTGTTGACGCGACACATGCCGGCATCGTTCAAACAGGATTTCTGCATCACCCATTTCTTCAATCCGGTCCGCTACATGAGGCTCTTGGAGATCGTGGCCGGACCCATGACCCGCCACGAGGTGATCGCGCAGCTGAGCGAGTTCTGTGATACCGCCTTGGGCAAGGGTGTTGTGAAGTGTAAGGACACGCCTGGTTTCCTTGGCAATCGCATTGGCGTATATGCAATTCAAGTCGCGATCATCCAAGCGATTGAAATGGGACTGACTGTCGAGGAGGCGGACGCCATCATGGGACGCCCCGTCGGTTGGCCCAAGACCGGCGTGTTTCGGCTTTATGACTTGATAGGACTCGACTTGATGTTGGATGTGCTGAAAAGCATGCGCAGCATCGTTTCGGAGAACGATCCGTTCTATCACGCTGCAGCCGACATTCCGTTGATCAGAAAGTGTGTCAACGAAGGATACACGGGCAACAAGGGCCGAGGCGGCTTCTATCGGCGCAACAAGACCAGCAACGCGTCAACTTTGGAAGCGATCGATCTGCAAACGGGCAACTACCGCCCCGCGCATAAGTGTCAGTCTCCAGCAGTCGACGCGGCAATGCAGGGTGGTCTTCGCGCACTGGTCGAACATCCCGACAAGCTCGGTCGCTTCGCATGGCGTGTTCTGTCCGCAACGCTCAGCTATGCCGCGTCATTGGTGCCCGAGATCTCCGACGAGATCGTCCCGATCGACGAAGCGATGAAACTCGGCTTCAGTTGGGGACAAGGACCTTTCGAGATGATTGACCAGCTCGGTGTCGATTGGTTTGCGAATCGCCTTAGAGCGGATGGCGTGGCGATTCCCAAGATCCTGTCTTCGGGCACTTCCATGTATCGCGGCTCGAATGGCCAGCTGCAACACTTAACGTTAGCCGAAACGTACAAAGACGTGCATCGAGCACCTGGTGTTGTGCGCTTATCCGATGTCAAAAGGACAAGTGATCGTCTGCTAGGCGGCCAAGCCGCTAGTCTCTGGGACGTCGGTGATGGTATTGCCTGTTTCGAGTTTCATACGAAGGCAAACGCCATCGTGCCACAAACAATGGAGCTCTTATCCCAGGCGGTTGACGTTGTAGCAAAAGATTATCGCGCATTGGTCATCCACAACGATGCACCACATTTTTCCGTTGGCGTCAATATTCAGCTGGTCCTTGACGACGCCAAACGTGAGGCATGGGATCGCATCGAGCGAATGCTTGCCGAATTTCAACGAACATGCCGGAAACTCAAGTATGCCGACTTTCCAGTCATCGGTGCTCCGTGTGGCATGTCGCTGGGTGGTGGGTTTGAAGTTCTACTGCACTGTGACGCTTTGGTCGCACACACAAACAACGTATCTGGGCTGGTCGAAACCAAGGTCGGATTGATCCCAGCCGGTGGCGGCTGTAAAGAATTGCTGTCTCGTTGGTCCACTTCTGCATCAACACCGAACGAACTCGCTGTCACAGTGTTCAATCTCATCGGACCAGCAACGACTTCGACATCGCCCATCGAGGCAGAACCGTTTCGCTTCTTATTGCCCAGAGATCAGTCGGTAATGAATCTCGATCGGCCTCTCGCAACCGCTAAGTCAATGGCCATCGAGATGTCAGAGGAATACCGACCACCCACAGAAAGCTGTGTGCCGGCCGCAGGATCGGAAGGTCTCAAGCAGATCGAAGAGATGTTGGACAGCCAAGCCGACGTTGCTCCACACGATCGGGTCGTCGGCCATCAGCTGGCAAGTGTGCTGTGCGGAGGTGACGCTGCCGTCGGATCGATGCTGACCGAAGACCAGCTGCTCGACTTGGAACGCGGGGCGTTCATGAGTTTGATCAAGACCCCGGAAACGCTGGCACGCATCGAATATACTTTGAACACCGGCAAGCCACTGCGGAACTAGCGCAACGCAGGCTTTGACGGTGAGTCTGGCAATCGACGACGCTGCGAAAGAAACAGATGGCAAAACCCAAGACCTTTAGCTTCGACACCCTAACCCTGCACGCGGGACAACGACCGGACCCGACAACGGGTTCCCGCGCAACGCCGATTTATCAGACGGCCTCCTTCGCGTTTCGCGATACCGACCACGCTGCATCGCTGTTTAATATCGAACGTACCGGGCATGTTTATTCCCGGATTTCGAACCCGACGAACGCCGTTCTCGAAGAACGTATCGCCGCGTTGGACGGCGGTGTCGGCGCGATTGCGACGGCAAGTGGCCAGGCTGCGATGCACTTGGCCATCGCTACGCTGATGGGCTCAGGTTCGCATATCGTTTCGTCGCAATCGATTTATGGTGGTACGCACAACCTTCTGGCTTACACCCTGCCACGGTTCGGGATCGAGACGACTTTTGTTAATCCAAGAGACATCGATGCGATTCGTGCGGCAATTAAGCCGAACACTCGGTTGATCTTCGGTGAAACGCTGGGGAATCCGGGTCTTGATGTCTTGGACATTCCGCGCGTTGCAGCAGTCGCGCACGAGGCTGGGCTCCCGTTGTTGGTCGATGCTACGTTCACGACGCCCTATCTGTCCAAGCCGATTGACCTGGGTGCCGATCTGATCGTGCATTCCGCGACGAAGTTTCTGAGTGGCCATGGGGTGGTCATCGGCGGACTGCTGGTCGACGGTGGGAAGTTTGACTGGGAAGCGTCGGGCAAGTTTCCAACGCTAACCGAGCCGTACGTAGGCTTCCACAACCTGGACTTTGTCGACGAGTTTGGTCCTGCCGCGTTCATCACGCGTGCACGCAAAGAAGGTAGTCGAGACTTTGGAGCGTGCATGGCCGCTAATACGGCCTTTCTGATTCTGCAGGGTGTCGAGACGCTACCGATCCGTATGCAACGGCATGTCGAAAATACGCGGCAATTGGTCCACTTTCTCAATCAACATGAAGCGGTCCAATGGGTCACCTATCCAGAACTATCAAGCCATCCGGATCATGAACTCGCAAAACAGATATTGCCCAAGGGCTGTGGTGCGGTGTTCAGTTTTGGCATTAAGGGAGGTCGTACCGCCGGACAGAAGTTCATTGAAAAGCTTGAAGTGTTTTCGCATTTGGCGAATATCGGAGATGCCAAATCGTTGGTCATTCATCCGGCCAGCACCACGCACCACCGGATGGACAAACAAGCATTGGAATCGGCTGGGATCTCAGAAGGGCTTGTCCGCGTTTCTGTTGGTCTAGAGGACGCTGGCGATCTGATCGAAGACATTTCACGAGGTTTGCGAGCGTCGCAGAAGGGCTAAGTTTTGGAACGATTCATTGACGATAAACCGGTCTTCGTCGCGACGGGTAACAAGGACCTCTCGCCGGAGCGAGAAACGGTCGTGTTTATTCACGGAGCGGGTCAGAATCATACGATTTGGGTATTGCCGACTCGCTATTTCGCCCGCAAAGAAGTCAACGTCCTGTCGGTGGATCTTCCCGGTCACGGCAAGTCGGTCGGACCGTGCTTAACTTCGATCGAAGAGATGGCTGACTGGATCGTTGGGCTCATGCAGGCGGTCAACATTCAGCGCGCGGCTATGGTGGGACACAGCATGGGCTCCCTCGTAGCCCTTGCGACAGCCGCGCGATATCCAGATCGAACGCGCTGCCTCGCGATGGTGGGAACTTCGGTTCCGATGCCGGTGAGCGATGCCTTACTGTCGACGTCCGAAGCAAGCGACCATCTGGCTGTCGACATGTTGACCTACTGGGGACACAGCGCATCAGCTCACTTGGGCGGTAATCCAACACCGGGCATGTGGACGCTGGGCTGCGCGATGCGACTTCTAGAGCAGGCCGACGAGGGCGTGTTGAACGCCGACCTCAGAGCCTGCAATGAATACCATGCGGGGCTTGAACATGCCGCCGCTGTGAAGTGCCCAACCATGTTGATACTTGGGCAGCACGATATGATGACTCCGGTACGCGCAACGCGCGAGTTGACCGGCGCGCTTCGCTCGGCAGAAACCGTCATCTTTCCCGGATCAGGGCATGCGTTGTTGGCGGAACGTCCTGACCCGGTGTTGGATGCGTTGATTCGAATTGTCTAGTGGTGGTTCAAGACAGCCTCCGAACATTGAGTGAACTTGCTCGTCCGGCCCAACGGGGCTCCGTTTCACACCAACTGGTGAACAGCGAGCGGCGAAAAAGATGCCTGACCCCTTTTTTTACCCTAGCAAAGCCCAACGCGACTCCACAATTTCAGCGACTCACTCATGCCGACGATTGCACATTGCCAACTTCCCGCTTACTCCGCTCTTCGCACCGAGGGTTCCCCGGTCGATGATGAAGTGAATGGCCAAGTGCAACTTCACATTGGGCTGTTGAACCTGATGCCGGACGCTGCATTCGAAGCAACAGAACGCCAATGGATTCGCCTCTGTGCGAACTACCACGAAGCGGCCACGTATGTCTATCCATTCACATTCAATGTCGACGATCGATCCGTCGCCCTACAGGAGCATATCTCCCGCTTTTACGAACTGCATTCGGCAATGAGCCAGCGGGCTCTCGACTTGCTGATTGTCACCGGCGCGAATCCCAAGACGACTGAAATCACCCATGAGACGTTCTGGCAACCGATGATTGATACGATTCACTGGGCCAAAACGCGGCGGTGTCCTGTCGTCTGCTCGTGCCTTGCAACCCATGCGGTTGTGAAGGAGTTCTATGGCATTGATCGCGTCCGTCTGCCGCGGAAAAGCTGGGGTGTCTACTCTCACGAGTGCCTCGGGCCGGGTCACCCTTTGATCCAAGATGTGGACTCGGATTGGCGCGGTCCACATTCACACTATTTCGGTGTGACGCGTCAACAGTTGGAAAGTGTCGGTATCGAGGTCTTGGTAGATGGCGAGGACGCTGGCGTCTATCTAGCCGTTAGCGACAACTACCCCGAGTTCGTGTTTCTGCAAGGTCATCCGGAATACGATGCCAATAGCCTGCTTAAGGAATTCAAACGCGAAGTCTACCGATTTGTCGCCGGCGATGTCGCCGAGTTCCCCGGTTTGCCGGAAAACTATCTCACCCTCGAAGACACTGAGATCATCAGCCAATTCCGTGACGAACTCGTGCATGCCATGTCGAGTGCTAAATCACTGCCAAGTTTTCCGGAACAGCGTTTACAAGCCGGCCTGAGTTGCTCATGGCGCGCGGCTGGTTTGCGACTCTTCGACAACCTTCTGCGCGAAGTTCATCATGCCAAATGACCGCGCGCAACAGCCGCCGCCTGATTGGCCCGTGTTCGTGGCTGCGCTGTCCGTGTTGGTTACCGTTTGCGCTCCGTTGTTCCTGTTTCCGCTCGATAGTCAGTCGCTGATCGATCATCTCTACTCAGAGATCACCAATCGTCTGGGAATCTTCTACCTTTGGGGCGGCTTTGGAGTATTGTTATTCTGCATTTGGATCGCTCTAAGCCGGCATGGCGCGATCAAACTGGGTCCTGCCGATTCCCAGCCGCAGTTTTCGACGTATAGCTGGGCTTCGATGTTGTTTTGCGCCGGTGTTGCCACGGGGATTTTGTATTGGGGGACGATCGAATGGACCTACTACTTCGAATCACCACCATTCGGTATTGAGCCAAGATCGGCCGAAGCGGTCCGTTGGGCAAGCGCGTTTGGGATCTTTCATTGGGGACCCACGGGTTGGGCATTCTACTGCCTTCCTGCACTCGCGATCGGCCACGCATACTATTGCCGAGGCATCCCGCGCGTTCGTGTGAGTACCGCCTGCCACGCTGTCTTGGGAAAGCAAACTAACGGAGTCTTAGGAAAGCTCCTGGACATCTGTTTCATGATGGGCCTGCTGGGCGCGGCGGGCACGTCACTCGGTTTCGGCACGCCAATGATCGCTGCGGGCATCGGCCACATCTTTGGCCTGGACGAGTCCTATCTGCTGACGGTCGTTATCGCCATCCTCTGCACTGCCATCTTCGGAACAAGTGTCTACCTTGGACTCGAAAAGGGCATCCGTCGACTAAGTAACATCAACATGGCCATGACATTAGCGCTGCTTGCGTTTGTGCTATGCTTTGGGCCAACTGCCTGGCTTATTCAGATGGGCACTGCAAACCTGGGCCGTATTGCGTTGAACACTGTCAAGATGCACGCACTTACTGGGCCCTTCGACCAGGACCACTATCAGTTCGCACGGGACTGGACCATTTTCTACTGGGCGTGGTGGATCGCTGTAGGACCCTTCATGGGTCTTTTCATCGCCCAGATTTCCCGCGGTCGCACGTTCCGCCAAATTGTGGTCGGCACACTGACCCTGGGCAGCCTTGGGTGTGCGATCTTCTACATGGTACTGGGAAACTATGCCTTGCACGTGCAGCAAGCGAACGTGTACGACATCGTCACAGTCAAAAACGAATCTGGGGCTCCGGCCGCGATCATCAGCGTGATCGCGACACTTCCCATGGCAGAGTTTGTTGTACCGTTCTTTTGCATGATCAGCTTGGTCTTCCTCGCCACAACGTACGATTCAGCTTCGTATGCGCTCGCTTCGAGTGCGTCGACGGAAATTGCGGTCAGCCAACTGCCTGCGCGCTGGCATCGATTGTTCTGGGCATTCATGTTAGCGCTGTTACCGACTGCCCTATTGGTTGGCGATTCAGGTGGTGGTCGGCTGCGGTCACTGCAAACGGCATCATTGATCGTCTCGGTGCCGTTGTACGCCATCTTCATCGTCATGGCGATCTCGCTGGTTAAGGCCATTCGACAAGACGAAGGCAACGACTATTCCTAGCCGCGAGTTCTACTGTTCGAAGTCGACAGCCGCTTGCTTGAGAGCCTTCACGTGTTCTGGTCCGGTACCGCAACAGCCACCTAGCAGACGTGCACCAGACCGCACCCAATTGAAAGCTTCGCGGACGAGTTGATCGGGGGGGATCACATCGACAAAGTTCCAGTTTGGCTTGGTGAAATAGCCCGACTCGGGGTAGACACCAATCGGTCCATCCCAACACTTGCGTACCAACTCGATGGCGATGGGAACGACGTGAGCATTCGTATGCATGATGTTCACCACCGTCGGTCCCATCGGGACGAGCGTTTTGAGAACGCCATCGAAAGCTTCATCCGTGCGTCCGAAGCCGACCAAGCTTCCATCATCGGACTTTCTGCAACTCACCCCCAACCATACCGGTAGCTGGGACTCCAACGCCGCTTGCATGGCACGTACCGCGTGCTGCCGATCTTCCATCATTTCGAGAGCGATCAGTTCTGCGCCTGCCTCGACTTGAGTGCTGACCGCCTCACGGTAGGATTCGAGTTCCCTCTCTGGCGAAGGAAACGCGTTTCGATCGAAGCCCGGAGGCATGGCCGAGAGGGAACCGGCCACCGCAATCGTAGCGTCGCCAGCTTCATTCCGAGCCTCGATGGCGAGTTCGACGGCTTGGCGATTCACGGTTTGGACGTGTTGGCCGTAGCCGGCGGGTTCCAGCATCTGCCGAGTCGATCCGAAGGTGTTGGCAATAATGACGTCCGCGCCTGCTCGGATGTAGTCCTCGTGAATAGCTCGGACTGTTTCAGGGTGACTCAACACAGCGGCACCACTCCAAGCAATCTCATCCATCGGCACTCCGCGTCGCTGCAACTCCGTTCCTGTCGCGCCATCAATGATGACGATTCGATCGGCAGCGAGCTTCTGCATCCAGTTGAGGCCCTGCGCTTTTGTCGAATCCTCTTCTGTCATGCATCGCTTTCCTTGTGTATCAGTGGCTCGAGATGGCTATGATATCAGAGTTTAGTAGTCTTAAACGTCAAGCTGCCCCGCAGACTTCAATTCTGAATCCACGTACGGTTAACCCAATAATCAACGCTACCTACGCTCGAACATGTTCGAAGTTACAGCCCGTTGCCGCGCCAGTCGTCGGCACGGCTAGGACACAATGCTCTCGGGAGAGTTGGAATGGATGGATTGATGATGGACTTCCCGTTGACGCTGGATACGATCCTGCGTCACGCCAAAACCATTCACGGGCAACGCGAAGTCGTCACTCGTTTACCCGACAAGAGTTGGCATTGCTATAGCTACGCCGAAATGGCGGAACGGGCGAAGTGCCTGTCGCTCGCACTGAAGGGCTTGGGGCTCGAGCCGGGCGACCGCGTTGGGACACTCTGCTGGAATCACTTCCGCCATCTTGAAGCTTACTTTGGGATTCCGATGGGCGGTTGTGTTCTACACACCTTGAATTTGCGGCTGCACCCGAACGAGTTGGCTCACATTATTAATGAAGCAGAAGACCGTGTGGTCATTGTCGATGAATCGCTTCTTTCAGTTTGGGATTCTGTGCGAGACAAGGTGAATGTCGAACACGTTATTGTGACTGACAGTGACTCGCCGCCGAGCGGTATGCTCGACTACGATACGTTACTCTCGCAGTGCAAGGCGGAGGACTTCCAGCAGCCGCCGCTGCATGAGAACCAAGCGGCTTCCATGTGCTACACATCGGGAACACTTGGCAGGTCCAAAGGTGTGGTGTACTCACATCGGGCTCTATCGCTGCACACACTGGCTGGAGCAATGACTTGCGGTTTTGAGATTCACGAACTCGACGCCGTGATGCCCGTCGTGCCTATGTTTCATGTTAACGCTTGGGGCTTGCCCTACGTTGCCGCGATGTGCGGTGCAAAACTGGTCTTTCCCGGGCCCCACCTGGACGCAGCAACGTTGGCAGACAACATGTCGCAGCAAGCCGTGACGTTCAGCGCTGGCGTGCCGACGGTTTGGATCGCACTGCTCAAAGAACTCGACGAGAACTCTACATATGATCTGTCTTCGGTGCGAAAGATTGTCGTCGGCGGAGCGGCTTTGCCAGTCAGCCTGATCGACAGCTTTGAAACCCGTCACGGAATTCGTCTGGTGCAGGCGTGGGGCATGACCGAAATCACTCCGATCGGAACACTGTCTTACCTGCGCGAAGGATACGAATCCTCCCCGCGTCAGCAACAGCTGGAACAAAGGGCGCGACAAGGGACTCCGGTACCCTTCATCGAAATTCGTGCCATGCGCGATAGCCAAGCCGTACCCTGGGACGGAAAGACAATGGGCGAGTTGGAAATACGAGGACCGTGGGTGGCGAAGGAATACTATCAAAGACCGGATGCCGCGGATCGCTTTTCCGAAGACGGCTGGTTGCGCACTGGCGATATCGTGTCGATTGACAAGCGTGGCGTGATGAAGATTGAGGATCGCACGAAGGACTTGATCAAGTCCGGCGGAGAGTGGATCAGCTCGGTTGATTTGGAGAACGCCTTGATGTCTCACTCGGCGGTCCAGGAGGCTGCCGTGATTGCAACTCCGGATGAGAAGTGGGGTGAGCGGCCGCTGGCGGCGATCGTCCTGAAAGCTGGATCGTCAGCGACCGCCGAAGAGTTGCGCGAGCATCTGAGTCCGCTCGTCGCCAAGTGGTGGCTCCCGGACGAATTCCGGTTTATCGACGAGATCCCGAAGACTTCCGTGGGGAAGTTCAAAAAGTCGGCGCTCCGCGAAATGTTGGCAAAATAGCGTTGCGTGTGCGGGTTGGTGGGGGAGAAATTGGAGTCGTATTTCATCGCAACTCGCGGGTACGTTTCAGTCGCGACGCGATTTGGAAGTAGACCAAGTCGCGGAGCGACAACGTTTGACGACCTAGGACTTAGATCAGGAAACAAGCTCGGCACGGATTCCTGGGACTGACTGCGTCCCAGGCTAACAACTGCTGTCGCTCCGCGCTTCGGGACGGTGAACGACTTTTCATTTCTCAATTCCGCCGCCTCGGGCTTCAACTTCCAAGGCGGCAAGGGTGCTCGCCGTGAGTGTCCGTAGAAATGCAACCAGCGAGGCGATTTCGTCATCGTCCAAATGAAGAGGCTTGATGAGTGAATCCAAGCCCGCGTGCGCTGCACCACCGCGATTGTAGTGTCGAACAACCGCATCTAGAGACCGCAACGATCCATCGTGCATGTAAGGTGCGGTGACGGCCACATTCCGCAAAGACGGCGTCCGATACTGCCATTTGTGGTCGGGTTGATCGGTCACTTCGTGTCGTCCAAGATCGTCCGACCGCGGTCCTTCGACTTGCGCAACAAACTCACGGTTGGCTGAGATGAATGTTCCAGGCGAGATTTCAATCGTGACCGGCGTCTCACTGCCACTGACTAGGCTCCGGATATAGCCAATACCGGTGTTGTGGAACATTTGATCGGTGAACAGCGTGTTCGTTTCACTGAAGGCATGGCACTGAACACATCCGGCTTTTCCCACAAACAACTCGAATCCACGCTTTTCATTGGTATCGAGCGCCTGCTGTTGACCTCCGAATCGCCAACGGTCAAACGCGGAATCTCCTGCTAGTAGCGTTCGCTCAAAACTCGCAATTGCCTGGCCAACGTACCGCATGTTGGGCCCATCACGGAAAGCCCGTTCAAACAGACCTCGATAGTCTTCAAGCTCAGACAGTCTGCGGATAAACTCCTCCACGGATTCGTTGCCCATCTCGTCAGGGGCGAACAGCGGCAGAATCGCTTGGGCTTCGAGTGATTTCGCGCGACCATCCTGGAAGAGTTTCTGTTGGTACGCAACATTCAGAATGGTGGGAGCATTTCTGCGTACGCTTTGGCCATTGATTCCGACCGGTGTTGCCAGCTCATTGTTTGTGAATGCTTGCTCGGGAATGTGACACATGCCGCAAGACATCGTGCCGTTCTTTGAGAGCCTTCGATCGAAGAACAGCTTCCGCCCCAAAGCAATCTTTTCAACCGTGACGGGATTGTCAGGGGGAATTGGAACAGCAGGCAAACCTAATGGCGGAAATCGTAGCCGATCAATCGCCACGCTCGCCTGGACATCATCGCACCTCCCAACAGTCGACCTGCCAGAGACGATGACGAGAATGACGCAGAGCAGAATCGTGACTTCGGTAAGCCGGTTAATTCGGGGAAAACTCATTTCGCTGTCTGCCGCGCTTCTTCGAGCAAAAGAGTGCGTACATCAGCCAGGACGACGCGGGGGTCGAGCATCCCTGTGCTGTAGATGTTTCGAATCATCCCCTGTCGATCGACCAGATAAACGCGCAGCACGTGTGAAAACGGACCCTGCGGATCCGTCGGGTCCTTCTTCTTGTCGATTCGCTGCCCGTAAGCATCCAGAATTGGGGTCAGTTGCCGCTCGCCCGCCGTTGTCAGAAACAACCACTCTGCGCCAGACTGTTTTCGCAGTGCCGTGCTGTAATCGGCAAGGATATGTGGCTTATCGTGATCGGGATCAAAGCTAAACGTGAGCAGGCGTAGATTCTTGGCAAGAACATCGTCTTGTTCTGTAATCGAATGAATCTTATAGAGCACGCCGGTGGCGTACGGACAGGCAGTGGGATCTGCGCAGCGCGTATAGATAAAGCTTAAGATGCTGATCCGTCCCTTGAAGACGTCTCTCAAATAGTCAGCTTTTCCGTCGAGATGAATTACCGCTCCATTTCCCGCCCGCTTGAGCCTGGGCAGATTGTAGGTCCCTGGAGTCGGCGGGTCGTAGTCGTATTGCTGGCTTCTGCCAAGCTCTAACTCCGGTCGTAGCGCATGGGGCGCAATGGGAGCTGCACTGTCGGCTGGTTCCTCAGCCGTGCAGCAGACGGGGACGAGCAGGACGATCGCCACGACTAAACGTCGCCCGTGAAACCGCTGCCAGACTGCGTTCGCCCGTTGGAACACTGATCAACCTCCCCTATTGCCAGGCCTAGTTCTTTCGAGCACCAAAGCGCATGATGTGTGGCCGCCCGAGTTTCAATTGCGCAAAGTCGATCGTGAAACGCGGTATCAGCTCGCGGCCATCCCAGTCAAAGGCCTTCAAGAACTGCTCGTTGTTTTCTTCTTTCTTGTCCCAGTTGGCGAGCAACGAGCTGGTGAAATAGAGGCGCTTCCCGTCCCAACTTTGAGAAACCATGTTGAGCTGTTTGCCAATAACCTTTTCGCACGTCTGTTTGGGATTGTGGGGATCGGAAATGTCAAACACGCGGACGGTGCCATCCATGAAGGAATCGACAAACAAGGTCGAGTCGTCAGCGCTGATGCTGATGTCCACCGGCAGCGGTATCTTGGAAGGATCACCGATGTCGGCCACAGCTTTCGCTTGCCATTGGCCGTTTTCATTCTCGTAGATGAGCCAGAGTTTGGACGTCAACGCAGTGGACGTAAACGCATAGTTATGCTTGGGGCCCCATGCCCAACGAATTTCGAGCGGTGCGCCCGGTACGTGGAATACTTGTCGTGGCTGTCTCGTATGTAGATTCCATAGCGTGACGGTTTGCCCAAACCGTTTCATAGCCTCGGCATCCTTGAGCATCTTGCCAAAGTCCATCATGTAGTTCGACCAGCCGGTAAACGAAGATGTCAGCATGACATTTTTGCGAGGCAGCGCTCGAATATCATACCCATATCCGTCAGCGACCTGGTCAACCACCGCGCCGCGTGAATCCTCGGCCGTAGGAATCCAATGTGTCGCAACATACTCGCCATCATTCGTGTACTCAACCAACGCGGTACGCCCGCCATGGTCCTTGTCATTGGAGAGGCCCGAAATCATAAGCCGGCCGGGAAGAGCGTAGATGGTGTGTGGTCCGACAACACCTCCCGATGCTGTGACGAAGTCAGCAATCGTCTTCGCTAACCTCGGCTTTGATGGGTTGCTGTGGATGTCGAAAATAAAGATCTTACTCGTGTCCAGGCCGCTAACCCAAAAGTGTTTTCGATCGTCGCTAAAACCCCCGTGATGCGCTTCGTGTCGTCCGCCAACCGAGGCCGCATGCACAACCTTGCCATAAGTCGCCGATCCTGGTTGAACGTCGACCGTCACCAACTTGTCCGAACCGTCCCCCATCCCCTCAACGCCAAGAGTCCAAACGTAGACCAAGTCCTCTTGCCCCGTGATCTTCGGCATGTAAGGAGACATGCAGGTCTCGTCGCCGAAAGCCGTAGAACGCGGCAAGCTCATGACCGACGCCGCAATCGTCAGCACGGTCACGTTGATTGATAGACGCAACGCGGGGAGTTTCATCTTTGAGTTCCTATCTATTCTCGAAGTGAACATGAAGATACCGCTCGACATTCGATGAGGATTCTTCTGGCCTGATTATTGTACCCGGTGGACACGCACGCGGCGTTTGGCAGGGCGAGGCTCCCGTCTGCGCGTCTCGGCTAGTTCCGTTCAACGACCACCGAGGGTACCTTGCGCCGCTGCTTCTCGAAGACGATCCCCGTTTGCAGAGTGACGTTCTTGAGAACACTTTCTGGATCTTTCGCGCGACGTTGCTCTTCTTCTGTAAACGGGCCATCCAGATTATAGTGCCATGAGATCCGTTCGGTCGGCGGCATCTGAACGTCACTGACCACCGTCTCTCCGATCCACATCCCGACCCAGTCCAGAAACTTCACAAAATCTCCGGAGCCTCCGCCACCAACTGAAGGATCGCGATTCAGCTTGTCACCATAGATTTCGATCCGCGGACGCTGTGGATTGATCGGAACGAATGTGTACTCGCCGCGCGCAACATAGACTTCGCGCCGGACGTCAACGGCTGCGATGGTGAGATTCAGATCCATCTGTTCGTTCAGCACTTGCTCAAGATTCTCAACGATGCGCTGGCGAGATGCGGAGACATCGACGATGAAATCTCCTGGGATTCTCAGCTTCTTCACATCGTCGTCAGCGACAATCTCCTGAGGGTACACATCTGCGAGCATCCTGAGAATCGTCGGAAGACCTGCTCCCTCACCACTTCCAAAGCTGATGCCCCAATTCTTCACGTTGCCGTCGGTCCACCGGAAGAAGATGTTGCCCGGTCCACGGGGGATCAATCCGGCCTGCCCCGCGTGTCTGGTTCGATAGTATGCCATGCGACTCGCCGGAAACGGCGGTGGTAGGCGTCTTACGAATTCACCGTCCGCAAGTCGGAACAAACCTTCATAGTCCTCGGCCGTTGGCTTGCGTTTTTCTTGCACAAGCCTGGGCGTCTTCACCTGGATCTCTTCGTCCCCTCGCAGGACAATAGTGTGAACTGCGATGATCGTCAGCGGAACGACAAGCATCAGGATGGCCGAGCAACGCTTATACATGGTGACTCATCTCCTGCACTTGCTGTGCTGTTGGAAACACACGAACTTCCGGCCTGTGCTCGCGTCATCGAGCGCGATGGACGACACGAAGCAACAACCGAATTGAAGATGTCAAATATCCGATGGCTGCCATGAAGTCCTATCCATTGTTGTTGTTCGCGCTGTGTCTGTCGACCGAGACGAGTGCATGGGAAATTAACTTTACGGTTACGTGCGACCGTGGTGAGGATATGGGCCAGTGCTTCGGTTCTCTATTTGAAGCAGAAGCCGACAATGGTTCGCTGGTGATTGGGGCTGGCTTTCAGAATGCCTACAACACACGCTACCGAGCGGATCGGCATGAAGTCCAACTATTCATCCGGCCGAAACACGGATCGCGCGAGATGCTCATCACTCAGCTGCCGCGACCGACTGAGACGCTCACCGGTGCCTATCTCTACAGCCGTGACGGTGTGGTCTACTCGACCTATGGCGGTATGAAAGCCTGGAATGAGGAATCGCAGTCATGGCGATCCGTTTCCACGCGTGACGGCGGTGCAGTGGAAACGATGCGCGTTGGCGACGGGATACTTAGGTTCGGCGACAGCGCCGCATTCTATGACGATGAAACAATTCTCGATCCACCAGCGATCGGTCGCTACGAACTATTTTTCTATGCACACGGGCAACTGTGCTTTTATCACGTGCATAAAGGCAGCGGTCCGTATCGACCCTGGAAGAGCGACACCGACGGGTTCAGCAAACTCTACGCCTGCAGTTGGAAACCAGGCGATGGTGCCATCGACGTGGCAAGAGCCACCACCTTGCGGACGCCGGTCGTCGGCGAAATGACGTTTGCTTGGGGCCAGTTGGGGCGTCAGATTGTGACTGGCTCGAACATTGGCGGATTCTATGTTCTCGAAGACAACGCATGGCGGATGATCCTCAAGCCAAACGTGAAGCAGAGTTTTCAACTCTACTGCAGCGTGGAATTTCGCGATCGCCTATTGATGGGGCAATACCCAACCGGTCGCATGTTCCAATACAACGGCGATCGACTTACCGAGCGATTGGCGTCGCCGCCCGTGTTAAATGGTGTCTCCAGCGTTGCTCGCGAAGCACAAACTACCGCGATCTACGGTGGCGAGCTATTTGTCGGTGTTTGGCCATGGGGCGAACTGTGGCGGTACAGTCCGGATAGGCGCGCATGGACATTCGTCAGACGCATGTTCGATCATCCGAAGCTCTCTGATGCGATCGTCCATCCGTATGACGTTGAAAACCGCGCGCACACGCCGGGAAACCTTTGGGGACAACGCATTACTAGCCTGGTCCCTAACGGCCGCGACTTGCTTGTGGCAACGTCGGCGAAATCGCCGTTTCCATGGGATTCAAAAGCATTCCCATTTCTGGCGCCGAAAACTTGGAGGTCATACGGAAGGGTCCACAAACTAACGATGTCCGGCCACCTGGGAGCGCCCACAAAATGGACCGATCGACCCACCACATTCCAATTCACAATCAACGCCGACGCGGTGGTCATTCGACAGGATGGTAAGACGCTGGCGTCGACAAGACTAGCTGAGTCAATTGTCACACGGCTCGGTCGTGTAGAAACACTTGAAAGCGTGCAGTGGGGAAACGGCATCTATGGACGCTTCAGTGGGGATGCACTCACAGGTCAGGCGAATATCGCGCGGCGTGATCGTGTCACGAATCCTTGCTGTCCTTCGCCAATACCTTGATCTTGCCTAGAAGCTGTTTGCGTTCCGCGGTCATGTTACGCGAACTGCTGACAATTTCGGCAACCGACTTGTTTCGGGCATTCCTGTGCATTAGCTCACATCCAGCTTCCACTAGAACAACTCACGATTATCCGTGCTTGAGAGGGCGAGGCTCCGCGCGTTTTCGGCTCGGCAGGAGCCTCGCCCGCCTCGCCTTCCCGAAATCGCTGGCACGAAATTAGGTGAACCGCGATAGCAACTCGAACGTGTTTTGCCTCACGCCACGCGCTGCAGCGAACAGAGGAGTCTCGTCCGGGCATCGAGATGCTGAATGTTCGCGCCGCGATTAATCAGCAACTTCAGGACTTCGATCCGTCCATAGTGGGCAGCTTCGAAGATTGGCGTGCGCCTGCGGTACTCGAGACCGCATTCCATGGTACGATTGTGCCTTGAGCGTAATGGACCGGTACACAAGGTCTGGTCGGAACTGATGCGAACCGAAACTCGAGCCTCACCCTATATCGATGAAGTCTATCGCCGTCTATTTGAGCGTTGTTCTGATCACGGTCACGTCGTCGAGTCTTGCCAAGCCTCCGAATGTGGTTGTCATCATGGCCGACGATATGGGCTATGCCGACCCGAGCTGCTTCGGCAACCCCGCGATGAATACGCCGAATATCGATCGCCTCGCGCAGGAAGGCATCAAACTCTCCAACTTCTACGTTAACTCGCCGATTTGTTCTGCATCGCGAGTCGCTTTGACCACTGGGCAATATCCGCAACGGTACCGCATCCACTCATTTCTTGCGACTCGTGCATCCAACCGCAGACGCAAGATGCCCGACTGGCTGGATCCAAACGCGCCGACCTTGGCCAAGTTACTCAAGCGGGTCGGCTATAAGACCGCACACTTTGGTAAGTGGCACATGGGAGGTGGTCGCGATGTTGGCGATGCGCCGTTGCCACAAGCCTACGGATTCGACGAGTCACTGGTCTCGTTCGAGGGCCTGGGCGATCGCATACTTTGGCAGAAGACCGGTAATCAGAGACTAAGCTGGCAGCACGGCAAGGGTGAAATCATCGAGCTGCCAAAGCACCAGACAACCCAGACATATGTCGATCGGGCAATCAAGTTCGTGAAAGAACATCGGGACGAACGATTCTACCTGCGTGTCTTTCCGAATGACGTTCACGACGGTCACTTTCCGTCGGAAGCGCAAGCACAGAAATGGAAGGGCAAGTCAAAGAACCCGCCCGATGATTCGTTCTTCGCAGTACTTGAAGAAATGGATCGACAAATCGGTCGACTGATTCAAACGCTCGACGACCTTGGCTTGGCCGAAGACACACTCGTTCTGTTCACGAGCGACAACGGCCCGACTGACTGGCCCCACTACTATAAGGCTGGACACAAGCCACCCGGCTTCACGGGTCCGCTTTTCGGTCGCAAGTGGAGTCTCTACGAAGGTGGCATTCGTATGCCGTTCATCGCGCGTTGGACGGGAACGATTCCCGCGGGTGCCACGAACGATGAGACCGTCATGGCAGCGATCGATGTGCTGCCCACGATTGCGTCCATCTGCGGTGTCAGCGACAACGTGACTGCCGCCGACGGAGTCGATCTGTCGAAAGCGTTGTTCGGCAAGTTCGCTTCGCGTGGGGAACCCATCTTCTGGGAATATGGCGTCCATGGCAGTATTAAACCGGGCCAAGTCCAACACGTGAGTCCGAAACTCGCGATGCGAGACGGCGACTGGAAACTGCTGTGTGATACTGACGGCAGCAACCTCAAGCTGTTCGACTTGGCGAAAGATATTGGCGAAAGGACCAACGTTGCCAAGCAGCATCCGGAGACTGTCGAGCGGATGCGTAAGCGGCTTGAGAGCTGGTGGAAAGAGATGGATGCCAACTACGCGAGCGTCCCAGTGGGTCGGCGGCCAGGCAACTTAAGCGACCGATAGCTACTGTCTTAGGCAAACGGCGCCGTTGTCTTTGCTACTTGGATATTGAGATTGTCCGACCATGCAGGAGTTGGACAGGACGGTTGTTCGCTTTGAGGACTATTTCAAAACGGCGAATGCGCTCGGGTGACGCCTTCACCGTCTGCTTCAACACGAACCATCGAATACCTTCCGTACATGGGGGCGTCGTGAACGAGCCCAAATACTCGTAGTAGTCGCGCCTGCGAGGTAACAGGTCGGATGGATTCTGCTGTCCTTCGTATCGAACGTGCTCGCCCGGCTGCGTGGACAGGTCGTAATAGTAAGGGACCTCAACTTCACCTTCTGCATCCGCCTCTACCAGGACTGCGACAACCGCAACCTCTTTTGACGTTGCTCTATGCACGAAGTGAATCTCCATGGGAAATTGTTTTCCGTCAATTGTGTGTTCACTGGGCGTATGTACATGGAATTGCTCCAACGCATAGCGCTGGTCACCCACGTACAAAAAGCTACCGGGCTCGTCGTCATGCTGAATCGTGTGCCCGTTGTTGAATGACGAAACCTGTTCGGATTGATAATCGAACTTCAGTTGGGGCAGAGTCTTTGAAATGGTCTTTCTGGTTTGGATGTCGATGGGCGACTGCTGTCTGCCGGTGGCGGCCAATCGATACGCGGGATCCAGCTGCCCCCAGAACTCTGGACCGGTTTTACCTGTGTAGCTCCACGTTGCCGCGTGAGAGTGCTCAGTCTTTGAGAAATAGTGGTGTCCAAGCAGCGGCGGCTTGATCTTGTCTTCCTCAGCAGCCGTCTCGTTGACGATAGTTATCATCACCAACATCCCAAAGATGGCCACGATAGCAGTGGAAACGGACTCCTTTGACATCTGACGAATCTCCTTTGCTGCCAACAGAATCTACGCCGAATCGCCATTTAGATTGTTCAGAGCGCTTTGGGCGTCTGATTCATGCGATCATCCTACTGCTCTACTTTCACGTAACGGCGAGCGCAGTGATTTCGGTCTGATACCCGAACTGTGAACCAAAGAGCGAGCTTGCATCGAGCCCGATGGGTGAAATCATACAGCGAAACGAAGACGAGATCACGCGGCACTCGTGTCTGCCCCGGCCGCGACTCGCCGCCGCACGGACGAGGCTCTTGCGGCACTGACCAACTCTCGCGGCGAACGAGTTTTAGTCTCGAAATGGTTGCATGCAAGCTATCTTGCGGTGGCGACTTTGTCGTTGCTCAAGACGCTTAAGGCACGCTCTTCCCCTCTTTTGCCACGATTCGTATTGACCAAATCACACTTAGGTGGATAACAATCTGCTCGGCTTGCGACGGAAAATCAACGGACGATTGGTAGAGAGCAAGTCATTGCATGCAATCTGAACGCTATCAGAATTGGTTATTCATGGAAGCAGAAACCAATGCCCCGTCGCAACCGTGTTGGCCGCAGGCCGCTCGTCCTCGGTATCAACACGGTATTTCACGAGACAGCAGCCTGTCTCTTGCGTGGCGGGGAACTGATCGCGTATGCCGAGCAGGAACGCTTCCATCGCATCAAAAAAGGCAAAGCCGCCCGTGTGGACAATCCACATGAGCTGCCAATTGAGGCCATCAATTATTGTCTCAAACGCGGAGGCATCCGCTGGGATGAGATCGACCGGATCGCGGTCTCCTTCGATCCATCGTTGCGTCACGACCTGTTGGATGAAGCCACTGTTCCTCATGACTGGGGAAGTCCGGAAGGCGAAACGACCTTCATGCAGCGGCTATTAGAACTACCGCTGCGCGTGTCCGAACTAGCGGGCGTTAACATCGCAGACCGCTGGTCATGGATTCCCCACGAGCGAGCTCATGCGGCGAGCGCCTATTTTGCTTCGACGTTCAACAATGCGGCGGTCATGAGTGTTGATGGAATTGGTGAGGCGTCGACTGCCTTGCTAGCGCACGGTTTAGGAACGGAGCTGATCGAAGTCGAAAGCATTCCGTATCCGCACTCGTTGGGCTTTCTTTGGGAGAAGTTCTCACAGTTCCTCGGCTTTGGAGAGTACGACGCCGGCAAGATCATGGCCCTGGCTTCCTTCGGCTGCGGTGACCAAGCCGTGGCGAGAGAGATGGCTGCAAGATTCGGTCAACTTGTGAAGCGGCACAACGAGCAGTTCGAGTTCGCAAATGACAAGCTACAGTTTCGTGCTCCAAATTACGGTGGCCTAGAAGAACTTTTTGGCAAACGACGTCAGCCTCGTGAGCCTGTCGGGCCACGCGAAGCCGAAGTGGCGATGGCTTTGCAGTAGACCACCGAAGAGATCCTACTTGATTTTGCGCGTCGTCTTCACGAGCGCACGGGTTCACGGAATCTCTGTCTCGCCGGTGGTGTGATGATGAATTGCGTAGCGCTTGGCCGTCTGCTGCGTGAATCGCCATTCGACGAAGTCTTCGTTCAGCCAGTGGCGCACGATGCCGGCACGGCGCTCGGCGCAGCATTTGCCGCACTCTATGCCGAAACGAGTTGTACGGATCGTTGGGTCCTGAAGAACCCTTACCTGGGGCCCGAATTTACCGACAAGCAGATGCTCGAGGCACTTCAAACAGCCGGCGTCGCATTCCATCGCTCGGCGGATATTTCCCGCGAGACCGCGCAGGCGATTGCCGACGGTCAAATCATTGGCTGGTTTCAGGGTGCCGCCGAAGCGGGCCCACGAGCCTTGGGCAATCGCAGCATCCTGGCCGACGCGCGGCACGGAGGCTCGAAGGAGCTGATTAACCTGAAGGCCAAACATCGCGAATACTTCCGGCCGTTTGCTCCTGCCGTCTTGGCCGAAGATGCAAACGACTGGTTTGAAATTCCGCGCGACTCGGTGTCGTTGCGTTACATGTCGTATGCACTTCCTGTGCGGGCGGAAAAACGCTATGCCGTTCCAGCCATCGTGCATGTTGATGGTACGGGCCGACTGCAGGTCGTCGATCGCGAACTGAACCCCGCCTTCCATCAGTTGATTACGGACTTCAAGACGATCACGGGTGTGCCAATGGTTGTGAATACGTCGTTCAACACGTACGACGAACCGATGGTCTGCAGCCCGGAAGATGCCGTCAGGACCTTTGTACGCACCGACCTCGACCAGCTGATCATGGGTAACCTGATAGCCCAGAACCCCCGAACGGCACGGCGAGCCGAGGATCGAAAAACACCGGACTCCGCGAGCAAGCTCGTTTGGCGCGACGCGGCTTGATTCAACCGCCTTGATGCTCGCCGGCAACACAAAGGAGTACGATGAATCCCGAAATTGCGAAAGAGATCAGCCGCTTGGTAAAGGAGCGAGGGGGCTTTGTCAACGCACATAGTCACCTCGATATCGCCTGGGGTGTACCCTGCACTTTGCGCATGGTACGACTTTCGTGTAAAAGTGGTAGCACGATTTGAGACGCAGGCGGGGCGAACAGTGAGAAGCTGACTAAAGGAAGGAGCCAAGGATGGCAAGTACGTCGGAATTGAAGGCTCGGATTGACGCATTTGCGAAGCAATTGCGTGCCGAGATGGGCGAGCTATCGGTGCCGGAAGAACAGTGCTGGCTGTCGGCGTGGTCGGTGGTCTGCCGCAAGCCGGCTGCACAAACTTGGAAGCATATTTCGAGTTGCTATTCGACATCTCTGAATCCGTCGGCAAGCCGATTGAGGTACACACCGACGAGCTGTTAGCACCGGACGAGACTGAGACCGGCGATTTCGCCGCGGTGGCTAAGCGGCGACGAGCAGCCGGATATGCAGACAACCTTTCTGTTGTACACGCAGCCGGCTTGGCTGCTCATCCTCCCAAAGTGCGGCGCAAGGTTGCCGCTTTGCTTGCCGAGGCCGATGTCGGCGTGATTATCTGCCCCCGATCCGCGATCGGCATGGGCAGTTTGGACGAATCCACTTACCTCCACAACTGTATCGCCCCACTGCGCGACCTACTGGCCGAACAGGTGGTTGTGGCACTCGGTACGGACAACATCGGCGACGTGTTCGTTCCCTTCAGCCACGGCGACATGATCGAGGAGATCGACTTTCTGGCGGAAGCCAATCGTTTTTATGAACTGGAAACTCTAGCCAACATCGCCTCGGCGAACGGTGCCAAAATTCTGGGAATTGCATGATGGACGCCGCGGATGTCGCAACTTGGCGTGCGTACACCCGCCGTCGCGCGGATCACCGATATTCAAGCCTTCCGCAGCAACCTGATGAGATTTTCCCCGCCGCTGCTGGTACGTGAGGAACTTGGGCACAACACGGGCAATCCCATTTCCCTCGTGAAATCAATCGAAGATGCACGTCGTATTCCGCTCGAGCAGTACGAGAATCCGATCGCCGTTGAGTTCGTTGATGTTTGCAGTGCCGATGGACTGGTGCGCAAATTCCGCTACATGGCAATGGGCGACCTGGGTGTAGCGCATTCCCTGCAAATTTCGCGCAACTGGGAGGTGCGTGGAGGCACGCGAGACGTGACAGGCGAAGCTGCACGCGAGGAAGAAGTGCGCTATACGTCGCACGGCGATAGGAATCACGACCACTTCCAAAAAGTTCGACGCGGTCTCGACCTTGACTTTGTGGCCTTCGACTATAGCTACGATCATCAAGGAAGAGTCGTCGTTTGGGAGATCAATGTTCTGCCAGGGCTCGATCTTCCCGATGAACCGGAAATCGCTCACGTGTTGCCGACTTACGAGCGGGCGATGGCCGCAACTGCCAAGATGTACTTACAGTATGCAGGACTCGCAATCCCGCCCTTACTGGAGCAAAAAGTCAGTCTACCGAAACCGCTGCCTGCAACGCGACGGCGAGCCGGCTGAGTCGCCATCGTGAATTCAGCTGCCATGACATCCCTAGGCGAAGGATCGACCTGTGAATTCGAAGGAGATTTACGGCACGAGACAGCGATCGTCTCTTGCAAAACTAGTGAAGAAGTTCGAGAAGGCGATGCGGGATCGGACACTGTCCACACGCGACGGCGTCTCCAACTTACGTCACGTTCGGGGCAACCGCAGAATCGCTGCGATCCGTAACCGCGACGGAAGGCCCAATTACTACCACCTGTTCTTGGACTGGACGGCAAAACGCTTTCCCGAAATTCGTTCGCAAATTGAGCTACGGTCGCTGCCATGGCACGTCCGCGACTGGTCACGATATGCGCTGGTCGTGAACTGGGTCCCCGAAACCTCTCTTTACCGTTCACCCGTGGATCGCCAACAGACGTTCGACTTGACGGCAGCGGCGGATGAACACGGCGTGCCTATCATCAATTGTCCTGAGCGGTTGATGAGGATGTCAAAGTACGACTGTGCGCAACAGCTCAACCGTCT
>CAJHYQ010000598.1_pt1 | contig 48262 bp, 22 predicted proteins | sample 9198721 | NCBI WGS metagenome assembly CAJHYQ01 (sample SAMEA7708357, study PRJEB35096) | sediment metagenome | biome: marine neritic benthic zone biome [ENVO:01000025]; feature: sediment [ENVO:00002007]; material: shallow marine sediment [ENVO:03000034] sea grass bed [ENVO_01000059] ... | reverse complement strand
GCATCGCCTTGCCAGGAGCCTACTTCGAGTCGCTTGGCCTTCCAAAACTAGCTGTTTCTACGAACGTTTAACCAGCCGAATCGCCGTGGTACGGACCCGTATGCCCGGTGGTGTGACAGGGACAGCCCGCGAGGGCCTACCTATGTCGATTGCGCTCATTTGATTCGTTGAGGGCCATCTGCCCCGCTCGGCAAGGTCGACCGCTGCTCGCTATACTTGAAGGCTGCCCGCCGCGCCTTCCTGCTCAGCCGCTGAGAATCATTAATGCCCCTTGATCTGACATATCTCCAGTCCCGTTCCGTCCCGGTCGAAGTTGAGGGTATTACACCCGACGCTGTGGCCGGCAAGAGTCTCGACGAAGTAAGACGTATGCCTGTCTTTGTGGGCAACGCCGAAACAGAGTTGGGTGAGTTGTTTCGTGTTGCCGGTGACACCGCGGATCTGCATCTAAATTGGCATGGCGAACTGCAAGGTGTTCACTGGATCGGTGCCAAGATGACATCCGGGCGAATGCTCGTTCACGGGGCAGGCGGTCGTCATATCGGCAGCGAGATGGCCGGTGGTGAAATTGTTGTGGAGGGAGATGCCGGCGATTGGGTGGGTGCTGAACTGCGTGGGGGAGTCATTCAAGTACGTGGTTCGGCTGGCCATTTGGTTGGAGCTGCGTATCGAGGTAGTCGACGCGGTATGCTCGGCGGGACGATCGTGATCGGTGGTTCTGTTGGAAACGAACTGGGCCACACGATGCGACGTGGATTGATTGTTGTTGCGGGGGACGCGGGGGACCTGATCGGTTTCAATATGCTTGCGGGAACCATTCTCGTCTTTGGCCAAGTTGGTATCCGCCATGGTGCGGGGATGAAGCGTGGCACCATCGGACTACTGGGGACGGACCGACCTGACCTTCTGCCAACGTTTCGCTACGCGTGTCAATATCAACCTCAGGCCATGACGTTGGTCATGCGTGAAGTCGAACGGCTGGGGGTCAATGTTCCCGGTGAACTCCAAGCAAAAGGCTATCAGCTCTTCAACGGGGATTTAATCGAAGGCGGCCGAGGAGAGATTCTGCTGCGGGCTTGATCCGGCTTGGTCCGCCATCGCAGCGGCAATCTCCGCCGCCGTTCGTCAGTTGCTGTCGCGGTAGGCCACGCCGGGATGCTACGATATGCGGCTTCTAGCCCCGAGAACTGCCATCGTTCCGCGAAAACGATGCAATACCGTAGATCGGTGCTCGAATACTGACTAATTATTGGTTTCCGTCAGCTGGCGTGACTCTCCAGCAGCCGAGGATAGATTATTGAAACCCGTCGTTCAGATTCATGAGGTCGGCAAGAACTATCGAAATGGTTGGTTCGGCAAACGCGTTGTCGCGTTGAACCGAGTATCGTTCGAGATATTTCCTGGGCAGGTATTCGGGCTACTGGGGCCCAACGGCGCCGGCAAAACGACTCTCATCAAGATCTTGTTGGGTATCGTGCGATCGACATCGGGCAGCGCCAGCCTGTTGAATCATCCTGCCGGAGACCGTCGAGGCCGACGACGTGTTGGCTATCTACCTGAACATCTTCAATTGGCCCGACACCAAACCGCTCGCACTGCACTCGAGCTATATGGCAAGTTGAGTGGGCTCTCGAATTCTGAAATTATTGCCAAGCGTGATTCACTGCTCGAGCTGGTTGGGCTTGAAGGCCGTGATCGCGAATCGGTGCGTCGATTCTCAAAAGGAATGCAACAACGCTTAGGCGTGGCACAGGCGTTGCTTCATGATCCCGACGTCCTGATCTTAGACGAGCCGACCGACGGTCTTGATCCGGTTGGTCGTTCGAAGATTCGATTGCTTCTGCAAAAATTGCGCGATGAAGGCAAGACGGTGTTTTTGAATAGTCATCTACTGCAGGAAGTTGAATTGGTTTGCGATCGCGTCGCGATTCTCGATCATGGAAAGCTGAAGTTCGTCGGGACGATTGCTGATTTGACGCCGTCCGCCGAAACGGATCTGCAATTACGGTTGCTTGGTGCTGAAGCCAGAATTCGATCGGCTTGTGAAACGGCCGAACCGAATTTGACTCGCCTTGAGGATGAGGTTTTTCAACTACAGATTACGGTACCCGATCAAGCCGCAGCGGACGGACTTGTTGATCGCTTGAGACAACAAGGGATCAGCATCGCTCAGTTGACCAGACGGAAGAAAACGCTTGAGGATGCTTTCCTTGAGCTGATTACGGAGAAGGCCGAATTGGTATGAGACCTTATCTGGCAATCATCAAGGATTCATTCCGCGAGGCGTTGGCGTCTCGTGTCCTCTGGATTCTATTGCTGTTGATCACCGTTGTTTTCCTGGCGATTGCCCCGATTGGCTTGAACCGCCAGCTCACCTCACGAATTACGGAAGACGACATTCGTCGCATCGACGAGTTTGCTCGACGGCTGGACTCGGCCAAGTCCTTGCCGACGGGCAGTCCGGGTAAACGTGTCTACGAATTGCTGGACGATGACGCGAAGTCAGAAATCTCCCTGTTCATTACCGCCGATGAGGAAGGCCAGCGAACGCGTCGTCGTCGACTTGCCAACCAGCTGGCGACCGACCTGAACCAGATCCTGCAACAGCCAGACTTCTACGACGAGGTCGTCTGGTCTGGTTTTGAACTTGATGAAGAGGGGCAGGCGTATGTGTCTGACGGTATTGGAGATTTGGAGGAAGAGGAGCTTCGTCGTTTCAATCGTCTGGCGATGGAAGCTGCTTTTCCAAGACATGTTCGATCGCGCCCGAATCGATCTGTCGTCTTCACCTATTTTCATTGGGTGATCGGCGTTCCGCTGCCGCTGACCGACGAGCAAGTTGAAGAGATGGTACAAACCAGCTTGCTGGCCTTCATGTACATCTTCGTCGGTGTGATCGGCGTCTTTTGCGGCATCCTGGTCACGGCTTCGATCATTCCCAACACGTTTGATGCTGGTTCAATCAATCTGCTATTGAGCAAACCGATATCGCGATCGCTACTCTATCTCTCCAAGTTTGCTGGCGGCTGTTCGTTCGTGCTGATCAACGCGACCTATCTGATTGTGGGTTTGTGGCTGATCGTGGCGTGGCGTTTTGGCATTTGGAATACTCGTCTCTTGCTATGCATTCCCGTTTTCCTGTTCCTGTTTGTGTTGTACTACTCCGTGTCGGGATTGGCTGGTTTGATCTGGCGAAACACGGTGGTGAGCATCACGATCACGATCTTGTTCTGGTTTGCCTGTTTTGTTGTCGGCCAAAGCAAACTCACAATCGACACCTTTGTACACAACCCCAATCGGATCGTGCGATTAACGACTGCCGAAGGAGAACTGATCGCAGCAACCGAGAACGGCGATGTCAAATCGTGGGAAGGGGAGAATAGCAATTGGCGTGATGTGTTCCAGACAGGCACGCCCATGCCTCCGTTTGGAGGCGCGCTGCTCAATCTCCGAGTTGGCCCCATCTACGATTCGGCAAATGAGCGACTTATTCAAATCGAGCGTGGTTGGCGCAACAGAGTCTATGTTGGCAAAGCGCCCAAATGGGGAGCCAATGAAGTCGGCGCCGCGCCTGCCGACACGCTCGCTCTGTTGTCGGAACCAGATGGTCGTGTTTTGGCTCTGACTTCGTCCAGCGTCGCGCGGTTTCGTGACCGAATTATCCCTGAGGATGAACGTCCCAAAGTGTTCGGAATCGAGATTCCCATTCCGGGCGTGCAGGGCGCTTATCAAGACGTCAAATTTGAGCCCTCGGTGTCGCTCAATCGAGCCGCCACTGCTTGTATTGCGCAAGACACCGGCTGGATGTTCGTTTGGAAGGATGGCCAGCTGCGGTCATTCCAACCTCAGGACGGCGGTTATGTCGAGAAGGAGAAAGTGACCGCAACTGAAGAGACCCAACGGGCCGCGTTGGCGGCCAGCGGTAAAGTCGTAGTCGTCGCCCGCTCGGATGGTGTCGTGCAAATCCTGGATGTCGATTCGCTGCAGCTACAACACGAGTTCCAGCCAGAGTCGAACAATACGCCACGCTATGTTGTGGCTTCACCCAACGGTCGCTACTTCGCGGTCGTCTTTCATAATCGAAATCTCTGGCTCTACGATGCCGAATCAGAAAGCGCCGTGGAGCGGCGTTGGTCGGGGCAGGGCGATATCTCCGCCGTGCAGTTTGCAGCGGATAATCAGCTCTTGGTCGTGGATCGAGGCAATCGTGTAACGCGTTATCAGCCTTCCGATGGTGAAGTCGTTGATAGACTGTCGCCGGCCGGTACCGTGATGCAACGACTCTCGTGGTACCTGGTCAATCCGATCTATACGATCTTCCCAAGGCCAGGCGAGTTGCAGGAAACGACCAAATTCATCTTAACCGGGAAACAAACGACGTCGTTGGTTGGCGAGACGGAATCACTCGATTCGATGTACATCAGTGTCGACCCCTGGGCGCCGGTTTGGAGTAGCGCGGCGTTCACCGTGTTGGTACTGCTCATCTCGTGCGTCTATATCTCCCGGCAAGAATTCTAGTCGTCTTGGACGGCTACGGATCGGCGTCAATCCACAGGCTTCAGCCCCAACTGGGCCAAGCCCGATCGTACTTCATCCGCGCTGAGCAGCTCCACGAATCGCATCACACTCGGTCGTTCACGGCGGTCAGCGGGAATGACAAAATCGAAGACCTCGTCGGCCAACGAGATGAAACCAAGGTCTGACTGCTTGGCAACCAACTCGATGGCAACTCCCCAGTCGGCTCGTTCTTGAGCGATGGCGGCCGCCACCGAGTTGTGACTGCGTGCCTGAACGGCATAGCCATCTGGCCGAGCATCGCCGAGAAGTCGATCAATCAAAATGCGCGTTCCGCTACCTCGGTTTCGATTGACCATTCGGCATTCGATCTCCAGCACGGCTTGTTTCGCAACCTCGTCAACCGTTCGACCCTCGAAACGCTTGTCACCCCGTCGAAAGAGAATTCCTTGGCGGCGACGGTAGCCAGGAATCAGCGTCAGTCCAGTTTTTAGAAACGGAGTGTTGTATTGTCCGGTGGAAGGATCAAGCAGATGAATTCCAGCGACGTCACATTCGCCTCGTGCGGCAGCCGCCAGTCCGGCCATCGATCCGACGGATAGCAGTTTGCCATGAATTCCATTTTGCTGGAGCTGACTCAAGAGAAAATCCAAGCCGACACAATGGCTGCCAATGACAACTAACTCTGCCAATTCCAGGTCCCGACCGAGAAGTTGCACTTGGACAATTCGCCCCTCTTCGACCAATTCCTCGTTGCGATCTAACGTCACGAAGCCGTCTGCGCGACTAAAGGTCGTCACCGAGCCAGAGCCCTTGCCCATCGGGTAGGCGGCCAGATTGGTTGATTCTTGCTGACCTGTGCTGGACTGCACCAAACCGACCAAGAGGTATTCGGTTCTGCCGATTTCCGAATTCACTTTGGTTGCCAGACGCGCTGAAACCTGGTCGGTGTGTTCCTTGGGTTGTAGCGCCATCTTGCGGATGACGGGGGCGACGAATTCATGGAAGGTGAAAACGGCAGACGTTGGAAATCCGGGGAGAATCACAATCGGTTTACCCCGGCTTGCTGCCAGACATATCGGCTTGCCGGGCTTCAACGCAACTCCGTGAGCAACGATCCCGGGGTTATCCATTGTTTGCACCACTTGATACGACAGATCGCCAGCCCCCTTGCTCGTTCCGCCGGACAACAGAACCACATCGGCTTGGGCCAGAGCATCGGCCACTGCCATCTCAAGTGCCGTGAGGTCGTCGTGAATGATACCGGCGTAGATCGGTTCTCCGCCGAGCTCGCGGATGGCGTCTGCAAGGATTTGCGAGTTCGAGTCAAAGACCCGGCCGGGACGCATCGGCTGACCGGGTGCAATCAGCTCGTCGCCGGTCGATAGAATCGCCACACGAGGTCGGCGTATGACGTGGATCGTGCGAATTCCAATCGCGGCCAATACACCGGTTTCTCGACTCGTCAGCCGATCGCCGCGACGCAGCACGGTTTCGCCCGCCCCGATGTCGGTTCCGGCGAACGTGACACCCGCGCCGGGCGTGACCGACTTGCGAACAATCAAGTGATCGCCATCGACGTCGGTATGTTCGATCATTACGACCGCATCCGCGCCGCGAGGCAGCATGGCGCCGGTTGCGATCGACGCGGCCGTTCCGACTTGAACGGTTGACTGAGGCACAACGGCCGAGGCGATCGTTTCGCCAAGCAGAGACAGTCGAGTGGGCCGCTCCTCAATCGCGCCGACGGTGTTCTCGGCACGCACGGCAAACCCATCCACATTCGATCGATCGAATGAAGGAACGTCGATGGCCGAGCGGACGTCGCGCGCCAAAATGCGTCCCCAGGCTTCGCTGACCTCGACTTGCTCCTCATTCCTTGCCGACATGTCGATCACATCGCGGAACCGTCGTTCGGCTTCATCGCGATCGATCACATTCAGGAATTGATGCTGTTGCTTGCTGTCCAATCTATTCGTCATAAAGAAACAGCTCTACTTCGCTTTCGGCAGGAAACCCTTCGCTGTCGGCGGGGATCACGACAAACGCGTCGGCCCGCGTTGTTGAGGTCAGCATCGACGCTCCGGAAACGGCCAGCGGTTCGACGTGGCCATCGACGATCGCAACTCGCGCATAATCAACTCGACCGACTTGAGATACCAGCTTACGACGCAAGGAGAGCCGTCGTTTGGCGTAGGGCCAGTCGGGCCGCCGACCGGACAGAATCCGCAGCGCACGCCCCGCAAAAAAATCGTACGAGCAAAGACAGGAAACCGGGTTCCCTGGCAGCAAGAAGACCAGTCGCTGATCCAGTCGACCCATACCCGACGGGCTACTGGGGCGCATGGCGACGCCGTGGATCGCCAGTTGCCCGTTCTCGGCCAAGAGCTGCGGCGCGTGATCTTCTAATCCGACACTCGAACCACCGGATACGATCACCACATCGACATCGTCCCGCATCGCCTCCAAGATGCTGGACCGATCGTCTTCGACAATCTGGTTGTTAACCACGATGCCGCCGTCGCGCTGAACCAACGCCGTCAGCATGGGACCATTGGAGTCGACAATTTGGCAATCCCTCGGTTTGCTCCCGCAGGGCAGTAGCTCATTTCCAGTGATAATGATGCGCACGCGCGCTCGACCAACTACCGAAGCGTCACCGACTCCAATCGACGAGAGAACACCCAGATCGGCCGGCCGAAGTCGACGACCGGAGCGCAGAACGATCTGTCCAGATTGAATATCTTCGCCGCGCAGACCGACATTCTTTTGCTCAGCGACTTCGCCCAGCACACTGACGGTTGTGCCACTGGATTGTGTTTTCTCGACGGGCAGGACCGCGTTCGCTCCTTCGGGCATGGGCGCACCGGTCATGATGCGCACGGCTTGGCCGGTCGCAATCCTGCCGTCATACGGCTGACCGGGCAAGACTTCTCCAATGATCTCCAAATTGAGCGGGTTATACGTTGAGGCACCCAAGGTATCGGCCGACAAGAGTGCGAAGCCATCCATCATCGCTCGGTCGAAGCCTGGCACGTCGACTTCACTCGCGACATCTTCTGCCAACACCCGACCTGCCGCATTGGGTAGGCCTACTGTGACGGGCGGGAGGGCACGAGCCGTCTGGTCAATCCATTGCAAAGCCTCAGTGACCGTCGAACGACTTGCGAAGCCCTTCATTCGCACATCGGTTGTCGAGGGAGGTCGCGTCATGATTGTGGGCTGGTGTTGAATGTCTCACCCGTGACGAACCCTCGCCACGTGTCGAGCTGTTCGTTCGACAAGCTGTTCTCACGAACGATGTCGTGCTTCGCCCAATTGTCTGTCTGACCGACTTGAACCGTTACGGTCAAACGACCGTTCTCCAGATATCGGAAATGGACTTCAATCGGGCTTTGGGCCGGTAGGCCACGCGGCAGGTCGCGAACCGTGCAGCGTCCGATTTGGACGCATTCATCGGCAAATGCGCTTTCCCCTTCAACGATCTGCACTAGGACGGACTTCTGATTGTCGTTTTGCGTTTTGAAGATGCGCTTCGCCGTGACGGGGAGAGGTGTATTGCGCGGAATGACAACAGCATTTCGCAATTGTCTGGTCGATGGATCGGAGGCCGCGACGCCCAGACTGTGAGAGTTGACGTTCTTGATGGTGAACTTGGGACGTTCTCCACGACTTTCTGAAAGCAAGCGTTCGGCGTGGAGCGCGGCACCGTGCGCCACCGCTTCGTCGGCAGCGACCGAGGTGTCCGGTTCTTTTTGAGACTGACTACGCAACAAGTCGATAACCGCTGGCATCCGCGTGGAACCACCGATCAGGAGCAGGCGGTCGATGTCGTTCCAGCTGAGACCAGCTGCCTGCAGAGTTTGCCGTGTTGTGAAAGCCGTTCGATCCAGCAAGTCTTTGGTGGCATCCTCGAATTGTTGACGAGTGACCTCGCAGCGAATCGCCACACCTCGATAGTCGCAAGGGATCGTGATTTTCTGCCGCGCTGACAAGGTCCGTTTCGCATCCTCGCAATCCCGCCACAGCCGCCCCAAGGTGTTTGGATCGTCGCGCGGATCGAGACTGTGCTCACGGATGAATTGCTCGGCAACGATGTCGACGAGACGGCTGTCCCAGTCCTGCCCTCCGAGCCGAACGTCTCCGTCGGTAGCCAGGGTGATGTAGTCAGTGCCCGCGATTTCCATGACGGTCACGTCGAAGGTCCCACCGCCCAGATCGTAGACGAGAATTCGCATAGGTCGCGTCTGAGAGTGGTGTTCGCGGAGGAAGCCTTGGTCATATCCGAACGCGATCGCGGCCGCCGTTGGCTCGTTGATGATGTCCATGACTTCCAATCCGGCGATGTATCCCGCGTCCTGCGTGGCTTTCCGACGCACCTCGTCAAAGTAAGCGGGCACCGTAATCACGACCTGCTTGAAATCACCGATCGATCGACTGGCGTCTGTGCGAACCTTGTTTAGCACCCAGGCTTCGAGTGCTTCGGGCGGGTAGTGCCTGCCATCGAGTTCCTTGGTGAACGATCGCTGTCCGAGTTCTCGTTTCATGCACTGCGCGATCCGCTCTGCGTCGGTGGCAACCGCTTTGAGCGCTTCTTTACCAACAACGACCTCTTCATGCTCAAACAGCACCACGCTCGGGGTGACCTGATCGCCTTCAGAATTGGCGATCGTTTGTGGGCGACCGGAACTGTCGATCCAGGCGATCGCGCTGTAGGTCGTTCCTAGATCGATGCCAACCGCCAGCGGTTTACTCATGTTGGACTACCGTCAGAGCTTCGAAGTTCGAAGAGCAGTTTGAATAGGAGCGTTCATCAGACGTTGCATCTCGTTCCAATTGTTTCGCTCGACGAAAACGGGAGGACTGGGCAGCATTTCCGATGCAACACGATGCCGCACCGAAGTGAAACGTGGCCGAGCCACGCTGTTCGTGTTTCCTTTCCGAGTCACTCTAGCAACCCACTGGCTTTGCCTCAAGGCGACGCGGACGGACACGAAGAGTCTGAGGGATCGGCAAAGTGTAGGCAAAAGAACGTTGACGAGGAGGCAGGACAAATTTCTTGTGCTTCGGCAATGGGTTTGCCGAGGATCAACTAGTCAAGGATGAGTAGGTTGTTCAGGGACGAACTCCACATGTCCCTCGCTCGAGCGACCTTGCCAAATGCCACTTGATTTCATCCACCCGGTCATCGCGGTCGTCTTCGCCTTTGTCTGGCTTATGGTCTGGCACATTCTCTCGATGCAGCGAGAGGATAAGCACGCGCGACCACCTTCAACTAGGACAAAAAGCCCAGTCCTTTGGCAGGATGCTGGGCCGTTGGAAGAAAACGAGTTGTTCGAAGCCAAGCCTCGTGGCGATGTCCAGGTTGGTGAGCCGGCTGGACCTACCAGGACCCAAGGGCAAACACCTGGTCACGTGCATCCTCGCCCTCCGCTTCAGCGGCCTCTTTCAGTGCGAAATCAAAAGCCGAGCGTGCACCCTTGATTCGAACCAGGCGTGAGTCGTCCTCGCGGCCGACGACCTGAATCCGGGCGTGATCGGTGCGCGAAACCGTCGAGACCTTCTCAACTCCATCCTCGACAATCGTGATCGTCAGTTCGGACTCATCTCCGGAGAAGGCAACATCAACAATTTGAGCGTCATCCCAACCGTCATCGACTCGGCTCCATTCGTGGCCGGAAGCGGCGTTAACCGACGAATAGAAGCCATCGTCCGAACTCGACGCCAACGCATCCCAGATGCTGAACCGCGGGCTTAGCTCGCGCTCGGCGAAATTAATTTCGTTTGAAAGACCTTCAGCGGTCAGCTCGAACTCGATCATTTCCTCGCCGGCACCATTCGTATCGGCGAAATTGGTGAAGGTCATACTGGGCGCCACGAGTTGGTAAGATCCTGGCGACACAGAATCGAAGTTGAAGCGACCGAAGTTATCCGTGAGGGCGACGACCTCGAATGGATCTGTGGCGCCAACCCGCGCCAGCTTGACCGGGACCCCGGCAAATGCAGACGACGTGTTGTACAGCAGATTGCCGGTTACTCCACCCGGAACGATGTTGCTCACCGTCACCGAGACGGTTGCCGTATCTTCGCCGCCGTTTCCATCGCTGATCGTATAAGTGAACGTTTCTACGCCGCTAAAGCCATCTGCCGGTTCGTACTCAATGCCACCGGACACGATACTGATCGTGCCGCCGTCCGATCCATCGCTGACGTCGATGATCGTTAACGTCTCGCCGGAATCTGGAGCGGAGCTGTCATTATCGAGAACATCAATCAAGATCGCGCCAATGGCGGCTTGGGCATTCTCGACGTCATCGTTTGCCGTTGGATCGTCATTCACTCCGTTGACTGTGATCGTTGCCACGCCTTCAGCGGATTTTGGATCACTGACGCCGTTCGTCGTACCGTCGTCAGTCAGCGTGTAGTTGAACGTGAGCGTTCCGGAGAAGTCGGCCGCGGGTGTGACGGTCACCGTAGTTCCATTGAGCACGACTGAACCATTTGATGCACCACTCACGCCAGTGACCGTGAGTGTTTGACCTTGTTCACCCGCACCAGGCGAAGCTCCGGCGAGGAGCTCGGAGACATCGATGTTGAGTGTCGAATCCTCGTCCATCTGTCGCGAGAAGTTGCCCGGAATCGGATCGTCGTTGGCGTCGGTGACATCGATATCGACCGTTGCCTCAGCCGTGCCACCGTTGCCGTCGGAGATACGATAGGTGAATGAATCGGTGCCAATGAAATTGGCATCGGGCGTATAAAGTAACCGACCGCCGTCGTTAGTAACCGAACCGTTGGATGGTCCGGCAGTGATCTCCGTGATGGTCAGCGTCTCACCGGTATCTGGCGTGATACTATCGTTGTCGAGGACCAGCATTTCGAAATCAACGCTGTCTTCGGGGACCGTATAGGAGTCGCCATCGGCCGTCGGTGCGTCGTTAACCGGCGCGACATTCACCGTCACGGTTGCCGTTGATTCGTCGCCAGCATCGTCACGGATCATATAGGTGAAGCTGTCTTGCCCGAAGAAGTTTGAATTGGGCGTGTAGACGATCTCAACACCGTCGCGGATGGAAACCGTACCGTTACTTGTACCCGAGGCGTCGACGATGGTCAGCGTTCGAGAGGCGGGAACGGGGATATCATTGTTCAGTACATCAAGCGCGACATTTGACACGTCTTCGTTAATGTCGAATTCGTCGTCTGTCGCAAAAGTTTCGCTGACCAAGTTCAGACTGTCGCCATCGACAACCACTTGGCTCGCCGTTAACGCGTCATCGATGCCAACAAGCCGTGTTTCCTGCCCCTCGGCTGCATCGCCCCCGAAGTTCGTCACGCCCGATCCAATCGCCGTCATCGGGATGGTCATCAACAGGAACTGGCCCGGTCCCAGGCTACCGGCCGTGGAAGCACCTGCATCATCGATGATTCCGTCTGGCGAGGTGTCGCCGGCGCGGTTGGCATCGAAGATTAGACTGTACTGGATATCGCCGTCGACTTGAACTGCGCTGGAGTCGTAGATGATGTCCAAGTAAGCCGCACGAACGCCGGTCGCTGGGACATCATCGCGGATGTCTTCGACGAAGACCTGCAGGAAGAAGCTCTGGCCGGTAGCCAGGCTGGTGATCGCCTCGCCGTTCAGACTGGCGGCTTGAAGTCGATACCGAATCAGCTCGGTCTGCATGACGTCTATTGAGACAGTCTGTGCGCTGCTGTTGCCGGCCAGGTCGGTTGCCACGATGTCAAAGGTGACGTTGCCCGCTTGATTGCTGGCGGGGGTCCATGCAAATTCGCCTGTGTCTGGATCGATCGTCGCTCCAGCGGGTGCGTTGGCCAGCGAGTAAGCGAAGCCAGTTTCACCCTCGTCCGGATGATCGGCGTCATAGTCAATGGCCTCGCCAACCATGCCTGATGTCGGCGGAGTTGAACTGAAGTTGCCGGGATCGGTTTGGTCCAGCTCGACCGTCAGGACACTCGAGAGATCGCTCGTCTCTTCATCAATTGTCTGAGACGCGGTGATTTCATAGACATCGTCGCCTAACGCCGACAGATTGCTGCTGGTAATGATGACCGAGTTGCCGGAAGCCGTACCCTCACCAATCTTGTCACCGTCTGCGAAGAGTTCGACAAGAGCCCCGTCGACAACGTTGGAGACCTCGAATTGCAGTTCGGTGACATTGGTCACGTCGTCGGCGTCCGACGCGCCACCGTCGCTGGCTGCCGTGAGATCCACGGTTGGAGCATTCGGGGCGACGCGGATTTCGATGACCTGCGAATCGTACCTGTCTGACGTATCCGATCCATCAGCTGCCTCGACCCTCACGCTTACCTGAGCCGTACCGTAGAAGTCGGTATCGGGCGTGATGGTCATCATTCCAGTGTCTGGATCGACGTCGACCGTTGCATTGACGGCTCCATTGGTTGAGAAAGTGACGTCATCGCCTTCCACGTCTTGGGCCGTTAGCTGGTACTGAACCGGCGTATTGACTTCGGTGGTCAGGTCGGGGATGTCGTCCAAGAAGGGACCCCCGTTGCGTGGGTCTGCTTCGACGTTGACCGCAAACGTTTCTTCGAAGGTGTGACCTTCTTCGTCCGTTACCGTTACTGTGATATTGGCCGATCCGGTAGCGCCCTCATTGGCCTTGAGCATCATCAGGCCGTTTTCGGTATCCGTGAAGATATTGACTGTTTCCATCGCGATCGGGAATAGGGGCGTTGAATTGTTGACCGCAGTATCGCTGATGGCAGCGCGGTTACTTTCGCCTTCGATCATCACGCCAAAGATCGAGTGATTGAAATCCAGATGCCGCGAGGTTCCCTCGGTGATGAAGAACTGCGAGTTATTTGTATCGTCGGCGCTCTTGGCCATCGAAAGCAGGCCGGTACGGTTGTGCTGCAGATCGACATGGAATTGGTCGTCGAAGTCTGGTAGGTCAGAGCTGCCCGTGCCATCGCCGCGTGGGTCACCTCCCTGAATGACGAAGTCGTCGATCACTCGATGGAAGATGAGGCCATCATAGAAGTCTTCTTCTGCCAGCGTGATGATCTGATCGGTGGCACGAGTCGCACGCTGTTCGAACAAATGGAAGACCATGCTGCCATAGCCTTGCACATCGACTTCAGCGCTGCGGCCCTCGTCGACCAACAACGGCGAGACGAGATCCGGATTGTCGCTGGTAATGGTGTACGTCAGTCGACCGCCATTTGGATCATAACCATCAATCGGAAGGTGAAGCGGCGAGCCACTTAGCAGCGTGGTATCTTCGATCGGCGTGATGTGTGGACTATTCGACTCGGGAATTGCAATTCCCGTGGCATCCGACAAAGCTTCGAGTGATTGAGTTCCGGTCAGTCGTGATCCATCGGCGAACACCCATGTCGGGTAGGTCGTGATGTTGTTGTCCAGAGATATCTGATTCGGTGTTCGATCGGGATTCGTCGCCTCGACGAAGGGGAGGAACACTTGACCGTCCTCAAACAATTCTTTTTGGTCGGTGCAATGTGGGCACCACGCTGCACCGTAGAAGACCGCTCCGGAGTCAGCAATGTCCTTGGCAAACTGAACGAGATCGGGGGCCGTCGGTGTGTCGGTGACCGTTACCGCCAGGGCATCCTGATACTCAATGTCCAGCGGGTCGGTTGGTATTGATTCACCGAATAGGAGTGTGTCGTGCGCTGGGAGTATATCCGCGGGGGTCACCGTGAACTCTAACTCTCCGGCGGCCTGCGCTCGCATCCGGATCACTGCCAGTTCGACTTCATCTTGACTGATACCCGTTCCGCTGGTGGCAACCGCACCGAGTTCGTCGATCAAGCCATCCGAAATCGTCCCGGTCTGGACCTGTCCGTAGTCGTCCGAGAACTCAATGCTGCCTACGACGTCAACCAGATCGGGGTCAAATTCGATGTCCATGTAGGCAGCGAACACGCCTACTGCACTTCCTTCCGGGAACGTTCCCGGTGGCCGCTTGTCCTCAACCGTGACTCGCAGCAGGAATTCTTCGTTGAACCCGATCTCATTGATTGGTGCACCGCTCAGGCTCACCGCTTGAACTCGCAGTTTCGCCTGCTTGTTGCTCAATCCACCGGTCAAGAAGTCATCCGGGTCTTCTGGATCAGGGAAGAAGTTCGAACCGTTGATGGTGAGGTCCTCACGGATGAATTCCTCGGTCAGTTCTGGTTCGGCGATATTGCCGAACGAGATGTTGCGGAATCCTTCAGGCAACAACTTGAAGACCTTGTCGTCTTCGTCAATGTCGAACGGTCCATCGAGGTTGTTTCCATCTTCGCGAGTGAAGATGCCACTCGCCGAGATCATCTCGACCGTCGTGACGAACGATTCACTCTCGACTCGGACGTTTCCGTTGATCGAGTTGTAGATGACGAACGTGTCTTTGCCGATTTGGATTTCGATGTCACCCGGCTCTGCTTCGGCGGTCGCGTTCAAAGGTTCCGGTGTGGTGTCGGACGAAACGTTCACCTGCGGCGCATCTGCCGTGGTCACAACGGTCTGAACGGGCTCGTCGAGCTCTTCGGTATTCGAGCTTGTGTCAATCGGATCCGCAGCAGGCGTGGCGAGTGTCTGGGACTTCTCGACGCCGGCATGCGCCATCAATTCGTCACCGCCTCGACTCAACGCAGCCAGCAACGCATAGCCAGGGCCAGGCAGGTCGGTGACCGTGTTAGCAGCCAAGAGGACTCGGGATTCGAGCGGCTCACTGTAGACGAATCGACGCTGTCGCAAGCTTTGGTAGGAACTTGAGGCGGATCGAGAACGTTTGAAGGGAGGGAAGCCGATGCGTTGCAATAGCTGAATCATAATGCTCTGTTCCGGGTGCCTGAAGACTGGACGACGTTCCAACCGTCGGTTTTCGCTCCATCGTCGATAACATTCGCCACGCCTTTCATTGTGACGAAAAGTCGCAATTTTGTGTCTATTTTTGTGTGACGTAAATTCGCCAACCGGATCGCCCAAGAGGAGATGGAGTCGGGCGTTGAATCAGCGGCCAGCAGTCAATCGGATGGTACTCACAAGGCGCAAAGGTTGGGCAAATCGTCGCCTTGCATACGATTCAAAGTAGTCACGTTAAGTGTTTTTTTCAAGCAACTGGCACCAGGTAAACCGGGCATACTGTAATGCGAGACCGGATTCGGTGCACAACTGTGACGAACGTCACATTTCTAATATTCGTTTTTTGGTAGCAATTAAGCATAGAGTCAGTGTGCGAGCTGGCGAAATCGTTGATGGAAATCGACGTCACGGCTAATCTAGACACTTAGGGACACGCTCGCCACTAGCCTCTCCTTGGTCTTGAGCAACGCTGACTCTGGGACTCAAGCCGAACCTCTTCTAGCTGCTGTTCATGGCCAAACGTCGCACCCATTCCACTCGATCAGGCTCAACGCGGTCTCGCTCAGCGATGCGACCTGGTTTCGAATCCTTAGAACGACGATGTCTCTTAACCTCCGTGCCCTTTGGTGCATCCCCGAACGATACGGCGGAGTTCATGCTGGGTGACGTCGTTGTATCGGTCGTGTTGCTCGAGTCGAACGGGTCTGAGGATGAAAACCTCGAAAACTGGACGAACGCTCAGATTAACCAGGTGAAGGACAACGTCCGCGATGGGCTTCAATGGTGGGAAGACTTGCTGGATCTGCAGCAAACCTCCCATTGGCTCAACTTTACGATCGACTTCAAATACGCGGACCAACCGATTGAGACTGGATACGAAGCGATTTCTCGGCCTTCCGACGATTTTGCGCTCTGGATCAACGACTTTTTCCGAACGGCGGATGTCCCAAGCGGCAGCAGTTTTAGCCAACGGATTCGCCAATTCAATCACGAGCAGAGAATTAGACATGATGCCAATTGGGCGTTCACGATTTTTGTCGTGAATGCCAAAAACGACCCTGACAACCGATTCGACAGCTCGGGTAGCTTTTCACGGGCGTTCGCGTTTTCCGGAGGAAGGTTCTTTGTCACCACTTCAGAACGGACTGCCAGTACGATCGCCCACGAAACCGCACACATGTTTTGGGCATTGGACGAGTACACGGGCGGCGCATCCTATTTCGACCATCGAGGCTACTACGATACGCAAAACCTTAACGCAATTGAAGGACATCCCAATCCTTCGCAGCGGGTTCGCAGCATCATGGATTCGCATGGCATCTCGTTCGCAACGGATGCTGCTTCGCAATCTTCACTGGAAATGATCGGGTGGCGTGATTCCGATCAGGATGGTGTGTTCGATGTGATGGACGTTCCTCATCGATTTGAGGGAGCTGGCGTGTTTGACGCCGAATTGTCGCGTTACACCTTTACGGGGAGCACAGTCGTCGACACGTTGCCGAATCGAAATCCCAAAGGCAACGGTCATGACATCACTTTGAACGAAATCAGCCGGGTGGAATTCCGCTGGGATGACGGCCCGTGGCAGACAATTGAGCAAATTGACGCCTACCAAGCTGACCTGCAGTACGAACTCGTTGTGCCGCAGTCCGCGACAGAAATCGCACTACGCTCAATTGATGACCGGACCGGGATCTCGTCGCCGATCTTCACGGATCGGCTCGAGCAATCGAGTTTCGAGTGGCAGAATCCGGTTGAGCAGCATGACGTCAATGGAGATCAGCAAGTCGCCCCGTTGGACGCCTTGCTCGTGATTAACAAGTTGAACACGGTCGGTCCGCATTCTCTTGCGGGTCTCCCCGCGCCGGTGGTCCCGCAGTATTTGGACGTTAACGGCGACCAGTTCGTCTCGGCGATCGATGCCTTGTTGATTATCAATCGGCTCAACGAAGCGGGTCCCCCTGCCTTAGCCGCTTCGAGTTCACCGCAAGGGGGATCGATTGAGGAGGCAGAGGGTGAGGCAGAGGGTCAGGCGCAGATTGCAGCAGCGCTTCAGCGTCACGCTGCCGGACGATCCACAGATGACCGTTTTTTGCGCGACGAACCTTCCTCCATTGTTGGCCGTAAACGCTTTGTCGATCTCGCGATGATTCAGTTGTTTTCCGATGTGACCGATTTGGATGCACGAAGCCTGGTTGACGGGGCGGTCGACACCGAACACTGTTTGCTCGATATTGGCGGGTAAGGGTTGCATGTTGATTCGTGATCGTTCTTCCAGTGCAACGTCGGAAGGCATACCGCCGGCGACAAGTGGCGACTATTCTATTTGCAAGAGGGAACCCGATACTTGGACCTCCTAAGTGAGTGATGAGTCGACGAGTCCGGATGGAAGCAGCGTATGGTCTTTCGTAGAGCTCGTGAGCGACGTCGAGAGATGCGGGGCGATCAGATTGGCCGCCGGACGCTGACCGTCGAGCATCTGGAGTCGCGGCAGATGCTGTCGGCGACCGACCTGACGGATCGTGAGCAACTGCTGCTGGAACTTGTCAATCGTGCTAGGGCCAATCCCACGGGCGAAGCCGCCCGCTACGGCATCGATCTCAACTTGGACCTTGACGAAGGGACGATCACGCCCGAGCCCAAGCAGCCTCTGGCCCCGAATCAGGACTTAACCGACGCCGCTCGGCTTCATTCGTTAGACATGCTGGAGCGGGAATTCTTCGCGCACGACAACCCGGAAGGGCTGACTCCTACGGATCGTGCGACGGCTCAAGGGTATCCAGGCAGCGCCGGTGAGAATATCGCCTGGTACGGGCGATCCAGATTCATTGATCGCGACGCGGAAGTCTATAGTCGCCACGAAGCCCTGTTTCTGAGCGAATCTCACCGAACCAACATGCTCAACGGAGGGTGGCGCGAGCTGGGCAACGGCATCGAGTACGGGCTGTACGAACAGCTCGTGTCGATCATGGTGACCGAGAACTTCGGCACCCAAAACAGCGAGTACTTTGTGACCGGCATCGTCTACACCGACAAGGTCGAGCGGGACAACTTCTACACCATGGGGGAGGGCATCGGGTCGGTCAAGATCACGGCGACTCGTAGTCGCGATGGACTCACTCGCTCAACCACGACTGGAGCGGCTGGCGGATACGGTCTCCAGGTACCGACCGGCGTCTATACCGTAACCGCAGAAGGTCCTGGCATTTCCAGTCCGTTTCGCGTGCACGACGTGGTCATTCTTGCGGCTAACCAGAAAGTCGACTTTAACACGCGAAATCGTAGTCTCGGCACGATTGAAGGCCTGGTGTTTGAGGACCTCGATCGTGACGGAATTCGCGACGCGGGCGAGCCGCCCATCGCCGGCCAAACAATCTATCTCGACGCGGATGACAGTGAAGACAGGAGTCCTGATGAAACCAGCAGGGTGACCGATTCCTCGGGCGTATTTCGGTTTACGGATCTACGGCCGGGGGACTACATCCTGCTTCATGATTCGCAGCCCGGTTGGGTACAAACCGTACCGGAAGAAAGCTCGCTCGATGTTTCGTTGGCGGCTAACCAAACGAGGAGTGGCTTGCAGTTTGGGATTCAATTGGAGAATCCCGCCCCTGTTGCTCGTGATGACGAAGCATCAACACTGCGAGGCTTGTCCGTCTTTATTGACGTGTACGCGAACGATTCCGACGACAAAGCGATCGATCCTGCACAGACGCGCATCCATGTGCAGCCGGAGCACGGGGTGGTGCGCTTAGATTCGACTCGGGCTCAACTCAGATACACGCCCGATGACGCGTTTGTGGGCTTTGACTCCTTCGAATACAGCGTATTGGACGAGGATGGATTGGCCTCGAACGTTGCGCGGGTCGAGATTGAAGTCATAGCAGAGGCGGCTCGAAGTTGGCAGCATCCGACTGTCGTCAATGATGTCAACAACGACGGGCATGTTTCGCCGATTGATGCGTTGCTAGTGTTGAATGATTTGAATGCATTTGGTGCCCGCACGCTGCCGGTGCCATCGAGCGAATTCGAACCCCCTCCCTATCTCGACGTGAACGGGGACCAGTTTGTGTCACCGGTCGATGCGCTCTTGATTTTCAACGAATTGAATGCACGAGCCGCCCAAGAAAAGGAAGCGGCAGCCGCGGGGGAAGCGGATTTTTCAGACCTGGCCGCAGCCATTGAGGCCGATCGCAAGGCCGGCCGGTAACCTCTCACCGAGCGATCGAGGACCGGGAAATCAGTCGTAACCTCGTGTCTCCCACCAAGTTTTCAGCCGGTCGTCAAACTACGTAATCTACGGCATCTTTATCGCTCTTGCGGCATTGTCTGAAATTTCGGATCGTGCACGTCGATCTGTCTCTACGGATCTTCCACGTTATACGGACCCAGCGAGTCATGACGATGAAGTCACAAATAACAGTCGTACTAGTCAGTCTGGTGAGCCTCTGGGCGGCGCCGAACCTTCAAGCACAGCATGGGTTTCCCGCTGGCCAATATGCGTATCCGCCGGCCGCTGGGGGATATCCAACTGCGCCGGCCTATCAAACGGGTCCAACCGGACAGCATCCGGGTTATGCCATGCCGGTCCAGCATGCCGCGCCCATGCCTCCGGCCTACACCGCTCAGATGCCAATGCAGCAGGTGCCCACGCAAACGGTCATGCAGCCAACGGTCATGCAGCCAACGGTCATGCAGCCAACGGTTGCCCCGGCACCGGTTGCCCCGGCACCGGTTGCTTCCGGTCCCGTGGGCTCTGGGTGCGACGCCTCGTGCAATGGATGCGATTCTTGTGCGTCCAGTTGGTGCGGAGCCTGTGGTCAGCAGGGCTGCTACGGAAGCTGCGGCGGTTTCTTTGGAAGCCTGAGGCATCGTTTCCATGCCAGCTGCAATGACCTGTTCAATGGCTGCGCGCTGCTCAAGCACAGTGTGATCTACAACGACCATCGTGCTCCGCGACCGTCGTGGACCTGGGTGGACGCTGAGGCGTTGTATTGGTGGAGTAAAGATCGGGCACTTCCGCCTTTGGTCACAACCAGTGCGCCCGGCACCGCGATTGACGAAGCAGGTGTCTTAGGACTGTCTGACACACAGGTTCTGTATGGCGATACCGAGGTCGATGATGAACCCGAGTGGGGTGGTCGCATTAACTTTGGTATCTGGCTCGATTCGCATCAGACGGTGGGAATCGGTGGTCGGGGATTTTTCCTCGGGCCTGAGGAAACTTCCTTCGTCGCGAATTCCAACGGCAACGTGATCCTGGCTCGCCCATTTTTCGACGAGGATTTGGGAATCCAAGATTCCTTGATCATTGCCTTTCCGGGTACAGCCAGCGGAACGATTGACGCCAGAACGTCGAATCTCTTGCAGGGCTACGAATTGTATCTTCGCAAGATGTTGTACACGGGCTATGGCAATCGTGTGGACTTCATTGGTGGATTCCAAGGCACTCGGATCGACGACTCGGTTCGCGTTTCCCACGTGATCGTTTCCGAACCACCAGATGGACAGGTGCCGATTGGTACCTCGATCACAACGAACGATATCTTCCGCGCGAGGAGCGAATTCTACGGCGGTGAAATCGGCCTGATGGCGCAAGGTTGTGATGGACGTCTGACCTGGAACTTGATGTCGAAAGTTGCCTTTGGTAACACGCGTGAAACGGTCACGATTCGTGGCGACACCGTCGTCTCCGTTCCGGGCGCGGGATTTTCGACCAATGATTTCGGCTTGCTCGCCTTGCCGTCAAACATTGGAGTCTATGAGGGCGACGAATTCACCATTGTTCCGGAGCTTGCCGTCAACGTGTCCTACAGCGTCAAGAGTTGGCTGCAACTATCGATTGGATACTCGGTGATCTATTGGACGAATGCCGTGATGGCGGGTGACGCGATTGATCTATCCATTAATCCCACGCAAATTGGTGGGCCTTTGGTGGGAACCGTGGCTCCAACTTACTCCCTAGCCGATCAGAGCTTCTGGGCTCAGGGCCTGACCGTCGGGGTCAACGGCCGCTTCTAATCCCGCGAGCGATCAGATCGTTCGCACGGCAACAGCCGCGTTGCTCGGACCCGGAGCGACGCGGCTCTTATCTGTAAAGGCGATGAAGGACGTCACTGCGAGCGGGCTCGTAGGGCTTGCCATGCGGACAAAATCAGGTACGTATTAGAGCGACTCACCGTTGACCCAACTCTAGCCTGATAGAACAAAATTAATGCCCAATCGTACGATCGCCGTTGGTGATATCCATGGTTGCTCGCGAGCACTCGACACGTTGCTCGAAGCAATCGGTCCGCAGCAGGACGACCTCTTTATTCCCTTGGGCGATTACGTTGATCGTGGACCCGACAGCCGTGGTGTTCTTGACCGACTGCTTGAGCTTGAAGCGAGTTGCACGGTCCGGCCAATTTTTGGCAATCACGAGGAGATGATGTTAGGGGTGCTCAACGACGAGGGCCCGCCGGATTTTTGGCTGCGCTATGGTGGCGTCGAGACGCTCGATTCCTACGGCTTTTCTGGGAGCCTGAATGTTGTCCCAGAGGCTCATCGCGATTTTCTCTCTCGGTGCATCGACTTTGCCGAGACGGATTCACACATTTTTCTCCACGCGAACTACGATCCCGACGTTCCGTTGGCCGAGTTGAGTCGCGAGCTCCTCCGCTGGACCGGTCTGGGTGAACTGATGCCTGGACCCCACGCTTCGGGCAAACCCGTCGTGGTTGGACACACACCCGACCGCAGTGGTGAGATCATGGATGTGGGGTACCTCAAGTGCATCGACACCTTCTGCTACGGCGGTCAGTGGCTGACGGCCATCGATCTCCAATCCCGACAGCTCTGGCAGGCCAGTGAAACGGGCGAGTTGAGAAACTAGCGCGGTGGCCGTTGCAGGTGATGGCTGAGAGATGGCCCACGTCTGTGGTTGTGGACTAGACGCCATAGAACCGCCGAGCGGTCTCGCCGAAGATCTTTGCCTGCTCATCGTTACTCAGAGTCGTCACACATTCGACCAACGCATCGTGCACCTGTTGGTAGCTTCCGGCCAGTTCACAGACCGGCCAGTCGGTTCCAAACATGCAACGCTCAGGTCCAAAGGCTTCGATCGCAAGATCCACATACTGCTTCAGGTCCGCGACCCGCCAATTCTGCCAATCGGCTTCGGTGATCATTCCCGAGAGTTTGCAGAAGATGTTCGGATAGTTGGCCGCGGCGCGGAAGTTGTCTATCCAGTTGTCAACACGTTGCGCCCTGATTTCGGGTTTGGAGAGGTGGTCAATCACCATTGGCAGCTCAGGCAACTGTTTAGCAAGCGTGACGGCGTGGTGGAGATGTTTGACGTAGAACAGTAGATCGAATGGGACGCTATGTTTTTCCAAGACCTTTAAGCCACGCACTACATCGTCGCGGACGATAAAGTCCTCGTCGGGCTCGTCGTGAGTAACGTGACGCACACCAACGAATCTTGGATGATCTTTGAATTCTAAGAGCTGGTCTTCGCAGTTCACACTTGCCAAATCAACCCAACCGACGACGCCACAGATGAAGTCATTCTGTTCTGCCAACTCCAGCACCCAACGATTTTCCGCGACATTGTGCTGGGTCTGCACAAAGATCGTCTTATCGACACCGACCTGCTTGATGTGCGCACCCAGATCGGACGGCAGGAAGCTACGCCGGATGGCTGTGAGCTGCGGGTCGTCAAGCCAAGTGTAGTCAAAGCGGCCTAGTTCCCAGAAGTGTTGATGGGCATCGATTCGCATGACGTATTATCTCGATTGATATCTTCCTCGCAGCACTGCGATCTACTGTTGATGGCTATCGACCCCGGTCGCTGTTTTCCATTCGACCTTCGTCATAGAACCAGTTGTGGATCGGATTGAGAATCTGTTGAACTTCGTTGACCAGATCCAGGTCGAGCGGCTCCTGGGCCCACTCAACCCACTGAGTAATACGTCGAGGGTTGGCCGATCCTGTCACACAGGTGGTGAGGTCCGGGTGAGCGATTGAGAATTGCAGAGCCAGCTTGGCGAGCTCGGTCCCTTGAGCCTGACAGTGCTCAGACGCCAGGCGACATACCGCCCGGACTTCTTCGGTCGCTTTGTGCCAAGGCGGCAGCGGGGCGTCGGTCAACAACCTGGCCGAGAACGGTGCGGCGTTGATGATCCCAACTCCCTTGTTCTTCAAGTACGGCGCTAGATCGGCCAGCATTGTGTTCTGTAACGTGTAGTGGTTATAGGACAGGATGACATCCAGTTCGGTGCGATCGAGGATGTATTTGAAGATGTTCATCGGGTAGCCTGACACCCCAATGAAACGGACCTTGCCCTGTTCCTGGATCTTTCGCAGGGCGGGCAACGTCTCGTCGACGATCTGCGACATGTCGACGAATTCAATATCGTGGCACAGGATAACATCGAGATAGTCGACGCCCATTCGGTGCAGGCTCACATCGATGCTTTCCTCAACTCGCTTGGCCGAAAAGTCAAAATGAGCAACGTCATAACGGCCAAGCTTGGTTCCGAGAAAGTAGCTTTCACGAGGAACGTCGCGGAGTGCCACACCCAGCAGGACCTCGGACATGCCGCGGCCATAGTAGGGAGACGTATCAATGAAGTTCATGCCGGAATCGAGAGCGACTCGCACCGACCGCAATGCCTCATTGATGTCGACTTGTCGGAATTCTTGACCGAGGGACGAGGCGCCGAAACTCAACACGGAAAGCTCAACGCCGGTAGTGCCGAGACGTCGGAACTGCATAACGAATTCCTCATGCGCGACTGTTGAATTGTCCTGTTGACCTAGTCCATCCGTACACCGACGGCCAACAGCAGGTTAGCAAAACGCTGCTGATCGGCAGTTTGTATTGTCAGCACCAGATCCGGCGTTTTCACCGCATCGTAAAACGCCCACTTCTCAATCGGTTCAAGCTCGACTTCAAGACCGGCCTCGGCAATCGCCTCGCGGTACTCGGCCCAGACCGGCGGATCCTCACTCAGAGCATACGGTCCCGTCGTTTCATACATCATCGTATTGGCAGCCTCGACCGGAATCGCACTCAGCAATGCACGTAGGACCTGTGTGCAGGTGACAATACCGGGGGACAAATTCAAACTCACGAGTTCCGCATTGGGACCGAGGGTCGTTGAGGCAGGATAGTTGCCGTCGGCAATCAGTATCCGAGCATGGTGTCCGGCCCGTCCCAAGATTTCGTTGATCTTCGGATGAATAAGTTCGTGCTTCAGCATGTGTAGCTCCCGGAATCAGATCTGACCGTTACATGCCGGCTTGCAAGGCCCGCAAATGACGAGCAAAGTGATCTTCTAGCACTTCGGTGTACGTATCTGAATGTGTGGTCAGCACGTCGCGCAAACGCACGCCAAACTGTTCGTGAGTGAGTACCGAGCCGAAAGTGCAGTGCAGAATCTGGCGGCCTGGATAGGTGAAGCCTTTCCGTTCTGGAACGTCTGCCCACATTTCCAAATACAATTTTTCCAACTCTTCATCGTTGTCGACTTCACTGGGAGGAGCGACCGCATCCAGTGTTGCAGAGATGTGATAGGTCGCCTTGTCGGTTTCGAAGCGATCTCGGGAGAAGTCGATGATCTCACGAAATAAACGAGCATCATGACGCGCGACGACACGTACGGCTTCCAGGTAACTCGTTCCAGCCGTCTTGACGTGGAATCGGCCCTTGGTGGCACGAGCTAGTGCGGTGTACATGGAGAGCTTGTCTGATCCAGAGTGCAAACTCAGCTTGTAAGGCCCCAGCATCTCGGCGATCGCGTTGTGATCGGTCAGCGAGCTCTCGAGCTGTTCCACATTACCCTTGTAATCGATGCCCTTTTCGAAATCACCAATAAATCGTGGAGCGAGGCTGACAAGCTTCATGCCTCGCCGTAGGCATTGATCGGCGATGATGAAATGCTCGGCGAGCGTCGTAGGCTGCTCTGTCTCATCGACACTCAGCTCGATCTCAAAATCACGACCTGCTTGCTCGTGGACTTGGCCGATGTAATCAGCGAGCCGCAAAGCCTCGTTAAGTGCCAGTCCGTACTTCACGGCGGCACGCATGCACGCGTCCTCCGTCAAATTGACGCGCGTGCCGCTGGGCAATTCGATTTGTCGCCCCAGATATTCATCGCGCCAGCTGACCTGGCTGGCCACTGCCTCGAAGTTGTTTCGCAGCGTTGTTTCATCGTAGTCATCTGCTTTGGCATCCACGTGATCGGAAGGATCGATGGTGAAGAAGGTAAAGCCTGCCGCAAATGTCACGTCGACGTCGTCGGTCGTCTTCAAATGGTCGGCATCAGCACCGGTTTTTCCAGTCCAGCCGGCTTGTTGCATGCCCCGCAGCGCGTCATTCATCACTTCGGGCGCCGATCGCGATGTACGCACCATTTCACGAATCGACTGCTGGGGGTAAATAGGTTCGATGCCGGCCCCGGCTTGCTTCATGGATGCCACGTGCCCTGGAGTGGCGAGGCCGATGCGGTCGCCGAATCCAAAGCTCGGAGCGAGCCCAAGCGGAACGGGTTTGGGATCTTGTTCAGGCGTCATGCTTATGGCTCCACCAGGTCGTGAAACGCTCGGATAGTCATTTCGGCAGCGGTTTGTGAGTCGGGAATGGGAAATGCTTCGGCTGACAGGTATCCCGAGTAGCCAATCTCGCGCAAGGCCGCAACAACCGGTTCGAACGCCATGTGTGCTGCGCCTGCCGGTTGCCGGTTCGAGTCGACGAAGTGAACATGCCCAATTTGCGAACCTCCATCGCGAATGGCCTGAGCGAGATCGGCTTCCTCAATGTTCATGTGAAACAGATCGGCCAGCAGAACAACGTTTTTCGAGCCGACGCCGCTGAGCAGCTGCAAACCCTCCTGCACGGTGTTGCACAAGTTGGTCTCGTATCGATTCAGCGGCTCATAGATTAAGGGCACGTCATGGCTTGCGGCGGCGTCGCCTAGGACGTTCAGAGCTTCCTTCAAGTAGGATAGCGCTGTCGGCTTATCGACAGTTTGCGACCAACGGCCCTGCATCGAACCGATGATCGCCGACGCGCCAAATTGCCCCGCCACATCGATGATCGATCGAACAAACTCAATGGCTTCGCGTCGTCGTTCGCCGGAGACATCGGTCAGCGTCAAACCGTGTTTGACCCATCCAGCGCCGGTGCCAACCGCAGCGAGCTGTAGGCCATGATCGTTCAACCAGCCTTTCAGCTGTGGCACGTCGATCGCGTCAGGGGCCGGCGGAAACACTTCGACCGCGTCGAAGCCTAGGTCGGCCGCACGACGACAACCGTCCTCTAATCCGTCCCAGAAAACAAACGGTCCGCCGCGCGCCTCTTCCACTAAACTGATCGTGACACACGACTTCATTGGGGACCTTTCTGAATGTCAGGAGTATTGCAGGAGTTGCTGATGTGACTCAATTATCAAGTTCGATGATGGCCTTGATCACTCCCGTTTCCGGTTGAGTGTAGGAGTCGAAGACATCAATCATGTTGTCAAAGGCTGTGCGATGAGTAATCCAGGGAACCGTATCGATCTTGCCGTCTTCGATGAGCTGAATGATCCGGGTGAAATCCTGAGGCAAGGCGTTACGTGAACACAGCAGTGTGATCTCGGCTTTATGCAAGGCGGGATGTCGAAAGCAGATCTCGTCATTCACGATCCCGACGTACACCACCTTGCCTGTGTGCTCGACGTAGCCGAAGACATCTTGCATCGAGTGCTTGTTGCCGGTTGCATCGATGGCGATGGTGGGCAAGTGCCCATCCGCGACCGCACGAAGTGCATCGTGTTCCGACCCATCACCCTTGAACAACACCGTGTGCTTCACGCCCATGCTGTTGCGGCAAAACTCGAGACGCCGCTCGTTCATGTCCATGACAATGAGTTGCACGTTAGCTAATCGAGCGAACTCGATCACCGACAATCCAATCGGGCCAGCTCCGACCACTAGCAAGAACTCGCCTTCAACCGGCGCGGCGCGATCGACAGCGTGGCATCCAATCGCCAGTGTCTCGACCAGTGCGAGCTGTTCCATCGCCAGTTTCGAGGAGGAGTGCAGTTTGCGCGCCGGTACGGTGAAGTAGGGGCGCAGTCCGCCGTCGATATGGACGCCCAACACCTGAAGGTCGTTGCAGCAATTACTGTTCCCTCGGCGGCTGGCGAAACTGTCCGGATTGTTGATGTAAGGTTCGACCGAACAACGGTCCCCTATCTTGACACTGCTGACTTCAGCCCCAATTTGAACGACTTCGACCCCCAACTCGTGACCGGGAATGCGCGGGTAACTGTAGAACGGCATCTTGCCGAGATAGCCCGAAATGTCAGTTCCGCAGACGCCGACTCGGTGGACTCGCACCAATGCTTCGTCCGCGGCGGGTTCGGATGGCTCGGCGATCTGCTTCAGCTCGAAGTGCCGCGGTTCTTCCAGCACAATTGCCTTCATGGTTTTCTCCGTCGCACCAGACCGATGAATGCCCTGACCAGATCGGGGCCGTCAATCAGCGACAAAATAGAGTTGAGAATCCACGGGTTAGATTCAGACCCAGGATTATGGACGCGTATCGATTCGTCCGCAAGCCGCCAGCGCCGGCCTTGATCCACGATCGCGGCTTCATCGGGACCCATTGCTTTTTCGTGAGCCGAGCTTTGAGGGGCGCAGCCCGGGGTTGGGTTTCCTGCTAAGCTCGTTGTTTCAAATTCGTAAGAACCTCCAAGTGGATTCAACCAACGTTTCAAGGAGATGCGAAGCATGGCAAAAGAAGAAAAGCCACAGGCCGAGTCGCAACAGCCCGAAGCCGCCGCGCGTCAGCCGGCTCAAGTGTCGGTCGATGACTCGGACGCGGCTAGCTGCTACGCGAACTTCTGTCGAGTCACCGGATCGCCCGAAGAATTGATCATCGACTTCGGCCTGAATAGCCAGCCGGTCGGCGTTCCTAAGGATCCGATTCGAATCTCGCAACGTCTGATCGTCAATTTCTACACGGCAAAGCGATTGCTCGGTGCGTTGTCGATGGCCGTTCAACGCCACGAAGCCGCCTTCGGGGTACTCGAGACAGATATTCAGAAGCGACTTCAGCCGCCACCAGGTGGTGGAAGCTAGTCAGACGTTCAACGTGACCCGTCCAACCCGATACGTGGGTGAGGGAAGACGTCATCGCATGCGGTCTATCCCCAGCTGGCGCTTCGGGTTTCGATCGTTCGCGAAGTGATACGTCGCGAGACTCCGAGCAGCGTGGTCAGCGAACGGGAGACTAGAGTCCCTTTTTCGTTAGATCGTCGCAGATCAGATCCAACACGCTGTCCATATCATCGTCGACGTCGTCGCGGGCAAGAGCCATCTCATCGATCGATTCAAACACGTTGCTGCGTTGGCCCAGTGTCACGGCCGTGCTTGAGGCATCCGTCATCACCGGACTCACTACGTCGGTGGCTTTCTCGTCAGCGGTGGCCCGACTGGATGATCGATCGGCGTGAATTGCAGCCGCTACGGCGCCGACACCATCGCTGGCCCGTTCGCCTTCTGCCGCGTCCTCATTCAGCCGGTTGATGATCAGCAAGGCATCCAGTGGAGACAGCTGCCCATCGGAGTTAACGTCCAGATAATGGGACGCTGCCGTTGCAGCTCGAGCTGCCTGGAAGTTGCCCGCTGCGGTGTTGAGTTCGTTGATAACGAGCAACGCATCCATGGGTGTGATTTCCGCGTCATTGTTGACGTCCAACGAGTTGCTCGCGTTGGTCAGCAATGGTGGCGGATTGCCGATGCCTGGTCCCACTAGGATTTCGATGCTGCGATATTCAATTTGGTCGGTGGGAACTTCGTCCTCCATGTCGTAGAGCAGGACGTTGTGTTGTGGAATGATATCAGCCGGACTCGTCTCGAACTCCAGAACACCTTCCTGTGTCGCACGCATCACGACCGAGAACAGCAACGCCTCGTCCGGACCGAGTCGTTCAATTCCGTCAAACGCTCCCACTTCGTCGATCAAACCGTCAATCGATGCATCGCCCGATTGGCCATTGTCGTAGTTGGGGCCGAACGCAATCGGCCCCTGCACGTCGGCGCTACCGGTGGGATAATTGACATCGGCGTAAGCTGCAAAGACACCGGTCGCCACATCCCGTAGGTCTTGCACAAGGCCTCGCAAGATAAATTGCTCATTGAGCGAGATGGTATCGATCTCGTTCCCGTCGAGATCGGTGGTGGCCAAGCGGAACTGCACCAAATCAGGCAGCACGGTAACCGTCACGTTCGCCGAATCGGTTTCGCCCGTGTCGTCCTCTAACGTGTAGCGGAATGTGTCGGTGCCGTCGAAGTCGAAATCGGGTGTGTAGATCACCTCCAGTCCGTTGTTGGCAATTTGAACACTGCCATTCGGCGGGTCCGTGACGTCGGAGATGACGGTGCCAGATCCGGGGCGGAAGCTATCGTTGGCGGTTACGTCCAAGACATTGTCTTCGGAGTTGCGTCGCACGACGGCCGTATCGTCATTTGCCGTTGGACCTCCGCGTACGATGTCGACAAGGTAGTCTTCAATTTCACCCGCAACGGCAGGGCCATCGAACGACAAGCCAGGCTCATAGCCGTAACGGAAGCGAGCAACGGTAGGTCCCTGCAACGCAACCACGGGTACCGTGAATGTCAACAGGTTTTCGCCTTCGCTGACGGGCAGATTACGAAAGACCTGCTCGCCGGGCGAAGTCCAGTCGCCGTCGCCATCGAAGTCGATCCACGCCTGAAGCAAACCAGGAGGCTGTACTCCGTTCTGGATCTCGACGTTGATCAATGTCTCAAGTCCTGGAATCACGTCGGTGACGAAGGTTACCCCGTCCTCGTCGTTCAGATCCGTCAGGTCGTCGCCTGTAGCCAGATCTGTCGGTATTCCATTCAATTCACCATCGATCGTGGCACCGAGCTGAAACCCTGGAACGATCCCGTGGGAAGGTCCGTCATCGGATAGCAACGTGGGATAGGGTGCCGGCGCGTCGCCAAAGTCACGACCCTCGTTTTCGCCAGTGCCTCGCACGTTCCCGAAATCGATGTTCATGACCTCACGCGAGGTGTCGAACAACACGATGTGTTCGCCCGTGCCGTCTGGGAACGTTTGGACCCAGCCGGGATCAATGAATTCGCGAACTGGGAAGGTACCGTTCGGCACGTTCCGCAGTGCGTAGCGCCCGTCAGAGCGGGTAATCGTGGCCGGCTCACCGATCCCCAGCTGACCGTCGTCATTGATATCGACGTAGATAATGAAGTCGGGGATACCGGGCTCGCCAGGATCTCGCTCACCATTACCGTTCAAGTCATTCCATTTAATTCCGCTGGCAGACGCGATGTCGGGGAAATCCGCGCCGGACGAAGCATTCCGTAGCTTGTACGAGCCTCGTCCAAGCAAGCCGGCCACCAAGACATCGTCGCGCGAATCGTAATCCAGGTCGAAGACAGGGGCGTTGGGTAACTCACCAAACTGACTCCAATCGCCGGGGTCATGGGCACGCATGGCAAACGCATCGGCGTTGGTGCCAACCACCACGGTTCGTGTGTGACCCTTTTGAATAAACTCAATGGATCGCAACTCTGCGCCACCGGCGATCTCAAGATTGCCCGTGATGTCATGCCAGCTGTCACCTGCATTTCGTGTGACATATACGCGGTCACGGTCGATCACGTAAGCGGTCCGCCAATCCTCGGGGTCCAGGGTGAGGTCGCGCACGCTACCGCCGGGGAATTGAGCTCGGGTCAAATTGATGTTGTCGTCCGCACTTGGACGCACCCAGACTTCGGCGCCCGCCCCGGCGTAGATGACACCTTCGTTGATGCGACCGTGGCGACGTCCGCCGTAAGCGAAGGCGCTGTCTTCACCGGTGAACGTCAACGGTCCGGGGAAGATACCGCCCGGGCCTGGTACCGGCTGAAAGGTTTCACCACGATCAAATGATTCAAATAGACCGGTCTCTGTTGCCACAATCAGATCACTTTGATCGATCACGTTCAGTTCAATGGGCGTCACAAACAAAGGCGAGCCCGGAACGGGAAGCAGGTCCGTATCCAGTAGATTGTTGCGGCTGTCGTAAAGCTGCCGTCGGAAGAAACCGAGACCTTCGATACTGATATATCGCAACGAGCGATTTCCGAGAGTGGTGTCATCAACCGCCACGTCTCCACCATTGGCATTCACGCGGAAGTTGACTTCCGGCAGGACTGTGGCTTGCCACTGATCGCCTCCGGATCGCTGTTGCTCGATGGCACCAATGTCTTGTGTCCCTGCAATGATGATGTTCGATACGCTGTCGTAGGCGATATCGTGAATTTCGGCGACTTGCAAATTACCGGCCAGCGAATCCCAGTCTCCCTTTTTGCTGAATGGGATCGTGCGACGGTAGATACCTCCACCATCGCCTTCAATCAGGTTGCCCAAGCTGTCGAAAACCATTTCGCGTGAGCTGGCATGCGGTGCACTACCTCGACGTGTGCCGCCGTCGGGGATTTCGGTCACTCTGTCAGAGTGCGTGATGTGAGACCATTGCGGTGAAGGAACCGCCCCGGTGGCGAGCACTCGAGTATCACCACGGAACAATCGGGCGGTGGCATCTCTGGCACCGACGAAGTTACCCTGAAGGCTGACTCCATCTTGACGGTCTCCACCGACGTAGACCATTTCCGGATCGGTTGGATCAACGGTGATCGAAAGATTGATAAAGCCCGCTGAGTCAGGATGAAGGCCGACAATGCCGGTGGTCTCTGGCGTCTGCGGCAGATCCATTTGGACCCACGTTCCTCCACCAGCATCGCTGTAGCCAATGTATTGTGCCTGGCCGTCCACGACGACGGCGGCGTAGACTCGACCATTCGTGCCGACTGCCAGTTCGATGTTGTTGTTGCCACCGCCGGTAATGATGCCATCCAGAGTGGTATCACCGGCACTAACATCGTTCCAGGTTTCGCCAGCATTGAGCGATCGGAAGATGCCTTGGTTCTGTACGGAAACGTAGTAGACGCTGGGATCGGATGGGTCATCGACCAAATCGAACGCCTGGAAGCGCGTCGGATTTTCGGGATTGGTGGTTTCGCGAGGAAGCAGCTCAATCTCTTCCCAGTTTTCGCCCGCGTCGGTACTTCGATAGAGCCCGCCCAACGGTCGAGCCAGGCCTGAGCCGAGTTCATCCACCGTCCCGGTGGAAACCAGGATGAGGTCGCCGTTTACCTGAATGCCCGAAATATTCTCGTGGAAAAACAATGGATCTTCGATGACTTCCCAAGAATCGCCACTATTGTCCGACAGATAGATCTGGCCGATGGATCCACCATCTTGGAAGAAGGCACTGAAACGTCCGGTTCCCGCGACGATTCGGTCGGGATCGTTGGGATCGAGATCAATCGCGCCGATGGACAACGAAGGCAAGTAGTCGGTCAATGGTTCCCAGAACGGATTGTCATCAAGTGCACTTCGCGTACGCCAAAGACCACCGTTCACGCCACCGGCATACAGAATGTTGGCTTCAGTCGGGTGCGCGGCCAGAGTGTGAATCGCACCAATTACTTCGTTGTTCGGAGTAATCTTCTCGACCTGACCGTTGACCGAGGGCGCTGGCCCCATGGGTTCCCATGCGGCAAGGATGCGACGATCTTCCAGGCTTTCTAATTGCATGCGCCGTGAACGACGCCGCGGCCGACTACCAGTGAATGACTTGTGCATGACGTTCTGACTTCGAAGCTTGCGATAGCGGCTGCGCTGGAACACTTCGGTACCTTTGTGCGAGTGCGGGTCACGGCAGTCGTGGGATGTGAACCGTCAATGACATCCCGAAAGCAGTTGTCGTGATGCGAAGGGACTGCCTGTCTTGTTCCTAAAACTTCGTCGTGGCGTCTACCGGTTGCTATAGGAGGGGCTGCGATAAGCGTCGCACGAACAGTATCCCTAGAGTGTAATCCGGTAAAACCCTCAATTCCACTGCTTGGATCAACGAGTTACCGATCGCATCTTTGGCGATCGCGTTGCTACCGAATGACGCGCGCGCAGATGAAGTTAAGCGTTTGTTGCATAATGCAACGTCGATGTTGCGATGCTCAACTTCGTTGAATCCAGATTGCGGCAAACTTATACAGAAGCGGCAAACGGCTAGCAGCATCCGTGTCTCGACGCATGCCGTTGTAATGGGTGGGTAGCGTTCAGAAATCTTGTCGAAAAAGATACGAACAAAAAAACCGCTCGCGACATCACTCACACCAAAATGCGCTTCGCCCCAAGCTCATTCGTGTGTTTGTGTCGCAAGCGGTTTCGCAAGTGCGTTTCGTCGACTGAACTACCAGGTAAACTCGAATCCGAGATTGGAACCGTGCAGAAACGCGTCGCCGCTATGATCAATGAACGTGTCCCGTGCCGAGAACGGTGATGCGGTGTTGAAATTACGCACGGTCGTTGCGATTCCCGTGACATACAGGACCTGGTAGGCCGCCCGCAGCGTGAGCCGCGGTGTGACACGATAAAGGCCAACGACCCCACCTTCGCCGACAAACGCCACATCGCTGGCACTGCGTTGCTCCCGAATCGGATCGCAAGAGGTACAGAAGACATTCGTCCGAGCCGTACTGTGGGTGCCGAAGACACCCGCTTTGATATCGCCGCCGACTTTGAATCGAGGTGAGACGCAGAACCACAGATCGCCTCCGGTCTGAGTTCCGATCAAATCGTTGCTCGCCTTCAGCTGATACGACATCTCGCCGCCGTCCGGATTGGCTTGAGACGACAGGCTGAGCGTTTGGTAGACCAGATCCTCTCGCCAACGGAAATAGCGAGCACCCACCATGATCGAACTGTGGACATGACAATTGGCTGAAACAAATCGCCGACGAACATTCAGTTCACCGCCGTTCATTTGTGCGGAAATGGCCAGTGAATGCCGTGCGCCGAAGTCCGTCTCTGGAAAACCGTTAAGCGGGTCCGAACCGAAGTCGCTGAACACCGTGAACAGATTGTCATTGGTGGTGATCGTGACGTCGTCCGACCAGTTCAATCCATCCATGTAAACCGCTTCAATGCCCGTGCCGACGCCGATCAGATAAGCGCCCGAAACACGGAATCCCGACTCGTAATTCATCGACAATTGATTCGCATCCAAGGCGGTCGGCCCCAGAATTCCCACCGAACTCAAGGGCAGCTGTTCCCGGAAATCGTAGTTCCAGTACAGCCACTCGGCGTGCACGTCGAACCAGCGAGGCAAGCAACAGCCGCCGGAGCCATAGGGTCCGTGTTTATCATGATGTCCCAGGCCAACATTTCCGGTGCAGCCTCCGAACAGCCCGCCGCCACAACAACCGCCGCCAGAACAAGCGCCGCCGCAACAATCACCGCTGCCGCAGCAACCGCCGCCGAGGCTGTCGCAACCGCCCGCCCCACACCCCGCGTGCGAGACTGGCGACACGGCTTGCGGCCCGCCTTGCGGATAAAAGGCAGGCTGAACAGGCGCCGTCATCATTTGATTTGGCGACATGCGAGCGTGCATCACCGGAGCCTGCATCGCGGGAGCCTGCATCATGCCTTGCGGTATGGGTGCCGACAGCATCGGGCCACTCGGTCTCGCCGCCAGCGGTGCTGCGCCATACCCCATCGGTCCGGGCATGGGAGCCGTGGGCGGCCTCATACCGGGCATCATGCCGGGGGCTCCCGGTCCGGGCATCGGACCGTATTGGCCAGAAGCCACCTGCACCGAGGCGGTCATCAAGAGAGCCATCGTCACAAAGATTCGGCGGTTCATCGTTTCCTCCAGGTCGCAGCGAAACACTGGGTCGCTCGCTGAGTTGTTTCAGGCGTTGGACCGGCCGGATCGATACAGCCGGTTTCTCCCGTATGTTCGCTAGAGACTATCGGCCTGGATTAATGCGAATAACGAATACTTTCAGAATGAGCGGTAGAGTTGGTCTAGAACGTTCAGGTTTTGCAAAATGCTCAAATTTACATGGCGCTTTGAAACACAGGGTGAAGCAAAACGCTTCAGCTCACACAAACGGGGGTGTTCATCGTAAGTTGCTTTTATGAAAAGATTTACATCGATATTTGTGGAGTTGCTAGTGCTTGGCACGCTGCTTGCGTACTGCCCGGATGTCAGGGGTTTGTCCGCAGGATCCGCATCCTCGTCAGATTCCCGAGCATCGTTCCCTTCGATACACGATGGCGCGATCGGAAGAATGGTTAAAATGAGTTGAAAAGTTAAATTTGGCAATTCTTGCAAATTGGGCACCCCAAATTATAATCAGCTGAATTGTTATAAATGTCTTTGCCTGCATAGGTTACGCCCACACGCTGGCGTCAACCCCACGACTTACACGCTTACCATTCGCGAATTCCATCTTCCGCTCGCGCTCGTCGGAACTCCAGTTGAGGTAGTTAGTTATGGCTCTCGGGTCGTCACGTAATTCATCCAAGCGCGTTCGCGTCCACGGCACACCCAAGCCAACAGTTCGGTCGGTCCATCGGGGGGAAGCCGGCGGGTTGACGCTTGAATCGCTGGAGCCGCGCGCGCTACTGGCGCAGCTCATCGGTATCCAGCCGAATGCTGGCGAACTGTTGGAATCCGGACAGGTTCTTAACGTCGCGCCCACCTCGCTGACATTTCGCTTTGACGAGACGGAGCCACCGCTGGATCCGGACACGATTCCGGACAGCATCACGATCACCCGGTCGGTCGACGGGACCTTGGGCAACGGCAACGACGTTCAGGTCATCCCAGGATTTTCCGGACCGGGAGAATCGTCGACGGAGGCCGTTGTGCGGTTTGCCGAGACGTTACCCGACGATGTCTATCGTATTGACGCTTACGGGCAGCGGCTCGATTTCAGTCTCGACCTCGGCGCACAGATCATTGCGGTGGTTCCGCAACCGATTACACGGGTGGGGAATTCGCTGCAACAGGCGCGTGACCAGATCATCGTTTATTTCAACGACGACGAGTTGAATGTCGATTCGGCCGAGGACCCGCGCTTCTATCAATTGATCTTCACGGCGGACACGGAGACCAACACCGACGATGGACCGACGCATTCTCCCATCGCTGTGCGATACGACGCGGCTGGAAACCGTGCGACGCTGACATTCGAATCAGCTTTGGATGATCTGTCCACTGGACCTGGGACCTATCGTCTCAGGATCGGTACTGATGAGCAGGCCCCTGTGCCGCCCGTGTCGGTCGATGTTCGCGTTGATCCCGGTTCAAGTTTCAACACAGCACGGGACGTTGGCGAATTAGATTCGAGTCAAATTCTATCCAGCACCATCGCGGATCTCGATGATTATCCGCTGCAGTACCCGGGTGCCAATGACGATCCGGGCCATCGCCATCTGCCGTTTGAGTCTGAGAACCAGCATATCTCCGACCTCGTTACGATCGACGGCCAACGGACTCCTACGACCGACGAGGACCCAGGTATTTCGAAGATCGGCTTTGTGTTCCGCGACGTTTACGGAGAAGATCCGTTTGGCGTACCGTTGCGGAACTTGATCACCGAAGCCCAGCGTCAGCGGACACGAGAGATCTTTCAGTTGTATTCGCAGTATGTCGGCGCGCAATTCTTTGAAGCCGACGAAGCGGTTTTGTTGGATCTGGCCAATGCCAACATTCCGTACTTCAGCATTGTCACCGGTGACCTACGTGCCATCAGCCCGACCGTGCCCACCGGCCCTGGTGGTGTGGTCGGCTTGGCGGGTGCGGTATTCGATCCGGAGCTGGGTGCTGTTCCCACGGCGATCATGGATAACGCCGAGACTTGGGAAGATTCGTTTGGTGGCAGCTGGTTCCAGACGGCCATGCATGAGATCGGCCACTTGCTGGGGCTCGGTCACACCTATGATCTGCCGCCCGGCACGATCATGGGGAACTTCGACTTGCCTGGGTACAACCCTGAGCCGTACTTCCCGGGTGACCACGATATCGCTCACGCTCAACACCTGCACCGACCCGAAAGCCGCGACATCGACATGTATCGGTTTGAAGTGGATCAATCGGGTTTGTTCACCGTCGAGTCTTTTGCTGAGCGACGATTGGCGTACAGCTTTCTAGATACCGTTGTCACGGTCTATCAAGAAGACGAACTAGGTAACCGGACGTTGCTGGCCCGCAACGACAACTATTTCAGCAACGATTCGTTCATCGAGATGTTTCTCGAGTCGGGCACCTACTATGTCGGTGTCAGTGCCGCGGGTAACGACGAGTACAATCCAGAGGTTGAAGACAGTGGTCTAAACGGGCGATCAGAAGGCGAATACGAAATTCGGCTGAACTTCCGTCCTGAAGTCACCAATACGCTTGTCGATGCGACCTTTGTGCCGATTGACGGCAACGCCGATGGAACACCCGGCGGCGTCTACAACTTCTGGTTCCGCGCTCAAGACCCGGCTCAGACACTAATTGTCGACAAGGCAGCGGGTGATGGCGGCGATGGATCGCTTGACTCACCTTACAACAACATCGCCCTAGCGCTCGGCAACTCAAGTTCGGGTGATGTGGTCCGCATCGTCGCAAACGGCGGCCTCGACGGAGATCTGGGGACCGTCGAGGACAACGCACCTTACCGATTAGGATTCAATCGACTGAATCAACCTTTGGCCGATGGCGCGACAATGGACGTACCGGCGGGCGTGACGGTCATGGTTGACGAGGGTGCGATCTTTAAACTGCGTCGAGCCCGAATTGGTGTCGGCAGCACCTCGCCAAACGTCGATCGCAGTGTCAGTGGTCTGCAGATTCTCGGCACGCCGGATCATGACGTCATCTTCACGTCGATTAACGACGAATCAATCGGTATCGACTTTGATCCGCTACTGACGGTTCCCAACCCTGGCGACTGGGGTGGCATCGACTTCCGCAGCGATGTGGACCGCGCCGAAGAACGCTTCGTCTACGAGCTCGAAGGAATCTTCCTGAATTACATTAACCACGCCGACCTGCGGTACGGTGGTGGCGAAGTTGTGATCGAGTCGGTGCAGCAGGTGGTGACGCCCCTGCAAATGATTGAGGCCAGACCAACCATCACGTTCAACTCGGTGACACAAAGTGCCGACGCTGCGATTTCGGCCGACCCAAATAGTTTCGAGGAAACGAATTTCCACTCGCCGGAATTCCAGACCATACCGTACACATCCGATTACACGCGGATCGGTCCGGAGATTCACCAGAATGTTCTGTTGGACAACTCCATCAACGCTCTCTTCATCCGGATTAGCACGCCCGCCGGTAATGACCTGAAGTCGATGACCGTATCGGGAAGGTGGGACGACACCGATGTTGTGCACGTTGTTTCTGAGAACCTTGTGATTGAAGGTACGCCGGGTGGTCCGCTGCAAAACGACTCACGAGCGCCCAACATCGCGGGCGTGGCTGTTGCTCCCCAGGCAGACGGTAGCCTGATTAGCGGCTTTTACAGTTACAAGATCACATTCGTTAGAGCTGACGGAACCGAAACAACGCCGTCGGCGGCTACGCTGCCAGTTACGATTTTAGGGCGAGGCGTCCAAGGTTCCGTTCAGCTCTCGAATTTACCGTTAACGTTCGACGAAGAGATGGTTGCGCGGCGAATTTACCGCAGTGCCAGTAGCGGCATCGGCCCCTACACTTTGGTCGCCGAACAGCCACTGGCGACAGCCACGTTCTTGGACGACGGCAGCATCAACAACGGCCGAATCCTCAATGAAGAGGCCCTGGATCTGACGGCAAACCTCGACGCACGATTGTCGATCGACCCAGCGGTTGTCGTCAAATTAGACGGCTCCTACGTCGACGTTTCGCTCGGTGGCCAATTGATTGCCGAAGGCCTGGACGGGTTCGAAGTCGTTATGACGTCGATCCTGGACGATCGCTACGGAGCGGCCGGAACGTTCGACACCTCCAACGACGGCGATGCCAGCGAGCCAGCACCCGGTGATTGGGCAGGCTTGTTTGTTGGGCATACGAGTGATGCGAGTATCGATTTTGGATTCGTGGCCTTCGGTGGTGGCGTCACGAAAGTTGAAGGCAGTTTCACGGCCTTCAATGCTCTCGAAATACACCAGGCCAACTCGACTCGCGTCGCGCATTCGACCTTCGTCAGCAATGCCAACGGCCGGGGTGGTCAGGCCCCGTCCAACCGATTCGGTCGCGGCTTTAATGACTCCGGCACGATCTTCATCCGCGGTGCACAACCTGTGATCGTGGATAACATCATTCGCGGTAACGAGGGCGCCGCCTTCAACGCAAATCCGGGCGCTCTGAATCACCTGTTGGTGGACGACCACGGCCGTTCCACTGGCATGGTCGATCGGTTCACTCAGTTTGGCGATAACCACGGGCCGTTGATTCGCGCCAATCGACTGGGCGAAAACGCGGTCAACGGCATGGTCGTCCGTGGCGAGATTCTCAATACGCAAAGCATCTGGGACGACACCGACATTGTGCATGTGGTTTACGACGAGATCGTGTCTCCCGATTTCCACACCTTCGGCGGCTTACGCCTTAAGAGTAGTGCCAGCGCTAGCTTGGTTGTCAAGTTTGACGGCGAGAACGCCGGCTTGACCGCAAATGGTCGACCGATCGATACACGCGATCGCATTGGCGGCTCCGTGCAGTTGATTGGCCAGCCGGGCTTCCCCGTGGTCATGACCGCTCTGCGAGATGATTCGATCGGAGCCGGCTTCGATCCAGAGGGTCGAGTGCAAAATGACACCGACGGAAACGGCAGCGCATTTGATCCGGGTGGCAGCCTGCCGACCGGGCCCGAAGTCAACAACGGAACTCTGATCGACAATGATGTTCCGATCGACGTGCCAGGCTTCTTCGAGGCAGATCCTCTGGCGGGTGGTGAGTTGGGTAATGTGACCGGAGTCACGGTACAGACGCAGACCGGGATTCTGCAGCAGCAGAACTTAATCGCTCAGTTCATCAACTACGTTGACGTCGGGCGTGATGGTGGCGCGTTCAACCTGGGAACAACCAATATCACGTTGCCGCCCACATTGATTGCCAACGATGTGGTGGCGAGTGAAGGCAACTTTGTCGTGGGTGAAGTGCCAAACGAGCAGACCATCAACTGGCGTGTCGAAACCAGTTTTCTCGATGGCGATCCCACGGCCTACAACGAGATTTTGTTTACGAGCAATCTGCCGTTGGGCAGCCTACGCTTGATCAACTATCTTGATCCGGCCATTTTCGGCGCGGCCGGCGACATCCTCTTCACGCGCGGCACGCCGGGCGACGACGATTTCCGTGCCTACATTGTGGACGACGCACAGCGAGTTGGTTTCGGTCACGGTGGTTTTCTCGAATCCAATATCAGCTCGAATACCACTTTCGTGGGCTGGGCGTCGGACACTGCCGCCGATTTGAATGCGGACATTACGGGACCCGGGGCGGCCTACTCGATTGATGGAACGATTGATCTGATCTCCTTGCCGGAAACGATCGACCCCGATCTCGGCCTGGTCTACGGTCCGGAAGATGTCACGACTGCCTTTGCTTGGGACATCGATGGTGCCGCGTTTAGCGCGACCGCAACGTCGCTCGTCCAACTGCTCTCTCGTAACCCCTCGTCCTTCGCGGGTGACTGGCGCGGCATTCGCATCGAAGAGTTTGGCGGCGATCGAAACGTGGACATTGCCACCGAGCGGGAACCGATATCCGTCGAGTCACCTGGTGTCAACGCGATTCCCGACAGTGCACAGTTCCTGGGCGAACTGGCACCGTTCGAAAAGGGTGGCGACGACAATCGTCGCTTGGGATTTGAAGTGCACGGTTTTCTTGCCGATCCCGCGGACATCGACGTCTACAGCTTCCGAGCTGATGGTGGGACGGAGGTCTGGTTGGATCTCGATCGCACTTCGTCCTCGTTGGACTCAGTCATTGAGTTGATCGACGCCAATGGTTTGGTGATTGCTCGATCCGACGACTCTTACAACGAACAAGTCGGTTTCGATCGCGTCTTTGGTCCAGCACAAAGTCTCGACCGTTCGGTGTTCAACAGCAAGGATCGTTATTCGGTCAACCTGCGGGATGCGGGTATGCGCATCATCTTGCCCGGAGCTGCAGGAACGACCAACACGTACCATGTGCGTGTTCGCAGTAGTGGACCCGAAGTGGCGTCCGACCTCTCGGCCGGTGTGACATCAGGTGCCTATCTGTTGCAGGTACGAATTCAAGAGCTCGACGAGATTCCCGGTACGTCGATTCAGTTCGCCGACATTCGCAATGCGGTAACGGCGATTGAGATCAACGGTCAACCGTCGCATTCGCCGTTGCTGGGCGATGTCACGGAAGTTGACGGCAACAACCAGACACGTGGCAACGCTCAACCGATCGGTAATGTACTGCGCGCGAACCGAGGTGGCGTCACGCTGACCGGTTCGATCACCGACGTGGATGATATCGACTGGTACGAGTTCGAGGTACAGCTCGAGGGCATTCAGCGGATTGATGGGGGACCGGCTGCCGCGCCGATCTATGCGGCAGTGACCTTCGATATTGACTTCACCGATGGCTTGGCTCGTCCCAACACCTTCATACACATCTTTAACGACGATGGTGAGTTGGTTTACAGCAGTGACGATTCGAGTATTCCGGACGATCGACCCGCAATCGCCGGACAGGACTCTCTAACCGATCTCTCGACAGGCAGTGCCGGTTCAAAGGATCCTTACCTGGGTACGGTGGAGTTGCAGGAAGGAACCTACTACATGGCGGTTACGACGCCATCGCATGAGCTCGCCGAACCAGATTCAAACGACTTCTTGCGATCTGAACCAGTTAACTCGCTAGTGCGAATTGCCGAAGACCGAGTCGGTTTCTCCGGCGGATCGACGATCCCCAATGGACCGATCGTTCCCATCTTGTTTAGCGACGCCTATAGCCTCGTTGCCCCGAGCGGCGCGGAGGCACAGGATGGCGAGACATTCACCATCACGGACACCTTCGGCGACTCGGTGACATACGAATTCGACGAGGATGATTCGGTTACCGGCTTGAACGTACCGATTCCGTTTGATGGCGATCCGCTGTTCGGCGACACCGAAGGATCGTTGGCGTTCACAATCGGCAATGCCATCGCGACCAACGGCCCCGCGGGCGTAACACTGGGTACCAGCCAGACGTTCATTCTTGGCGACATACCTCTGGATGGAGTTGTCGGTGTGAAGCAAAAGTCCGCTCCAGGGCGAGCGACACCGGCGCTCTACATTTCACGTCCCAGCAACGTGCCTTTCTATCTGGGCGATGTGACGATGTTCGTGTCCCAGGACGCGGGTCTCGATCGATCGCTGCTGCTGGCGGTCGATCCCTACACCGGCGGCTTGGAAAACGTGATCGGCCGATACGATGCAAATCTTCATGACATCGCGATTCGACCGGACGGCAACCTCTATGGCTACACGGTACCTGAGCAAAATCCGAGTGACGCGAATACGGGTAACTATCACCAGATCGACCACCAGAGTCTGACCACTCAGAGTCTGAGCACCAACATCGGTGACGACGGAATCCAGACGTTCCAAGACGATCCTGCGAATCCCGGGACGATCGCCAATGCGGATGACGGTGTCAGGTTCGAAGGCATAACCTTCGGTCAAATCGGCGATCCGCTCCGAGGTTTCGCCATCGGTAATCGCGGATTGCTGTTCCCCAGTGGAGTGCAGGGTCCGACGACCAACCTGCTGTATGAGTTCGATGTCGATTCCGGTGCCGCGTTCAGTCTGGGACCGCCTCCAGATCCACCGGATCGAACGGACGATGACCGGTTGGAGGGCGGTGGAACACAAATCCGCGAGCGGGGCCAGTTGGATACCACCACGGATCCGATCGGTCTTGGCAACACAGCCTTGTTGACGGTCGACGCGACCGACATCGACGTGAACGGCGTAACCATTCCACGGATCACCGATGGACTACAGTTCACCATCGATGACGGGACTGGTTTCGTCTACACCTTCGAGTTCAACAGTGGACCTGAAGTTCGTTATACCTACTCCCCGGGCAACGGCATTTTTGTTCGCGATGGTGATACCTTCTTGCTGGACGGTACCGCCTTTGAATTCGACACCGGTTCGGTGATCGTCGTCAATGCTTTGAACGGGAATGGCGTGTCGGACGGTGAAACGATCACCATCAGTGATGATCAAATTCCGACGGTCACACGCAATTTCGAATTCGACGACGGGACGGGCGGGCCACTCGGACCAGGCAACGTTCGAATTCCATTTAATTCGGGAATGGACCAAGCGGCGTTGATCAACGCGATCATCGGCACGATCAATTCTGTGGGCAATTTCAATGTGGAAGCATCCCTGTTGCCCAACTCAAACCGGATTTCGTTGACCGGTGAATCAGGCAGCCTCGGCGCGCGGACGACTTCCAGCGGAATCGCCATTCAAGGTGAACCGGGTGGAGCGGGGAACACGGTGCAGGTCGAGGAGAATTCGACGTTCACCGAATTCGGACAGCAGGTGGTCGCGGGCGTTCCGGGCGCAAGTGTTGCAGGGGATCGGATTAACTTCCCCGGTTTCATCATCGGCAGCTTCGCACAGATCGAGAATCGCGGTGTGTTCCAAGTCGATCCAGTCTCGGATGGCAGCGTGTCGCCTGGAGCGATCGGCGTGAGCTTTGGTGCGGGCGACGCGATCCCGGACATCAACAACGGTGTCGTGCAGGCGATCAACAGCAACACTCCGCTGTTCGCGACCTCGACCGGGGCTTCGGTTACGGTACCTCCGCCCGCCTTTGTTGCGACGGCGGATTCGCCGCTGCGGATTGGTGGAACGGCTCCCGGCGGCGACTTCACCGGGTTGGCGATCATCGACCAAGTGTTGTACGGCGTGACAGGCCCCGACGCATTCGGCGATGGTGGTGGCGGGCTGTTCCGCATCCTCGGCCCCAGAACTAATAACGCAGTTGCGGATTACATCGAAACATCAACGGATTTGCTGACAGCCGGACGAGATGCCAGCGGCAATCCGACGGGAGGCCCAATCGAGTTCGCCGCGTTGCAGGCTGGCCCTGACAACCTTGAGGATGGGCGCTTTGCTGACATGTTGTTTGGCATGGATGTCTGGGGTCACATGTATGCATTCGACTTGCAGGGTCGGCTGCAGCCAGTCTTCCAGAACAGCGAATCGAGTGTTTCGACGGGTCTGTTCGGCGTCAACGGTTTTTCGTTCGGCACCTTGGACATGAACCTGTGGCATGTGACGGATACCCGTCGTTTTGATCCCGGTCACGGTTTCAACGAGGCTCCCGACGGTAGTCGCCGCGCTGAGCGACCCAATGGCAACACCAGCCTGTACTTTGGATTTGAAAACCCCGATCGACAGCCCGGAAATTGGGGCGGAGTCAACGACCCAGGCAATCGCTTCAATTACGACTTCCCGGGTGGTGCTCACGGCCAGGTCGTTTCCAACGTCTTTAGCCTAAGGGACTACGACTTCACCGACCGGCCGACGCTCTACTTCACTTACTTCCTGGACACGGAAGAAGCTGAAGGTGATTCGGCGCCGCCACCGTTCATGCGAGATTCCGTCCGTGTCTTTATCTCGGATGATGATGGCGAGTGGCAGATATTAGCTACCAACAACAGTTTCCGAGGTGATGGCGTGGCGGACGACGAGTTTGACTATGCTCCGTTCGATGTGCAGGAACTGTTCGACGGCGACGGTTGGTTGCAGGCACGGGTTGATCTATCACCTTACGGTGGACGCGACAATCTGCGATTACGTTTCGACTTCAGTTCTGCCGGTTCGTTCAATATCGGTGAAAACTTCTTCGGCCTTGGCTTCTTTGATCCCACCGGGGGTGATGAACTGAGGGCCATCGAAGCGTCACGACTCGTAGACGGCGATTCTATTCTGCTGCAAGACCTCACTTTCTTTGGAGGCCTGGATACTTTCGAATTCGATCTCGGCTACACCATTAACTCTCCAACCGGTGCTGGATTGGTCGACGGTGAAACCATTACGTTCAGTGATGGTATCAACCCTCCGGTGACCCTTGAGTTTGACTTGGGCAATGGCGTGCTGGCCGGCAACATTCCGGTGGACTTCCACGAGGGCATGTCGGCGTTTGAAGTGGGTCGATCGATCGAAGACTCCATCCTTCTTGGATTTGGCAAGGGCCTTGAGTCGCGTGACCTGACCCAGGAGCAGAACGACACGATTTCGCAACCCATCCGCTCGTCACTGACGCAGGGATTCATCAAGGCTGATGGAGCGATCGGCGACAATCCGACTCTGTTTGGTCCTCGTGCGGGACAAGACGTCGACATGCTCGAGATCCAATTGGATGCGGGTCAGCAGGTATTGATCGACTTGGATACGACAGGTGACTTCACGTCGCTGACGGATTCGTATCTGCGGCTGTTTGATGTGGATGGAATGGAGCTGGCCAATAGCGACAACGATGGTGCGCCGGGCGAACCGCCCTTCACACCGGACTCATTCATTGACTTTACCGCCACCGAAAGTGGACTCTACTACGTTGCCGTCAGCGGTGTGACCAATCGACTGTACAATCCATTCGTTGCGGGTAGCGGCGTCTCGGGAGCCACCGGGGACTATGAGCTAACGGTGCAACTCGTCGCACCGGATTCGGACGTGGAAACACATCTGAATGGATCTCGCTTGAATCTCCAAGGAATCGCAACGATCACGCAGCCTGTTGGTGCGTCGCTGATCATCGACGGTGCTCCGGGCACCATTGGTAATCCGATTCCAATTCACACCGATATGAGTGATTCAGAAGTGGCGCTCGAAGTTCGACGAGCGATTGCCACGGCGTATGGAAGCGGCGATCCCGCGGGCATTCCGGGTTACGACAATGTGTTCCGCGTTCACGGCGCATCGGTGATTGATCCCGGCCCGCTTGGGTTATCGGTGACGGGCTTCTTCGATGATCTTGATCCGTTGGATCCGGCGTTTGTGTTTGACGTCAACGGTCTGGACGGCGATATCTTCGGAGCCTTTAACGCTTCGACTCAGTTCGATGGCTCGACGAACAACGATTTCCCGGGCTACTTGCGAGGCCGAGATAACGACTTCGAAGGGTTGTATATCGACGACATCGTGATCGGTTTCCGTGAACGCGGCGAAATGTATACCGAAGCCGATGGCTCCGATACCTTTGACCGCGTGCCGTTGATGGACATACCGCCCGAAGAGATCATTATTGGTGACTACAGCATCGAGATGCGTGGTTCGCCGTTTTATGGTTTGCGTGATCCGTTGCCGATCCCAACACTGATTTTGACCGATTCGTTGGATCCGCGCGATCGCCTATCGCCCGCCGTCCACCTCATCTCGCCGGCTGGCCACGAGGTTGCCGACGGCATGACGTTCATCGTTGGTGACGGCACGAACGACGCAATTCTGGAGTATGACGATCCGACCTTGCGAAACGGTGTCGCACCGGGGCACTTCCCTGTCGTCTTTAGCCCGCTGGATAGTCACTCCGAATTGGCGAATCAGATCACGACCGTAATTAATAGCGCGGACGTTCAGGCGCTGGTTGATGTTCGAGCGGAATCTCGAGTGGGCAGCGATCGCATTGACCTGTTCGGCAATCCGGTCATTAAGACCGGGGACAACATCGACGAAGATCGACTGGTGGAATCTAACGACACGATTTCTGAGGCCATCGAGACGTTGATTCGGCCTCTGGGTAACAAGCGCTACGCTGCTCTGGGCGCGATCGGCGACAATCCCGCGATCGGAGCGGGTCTGGATGTCGACATGGTCCGCGTCGAATTGGCTGTGGGCGATCGGGTTTCGGCCGACGTCGATTCGCTCGAATTGCCTGTCGATACGATTCTGCGACTCTTCGATGCCGACGGTAATCAGCTGGCGATCAGCGACGACAATCCTGCTCCGGGTGAGTCCGCTTCGCGGGAACCGTATTTGGAATACACCGCCACGTTGGCCAGCGAGTACTTTATCGGCGTCAGCGGCTACAGTAACACCGATTACGATCCGAATGTGATTGGCAGCGGCATTAGTGGTGCCGTGGGTCCCTACCGACTCGAGGTATTTGTCGGGGGTGACAAGAGTCCGGTCACGGTGTTTGAAGATGATCGATTCGGTGATCAGAACGTCGTACGGGACCAAGGCCAGATCATTGTCCATTCGACTCGCATTCAGAACTCGTCCGAGTTTGGTGTTGTGGTTGACTCGGGCCTGCGTGAACCGCCGGGCAATTTCGCTTACCAAGGTCCACCGCGATTGCTGTTCGAGAACAATCCTGAACGAATTGCGCGGGGCGTGGCCATCAAGAACAATGTCATTTCCTACAGCGGTGAGGGTGCGATTCGCTACAGTGGCGACCCGCGTCCGCCGGGCGAACCTGACTCGGCCGTACCCTTTGGTCGAATTGTCAACAACACGCTTGTTGGTGGCCGGCCCGCGCCGTTGCCCGAGTTGCTCGAGAATGCTCCGCTCGGCGTCGGCATTCAAATTGACGAGAACGCGAGCCCGACCCTGCTGAATAACATCATCGTCAACTTTGGTGTTGGTATCGATGTTGATGCCTCATCGCAGTCAACGGTGATTGGTGGGTCGTTGTATCAGGACAACGTGGCGGACTCCAATGCCGGCCTAGGTGACTTCCCGATCTTACTCGGATCGGACGAAGTGCTGTTTGTCGATCGCGACAAGGGTAACTTCAACCTGGCGGAAGGCGCGCTGGCCATCGACAGCTCGATTGATTCGCTTCGTGATCGACCAGCGATCGTGTTTGTTTCCGAACCACTCGGGATTCCTGTGTCACCGATTCGCGCTCCCGAATTGGACAACACCGGGCAGTTGCGTGTCGATGATCCCAGCGTTGATACACCCGCTGGTTTGGGTGACAACGTGTTCAAAGACCGCGGTGCGATTGACCGCGCCGACTTCTTGGG